>Ga0247741_1000098_pt1 | contig 64139 bp, 61 predicted proteins | sample UWRJL213509R2_FD_180945 | JGI IMG/M metagenome (GOLD analysis project Ga0247741, IMG submission 180945) | Plant litter microbial communities from Arlington Agricultural Research Station in Wisconsin, United States - UWRJ-L213-509R-2 | ecosystem: Environmental > Terrestrial > Plant litter >... | reverse complement strand
ATTCATGGAGACCCAGGTATCGGTCACCACGCAATCGGCGCCGGCGACCGCACGGTCAGCATCATGGCTGAGCATGATCTCGGCGCCCTCATTGCGGGCCCAGTTCAGATAGTGATCCTTCGGCTCGGAACCAAGGGGTACCGCCATGTTCATGCGATAGCCGAAACGGGCAGCGCCTTCGATCAGCGAATGCAGCACATTGTTGCCATCGCCCATCCAGGAGACGGTCTTGCCCTTGATCGGGCCGCGGTGCTCCTCGAAGGTCATGATATCGGCCATGATCTGGCAGGGATGCGTGTCATCGGTCAGCGCGTTGATCACGGGAACAGTCGCATGCTCGGCGAGCTCCAGCAGGCGCGAATGCTCGGTGGTGCGGATCATGATCGCATCGACATAGCGCGACAGAACCTTGGCGGTGTCGCCGATGGTTTCGGCGCGGCCGAGCTGCATTTCGGTGCCCGACAGGAACAGCGTCTCGCCGCCGAGCTGGCGCATGCCGACGTCGAAGGAGACGCGGGTGCGGGTCGAGGGCTTTTCGAAGATCATCGCCAGCATCTTGCCGGCCAGCGGCTTGTCGCCCTGGCCTGCCTTGAAGGCCTGCTTGCGGGCCATGGCATCATCCATGATGACCCTGAGGTCGGAGGAGGTTACCGCGGAGAGATCGAGAAAGTGTTTTGGGGAAGCCATTGTCTTTACCTGTTACGCCCGCCATCCGGCCGGGCATCCTTGTCCGTTCAAGCCGTCTTCTTGACCTTCGATGCGCGCACGCTCTCGGCGGCGCGCTCAAGTCGAGCAAGGCCTTCGCGGGCTTCGTCTGCGGTCACGACCAGAGGCGGAAGCAGGCGGATGACGTTGTCGCCGGCGGGAATGGCCAGCAGGTTGGCAGCGCGGATCGCCTGCAGCAGTTCGCCCGAGGGAACGGCCGCCTTGACGCCGAGCAACAAGCCCTCGCCGCGGATTTCCTCGATCACATCGGGGAAGCGATCCTTGAGCGAGGCGAGGCCCTGACGGAAGACCAGTGAGACGTCATTGACGTGCTGCAGGAATCCCTCTTCGAGAATGACGTCGAGCACGGCGTTGCCGACGGCCATGGCGAGCGGGTTGCCGCCATAGGTCGAACCATGCGTGCCGGCTTTCATGCCGGAAGCCGCTTCGGCCGTTGCCAGGCAGGCGCCGAGCGGGAAGCCGCCGCCGATACCCTTGGCGACCGCCATGATATCGGGCGTGATGCCCGACCATTCATGGGCAAAGAACTTGCCGGTACGGCCGACGCCGCTCTGGACCTCGTCGAGGATCAAGAGCAGGCCATGCTCGTCGCAGAGCTGGCGTAGCGCCTTCATGAATTCCGATGTGGCCGGGCGCACACCGCCCTCGCCCTGAACCGGCTCGATGAGGATGCCGGCCGTGGCGTCCGTTATGGCGGCGCGGACGGCGTCGATATCGCCGAACGGCACCTGGTCGAAACCGGGCGTCTTGGGGCCGAAGCCTTCAAGGTACTTCTCCTGGCCACCGGCGGCGATCGTCGCCAGCGTGCGGCCGTGGAAAGCGCCTTCAAAGGTAATGATGTGGAAGCGCTCGGGATGGCCCTTCGAGAACTGGTAACGGCGCGCCGTCTTGATCGCGCACTCCAGAGCCTCGGCGCCGGAATTGGTGAAGAACACCTTTTCCGCAAAGGTTGCATCCGTCAAACGCTTCGCCAGACGCTCCTGACCGGGGATCTCATAGATGTTGGACAGGTGCCAAACCTTGTCGGCCTGACCCTTGAGCGCACCGACGACATGCGGATGTCTGTGGCCAACCGAGGTCACCGCCACGCCCGCGCCGAAGTCGAGATATCGTTCGCCACTTTCGGTGATCAGCCACACGCCCTCTCCTCGCTCGAACCGCAATGGGGCACGAGAGTAGGTATCATAAAGCGGCGCGGCTTCAGCCATGGCGCGATCTCCTGTCATTCGCTGATAATGGCCCGGAATCCGGCTAAAAACCCGTCTCCGGAAATTAAAAATGCCGCCTTTCGGCGGCGAGGGGCACTATTTACTTTTCGCAGTGCGATGTCAACAAAACTGAGGTTTCCCAGTATGCGTCAAGCAAGGATCGGCGCGCTCAGGGGCTATCAACAGCTAATGTTGCAGAAATGACTCTCCTATCCAGCAAGTTGGGGAAAACCGAGAAATCGATTCGCCGCGATTCAACCGACTCTTGTCACGGAGTCGCCCTCACTCTAGGTTAAAACTCAATTACTAGACTGCATGCGGCGGAACTAGTCACCAAAATCGAGCAAGCGTTTCATGGTCCAGACACGTCCGGGCCATCGGTGAAGGATTCTGCCTACACCAACGCAAAAAGGCGGAGACAGGGCATGAACTGGACAGACGAGCGCGTTGAACGACTGAAGAAGCTCTGGGCCGAGGGCCTGAGCGCCAGCCAGATTGCTGCACAACTTGGCGGTGTGAGCCGCAATGCCGTCATCGGCAAGGTCCATCGCCTGAGCCTGCCGGGCCGCGCCAAGGCAGGCGGCACGTCTGCTGCCGCCAGAACCCCGAAGCGCCCTGCGGCAACCGCGCCGCGGCCCGCCAACACCTTCAACGCTTCGCGCATGACGGCGACCCGCACCGTTGCCCGCCAGCAGGGCTCGGCTCTTCTCAAGGAAGACGCCGACGTCAACGCAATCGAGGAAGTGCGCTACCGCCCGTCGTCGAACGTGGTTGTTCCGATCTCGCGTCGCCTCGGCCTGACCGAGCTTACCGAGCGCACGTGCAAGTGGCCGGTCGGCGATCCGCTGACGGATGATTTCCACTTCTGCGGTTGCGAGTCCCCTGACTCCTCCCCTTACTGCACCTACCACCAGAAGATGGCCTACCAGCCGGTCAACGAGCGCCGCAAGGCTGCCAACCGGGTCGCCTGACCCGGAAAGCCGGATGAGGAACAAAAGAAAACGGGCCTTCGCGGGCCCGTTTTTCGTTTTCTGATTGTGATGGTGATGGTGGAAGCCCTCAGGCTTCCATGGAATATCCGGCGCCGCGAACGGTGCGGATGACATCCTGCATGTTGGAGAAGTTGAGCGCCTTGCGGAGACGGCCGACATGAACGTCAACGGTGCGTTCGTCGACGTAGATGTCGTGACCCCAGACGCCATCCAGCAGTTGCGAGCGCGAGAAGACACGGCCTGGCGACGCCATCAGGAACTCGAGCAGGCGGAACTCGGTCGGTCCGAGACGGACTTCGCGGCTCTTGCGATGCACGCGGTGCGTTTCGCGGTCGAGTTCGATATCACCACACTTCAGCAGCGAGGACAGGACCTCGGGTTTGGCACGGCGCAGCATCGCCTTGACGCGGGCGACAAGCTCCGGCGTCGAGAACGGCTTGACGACGTAGTCGTCGGCACCGGTGGACAGGCCGCGAACGCGTTCGCTTTCCTCTCCGCGCGCCGTCAGCATGATGATCGGCAGACGCTCGGTCTCCGGGCGCATGCGCAGGCGACGGCAAAGCTCGATGCCGGAAACGCCCGGCAGCATCCAGTCGAGGATGAGGAGGTCGGGAGTGCGTTCCTGCAGCCGGATCTCGGCCTCGTCGCCACGCAGGATGGTATCGACCTCGAAGCCTTCGGCCTCGAGGTTATAGCGAAGAAGCACGCTCAGTGCTTCCTCGTCTTCAACGACTGCTACTCTTGGGATCATTCGTCTCGGTCTCCTGGGGGCGCGGGGGAACGGTTATTCCGTGACGGCCCCAACGGTGTTGGCGGTATCGTCCTTCGGACGTTCGCCTTCCGGCTGCGCGCCGGTCGCCATGTAGTAGATGGTTTCAGCGATGTTGGTGGCGTGGTCGCCGATCCGCTCGATGTTCTTGGCGCAGAACAGAAGATGCGTGCAGCTGGTGATATTGCGCGGATCTTCCATCATGTAGGTCAGCATCTCGCGGAACAGCGAGGTGTACATCGCGTCGATTTCCTCGTCGCGTTCGCGGATAGACTTGGCACGGTCTGCAACGCGGCTGGTGTAGACGTCGAGAACTTCCTTGAGCTGGACGAGCGCCAGTTCGGAAAGATGTTCGAGACCACGGGCCAGCTTGCGCGGAACGCCGGTGCTCTGCACGGCGATGACGCGCTTGGCAGTGTTCTTGCCGAGATCGCCGACGCGCTCGAGATCGGCCGCGATGCGGATCGATCCCATGATTTCGCGCAGATCGGCAGCCATCGGCTGGCGGCGGGCGATGGTGATGATCGCCTTTTCGCCGATCTCGCGCTCGGCGTGATCGAGGATCACGTCGTCGGAGATGACCTTCTGGGCGAGCGAAGTGTCGCCGTTGACAAGCGCGCGGACGGCGTCGCCGACCATCTGCTCGGCAAGGCCACCCATTTCCGAGATACGGCGGGTCAGGAACTTCAGGTCGTCGTCATAGGCGGAATAGATGTGTGTCGATGCCATGGGGCTTATCCTTGAATGTCCAAAAGGGGTTCCGACGCGCAGATCAGCCGAAGCGGCCCATGATATAGTCCTGGGTGCGCGGGTCATCCGGGTTGGTGAACATCTTGTCGGTATCGTTCTCCTCGACGAGGTTGCCGAGGTGGAACATGGCGGTGCGCTGCGACACGCGGGCAGCCTGCTGCATCGAGTGCGTGACGATGACGATCGTATAGGCTTCGCGCAGCTCGTGGATGAGTTCCTCGACCTTTGCGGTGGCGATCGGGTCGAGCGCCGAGCACGGTTCGTCCATGAGGATGACCTCAGGGCTGACGGCGATGGCGCGGGCGATGCACAGACGCTGCTGCTGGCCGCCGGAGAGACCGGTGCCGGATTCGTGGACGCGGTCCTTGACCTCGTTCCACAGGCCGGCGCGCTGCAGGCTCTGCTCGACGATGACGTCCATGTCGGCCTTTGCCTTGGCAAGACCGTGGATGCGTGGGCCGTAGGCGACGTTTTCGTAGATCGTCTTCGGGAACGGGTTCGGCTTCTGGAACACCATGCCGACGCGAGCACGCAGTTCGACAACATCGATATCGGGATCGTAGATATCGTCGCCATCGAGCGTGATCTTGCCGGTGACGCGGCAGCTATCGATCGTGTCGTTCATGCGGTTCAGGCTGCGCAGGAAGGTGGACTTGCCGCAACCCGATGGGCCGATCAGAGCCGTCACGGTGTTTTCGCGGATGTTCAGCTTCACGTCGAACAGCGCACGCTTGTCGCCGTAGTAAACAGAAACGTCCTGGCCGATCATTTTATACGGAATGGTATTCATCTTCTGGTCTAGCGCCTTCTCAACTGCGGCTTCCGTCAACATGTTCATGATGTTTACTCCGTTTACCAGCGGCGCTCAAAGCGACGACGCAAGAGGATAGCTCCGAAGTTCATGACGATCAGGAACAGGAGCAGGACGATGATAGCGCCGGATGTGCGCTCGACGAACGCGCGTTCGGCTTCGTTTGCCCACATGTAGACCTGCACCGGCAGCGCCGTGGAGGGATCCATTGGGGTGGTCGGTGCATTGGCGACGAAGGCGACCATGCCGATCAACAGCAGCGGTGCGGTTTCGCCGAGCGCATGCGCCAGGCCGATGATGGTGCCGGTGAGGATGCCAGGCATCGCCAGCGGCAGGACGTGGTGGAACACCATCTGCATCTTCGATGCGCCGAGGCCAAGGGCTGCGGCACGGATCGAAGGCGGCACGGCGCGGAGCGCCGCGCGGGTGGCGATGATGATCGTCGGCAGCGTCATCAGCGACAACACCAGACCACCAACCAGCGACGCGGAGCGCGGCAGGCCTGCAAAGTTGATGAAGACGGCAAGGCCGAGCAGACCGTAGACGATCGAGGGAACAGCCGCGAGGTTGTTGATGTTGACTTCGATCAGGTCGGTCAGCTTGTTCTTCGGCGCGAACTCCTCGAGGTAGATCGAGGCGGCGACACCGATCGGCAGGGCCAGCACGAGAACGATCAGCATCAGGTAGAGCGAGCCGATCAGCGCGACACCGAGGCCGGCAGCTTCCGGGCGGCTGGAGTTGCCGTTGACGAAGAGACCGGTGTTGAACTGCTTGTGCAGCGTTCCGTCCGCCTTCATCTGCTGCATCCAGCCGACCTGGCGGTCGTTGACCTTGCGGTTCTTCTCGTCGACGGTGAGGTCGATCTGGCCCTTGTTGGCCGAGTCGACGTTGGCGTCGGCAAGAAGCGTAACGTTTACGGTCTTACCGATCAGCGATGGATCGGCTTCGACCATGTCGCGGAGCACGATCGGCGCACCCTTGGAGATCATTGCCGTCGCGTCGCGCACTTCGGGGCGGCTCGAGGCGTTGATGCCAAGCGTCTTGACCATGGCGTCGCGGATCAGGACCGGATAGTTGGCCGCAATCAGCACCGACGGGTCGGTAGCGCGCTTGTTGTTGGGATCGAGCACCTTTTCGGAGAACTCGATCGGCAGCGTGATCGCCGTCTGTGCGAAGGCGGTGTAGCCCTGGCGAATAACTGTCGTCAGCAGGATGGCCAGGAAGATCAGGCCGAAGCAGATGGCAGCAATGCCATAGGCCTGGAAGCGGCGTTCAGCAGCATAGCGACGCTTGATGCCGATATCGCGGCGGGCGGGCGCCTTGGAGATGACGACGCCCTGGCCCGGAGAAACAACGTCCGTCATTCGTACTGCTCCCGGTATTTGCGCACAATGAAGAGCGCGTAGATATTAAGGCAAAGCGTGATGAAGAAGAGGGTGATGCCGAGCGCGAAGGCAACCAGCGTCTGCGGCGAAGTGAACTCAAGGTCACCCGTCAGCTGGTTGACGATCTTGACCGTCACCGTCGTCATCGGCTCGAACGGATTGATCTGGATGCGGGCGGCGACACCGGCGGCCAGCACGACGATCATGGTCTCGCCGATGGCGCGCGAGGCGGTCATCAGGAGAGCGCCGACGATGCCGGGGAGCGCTGCGGGAAGCACGACCTTCTTGATCGTTTCCGAGCGGGTGGCGCCGAGACCGAGCGAACCGTCACGCAGGGCACCCGGCACGGCGGTGATGATGTCGTCGGACAGCGAGGAGACGTACGGGATCAGCATAATGCCCATGACGATACCGGCGGTCAGAACGCTCTGCGCCTGGATGAAGTTGCTGTAATCGCCGGTCAGAAGACCACTGACCTGCGAAGACAGATCGCGCAGGAACGGACCGACGGTGATGAGGGCGAAGAAGCCGTAAACGATGGTCGGGATGCCGGCCAAAACTTCGAGCAGCGGCTTTGCCACCGAGCGAACCTTGGGTGCTGCGTATTCCGACATGTAGATCGCCGCGAACAGGCCGACCGGAACGGCGACGAGCATGGCGACGAGGCCGATGTAGAGCGTGCCTAGGAGCAGCGGGATCAGGCCGAACTGGCCGAAGGAGGAGCTGCCGGCGCCGGCAAAGCGCGGATCCCATACCGTGCCGAAGAAGAAGTCGGCGGCGGGAACCTCGGCGAAGAAGTGGGCTGCTTCCGTCAGCATCGAGAGCACGATGCCGATGGTGGTGAGGATGGCGATCGACGATGCCAGCAGCAGACCCCAGAGCATGACGCGCTCGACGCGGTTGCGGGCACGGAAGCGCGGGGCGACTTCGCGCAGGGCGTAGAAACCGCCGGCAACACCGATCGCCAGCACGACCAGCGTCATGATCAGGCGGCTGATGCCGCTCTCGACGTTGAGCTTCTGCGCACCCTCGATCATGTAGGGCTGCGGTTCGCCGGCGAGCGGAACGCCCTTGGCGGCGAGCTTGGCCTGCAGGCCGGCCGGATCGGCAGCGCCCGATGCGACATCTTCCTGGCTGAGCAGCGGCAGGCCGCGGGCGATGGCGTTGACCATGCCGTAGCTGAGGTTCTGCTGGGCGGAGGACTGCGCCTTGACGTCTTCGGGGAAGGCGCTGCGGACGGAGGATTCGATGATGGATGGGCTGATGGCGAGCCAGGCGCACAAGACGATCAACGACGGCAGAACCGCCCAGATGGCGGCGTAGGCACCGTAGTAGCCTGGTCGGGAATGCAGCGCGGAGGATTTGCCTCCGGCCAGTGCTGTCGCGCGGCCGCGGGCTGCCACGAAGGCAATGGCGCCGAGCACGACGAGACACAAGAGTAAGACGGATGTACTCATTCGTTTAAGGTCCCCAGGCCCTTGGCCCCCAAAAAGCGAAACGGCAGGCGGCCGCTCCAGCTTCCAATCATGGAGTCGTTCAACTTTGCCGCTCCCCTAGAGCGGACAAAGGCAATGCCGGCGCGAGCCTTTCGGATCGCGCCGGCAAAGTTGATTACATGGTCTTGCCGTCTTCGACCGACTTGCGGATCGTTTCGCGCTCGGCGTCCGGAGCAGCAACCAGGCCGTATTCGACCAGCGGGCTGTCAGGTCCGATCATCTGGTCGGATACGAAGAAGTTCACGTATTCCTTCAGGCCCGGGATAACGCCCAGGTGAGCCTTCTTGACGTAGAAGAACAGCGGACGGGAAACCGGGTAGGTACCGTTGGCGATCGTTTCCGGGCTAGGAACGATGCCCTTGACGGTCGCAACCTTCAGCTTGTCGGCGTTGTTTTCATAGAAGGACAGGCCGAATACGCCAACACCGGTCTTGTTGGCAGCGATGCGTGCCAGCGTTTCCGGATAGTCGCCGTCGATGTCGACAGCAGCGCCGTCCTTGCGAACCGCGACGCAAGCCTTGCTCTGGGCAGCAGCGTCGGTGATCGAAGCCTTGATCACGTCGAAAGCGCCGGAGTCCTTGCAGCCTGCGAGGAGAACGTTGAGTTCGAAGACTTCGCGGGTGCCGTGCTTTTCGCCCGGGATGTAGGCGGCGATATCAACAGCCGGGAGAGCCGGGTTGACTTCGTTCCACTTCTTGTAGGGGTTGGCGACGAGCTTGCCGTCAACAACAACCTGGGCAGCGAGAGCCTTGTAGAGGTCGGCAGGAACGTAAGCGACGTCAGGGTTGGACGAGTCGGTTGCGAAGACGATGCCGTCATAGCCGATCTTGACTTCCTGGATGTCGGTAACGCCAGCTGCCTTGCAGGCATCCAGTTCCTTGGCGTTGATCGGACGCGAAGCGTTGGCAACGTCGATCGTGTCAGGGCCTACGCCCTTGCAGAATTCCTTGAGACCAGCGCCGGTGCCGCCGGATTCAACGACCGGCGTCTTGAAGTCCTTGAAGGTTTCGCCGAAGGTCTCGGCAACGATCTTTGCGTAAGGCAGAACGGTGGAAGAACCACTGACCTGGACCTGGTCGCGAGCAACAGCCGCGCCAGCAAAAGCGGCGGAAGCAGCCAGTGCGGCGACCGTAAGTTTAAAAGCGTTCATATCAATTCTCCCGGGCATATAGCGGTCTGAGTGTGGCCTTGAACGGCCCCTGGGCGGTGCCGTCTTTGTCAGCGGCACGCATTCTTTAGCCCCTGATGACCAGAGCTTTTATGTCAGTTCGGTGAAACATTTATGACAGCTTATATAATTGAAATAATTATATAAAAATTCCAGCATGACTCGCTTGATTGCGGTTTTATGTCAAAACCGCACGGTAAAGCTGGTTCCCTTGCCAACTTCCGACTTCACGATCAGCCTTGCGCGATGGCGCGTGAGGATGTGCTTGACGATGGCAAGGCCAAGGCCGGTGCCCTTCTTCGAGCGGCTATCCTCGATGTTGACGCGGTAGAAACGCTCGGTGAGCCGCGGCACATGCTCGGCCGGAATACCCGGGCCCTTGTCGACGACGGTGACCTCGACGGGCGTATTGGGCGCATTCTTGAGGAAGACGTCGACCGACTTTCCCTCCTGCCCGTATTTGCAGGCGTTTTCCATCAGGTTTTCAAAGACCTGGACGAGTTCATCGCGATCGCCGGCAACCTCTGCCTTGCCTTCCGGCAGATGCAGGGCGATATCGACGCCGACATCTCTCGCCAGCGGCAGCAGCGCATCGCGGACATGGCCGAGCAGCGGAACGAGGTCCACCTTCTCGTCCGGCGCGATGTGGGACTTCAGCTCGAGCCGCGACAGCGACAGGAGATCGTCCACCAGCCGGCTCATGCGGGTGGTCTGATCGAACATGATGCCGAGGAAGCGTTCCTGCGCCTTGAAATCGTTTTTCGCCGGCCCCTGGATGGTCTCGATGAAGCCGCGCAGCGAGGCGAGCGGCGTGCGCAGTTCATGGCTGGCATTGGCGACGAAATCGGAGCGCATGCGATCGAGGCGGCGCACTTCCGATATGTCGCGGAAGGCCAGCATGAACAGCCGCTCGCCGTTTCCAGCTTCGGAGCCGAGTTCGATCGGCGAGCTGCGGACAAGATAGACCCGCTCGGACGGAAGGCGTTCGGAATGTTCAATCTGGTTCGGCGCATTGGTGACGATGGTTTCGCGTACCATGTCGAGAATGCCGGGCGAGCGCAGGCGAGCTGAGATGTGGGCGCCGATCAACACTTCGCCAAAGGCCTTTTCCGCGGCACGGTTCTGGAACAGCACCGATGCATCGCTGGCGATGACCATGACCGGAATGTCGAGGGCTGACAGCGTTGCGGATACTTCGGGCAGCAGGCTGCGGACGATCGGTTCCTCGATCGTTTCAGCCGTTACTGGCGGCGGCACGTGAACGCGCTGTGGCGACGAGCAGAGGATGGCGAGAACCATGATCAGCAGCAGACCGAGAACACCCCATCCGTTCATTCCGGCGGTAAAGGCAATGACGGCGATCGCCAGCGCGACAAAGAGCACGAAACTCTGCCGGCCGATGCGAGCCATCAGTTTGCCTGTCCATGGCGTTTGCTCTTCCAAGTTCCCCTCGCGACGTCGAATCGTTGTTCGTTGGCTATCAAACTTTGCCTGATAGCGGTCTTTCATGACAGAAGTTTACTGGTGTCGCCAGCAATCGCACTTTGGGCCTATGCGACGCACAGAATCTCGATCAGCGCCAAGACGTTTGATTTTCAAAAGGAAATGTGATCGCCTGACCGCAGCAGATGCGCCGAGGAGGACCACCATGGCCGATGATGTCGAAAGCAGAGCAGTTGAACTGGATATCCGCGGCAAGAAGCGCGTCTTCGATGTGGATGATCCCGTCCTGCCGGATTGGGTCGAGGAAGAGGCGCTGAAATCCGGCGACTTCCCCTATAACAAGAAGCTCAAGGAAGAGGACTACACCGACGAACTGAAGAAGCTGCAGGTCGAACTGGTCAAGCTGCAGTTCTGGCTGCAGGCGACCGGCAAGCGGGTGATGGCGCTGTTCGAGGGCCGCGATGCTGCCGGCAAGGGCGGCGCGATCTCGGCGTCCTCGGCGCACATGAACCCTCGCCTGGCGCGCGTCGTGGCGCTGACCAAGCCGACCGACCGGGAGGCCGGGCAATGGTATTTCCAGCGCTACGTGGCACAGTTTCCCACGGCCGGCGAATTCGTGCTGTTCGACCGCTCCTGGTACAACCGCGCTGGGGTCGAGCCGGTCATGGGTTTCTGCACGCCGAAGCAATATGAGGATTTCCTGCAGCAGACGCCGCAGATCGAGAAGGTGATCGCCCACGAGGGCATCTTCTTCTTCAAGTTCTATCTCGATATCGGCCGCGAGATGCAGCTGAAGCGCTTCCACGACCGCCGCCACGACCCGCTGAAGGTCTGGAAGCTTTCGTCGATGGATATCGCGGCGCTGACAAAATGGGGCGACTACAGCGACAAGCGCGACCGGATGCTGAAGGAAACGCATACGGAATTCGCACCCTGGACCGTCGTCCACGCCAATGACAAGCGCCGGGCGCGGCTGAACCTGATCCGGCATCTGCTGAAGACGATCGACTACGACGGCAAGGACAAGGACGCGATCGGCAAGCTCGACGACAAGATCATCGGCTCGGGACCGGGCTTCCTGAAATAGCTATTGCCCCGGCAGGATGCGCACGGCGTAGAGGTTTATCCCTCTCGCCTTGCCGTCCACATCGCTGTTGATCAGCAGCGTGCCCGCCGCATTCGGCGCCAGCGAACGGTCGAACCGGACCTGCAGCAGCACATCCGACTTTTCCCGGTTGACCGTGAAGCGATGACGGGCGCAATCGCCGAGCGACTGGAAATCGCATTCGACGGTGATCTGCGTTGGCTCGTCCGATGTCGTTTGAAGGGTGATGGCGATGGTCGAGGACTTGCCGGCCAGCTGCTGCAGAACATCGGCCGGAACGCTCACGCCGACATTGCCGTCGCTGCCGTTGCTCTGCGAGGTCAGGCGCAGCGCCGGGCCGTCGTTTTCGGCGATGTTTTCGACACGCGACTGGGCGCCCTTGACGATCTTGCTGGCATCCGAGGGCTTGAATACCTCGATCCAGGCCGCCGAGAAGGAATTTTGGGGATCGATCACCGGTGCCTCGCTGGCACCGTCGAAATCCTCCGGCGTCGTGGTGGCGGGCGGATTGGCAACGCTGGTGTCGCGCTGGGCAGCCGTCAGCAACACACCCGACGTGTAGGCCCACCAGGCACCCATTCCGATGAACGCCAGCAGCACGCACCAGACCAGCAGACGGGAGAAGAACTTGCGCGGCTTGCGGCGGGCAACCGCGCGCTCAGGGCGGAAATCGGCGGTGGCCGGCTTTCGATCGGCGACAAAACCTTCGGATGCCGCTGGCGCAGCACCCAGTTGATCGGCGCTGCCGGCGTGGAGACCGGCAAGACCGCTGTCGTCGCCGAAGCGATCGCTTTCTAGAGCCATGTCGGGCACGCGGGTTTCGCCACTGAGCGAGGGGCCGTCGAAGGCCTCACGGGCACGCGGCGGAGCCGGCTGCGGCATCTCGACCACGGGCGGCACTTCCACAGCGTGCGGCAAGTCAACAGCCCGCGGCGCTGGTACGGCCTGCGACACCTCCACGACAGGCAGGACCGGCGCCTGCGGCGGAGCCTGACGCGGATGCAGGCGCTGCCGCTCCTCCGCCTCGATCATGTGGATCGTCGTTTCAAGCCGGTGGCGATGATGGGCCACCGCTTCGGTGTCGGTGATATCCTGCTTGCGCAGTCCGGCTTCCAGCGCCTGGCGTGCGGACTGATAGATCTTCGCTCGGACTTCAGGATTGTCGCGATCGGCATTGTCGAGTGCCGTTCTGATGGCCGTTTCTAATCCGCTCACGTCCGATCCTTCAATCCGATGGCTGGCACCATCATGCTTAACAATATGCAAATGCGGTAGCGGCTGACGCGATAAATCGCAAGCCTTGCGCAATTTCCTGCAACGCCTTGGCAGAGGATAGTGGCACAAGCGCGCCGCCTGCGCCTTCTATCTATAGCAGCAGCCGATCTTTGCGAACCGCGCGCACTCTTTTCCCGGCGAAAACTCTCTGCTATCACATTGACGTTTTCGTAAACGTCAATTCTTCGGTGACCCATGGCCCTGCCCCCGATCCTGATGCAAAACCTGCGACTGCCTGTCGTCGCCTCGCCGCTGTTCATCATTTCGCACCCTGCGCTGACGCTGGCGCAGTGCAAGGCGGGCATCATCGGCGCCTTTCCGGCACTGAACGCGCGGCCGGAGAGCCAGCTGGACGAGTGGCTGGCAATGATGACCGAGGAGCTCGCCGCGCACGATGCCGCGCATCCCGACCGGCCGGCCGCGCCGTTTGCCGTCAACCAGATCGTCCACATGTCGAACAAGCGGCTCGAGCACGACCTGATGCTGTGCGTCAAATACAAGGTGCCTATCGTGATCTCCTCGCTCGGCGCCGTGCCCGAGGTCAATGCGGCGGTGCACTCCTATGGCGGCATCGTGCTGCACGACGTCATCAACAACCGCCACGCCCACTCGGCGATCCGCAAGGGAGCCGACGGGCTGATCGCGGTGGCGGCCGGGGCCGGCGGCCATGCTGGCACGCTGTCGCCCTTCGCACTGGTGCAGGAAATCCGCGAATGGTTCGAGGGGCCGCTGCTGCTCGGCGGCGCAATCGCCACGGGAGGCGGCATCCTGGCGGCGCAGGCGATGGGCGCCGACATGGCCTATATCGGCTCGCCCTTCATCGCCACCGAGGAAGCGCGCGCGTCCGACGCCTACAAGCAGGCGATCGTCGAGGGCACGGCTGGCGACATCGTCTACTCCAACTATTTCACCGGCGTGCACGGCAATTATCTGAAGCCCTCGGTGAAAGCCGTCGGCCTCGACCCCGACAACCTGCCGGTCGCAGACCCCTCGAAGATGGATTTCGAGCAGGCCGTGGGCGGCGCCAAGGCATGGAAGGACATATGGGGAAGCGGCCAAGGCATCGGCGCCATCAAGGCGGTGGAACCGGTCGGCAAACTGGTCGATCGGCTGGAGACGGAATACAAGGCGGCGCGCGCCCGACTGGCATTCTGACGCCGATCGGACCGGCTTTCCACAACGCTGTTCTTTTTTGCCAAAGACACGACAGGGCGCTTGAAATCTTCTGCCAATGCCTGTATCAGCGCCATGCAAATCGCGGGCCGCACGACCAGCCACCCGCCGTTGCCGCTTTAGCTCAGGTGGTAGAGCACATCATTCGTAATGATGGGGTCGCAGGTTCGAGTCCTGCAAGCGGCACCATTTCACACAAAAATCTCCCGCATAGAACGCAACACTGGGTCTCGCGCACTTTTCAACCTGCCCCTTAATCTTCTCTTTGCCATGCGCGCTTAGACAGGTGGTCGCGATCGGCGACTCGATGTTGCCGAGGCATTGCGCTATCTGAAGACCGAAGCGCTTGGCGCGAAGTGGTGAAGCGGAGATCCTGAGATGAGCTATGATTTTCACGTCGGCCAGAAGGTTGTCTGCATCGACGACAAGTTCAAGAATGTCAGCATCGACCAGGGAATCCGCAAGGGCGAGATCTATACGCTGCGCTGGGTCGGCGAATATACGCATTATATCGACGGGACCTTCTTCGGCGTGAAGCTCGCGGAGATCGACCGCGGCAATGACGATGGCCCGGAAGGCTATGGGGCCGCCGATATGCCGTTTCGCGCAACGCGGTTCCGGCCGCTGGTGAAGGACAAGATCTCGTCGCTGCGCAAGCTGCTTGCGCCGACCCCGGACGCACCGGTGGAGCCGAAGGTGAAGATCAAGAAGAAGGAAGAGGTCTGACTTCGGTCCTCACCCGCCACCGACCGGCGCACGGCATGATCGCGGTGGCCGGGCGCTGCGCAACGCGCTAAGAAGACGACTCGGCGACAATGGCCGATGGAACGAGGGCGCTTGTGAATAACACTTCCGATCTGGTCGCTTCGGCGAAGACCGTTCACGACCGATATCTGGCGGGCCGCATGGAGCGCGAGACCGTGCGGGAATGGGTGATCCGCCTTGGCGGATATCCGGCCCCGCATGGCGAGCGCGTTCGCGAGGCGGCGGCGTGGTTTCGTCTCCAGCAGACGGAACCCGTGGCGGTCGACGTCAAGCTGGCGGATCTGCAGCGGCTGGCGGCCATCGTCTCCGGCTGATGCCGGTTTACGAAGGCCGATCGGCCACCCGGCGCTACTGGAACAGGCTGACGATATTGCCGGGGGCGGAGTTGGCGATCGACAACGCCTGGATGGCTAGCTGCTGCTGTGTCTGCTGCGCAGCCAGCTTTGACGATTCCTGCTCCATGTCGGCATCGACAAGTCGGCCGATGCCGCTGTCGAGGCTGTCCATCAGCTTGCTGGCGAACTGGGTCTGTCCATCGATGCGGTTCTGGAGCGATCCCAGCATGCTGGCGGCGGCGACAACCTTACCGGACACGACTTCTATGTAGCTGAGATAGTCATCGACCATGGATGGGTTCTGCACGATGTCGATATCCAGGAAGTTCATCGTCGGGATCGGCTCGATGTTCACGTTGATCCCGGTGAAGCCGATCGACGTGCCTGCGCCGGACAGCCGGTCGACGCTCTCGTCCGAGCGCAACGATATCTGATTGCCGCTCGTCTGCTCGATGATGACATCGGGCCAATCGGCGGAGATCAGCGATTGCAGGACCGTGACCATATCGGCCGCCGTTTCGACCTTGCCGTCATCTCTTCCCAGCATTGTGTTGATGTAGTCGTCGTCGAATGAATACGCCTTCGGCGCCGCGCCGTTGACGCTGAAGTCGAAGCTGATCTCGACCCCGGGCTTGACCTGAAACTCCTCGAAGCTGATCGTCATTTTCTGTCCGCGGGTCGAAAAAGCGGACCGGTCCGTCAGTCCGCCGCTGCCAACATTGCTCGTGAAGTTGGCGATCTCGACATAGGATCCGTCGAGGCCGGCGGATTGCTCGGTCTCTATCCCGATGCGATCGACGATATCGCGACCTCGATAGTCGGTGTAGGTGGTCGCGTAAGCGCCGGTGTCGAATGCCTGCAGAGCCTGATTGAGCACGGCCGCGTATTGTTTGTAGGTCGAGATGACCCCGTTCGCGCCGACGCCAAGCGCGGCATCGACCACTGCCCTGTCGATCGTCACGTTCAGTGTGGTGGCGCCAGCATTATATGGCGCACTTATACCGTCCGCCGGATTGTCGGCGTCGACGGTCACGTCGAACGTTATCTCGTCCGCTGCGTCGTCGAAGGTCAGCGGCCCCGAAAACATGAAACTGAACGCGGCGTTTGTGCTCGACCGATAGTTCGACGTGCTCATGCCGGTAAGGCTCTCCGATACGGGGTATCGGATACCACCGATCGTCTTGACGTCGCGCGGGTCGGCCTGCAAAATTCCACCGCCGGTGCTGTTGAACAGCGACAGCCCCTGCAGCGAAACTTCCGCCGTATCGACGCGAACCTGCGAGGCGCTGTCGCGGACAAACGACGATACAACCGACGTCTTGTTCAGCGATTCGTCCTGCATATCCTCGATATCGGTATCCAGCCAATTCACGCCGTTGAAGCTCGCGGCGGCGGCAACGTTGACGACCTGTGTTTTCAGCTGGTCGAGTTCCGCCTGTATCTTGGACTTGTCCACGCCGTCTTCGCTGGCAGCCACGAGCTTGGCCTTCACCTCTCCCAACAGATCGGCGGTCGAATCCATCGCGGCATAGGCCGTGTCGACCTTGGCGGCGCCCATTCCCAGAGCGTCGGAGACGGCCGATATCGCCTTATTGTCGGAGCGCATGGTCGTGGCGATCGCCCAGTAGGCCGCGTTGTCGGATGCAGTCTCGACCCGCAAACCCGAGGACACACGGTCTTGAGTGCCCTGCAGTCCAGAGTTGAGAGACCGCAGAGTTTGGAGAGCGGCCATGGCGGATGTATTGGTGATAATCGATGTCACGAAATATCCTGTAAATAAAACTTTAGATTATGGGCCGGTTTAATGCTTGAGAATCATGCAGCTTATGGATGCCAACCTAAGAATTTCACGGTTAACAAAGTGTGGAAGCAATTAGCAAAATCTGATGAATGTCGCGCAACCTGAAGGTTGTTTTCAAATTTTTTTCGATGGCTCTTTCGTCCTGAAAGTAGCGGTATCCGGTGCGACGTAAGGCTGATGATTTCATGGCTACACTGCGGAGAATGAGACACACCTGATGCGCCATCGAAAAAACGATGTAGCGCGATGCTACACCGGTAGTGCACTCATCACGGCTTGTTGTTCCCTCACCGGCATTTAACGCATCATTTCGGCCCGACATCCCCAGAATTAGCGATACCGCGACTCACTCGTGCCGCATATCAATGCGAGTGTCCTAAAACGTGATGGCGGTTGCGTTTGGATCATGCGGGCCGTGTCACGAGGGGTTGTCGACACGGCCCGCAATTTAACGGGGGATTGGTAATGTGGGACGTCCTGACAATCATCGGCATCTTTGGCCTGCTCTATCTCGGGCGCGAAGCACAGATCGTGTTTGCCAAGGCTCGCGCCTCGGGCTGGAATGATTTCCCGCGTCGATAACCGTTAGAACCCTTATCCTTTATGCGTGCTTGATCGGGTTGGCATTTCCCGCACGCATGACTGCTTCATTCACTGCCTGCCATGAAATGGCTTCTTGCGCGCGGAGAGACTGCGGGGCCGGCCGTCTTGTCAGACTTGCATCGACGCTCGATCATGGCAATGTAAGCGCACCCTAACTCTCTCCAATGTAGAAATTAAAAACAAATTCTTACTTATTGACAGTTGCGTTCGGAGAGGGGAAGCTTGCCCCCGCTTCAGCTACGGAGCATCGAGGGGGAGTGCGATGCGAAATTGTCTCGGCCTGTGCTTTGCCGTGGCCGCTACGGCCTTCATATTCACTCCCATTGACACCATCGCACAACAAGCGCCCGCGGCCCCTGCACCGCCGAGTGTCACGGTTGTCAGGGCGATCCAGAAGGACATACGGCCCTCGGTGTCGTTCAGCGGCCGCGTGGCGGCGATCGACAAGGTCGAGCTGCGCGCTCGTGTCGATGGCTTTTTGGAGCAGCAGCTTTTCAACGATGGGCAGGACGTCAAGCAGGGCGATCTGCTGTTCGTGATGGAAAAGGGCCAGTATGCCGCGGCGGTTGCGCAGGCACAGGGCAATATAGAAGCGGCACAGGCGGTACTTTCGCTTGCTGATATAGAGGTCAAGCGGCAGACGGAACTCGTGGCCAAGAGCGCTGCGCCGCAATCCCAGCTCGATCTGGCGACAGCCAAGCAGCAGCAGGCGAAAGGTCAGCTCGATCAGCTGAACGCGGCGCTGATGCAGGCGCAGCTCAATCTTGGTTATACGGATATCCGCGCGCCAATCGCCGGGCGGATCGGAGCAGCTCAATACTCGATCGGTAATTTCGTCAGTGCCTCCAGCAATCCGCTGGCGATGATCGTCAGCCAGGATCCGATCTACGTCAATTTCACCGTTTCGCAGCGGGAGATCCTCGACATCCGCAAGAAGCATGCAGGCCAGCAGGCAGGTGCGCTTGTCTATATCGAGCTTGCCGATGGCAGCCAGTATTCGCAGGTCGGCAAGATCGACTTCGTCGATGTGACCGTAAACCAGGGCACCGATTCCGTTGAAGTGCGGGCAAGCTTCGCCAACCCCGATCGGTTGTTGATCGACGGCCAGCTGGTCGACGTGAAGGTCGAGGGCGACAAGCCGGAGGCGGCGCTGGTGATCCCGCAAGCCGCGTTGCAGATCGATCAGGGCGGCCCCTACGCGCTTTTGGTCAACAAGGACAACAAGATCGAAGTTCGCTATGTCGAGCCGGGACGGATGGAAGGGTCGGACGTGTCGATCGCCAAGGGGCTGACGGCGGACGATCTGGTGGTGACCGAAGGGATACAGAAGGTTCGCCCAGGGCAGGTCGTTGCGCCCGTTGAAGCCAAGCCGGGATCCTGAGCCATGCTGTCGGGCGTTTTCATCGATCGACCACGGCTGGCCGTCGTCATTTCCCTTGTCATCACCATCGCCGGCCTTGTGGCGCTGACACAGATACCGATCGCCCAGTTTCCAGATATCGTGCCGCCGCAGGTGTCGGTGTCGGTCAGCTATCCCGGCGCCAGCGCAGACGTGGTGCAGCAATCGATCGCCCGGCCGATCGAATCGCGCGTCGTCGGCGTCGATAACGCGATCTACATGAAATCCACCAGCGGCAACGACGGCAGCTATACGCTGACTGTGAGCTTCGCGGTCGGAACTGACCCCGATATCAACACGGTGAATGTGCAGAACCGCGTGAACCTTGCGCTGGCGCAGCTGCCGCAGGAGGCGCAGGCGCAGGGGATCAGCGTCACCAAGAAATCGTCGGCGCTGATGCAGCTGATCGCGCTGACCTCTGCCAGTGGCGAGCATGACCAGTTGTTTCTGTCGAACTACGCGACGATCAACATGATCGACGGGCTGAAGCGGATTCCCGGCGTGGGCGATGTGGTGCTGCTGACGCCGTGGGACTACAGCATGCGCATCTGGATCACGCCGGAGCGGCTGACCAGTTACGCGATGACGCCCAGTGACATCGTCACAGCGCTCCAGGGCCAGAATATCCAGGCCGCGATCGGCCGTATCGGCTCACAGCCGGCGCTGCCGGACCAGCAGTTCCAGCTGACGATCCAGACCAAGGGGCGGCTCGCAAGCGTAGAGGAATTCGGGAACGTGGTGCTGCGGGCCGAGCCCGATGGCTCGTTCGTGCGAATCCGCGATGTCGCCCGCGTCGAACTTGCGGCAAAGGGCGCCGAGCAGATCGGGCGACAAGACGGCACACCGGCCGCGATTCTTGGCATCTACCAGTCTCCCGGCGGCAATGCCATCGCCACGGCCGCAGCGATCAATCAGCTGCTGGAAAAACTCGCCCCGGCATTCCCTGAAGGCGTCAGCTACAAGATCACCTACGATACGACGAAATTCGTGGAAGAGAGCATCCATGAGGTCGTGAAGACACTGCTCGAGGCCTTCGTTCTTGTCGTCATCGTCGTCTTCCTGTTTCTCGGCAGCGTGCGTGCAACGCTCATTCCGCTGATCGCCGTACCGGTCTCGCTGATTGGTACCTTCGCGGTGATGATGGCGCTGGGTTTCTCGGCCAATACGGTGTCGCTGCTGGCGCTTGTGCTTGCCATCGGCATCGTCGTCGATGACGCGATCGTCGTCGTCGAGGCGGTGGAAGCGCATCTGGAGAAGGACCCGACGGCAACGCCGGCGGAAGCGGCGCGCCGGGCCATGGCCGAGATTACCGCCCCGATCATCGCGATCACGTTGGTGCTGCTTTCGGTGTTCATACCGGTCGCCTTCATTCCCGGCATCTCGGGCGAACTGTTCCGGCAGTTCGCGGTTGCGGTGTCCGTGTCGATGGTGATTTCGGCGATCAACGCGCTCAGCCTGTCGCCTGCGCTCTGCGCGGTGCTGCTCAAGCAGCAGCATGGGCCGAAATGGGGGCCGATCCGCTATATCCTCAAGGGCATCGATCACGCCCGCGACGGCTACGCTTCGATCGTGCGGCGGCTGGTGCGGCTGGCGGTGCTGGGGCTCGTACTTCTCGTCGGGCTGATTGCGGCGACCGGCTGGCTGTTCAAGACGACGCCGACCGGGTTTCTGCCTTCGGAAGACCAAGGCGCGATCTTCGGCGAGATCACCCTGCCGGAAGGCGCATCGGTGAACCGGACGAATGCCGCCGCCAAGCAGATCGAAGAGATCATGCGCAATACCGATGGGGTGCAGGGTGTGATGTCGGTCGTCGGCTACAGCCTGCTCGACGGACAGGTGAAATCGAATGCCGGGCTGCTGGTGATGACGCTGAAGCCGTTCGCCGACCGCACCACCGTGGCGCTTTCCGTCAACGGGTTGATCGGCAAGCTCAGCGCCGAGATGCAGTCGATCCGCGATGCCAACGTCATCGTCTACAACCTGCCGCCGATCATCGGGCTCGGCACCGGCAGCGGCTTCGAATTCCAGCTGCTGAGCCTCAGCGGCGGCAACGCCTCGGAAATCGCGCAAGCCGCGCGCGGGCTGGTCTTCGCGGCCAATCAGAACCCGGCGCTCAGCCGCGTCTACACCACCTTCAGCGCCAACACGCCGCAGCTCTACCTCGATATCGACCGCGAGAAGGTGCAAACGCTCGGCATCCAGATTTCGGATGTGTTCAGCGCGCTGCAGGCGGTGCTCGGCAGTGCCTATGTCAACGACTTCAACATGTTCGGCCGCACCTGGCAGGTGACGGTGCAGGGTGAGGCGTCTGCCCGCGCCCGGATCGATGACATCTACCAGATCAACGTCCGCAACAGCAGCGGCCAGATGGTGCCGGTCAGGGCCTTCGCACAGGCAAGGCTGATCCTCGGGCCGCAGCAGATCGTGCGCTACAACAATTACTCGAGTGCGACGATCAATGGCGGGCCAGCTGCGGGGCGCAGCTCCGGCGAGGCGATTGCGGCGATGCAAGTCGTTGCCGCCAAGACGCTGCCGCCGGGCTACAGCTACGAATGGACTGGCACCGCGTTGCAGGAAATCGAGGCGAGCGGCAAGACGACGATCATTCTCGGGCTCGCCGTGCTGTTCGCTTACCTGTTCCTCGTCGGTCTCTACGAAAGCTGGAGCATACCGATCGCGGTGCTGCTGTCCGTCACCGCGGGGATCGCCGGCGCGATGCTCGCGCTGAAGATCGCCGGTCTCGATAACAATCTCTATGCGCAGATCGGCCTTGTGGTGCTGATCGCACTTGCCGCCAAGAACGGTATTCTGATCGTCGAGTTCGCGATGGAGCGGCGCAAGGAAGGGCTCGATATTTCGGCGGCGGCCGTCGAGGGCGCCAAGGAGCGGTTTCGGGCGGTGATGATGACCAGCTTCGCCTTCATCGCTGGGCTGATCCCGCTGGTGATCGCGCAAGGTGCGGGGATGCTCAGCCGTCGCGGCGTCGGCACCGCGGTGTTCGGCGGCATGCTGGGCGCTGCGCTCGTGGGTATCTTCCTGATCCCGGTGCTCTATGTGTGCTTCCAGTGGTCGCGCGAACGGGTCAAGCGCATAGGACGCGCGCCCGCTGACGACGGCGCGGAGCATACCGGCCCGACCTCATAGACATCACACCGGAGCTGTCGTCTAGGGCGTCCCGGTGTCCGGCGCCGGCTGCTGCAGCGATTGCAGCAAGGTCTGGCGCGCGGAGCGCAGATGCAGCCGGCAAGAGAACTCGATCGCAGCGGGATCACGCGATTCCAGGGCTGCGATATAATCCAGATGCTCATGGATGGCGCGCTCGTTGCGCTGGCGGGCGAAGGCCTTGTTCCACTGGTAGTGATAGTGGAAGACGATGGCGATGGCGTCGTAGAAATCGGCGATGAACCGGTTCCTGGCAGCGCCGTGGATCAGGAGATGGAAACGCTCGTCGAGGGCGGAGAACTCCTTGTAGCGGTGGTCGAGATCGCCGAGCATGGCGTGGTGCTCGGCCTTGATCTCGGCGAGCGCGCGCCAGGCATCATTGTCCGGCGGCAGCCTGCCGAATTCGGCTGCGGAGTGCAGCTCGAACATCTCGCGGACCTCGGCCAGTTCAAGCGCGAATTCGCGGGTAAAGCCCTTGAGGATCCAGTGGCTGTTCGGCCGCTTCTCGATGAGGCCAAAGCGGGAGAAGCGGATGAGGAATTCGCGGACGCTCGTGGTGCCGGTGCCGATCTCGCGGGCAAGCTCCAGCTCGTTGATCTGCATGCCGGGTGCTGCGTCATCCGACAGGATGCGCTGCATGAAGCTGCGCTCGATGATGGCATGCAGCGAATCGGTTTCCTCGGTGGGGAAGAAATCGTCGGCCGTCGGCGCGCGCAGGACCACCTTCTCGCGCTTGTTCCAGCTGATGATACCCTCATCGCTGAGCCGGGCGAGGATGGCGCGGGCGGTGCTGCGGCTGATGCCGAGCTGCGCCGCGATCTCCGGTTCGGACGGCAAGGTTTCCTCGGCACGCAACACGGTCACGTACCTGTTGTATGCCTCCTTGAAGACCGTATTCTGCCTTGCCATTCCACACCCCGCCTTCGCGCTTCACGACATGCGCCAAAGTTCCGCGGTGGCGGACCTTGTCGTTCCCTGAAGCCTATCTCTCAGCAATCCTTATCTTATTTTGGATCGTGTGCGGCTGTTCGCCTCCCTCGTCCACAGGATCAATAATCCCGTTGACTTGAAAATGTTTATTGTAGATAAAAAACAAAATCAATGCGCATTCGCCGACGCAGCGAGTGTTTCCCTAGGGAGAAGACCGTTGAAGAAAGACCCTTGGATCATCCTGTCCGCTGGTGACAACGTGGCCGTCGCAACGGCTGCAATCGCGGCTGGCGAGATGGTTGCGGGCATCGAGACCCGCGAAAAGATCGACCCCGGCCACAAGATCGCCCTCGTCGACATTCCGCTCGGCCAGCCTGTGGTGAAATACGGCCAGGCGATCGGCCGCACGACAGCGGACGTGATGGCCGGACAGCATATTCACAGCCAGAACCTGCATTTCGAGAACGACCGTCTGGCCGCCACCGCGAACTCGGCGCCGGAAGAGGCGAGCGCCGAAGACCGGGCGCGGACCTTCATGGGCTACAAGCGCGCTGACGGGCGCTCGGCGACGCGCAACTATATCGGCATCATCGCCAGCGTGAACTGTTCCACCACGGTCTGTCGGGCGATCGCCGATACGGCGAACCGCACGCTGCTGCCACTCTACGACGGCATCGACGGCTTCGTGCCGATCGTCCACGACCAGGGCTGCGGCATGAGCTCGACGGGCGACGGCATGGCCGTTCTGCACCGGACGCTGGCCGGCTATACAAGGCATGTGAACTTCGGCGGCGTACTGATGATCGGTCTCGGCTGCGAGGTCAACCAGCTGACGCTTTACGGCCAGAGCGGCGCCGGGGCCTCCAAGCGGCATTTCAACATTCAGGATGCCGGCGGCTCGCGCCGTGCCGTCGAGCGCGCCATGGGCATGCTCAAGGAAATCGCCGACGATGTCGGCCGCGAGCGGCGGGTGGCGCTGCCGATCAGCGATATCATCATCGGCATGCAGTGCGGCGGCTCGGACGGCTTTTCCGGGATCACCGCCAATCCGGCGCTCGGAGTCGCGGCCGATCTTCTGGCGGCTGCCGGCGGTACCGCGATCCTGTCGGAGACCTCCGAGATCTACGGCGCCGAACATCTGCTGCGCAGCCGCGCGGTCAGCGACGAGGTCGCGCGCAAGCTCGACGAGAAGATCGTCTGGTGGGAGAAATACGTGGCGATGCACGGCGCCTCGCTGGACAACAACCCCTCGCCCGGCAACAAGCGCGGCGGGCTGACCACGATCCTGGAAAAGTCGCTCGGCGCTGTGGCCAAGGGCGGGCGCTCGCCGCTGACTGCTGTCTACGGCTATGCCGAGCGGGTGACGGCGCCCGGTCTCGTGTTCATGGACACGCCCGGCTACGACCCGGTTTCGGCGACAGGACAGGTTGCCGGCGGCGCCAACATGATCGCGTTTACGACAGGCCGCGGCAGCTGCTTCGGCTGTCGGCCGGCGCCATCGATCAAGCTGTCGAGCAATTCGGCGCTCTATGCCTCGATGGAGGAGGACATGGATATCGACTGCGGCACGATCGCCAGCGGCGATGCGACGATATCTGGCAAGGGCCGGGAGATCTTCAACCTGATCATCGACACGGCGTCGGGCAAGAAAACCAAGAGCGAGGAGTTCGGCTACGGCGATAACGAGTTCGTGCCGTGGCATCTGGGAGCGACGCTCTAAGCAAAACAGATACTGTCTTCAGAGGAGGAATGATGAAGACGAGGAGGATCGGCCGGACCGGGCTTGAGGTGACCGAAGTGAGCTTCGGCGCCGCAGCGCTTGGCGGCCTCTATCGCGCCTGTCCGCGGGATCAGGCGATGGAAACGCTGGATGCGGCCTGGGACAGCGGCATCCGCTATTTCGACGTAGCACCATGGTATGGGCTTGGTCTTGCCGAGCGGTATGTCGGCGACTTCCTGCGCGGCAAACCAGAAAACGAATGGGTGCTGTCGAGCAAGGTCGGGCGCCTGCTGCGGCCGGTGCCGACGGGAACGGTGCCCGACTACAGCTATGTCGACCCGCTCTCCTTCGACGCCGACTACGACTATTCCTATGACGGCATCATGCGCTCGGTCGACTTCAGCTATGCCCGGCTGGGTCTGAACCGGATCGACATCCTCTATGTCCACGACATCGGCGGCTATACGCATGGCGCGACGAAGAATGCCTTCCATCTCAAACAGTTCCTCGACAGCGGCATCAAGGCGCTGGAAGAGTTGAAGTCCTCAGGCGCGATCAAGGCGTTCGGGCTCGGCGTCAACGAGGTTCCGGTCTGTCTCGACGTGATGCGCAATGCCGATATCGACTGCATCCTGATGGCCGGGCGCTACACGCTGCTCGACCGATCGGCGGAAGCGGAGCTTTTGCCGCTGTGTCGGCAAAAGGGTACCTCGCTTGTTGTCGGCGGCATCTTCAATTCCGGCATTCTGGCGACAGGCGCCGTATCGGGTTCGAACTTCGACTACATGCCGGCAACCGACGCGGTGCTTGCAAAGGTCAGCGGCATGGAGGCCGTGGCGGAAAAACATGGTGTGCCGCTGGCCGCGCCTGCCCTGCAGTTCGCGCTGCGCGATCCTCAAATTTCGTCGGTGCTGATCGGCACCGCCAAGGCATCGAGCGTGACGCGGAACATGGCGTTGTTTACCCCCATTTTGCCGGAGACGATCTATCCGGAATTCGATAGTTTCACGCTTGTCGCGCCGCCACTCGGCGAAGACGCTGTTCGTGTCTAAGGAAGAATAGAATGCTCAAAGGAATTCACCCCGTTCTCAGCCCCGACCTCTTATGCGCCATTGCCCGCATGGGTCACGGCGACGAAATCGTCATCGCCGATGCCAACTTTCCGTCGTACAGCATGGGACCGGAGATGATCCGCGCCGACGGCGTCAGCGCCACCGCCATGGCGGAGGCGATCCTGACCCATATGCCGCTCGACACCTTCGTGCCGGAATCGGCTTGGGTGATGGAAGTGGTCGGCGATCCGACTGCCGTGCCCGAGGTCTGCAAGGAGTTCCAGACAATCGTTTCGGCGCGTGCCGGCAATTTCGGCATTTCGACGCTCGAGCGCTTTGCCTTCTACGAGCGTTCGCGCAAGGCTGCCTACATCGTCGCGACCACCGAGTTCCGGCTCTACGGCAACATTATTCTGAAGAAAGGCGTGGTCCTGCCGGAAGAGGTTTACTGGGGCTGATGGAATAAACGTTCCGCATTGACAAGATGACGGAACCAATGTTGCATCTTGTAGCTCCGAGCGATCGATGTCGCTGGATGTTTTGGAGGACATTCAGCGACAGAGGAACGGAGAAACGGAGAAACGGCACCAAACGGCTTACCGGCGCAGACTTGCAATCGGAACAGGCCTCGGCTAGCTTCCAACTGGGAAATGTTTTTTATCGATAAAAGTCTCTCGTACGCGTTCGCGAGAGATTTCCTGGAGGAGAACGCACCTGAGAGGAGAACCCACATGCGCATGAAATCCATTTTGTCGCGTCGAGCCTTTACCGCTCTCGCCGGCGCTGCCGTCATGGCCACTGCCGTTCCGATGCCGTCTTTCGCGGCAGACGTCACCATCCCGATCATCGTCAAGGACACCACGTCCTTCTACTGGCAGATCGTTCTCGCCGGCGCCCGCAAGGCCGGTGTCGATCTCGGCGTCAAGGTGCCGGAACTCGGCGCGCAGGCCGAAACCGACGTCAACGGCCAGATCAGCATTCTCGAGAACGCCGTTGCCGGCAAGCCGGCCGCGATCGTGATCTCGCCCACCGAATTCAAGGCGCTCGGCAAGCCGATCGACGAAGCCGCCAAGTCCGTTCCGATTATCGGCATCGATTCCGGCGCTGACTCCAAGGCCTTCAAGTCGTTCCTGACCACCGACAACGTCCAGGGTGGCCGTATCGCTGCCGACGGTCTTGCCGCTGCGATCAAGACGATGACCGGTAAGGATGAAGGCGACGTCGTCATCATCACCAACACGCCGGGCGCCGGCTCGCTTGAGCAGCGCCGCGAAGGCTTCCTCGACCAGGTCAAGACCAAGTATCCGGGCCTGAAGGTGGTTGCCGACAAGTATGCCGACGGCCAGGCGACGACCGGTCTCAACATCATGACCGACTTGATCACCGCCAACCCGAACATCGTCGGCGTCTTCGCCTCGAACCTGATCATGGCGCAGGGCGTTGGCCAGGCAATCGCTGAAAACAAGCTCGGCGACAAGGTCAAGGTCATCGGCTTCGACAGCGACGACAAGACGATCGGCTTCCTCAAGGACGGCGCGCTTGCCGGCCTCGTGGTGCAGGACCCGTACCGCATGGGTTACGACGGCATCAAGACCGCGCTCGCCGTCTCCAAGGGCGAGAAGGTCGAACAGAACGTCGATACCGGCGCCAATCTGGTGACCAAGGCCAACATGGCCGAGCCGAAGATCGACGCTCTGCTGAACCCGAAGCTGAAGTAATCGGACAGAGGGCCGCGCGCGAGATTTTTCGCGCGGCCCTTTTCTGCCTTTCCGTCCGCTCGGGAGCGTGGATTGAGGGCAGGAAGACGGGAACTCTCGAGGAGGAGAAGAGATCCATGAGCCTGGAAGAGATCAGTCATCGCCATGATGACAGCGCCACGCTAAAAGAGGCAAACCGCATACCGGCGGGCACGCCCATCCTCGAACTCAAGGGATTGCAGAAGAACTATGGCTACGTCCAGGCGCTGAAACCGGCGACTCTGACGTTTCTTGCCGGCGAGATCCACGCCATCGTCGGCGAGAACGGCGCCGGCAAATCGACCCTGATCAAGCTGCTGACCGGCGTCATCACCCGCACGGCGGGTGACGTGCTGTGGTGCGGGCATCCGGTGGCGCTGGCCACGCCGAACGAGGCGATCGCGCGCGGGATCAACGCCGTTCACCAGGAAGTGGTGCTGTGTCCGCATCTGACCGTTGCCGCCAACCTGTTTCTCGGCGACGAGGTCAACAAATTCGGACTGATGCGCAAGAAGCAGATGGTGAAGATGGCGCAGGCCGTGCTTGACGATCTCGGCTTCGGCCTGCCGGCAGCCGTCCTGCTCAGCGAACTCACGATCGGCCAGCAACAGTTGGTGGCGACCGCCCGCGCCGCGATGCGCGGCACCCAGTTCCTGATCTTCGACGAGCCGACCGCCTATCTGACGCGTCAGGAGTCGGCGCAGCTTTTCAAGCTGATCCGCCGCCTGCAGAGCGAAGGCGTCACCATCGTCTATATCAGCCACCGAATGGAAGAGGTGTTCGAGCTTGCCGACCGGGTGTCGGTGCTGCGCGACGGCACCCATGTCGGCACCCGCCTGATCGGCGAGACCAATGACAACGAGCTGATCGCGCTGATGATCAACCGCTCGATCGAGCAGATCTACCACAAGGAAGAGATTGCCATCGGCGAGAATATCGTCGAGGTGCGCGGGCTTTCTGGCCCCGGCTTCCAGGATGTGTCGCTTTCGGTGAAGGCTGGCCAGATCGTCGGGCTCTACGGCCTGATCGGCGCCGGCCGCAGCGAGTTCGCGCTCGGGCTTTACGGCCGCGAGAAGACGACTTCGGGCGAAATCCACTGGATGGGCAAGAAGGTCAACATCAAGAACGAGCGCACGGCGATGGAGCTCGGCATCGCCTTGGCGCCGGAAAGCCGGCGCGACCAGGGGCTCTGCCTCAACCTGCCGATCGGCCTCAACATCAACCTTCCGGTCTTCGACCGGCTGAGCAAGGGACCGGTGATCGGCCTTGCCGACGAGGCGAGGAACGCCGACCGCCAAATCCGCGATCTCTCGATCAAGACGCCGAGCCGGCGCGTGCTTGTTTCGGCCATGTCCGGCGGCAACCAGCAGAAGGTTGTGATCGGCAAGTGGCTGAGCCACGGCGCTCGGCTGTTCATCTTCGACGAGCCCACTGTTGGCGTCGACGTCGGCACCAAGGCGGAAATATACCGGCTGTTCGCGCGGCTCTTGAAGGAAGGCGCCGGCATCATCCTGATCTCGTCCTACCTGCCGGAGGTCTACGAACTCGCCGACGAACTGCACGTCTTCAGGACCGGCAAGCTGGTGGCAAGCCATGCTTTCCATGCGGCGTCACACGAACAAGTGCTCAGCGAAGCGATCGGCGTCTGAGAAAAGAAGAAGAGGGAGAGAGACCATGACCGTAACCCCCACCGAGATACCAGCGCCGCAGCAACGCCGAAAGGTGAACATCCTCTTCGGGCTGACCCTGATCGGCCTGCTGGTGGCGCTCTGGATCGCGCTTGGGCTTTCGACCAACAGCTTCTGGACGCCGCTGAACATATCCAACCTGCTGCGGCAGGGCTCGATGACGGCGATCCTGGCACTTGGCGAGACCTTCGTCATCATCACCGCCGGCATCGATCTCTCGGTCGGCGCCATCGTCGGCTTTGCCGGGGTCATCGTCGCCTATCTGCTGCAAGCGGGCTTTCCTGTCTGGGCGGCGATCCTGCTGACGCTCGCCTTCGGCGTGGCGATCGGCGCGTTCCACGGCTTCGGCATCGTTCATATGGGCCTGCCGCCGTTCATCATCACGCTGGCGACACTGACGGCGCTGCGCGGCTTCGGGCTTCTGATCACCAATGGCTCGTCGATCAACATCACCAACGAAGCCTTCTCCAACTTCTCGCGCGCCGATTTCCTGGGTATCCCCAGTCTGTTCTGGATGGTGATCTTGGTGGCCATACCGTCCTATGTGCTGCTGCATCTCAGCCGCTGGGGCCGCTATCTCTTCGCGGTCGGCTCCAACAGCGAAGCGGCGCGTCTTTCGGGCGTCAGGGTCAGCGCCATCATCTACATGGCCTATATCCTGTCTGCCACCTTCGCAGCCTTCGTCGGCGTGCTGCTCGCCTCCCGTATCGCCATCGGCAATGCGACGCAGGCGGATGGCTGGGAGCTGCAGGCGATCGCCTCGTCGGTCATCGGCGGCACATCGCTGTTCGGCGCGGTCGGCTCGGTGCATGGTCCGCTGATCGGCGCCTTCATCCTGGCGACGATCAACAACGGTGCGAACCTTTTGAACGTCAACTCGTTCTGGCAGCGTATCATCACCGGCCTGCTGATCATCGTGATCGTCTACTTCGACCAGCTGCGCCGTCGCCGGAGCTCGTAAACGCCAACATCAAGAGCCGGTCGAAAGGCCGGCTTCTTTTCTTCCAGAATGTGAGATTCGTCATGAAAGCCGTGCTTTGCCAACAACCGGGTGTCCTCGAGATGGTCGAGCGCCCCTCGCCCGGCACCCCGGCGCCTGGCTGGGTGTGGCTCGCAGTCAGCCATGTTGGCATCTGCGGCACGGACTATCATATCTTCGAGGGCAAGCATCCGTTCCTGGAATATCCGCGCGTCATGGGCCACGAGATTTCGGCGACCGTGGTCGAGGCCGGCGATGGCGTGACCATCGCGGCGGGGACGCCTGTCATCGTTAACCCGTACCTCTCCTGTGGAACCTGCGTCGCCTGCCGGCGCGACAAACCGAACTGCTGCACCAATATCAAGGTGCTCGGCGTGCATACAGATGGTGCGTTCTGCGAGGAAATCACGGTTCCCGCATGCAATCTCTACGCGGCGCAGGGGCTGAGCCTGGAAGCGGCCGCGACCGTGGAATTCCTGGCTATCGGGGCGCATGCCGTGCGCCGCTCGATGGCGCCGCCTGGTTCGCGTGCGCTGGTGATTGGCGCCGGACCGATCGGGCTTGGGGCGGCGATCTTTTCGCGGATCGCGGGTCATGAATTGACGCTACTGGACACCAGCGCGGAGCGGCTGGAGATGGCAGCGGAGCGTTTCGGCTTCACATCGGGGATCGTGGCCAACGATACGACGCACGAGGGAGTGAAAGCGAAGACCGATGGCGACGGCTTCGACGTCGTCTTCGATGCGACCGGCTATGGTCCTTCGATGGAAAAGGCGTTCAGCTTCGTGGCGCATGGCGGCGCGCTGGTTCTGGTCAGCGTGGTCAAGGACGAGATCCGCTTTTCGGACCCGGAGTTCCACAAGCGCGAGATGATGGTCATCGGCAGCCGCAACGCAACGCGTATCGACTTCGAGCATGTGGCGGCGTCGATCGCCAACGGCCTTGTGCCGGTCGATCGCCTGATCACCCACCGCACGACGCTAGCGGACGCGCCGCGCGATCTCGCACGCTGGGCGCACGAGAAGAGCGGGCTGATCAAGGCTGTGATCAACGTCGCGGGACAGACTTAGCCGGCTTCAGAGCGAGTCGATCGCTTCGCGCATCTGGCGTACGATGACCGCATCCGTGCGGTTGGCGGATGGCGCCTCGAAGCCGAAGGCGACGGCACGAGGATCGACATCCGTCACCGGCGAACTGCAGGATCCGTGAATCTCGCGCGCGCCCGTCGCCCGCAGGATCTGCAGTGCGTTTGCCGGACGGACGCCGCTGCCCGGCATGATCGAGATGCGGCCGGCCGCCTTTTTCGACAGTCGCGCCAGCGTCTCCAGCCCGTCGATCGCTTTCGGAATGCAGCCAGATGTCAGGATACGCTCGCAGCCGAGTTCGACGGCCTGTTCCAGAGCGGCATCCGGATCGGGCACCAGATCGAAGGCGCGGTGGAGCGTCGAGCCGAGGCCGGATGCGTGGGCCTTCAGTCGATGCAACAGCGGCATGTCGAGCGTGCCGTCGGCGCGATTGGCACCGATGACGACACCGGCGAGGCCGAATGCCCTGACCGCATCGATATCGGCCATCATCGCCGCTTCATCGCCGGCGTCGAATATAAATGGCCCCGCATGCGGGCGGATCATCGCGTAAACCGGAATGGGGGCTGCGGCGGCGGCCTTCATCATGCCGGCAACGGGGGTCAAGCCACCGACCTCCAGCGCGGAGCAGAGCTCGATGCGATCGGCACCGCCCTCGATCGCCGCGGCCAGGCCGCGCGGGCTGTCGATGCATACTTCCAGCAGAATTGTCACGCTTGAATCTCCCTCTTCCAGCTGCTGCCTGTGTAAGCCAAGACGCCCCCCGCCGCGACTCCCGGGGATGGAATTTTTCGCCATCGCCGACGTTTTTCGGAAAGTGCGAATAGATTCTTCGCTGCCACATCGTTTTTTCTTCGCAGCACTCTATTTCAGGTACGCAATTCCTTGCGAGCGGCTGGGGCCTATGGCCTTTTTCGCCAGCAACTTTATCTGCGGTGATCTTCGTCAAAGATTGCGCATGCTTCAACGATCAAGGGGATAGTCCATGCTTACAAAATTCGCACTTGCCGTATCGCTATCCGCATTTGCTGCGGGCACCGTTCACGCGGCAGACGTCGTCGTGTCGTCGAAGATCGACACCGAGGGAACGTTGCTCGGCAACGTCATCGTGCTGGCGCTCAATGCCAACGGCATCAAGACGCAGGACAAGGTTGCGCTCGGCACCACGCCCGTGTTGCGCAAGGCGATCACCGCTGGCGAAATCGACATCTATCCGGAGTATACGGGCAATGCCGGCTTCTTCTTCAACAAGCCCGACGATGCCGCCTGGAAAGACCTGAAGCAGGGCTATAACGCGGCCAAGAAGCTGGACTACGACGCCAACAAGATCGTCTGGCTGACGCCCTCGCCCGCCAACAACACCTGGGCGATCGCCGTGCGCAACGATGTCGCCGGGCCGAACAAGCTGAAGAGCCTGACGGACTTCGGCAAATGGGTTGCCGGCGGCGGCGATGCCAAGCTGGTGGCCTCGGCAGAATTCGTCAATTCGGCCGGGGCGCTGCCGGCGTTCCAGACCACCTATGGCTTCACGCTGAAGCCGGATCAGGAAATCATTCTCTCCGGCGGCGACACGGCAGCGACCATCAAGGCGGCCGCGGACAAGACGAACGGCGCCAACACCGCCATGGTCTACGGCACCGACGGCGCGATCGAGGCGGCCGAACTGACCGTACTCGAGGACGACAAGAACGTGCAGCAGGTCTATGCGCCGACGCCGATCATCCGCGAGGAAGTGCTGAAGGCCAATCCGAAAATCGAAGAAGTGCTGGCACCGATTTTCCAGAGCCTGACGGCCGACGAACTGCGCAAGCTGAACGGCAAGATCCAGGTGGATGGCGAGCCGGCCAAGGCCGTGGCCGAAGGCTACCTGAAGGAAAAAGGCTTCCTGAAGTAAGCAACAGGCACGACGCTCCGCTCCTCATGGGGCGGAGCCTATTTACTTTCCATACTGGGATGGATCGATGGCAGAAACCTTAGCGGTCCGCACGCTGGACCGGCTCGGCGTCGTTCTCGTGTTCGCCGGCATTGCGGGCGCGGGACTTCTGCCTTTCATCTATGTGAAGGCAAACCGCATCGCCAGCGGCAAGCCGATGCTGCTCACGCAGCTTCTGAACCAGCCATCGGCCATCGCCCTGACCCTTCTTCTCGTGCTGACGGCATTCGCCGTGCTGTTCCTTGAGGATGCGCGCGTGCGGCTGGCGATCTCGACACTCTGTCTCGCGGCGCTGATCGCGACGATGGGGCTTGTCGCCACCGCATTCACGCCGGAGGGTAGCACCGTTGCCCGGATGACGCCGGGCGGCGGGTTCTGGGTGCTACTGGCGGTGACGGCGCTTGTCGTTTCCGACGCGCTGGTGAAAATCCGGCTGTCGCCTTGGATGCGCATTGCGGCGCTGGCTCTTTATGCATGTCTGCTCGTCCTGTTCCTGCGTTCCGGACTGCTCGACAGCCTGTCGATCATGCGCGAATATGCCAATCGTGGCGACCAGTTCTGGTCCGAGGCGCTGACGCACGTGAAGCTCGCCTTCGGATCGCTGGCGATATCCGTTCTGATCGGGTTGCCGCTCGGGATCGTCTGTTTCTGGGTGCCGAAGCTCAGGTCCGCGCTGCTGCAGGGCTTGAGCCTGATCCAGACCATTCCGAGCCTGGCGTTGTTCGGCCTGCTGATGCTGCCGCTCGGCTATCTCGCCGCGCATGTGCCGCTGGCGGCGGCGCTCGGGGTCAGCGGCATCGGCGCCGCTCCGGCTCTGATCGCGCTGGTGCTCTATTCGCTGCTGCCGGTCGTCGCCAATACGGTCGTCGGGCTTGAGGGCGTCGATCCCGCCGTGCGCGATGCGGCCTCCGGCATGGGGCTGACGCGGCGGCAGATCCTCACCGGGATCGACCTGCCGCTGGCGCTGCCGGTCATCGTCACCGGTATCCGCATCGTGCTCGTGCAGTCGATCGGCCTGGTGACCGTGGCGGCGCTCATTGGCGGCGGCGGCTTCGGTGTGTTCATCTTCCAGGGTCTTGGCCAGACGGCCATGGACCTCGTTCTGCTCGGCGCCGTGCCGACCGTCATCTTCGCCTTTTCATCGGCCGTCATCCTCGATGCGGTCGTCGACAGCATTCGGGGACCTGCCGCATGAGCATGATCGATATCCGCAACGTGACCAAGCGCTACGGCGAGACCACTGTGGTGGACGATGTCTCGATGTCGGTCGAGAAGGGCACGATCACCGTGATCGTCGGCACATCGGGATCCGGAAAATCGACGCTGATCCGGATGATCAACCGTCTGGTGGCAAAGAGTGACGGCGAGATCCTGATCGACGGGCGCAATGTCGCCGACGTGCCGGAGACCGAGCTGCGCCGCAACATCGGCTACGTCATCCAGGGCAACGGGCTGTTCCCGCACCGCACCGTGGCGCAGAACATCGCGACCGTGCCGCAGTTGCTCGGCTGGAGCAAGACACGGATCAAGGCGCGTGTCGATGAACTGCTGGGGCTATTCAATCTCGATCCGAAGGCCTTCTCGTTAAAATATCCGCACCAGCTTTCGGGCGGCGAACAGCAGCGGGTCGGCGTGGCGCGCGCGCTTGCCGCCGAGCCGGAGGTGCTGATCATGGACGAGCCATTCGGGGCGCTCGACCCCGTTATTCGCGGCAAGGCGCAGGACGATCTGCTGGCGATCCAGAAGCAGTTCGGCACCACGGTCATTCTCGTCACCCACGACATGGACGAGGCCTTCCATCTCGCCAACCGGATTGCGGTGATGCGCGGCGGCAAGCTGCTGCAATATTCGATGCCGGAAAAGATCCTGACCGAACCCGCGCACCCCTTCGTGCAGCAACTGACCGGGACCACCGACCGCGCGCTGAAGCGTATGTCGTTGCTGTCGTTGACCTCCAGCATGGCGCCCGCCAAGGTCGGCCTCGATCACGGCCTGCCGCAATCGCTGAGCCTGCGCGACGCACTGGCCGAGATGATCTGGCAAGGCATCGACGAGGCGGCGGTCGAGGACACCGCGAAGGAGCCGGTCGGCTCCATCTCGATGTCGCAGCTGCTTGAGCTGGGCCGCAAGGCATGAAGCTGATCACGGCCAATCTGTTTCGCCTTCTGGCGCTGGCGCTGCTGCTGATCCTGCTGTTCAGGACGGAGTGGCTGACCTTCCTGCTGGCGCCGCTGACGAAGAACAACGCGCCGGCTGTCTATACCCAAAACTCCCTGCCCGGGCTGGCTCTGGCTCATATGCAGCTGGTGCTGATCTCGATCGTCGGCAGTGCCGTGTTGGCCGTCGCTGGCGGCATCTTCGTGACGCGCAAGAGCGGCGCCGATTTCCGGCCGCTATCGCGCGCCATCGCCAATGCTGGGCAGACCTTTCCGCCGGTTGCCGTCTTGGCCCTTGCAGTGCCCGCGATGGGCTTCGGCGCCGGGCCGACGCTGGTGGCGCTGTTTCTCTACGGACTGCTTCCGATCTTCGAAAACACCATCTCCGGCCTGCACCAGGTGTCGCCCGCGGTGCTCGACGCTGCCGACGGCATGGGCATGAACCCGGCGCAGCGACTGTTTCGCGTCGAGCTGCCATTGGCGCTGCCGCTGATCATCGAAGGCATCAAGGTGGCGACGGTGATCAACATCGGCACGGCGACGATCGGCTCTACCGTCGCCGCCAAGGGGCTGGGCGAAGTGATCATCGCCGGGCTGATCTCCGACAACACGGCCTTTATCCTGCAAGGCGGGCTGATCGTCGGGTTGATGGCGGTGCTGATCTATGATGCGATGGGACTGGTGGAGAGCGCCGCGACGCGAAAAATGGGCTTGCGCGCGGCATGACGCGGCGGCTACCAAGGCCGCCCGACATAGACGACAGGAGACAGCCTTGGCCAAGATGATCCACTCGATGATCCGCGTTCTCGACGAGGCCCGCTCGGTCGAGTTCTACAGCAAGGTTTTCGGGCTGGAGATCGCCGACCGGATCGATTTCGATACGTTCACGCTGATCTATCTCAGCAACCGCGAGACCGGCTTCGAACTGGAACTGACCATCAACAAGGGCCGCGTCGAGCCTTACAATCTCGGCGACGGCTACGGGCATCTGGCGGTGTCAGTCGATGAAGTCTCCGTGGAGCATAAGCGTTTGACGGATGCGGGCCTCAATCCCGGCAAGCTGGTGGAGCTCAACCGCGACGGCAAGCTGCTGGCGCTGTTCTTCTTCATGACCGACCCCGACGGCTACAAGATCGAAGTGCTGCAGCGCCACGGTCGCTATCTCTAGAATTCGAACCGTTAGATCCACCCCAGAAATGGGCTGCGAGCACGCGGCGTTGTTGCGGACGACTTAAGGGCATGGCTGCTAGACAGGCCGGATCAAATGCCCAAAGGACCGATCCATGCGCATTCTCCTGCTTACCGTCGCCAGTGCTCTCTGCCTCTCCGCCCCCGCTTCGAATGCCTTCGCCTGGGGATGCATCGCCGTTTCAGACAGCGGAAACGCCTATGGCTACAGCACCGACTTTACCCGCAGAGGCGAAGCGGAAGATCGGGCGCTCGACGAATGCACTTCCCGTACCGACGAGATCTGCGAAATCCAGGAATGTAACGAGGACGACTAGCGGCCGTCGGACATGCAAAAACCTCCGGCTTTCGACGGAGGTTTTCTGAAGACCGGTCGGGTCCCGCACGCTGCGCGACCCTTTCATTTTGGCCCAACGAGAGACGTTACATCCAGTAGGGCGGCACGCCATAGTAGTCGTAAACGCGGCGGCCGTTGTCGTTGTACCAGTTGTCGTCATCATCCGCGTAGCTCGGCGCGCCTTCGATCTGCTCCTTGGTGAGATCGATGCGATAGCCATCCAGCTGGGTATCGTAGGACAGCTTTTCCCACGGCAGAGGGTAATGGTCATGACCAATCCCGAGGAAGCCACCGAAACTCAGCACCGCGTAGGCAACACGACCATCCTTCTTGCCGATGATCAGGCGTTCGATCGAGCCGATGTGCTTGCCATCGGCACCATAGACGCGGGTTCCTTCGACACGGTCGCTGGCGATCAGCGTCGGCGTGTCCTTGACGTTCGGGTCGCGGAGGTTCTTGTCAGTGTCCTGATGCAGCATGATGCGGCTCCTTGGTTTGGTTGCTCTTGGTGTCTTTCGTATGAATTGAAAACGTCGCCGACCGGCGGTTGTTCCCGATTTTCTGCAATCCAATTTAGAGTCCAGCACCAACCCAGAGTAATATTGACGTTTACGTCAAGGTTATTGTAGCTTCATTCTCGCTTGAACCATTCGGGCAATGACATAAGCTGCCGTATTGGAAGATGGAGGATCATCCAATAGGTTTGCCGGCGATGCCGGCCGGCGGCGACAGGGAGAGAGACCATGAACAGCATTTCCGTCTATCCGGGCGGTGCCAAGCTGGAAAAGCCTTGGCTTGCCGCTTATCCCGCCGGCATTCCGGCGGAGCTGCCGCCGCTTGAATATGAATCGCTGACTGAACTGCTGGAGAAATCCTGCGCCAGATATGGCGACCGGATCGCTTTTTCGAGCATGGGCAAGCGGCTGAGCTATCGCGAGCTAGAGCGCCAGACACGGAAGATCGCCGCATGGCTGCAGGCATCTGGGCTGCAGAAAGGCGACCGCGTCGCCGTGATGATGCCGAACGTGCTGCAGAACCCGATCGCAACCTATGGCATCTTGCGCGCCGGCCTTGTCGTCGTGAACGTCAATCCGCTCTATACGCCGCGCGAGCTGGAGCACCAGTTGCGCGATTCCGGGGCCAAGGCGATCTTCGTTCTCGAAAATTTTGCGCATACCGTCGAGCAGGTTCTGGCGAAAACCGATGTCCGGCATGTTGTCGTCAGCTCGCTCGGCGAAATGCTGGGCGCCAAGGGGCTGATCGTCAACCTTCTGGTGCGCAAGGTGAAGAAACTCGTTCCGGCCTGGTCGATCCCGCAGCACAGGACATTCAAGCAGGTACTGAGCGAAGGCGACGGCGGGGCGCTGAAGCCCGCCGGGCTTGTCGGCGGCGATATCGCCTTTCTGCAGTATACGGGCGGCACGACGGGAATCGCCAAGGGCGCGGTGCTCACCCACCGGAACCTGCTGTCGAACAAGCTGCAGCTCGAGTTCTGGCTGAAATCCGCCTTCGAGAACCGGACACGGCCCGAGGTGCTGAACTTTCTCTGCGCGCTGCCGCTCTATCATATCTTCGCGCTGACGGTGAATTCGCTGATGGGCATGTCGCTCGGCGCGCACAATATCCTGGTGGCCAATCCGCGCGACATTCCGGCCCTGGTGCGGGAATTCTCGAAGTCGAACGTCCATGTCTTCCCCGGCCTCAACACGCTGTTCAACGCTTTGATGAACAATGCCGAGTTCGCCAAGGTCGATTTCTCGTCGCTGGTGATCTCGCTCGGCGGCGGCATGGCGGTGCAGCGGCCGGTGGCCGAACGCTGGCTCAAGATCACCGGCGCGCATATTACCGAGGGATACGGCCTGTCCGAGACATCGCCAGTCGCGACTGCAAACCGATTCGATTCGCCTGAGTTCACCGGCTCGATTGGTCTACCGATCTCCTCCACCGAACTGGATATTCGCGACGAGGACGGCCATTCGCTGGCGCTCGGAGAGGTCGGCGAGATCTGCATTCGCGGGCCGCAGGTGATGGCCGGGTACTGGAACAAGCCCGAGGAAACCGCCCGCGCCATGACGGCTGACGGCTACTTCCGCACCGGCGACATGGGCTTCATGGACGCGCGCGGCTATACCAAGATCGTCGACCGCAAGAAGGACATGATCCTGGTCTCCGGCTTCAACGTCTATCCCAATGAAATCGAGGAAGTGGCGGCCATGCATGCCGGCATCCTCGAAGCGGCGGCGGTGGGCGTGGCCGACGGGCATTCCGGCGAAGCGGTGAAGTTGTTCGTGGTCCGGAAAGACCCTGACTTGACCGAGGCGGATGTCAGGGCGCATTGCGCTGCCAATCTCACCAACTACAAGCGGCCGCGCTTCATCGAGTTCCGTACAGAGCTTCCGAAGTCACCGGTTGGCAAGATTTTGCGCAAGGACCTGCGTAACTGATTTGAATGTTTCGTGAAATTGCAGGCCATCCGCGCTCGCGGATGGCTTTTTTGCGTTTCGGCAGGTCGGTGAACTTGATTTGCACCCGGTAAAGCGAATAGTTTCCGCGACCCTCACGCCCTGCAAAGGAGCCTCCCATGACTGCCATCGTCGACCAACTGAAAAGCACAGCGGCTGCCACCCAGGCCACCGACATCCGTGCAGCGTTCGCCGCCGATCCAAAACGCTTTTCCCGTTTCACCGCGTCGCTTGACGACCTTTTGATGGATTTCTCCAAGACGGCCGTGAACGACGAAGTGCTGGCGCTGCTGGTGAAGCTCGCCGAAACCGGCGGCGTGGAAGCCAAGCGCGACGAGATGTTCTCCGGCAAGGCGATCAACTTCACCGAAAACCGTGCCGTGCTGCACACAGCCCTCCGCAACCGCTCGAACACGCCTGTGCTGGTGGACGGCAAGGATGTGATGCCTGATGTCAACGGCGTGCTATCAGCCATGGGCAAGTTCGCAGACGGCATTCGCTCGGGCGCCTTGAAGGGCGCGACCGGCAAGAAAATCACCGACGTCGTCAACATCGGCATCGGCGGCTCGGATCTCGGCCCAGTGATGGCGACATTGGCGCTGGCGCCGTTCCATGACGGCCCGCGCGCGCATTTCGTCTCCAACATCGACGGCGCGCACATCGCCGACGTGCTGAAGCTGGTGCAGCCGGAAACCACGCTGTTCATCGTTGCCTCCAAGACCTTTACCACCATCGAGACGATGACGAACGCGCAGACGGCGCGCAAGTTCATCGCCGAGGCGCTCGGCGAAGCAGCCGTGCAGCATCACTTCTCGGCCGTTTCCACGGCGCTCGACAAGGTCGCGGCCTTCGGCATCGAGAGCGAGCGCGTGTTCGGTTTCTGGGATTGGGTCGGCGGCCGCTACTCGATCTGGTCGGCCATCGGCCTGCCTTTGATGATCGCCGTCGGTCCCGAGAATTTCGGCAAGTTCCTTGATGGCGCCCACAGCCTCGACAACCACTTCCGCACCGCACCGATCGCCAAGAACCTGCCGATCCTGCTCGGCCTGATCGGCTTCTACAACCGCAACGTTCTCGGCTACGCCACCCGCGCGATACTGCCCTACGACCAGCGCCTGTCGCGCTTCCCGGCCTATCTGCAGCAGCTGGACATGGAATCGAACGGCAAGGGCGTCACCATCGACGGCACGCCGGTCGAGGGCAATTCCGGCCCTGTCGTCTGGGGAGAGCCCGGCACCAATGGCCAGCACGCCTTCTACCAGCTGATCCACCAGGGCACGAGCATCATTCCGGCCGAGTTCATGATCGCCGCCAACGGTTTCGAGCCGGAGCTGCGTCACCAGCACCAGCTGCTGATGGCCAACGTCGTGGCGCAGTCGGAAGCACTGATGAAGGGCCGCACCTTCGAGGAAGCCAAGAAGCAGCTGACCGACAAGGGCATGGACGACAAGCAGGCCGACTTTATCGCGCCGCACCGGGTCTTCACCGGCAACCGCCCGTCGATCACCTTCGTCTACGACAAGCTGACGCCGTTCGCCTTCGGCCGCCTGGTTGCGCTCTATGAGCACCGCGTCTTCGTCGAAGGCGTGCTGTTCCGCATCAACTCGTTCGACCAGTGGGGCGTCGAGCTCGGCAAGGAACTGGCAACCGGCCTGCTGCCCGTCATCGAAGGCAAGGAAAGCGCTGCCGGCCACGATTCGTCGACGCAGGGTTTGGTGGCCGAACTGGCGAAGCTCGCGAAATAATCTCCGAAGCCGGAGCATACCTGGAAACGTACGACGCTCCCGCGGTCATCGCTGCGGGAGCGTTTTCTATTCGGCCGGTGTCAGCGACCGATACGGGATCAGCCCTTGACGCCCTTGCCGAGCGACGTGGTGCTGGCTGCCTGCTTGACCTGCGACCCCTGCTGCGAGGCCGGCGCTGCTGCGGATTTGTCCTTCTTCGGCTTGCGCGCTTCGCGACTACCGCGGATTTGACCCTTTGCCATGTTTGGCTCCCTGGTTAGGCCACATCAGACGATGATGGCTATCCACCAGAGGAGCGCAGCCAGCGAAAAAAGCAAGCTTATTCTCGCGCGAGGCCGGCGGTCATCACCGCGCGAACCGCTTGGCGCCGGCAACGCAGCCGACAATGGCGACCGTGACCACGAGCATGATCGGGCTGATCTCCTCATGCAGCAGCGTGGCGGCCAGCACCAGGCCGAAGAACGGCTGCAGCAATTGCAGCTGACCGACGCCGGCAATGCCGCCCTGCGCCAGGCCGCGATACCAGAAGAAGAAGCCGATCAGCATGCTGAACAGCGAGACATAGACGAGGCCAGCCCAGGCAGGCGCCGTAATCGCCGCGAAGGATGCGGGCAGAACGATGAGCGCCAGAACGATCATGACCGGCAGCGACAGCACCAGCGCCCAGGATATCACCTGCCAGCCGCCCAGCTTTCGCGACAGCTTGGCGCCTTCGGCATAGCCCAGCCCGCAGACGATGATGGCGGCCAGCATCAGCAGATCGCCCAGCGGCGCGGCGGTGATGCCTTGTGAGATTGCGAAGCCTGCGACCAGCGCACTGCCGAGGCAGGAGAACAGCCAGAACGCCGGATGCGGCCGCTCGCCGCCGCGCAGCACGCCGAAGATCGCAGTCGATAACGGCAACAGGCCGATGAAGACGATGGAATGCGCCGAGGTGATGTGGGTGAGGGCCAGCGCCGTCAGCAGCGGAAAGCCGATGACGACGCCGAAGGCGACGATGGCGAGCGATGCGAGGTCGGCACGTGCCGGTCGCTTCTCGCGAAACAACACCAGCAGTGCCAGCGCGATCAGGCCGGCGATGGCGGCGCGGGCGACCGTCAGAAACACCGGATCGAAACCCATCACGGCCATGCGCGTGGCCGGTAGAGACCCGCTGAAGATCAGGACACCGATAAAGCCATTCATCCATCCAGCCGACGCGCGGTCCATGCTGCACTCCATTCGTTCAATCGTGCTGCCTTATCCGCCGGATGGCCATGGCGAGGCCAGCGACAGTCTGGTACAGTTCTTTAAAACTGTTATGGCCAATGGGGCAGTACGGATGAACGACCAGATCCCCGCAAGCACAACCCGCGTGGCCGCCGTGATGGCTGCGATCCGGCAACGCATCGCCGGCCGCAGCCTGACGCCGGGAGCGAAGCTGCCATCGGTGCGGGCGCTGGCGGCAACGATGAAATTGTCGACGTCGACCGTGGTCGAAGCCTATGAGCGGCTGGTGGCGGAGGGTGCCATTCTCTCCCGTCCCGGGTCGGGCTTCTATGTCGCCAACCAGGCCGCGCCCTTCGCGCTTTCGGAAGTCGGGCCGCGGCTCGATCGGGAAATCGATCCGTTCTGGGTGTCTCGGCAATCGCTTGAGGCCGGCGATATCGGCCTGAAGCCCGGCTGCGGCTGGCTGCCGCCCGCCTGGCTGCCGGAGGATGGGGTTCGGCGAGCCGTGAGATCGCTGGCGCGGGCCGATGGGCCCGTTCTGCTGGCCTACGGCTCGCCACTCGGCCTGCCGCCGCTGCGCCAGCTGATCGCGCGGCGAATGGCCGACAAGGGGATCGGCGCCTCGCCCGACCAGATCATCCTGACGGAGTCAGGAATCCAGGCGATCGACCTGCTCTGCCGCTTCCTGATCGAGCCGGGCGACACCGTCATGGTCGACGATCCGTGCTATTTCAATTTCCACGCCCTTTTGCGAGCGCACCGGGCGAAGATCGTCAGTGTGCCCTACACGCCATCAGGCCCTGATATCGAGGCGTTCGCGCGCGTTGTAGCGGAGCACCGGCCGAGGCTCTACGTCACCAATTCGGCGCTTCACAATCCGACCGGCGCGATCCTCTCGCCGGTGACCGCGCACCGGGTGCTGAAAATCGCCGAACAGTTCGACCTCACCATCATCGAGGACGACATCTTCGCCGATTTCGAGCATGTTACCGCCCCTCGCCTCGCCGCCTTCGACGGGCTCGACCGGGTCATCCACATCGGCAGCTTTTCGAAGACGCTGTCGGCCTCGGCACGCTGCGGCTTCATTGCCGCCAAACCGGACTGGATCGGCGGGTTGACGGATCTGAAGATCGCCACCTCGTTCGGCGGCGGCCGGCACGCGGCGCAGCTGGTGCTGAGCGTGCTCAGCGACGGCGGCTACCGAAAACATATCGAGACACTGCGCGGAAGATTGTCCAAGGCGATGTTCGATGTGTCGGCCAGGCTGAAGACGCTCGGCATCGTGCCATGGCTGGAGCCGCAGGCGGGCATGTTCCTGTGGTGCCGGCTGCCCGATGGGATCGACGCCGCTGATGTGGCGCGTGCAGCACTCGAGCGCGATGTGGTGCTGGCGCCCGGCAACGCCTTCAGCCTGTCGCAGACGGCGACAGATTTCATGCGGTTCAATGTGTCGCAGACGCTGGATCCGAAGGTGTTCGAGGTTCTGGAGCAGGCGTTGGCGTCGGCACGAGTGAAGGTCTAGCGGCGATGGTCATTCATCCGCGGCATTGGAAGATCGCGGCATGAGGCCAATTATTTTGCACGGCATTGTCGCAACACGGTCTGGCCGTTCGTCTTTGCTTCGGTGACATCAGGGAGGAAACGCATGGCCATTGTCGATGACGAACTTGTCCGTTTTGCCGCGCAAGGCGCGCAAGCACTGCCTGATGCGGATGGCGACGGCGTCGTCGATCACGACGGAGCCGAGATCTGGTATGCGCGATATGGCGACGGTCCGACGGTGTTTCTGCTACATGGCGGGCTCGGCCACAGCGGCAACTGGGGTTATCAGGTGGATGATCTGGTTGGGTCCGGCCGGCAGGTGGTCGTCATCGACAGCCGGGGGCATGGGCGCAGCACCAGGGATAATCAGCCGTTCAGCTACGACCTGATGGCGTCGGATGTGCTCGCGGTGATGGACGCGCTGGATATCGAGAAGGCCGCGCTTGTCGGCTGGAGCGACGGGGCGTGCACGTCGCTCGTTCTCGCCGACCAGCATCCGGAACGGGTCAGCGGTGTGTTCTTCTTCGCGTGCAGCATGGATCCGTCAGGCGTGAAGCCGTTTGTGCCGACACCCGTGATCGATCGATGCTTTAACCGGCACCGGATGGATTACTCGGCGCTTTCGCCCACGCCGGATCAGTTCGATGCCTTCGTCGAGGATGTCAGCGCGATGATGGCGACGGAGCCGAACTATTCGGCGGCAGACCTCAACAAGATCCGCGTGCCAGTCACAGTCGTGCTGGGAGATCGGGACGAGTTCATCAAGCCGGAACATGCCGCGCATCTGGTGCGCAGCATTCCGGGCGCAGTCTTCGTTCCGCTCGAGGGCGTCAGCCATTTCGCACCGCTGCAGCGGCCGGAGCTGTTCAATCGCGCCGTGCTCGATTTTCTAGACCGGTTGGCGTGAGGCTCAGAGGCCGATTTCCTTAGCCCATGGCGGGTTGGCGCCGGCGCGCGAGACGGTGACGGCGGCTGCCTTGGCACCGAGCGAGAGTGCGTTGGTGAGCGCCTTTTCGTCGAGCGCGGCGACCTGCGCCTTCGTCAGTAGCCCGTCCATCTTCAGCGAGGCGAGCACACCAGCGTCGAACGTATCGCCGGCACCGACCGTGTCGACCACCGTGACGCGCTGGCTGGGGACGGTCACCTTGCGCTCGCTGGTATATCCGGATGCGCCTTCTGCACCCTTGGTGATGACGACGAGCTTGGCGCCGTGCTTCAGCCAATAGGCGGCGAGATCGTCATGGCTGCCGTCGAGGCCGAACCATTCCAGGTCCTCGTCGGAGAACTTCAGGATATCGGACTTGGCGGCCATGCGCTTGATGCGCGCCATGTGGGCGGCCTTGTCCTTGATGAAGCCGGGGCGGATGTTGGGGTCGAGCGAGATGACGCGCTTGGCGGCCTCGCGGTCGAGCAACGCCTCGTAGGTCTCGCCGCAGGGGCTGGGGATGAGGCTGATGGCGCCGAAGTGCAGCGCTTCGCAATCGTCGCCGAGCGCGGGCAGATCCGACGTGGTAATCATCCGGCCGGCGGTGCCCTCGTCATAGAAGGCGTAGGTGGCCTGGCCGTTGACCAGCTTGACGAAGGCGACGGTCGATGGACGCGGGGTGATGGCGCAGAGGCTGAAGTCGACATTGCTCGCCTTCAGCGTATCGCGCAGGATTTCGCCCATCATGTCATCGGCAAGGCCGGTGAAGAACGAGGTCGGAATGCCCAGGCGCCCGAGCGCGATCGCCGTGTTGAAGATGGCACCGCCGGCATAGGGCGCGAAGCCCTTTTCACCGAGCGTCGTCTCCCGCGGCAGCATGTCGATCAACGCTTCTCCACAGCACAAAATCATGTCCGTCTCCCAAGGGCATTACGATCTGTCGATGCTCAACGGATTAGATAACTTCGTGGCAAAAGCAAAGCGCCGTGAGCAATTATTCACTCAAAGTGATGAAACGCCACCATTGCGTCCCGACCAGGCCAGCGGCGCGTCGAGGAAGGCCTCGACCTCGCTCAGCGTCTTCTCGTCGAACAGCTTCTGTTCCCTGGCGACAGCCAGCACCTCGCGCCAGGTGGCGATGTGGTGGAGCTTGACCTTGCCATCCGCAAAGCGCAGCGCGCCTTCATCGAAGATGTTGTAGTAGAAGAGCGCCATGCCGTGATCGACGATGCCGCCGGCAGCGCGAATGGCGTCGATGAACTTGAACATGCTGCCGCCTGCTGTCGTCAGGTCCTCGATGACGAGGACGCGCGAACCCTCGGGCATGTTGCCCTCGATCTGGGCGTTGCGGCCGTGGCCCTTGGGCTGCTTGCGGACGTAGATCATCGGCAGGCCGAGGCGATCGGCCAGCAGCGCCGCGAAGGGGATGCCCGCCGTTTCGCCACCGGCAATGCAATCGAACTGTTCGAATCCGGCGTCGCGCAGGACGACGCTCGCGGCAAAATCCATGACTGTCGAGCGCACGCGCGGGAAGGAAAGCAGCTTGCGGCAGTCGATATAGACAGGGCTCGCCATGCCCGATGACAGCTTGTAGGGCTGGCTGGCGTTGAAGTGCACCGCCTTGATCTCCCAGAGCATCTTCGCCACCAATTCTGCCATGACTTTGCGGTCGGTGAATGTTGCCTGGATCATTGCGCTCTCCTTTGCTCAAACTTATGGGCCAATAGCAGCAAGTTCGGAAAGTTTCCAGAACGGCGCGTGGACCTGCGACAAGAATGCAAACAAAAATGCGGGCAGCATCGCAGAACCGACCTCCTGCCTGTCTACCACCACAGGATGCGAAAACACACTAGCGGCACTTCATGGGAGAGGCAGCGATTCGCTAAAAACGCGAACAGGTCAAGAAGAGGAAAACCTTGATTGGTATTTCGTTTGCGGACAATTTGAGTTTCCACAATCTTCGCGCAATTTTAGACATTCGTCATACGTGTTGTTGTGCAGGCATTTACCATACGGCCCGGCCCTTCGGCGGTCAGAACGCTAAAATTTGAATGATATAATTAAGAACGCGGTGAAACGTCCCAGCCATGTTCGCGGCGCTAAAGACACCATCAAGGAGCCCAGGATGCACCTGACGATGTTCAACGTTTTACAGAAGTTCAGCAGGTCGCTGACGTTCAAGATTTTCTCGATATGCTTCGTCTCGACGCACGTGCCGCTTCTGGCTCTTGTCGCCTACCTCTTCACCGGCTTTCGCAGCGATGCACTGCCCGTACTGCTGCTGGTGCTCGCTGCGACGTTGATCGGCACGGCGTTTTGCCTGGCGTGCGTGTGGGCGCTGATCCGGCCGCTGCACGAGGTTGCGGGCGTGGTCGAGGCCTATCGCTCGAGTGGCGTCGTCAAGACGGTTCGCAGCAAGCGCAAGGATGAGGTCGGTATCGTCTCGAACGGCGTTTCGGTGCTGATCACCGAACTGGATGCCACGCTGGCGCAACTGCGCAGGCAGGCGACGACCGATGTGCTTACCGGCCTTGGCAACCGCCGCTGGCTGAAGGATATCGGTGCACTGGAGATCGCTCGCGCCGCCCGCGAACGGACACCGCTCTCCGTGGTGGTGTTCGACCTCGACCATTTCAAATCGATCAACGACGAGTTCGGCCATGATGTCGGCGACCAGGTGCTGATGATGGCCGGCGCGACGATCCAGCACAATCTGCGCCCATATGATATCGCCGCGCGGATCGGTGGCGAAGAATTCTGCCTGGTGCTACCGCGCACCGATGTCGATGCGGCGGTCAACATCGCCAACCGTCTGCGTCTGCAACTGGAAACCAAGGCGGTCGGTCCGCTTCCGGCCAAGCGGGTTACGGCAAGCTTCGGCGTCTATCACGGCGACCCGACGAGCGAGACGCTGAAATCCATGTTGATGGCAGCGGACAGGGAGCTCTACGCCGCCAAGAACGGTGGTCGCAACGCCGTTCGCTCGACGGTCGCCCGCTCGATCATAGACGCCAGGATACGCGCCTGATCGCGCAAGCGATACGCCGGCAAGCCGACCGCTGAGACAGCGGCGCGTTTCTCTGCTACTGACAGATCGTGTAACGACCGGAACGGGAGGCCATCGTTATGACAGTCATTCTTGTTCTCGCACTTATCATCGCCGCGATCGGCAGCGGTCTCGTGGCTGGCACCTTCTTTGCCTTTTCCACCTTCGTCATGCCCGCTTTCACGCGCATTTCCACGGAGCAGGGCATCGCCGCGATGAACTCGATCAACACCACGATCCTGCGGTCGCCCTTCATGATGCTGTTCATACCGACGGCGATCCTGTGCCTGCTGATCGGCGTTCTCGCAGTGATGCACTGGCGGGAGGGCGCGAGCATCTGGATGCTTGGCGGCGCCGTTGTCTACCTGCTTGCTTCCTTTGCCTCGACGATCGCCTTCAACGTTCCGATGAATGACGCTCTCGCAAAGGTTTCCGGCGGTAGCGCCGAGGCAGCGGCGCTGTGGTCGGACTACCTTCGAAACTGGACGTGGTGGAACCATGTGCGGAGCGTGGCTTCGACGTTCTCGTCGATCGCATTTGTCCGAGCCCTCATGTTGATCTGATGGCCGCGTGCTGGAAGCGTCGCCCTTCCAGCACGTCGGTCCGGTCAGCTTCGTTCGCAGAAGGTGACGCGGTTGTTGAAGGGGTCGATGACCTCCATCTCCAGCCCCCACGGCGCCTCCCTGACGCCGGGTTTCATATACCGGTACTGCTTGGCCGCGAGCTCGGCCTGAAAGGCGCGGACGCCGGTGACCGGCACGAAGGCCCTGGCGCCGGGGCTGGCGTCGCCCGAATGCTCGCTCAAATGCAGCAGCATGCCGCTGCGCGACACCTGGCAATAGAGCGGGAACTGTTCGCCAAACCGGTGTTCCCAATCCAGCGTGAAGCCGAGGAAGCCGCAGTAGAATTCCTTCGCCTTGTCGACATCGAAGATGCGGAAGATCGGGATCGGCGGCTCGATGGCAATGGCGGGCTTGGCCACCTCCGCCTCATCCAGCTTGGCAGACAGGATGTTCCACTGGTCGAACCCGAACTGGCGGGCGACGATCTCCAGCGTTTCGCTGTGGCTAACGGTGACATCGCGGCTGGCGAGCGCCTGGCGCAGTGCCTTGGCCATGAGTTTGGCATCGCGAAAATCGCGCATGATTGCGTTCCTTCCGTTGGCGGCAAACAGGACGATCAGTGCCCGCGTCTGCTGACCCGTTCGCCATCAATCGCCACACGGCAAGGGATGTGAAGGATATGCGTGAATGCATTCACCATTGCGCTTTCGCGCCGCGGGGCGGCTGGCTGCATCCGGCCGTCCGCAGCATATGAAAACTGGCGATGGCGATCAAGAGCCCGGATCAGGAGGCCGTGCGCGCCGTATCGACGGGAACCGCCTGCAAATGACTGGCGAGTTCGACGCGGTTGCGGCCGGCACGCTTGGCGGCATAGAGCGCCTTGTCGGCAGCGCTCAGCATGAGGTCGAAGGCTACGGGCTTGGCCCGACCCGAGGCAACACCGACACTCACCGTGCACCTGGCGATCTCTCCGTCAATGTCGATCTCGCGTGCCTCGAAGGCCTTGCGGATGCGCTCGGCGACAATCTCGGCACGGCCGGGCATGACGTGCTGCAGCACCATCGCGAACTCCTCGCCGCCATGGCGGGCCACCGTGTCGCTGCCGCGGCAATTGGCCGTCAACTCATCGGCGAACACCTTGAGGACGCGGTCTCCGCCGGCATGGCCGAAGCTGTCGTTGATGGATTTGAAATGGTCGATGTCGAAGACCAGCACGGCCGTCGTCGCGCCCATGACGCCGGTGCCGTGGCGATCGAACAGGGCGCGGCGATTGAGCAGACCGGTGAGCGGATCGGTGGAGGCGTCGGCGCGGTGGCGTGCCGCCATTCGCCATTGATGCAGCGCAAGCGACAGGGCGCCGATACCGGTCATATTGGCGATGCAGACGGCAAGGCTGAGATCCTCGGCCCAATTGTCTGGCGCTACGCCGAGCACAAGCTTACCGTCGTATACCAGCACGGCGCTGCAGAGCAGGAAGGAGACGGCTGTCAGGCAATAGAGAACGGTGATCCCCATCAGCGGCAGGGCGGCTTCCGCTCTGGCCTGCCAATACTGATGGGCCGTGGCCAGCAAAAACGCGGCGATCGCGACATTCTCAATCATGAAGGCGAGCCCGTCATAGCCCGAGGCCATCGGCACAATGCTGACGACCATCGCCAATGCCGCGACGCCGATCACCGAAAAATGCGGGAAAAGACCGGTACGAAACTGATATCCGGCGCCCCAGACCATGGCAAAGCCGGAGAACACGAAGATGAAACTGATAATGCCAAGCGACCTTGTGACCGTATCGACGTAGAAGCCATAGGTGACGATCGCGCTGACCAGCAGGACGAGGCCAATGGCGCAGGCCAACAGAAACGTCTCGGTTCGTCGCGCGAACCAGCTTCCCAGCAATGTTATGGCGAGGCACGTCGCCGAGACCGCCAGCGCGGTCAGCAATGAATTGTAGTCAAGCATCATGCTTCGAACTCCGCGGCTTCTGCCACGCTCTCGCCTGTTGGAAGCGAGTGCTCCGGCGACGAATGTGTTATTAATTTCGTTGAAAAATCATGTATTTAAAGCAGAGATGTTAGGGTACTAACATCTCTGCGCAAAAAGCAAGCCTGTCGACAGTAAAGAATGCGTTTTCCGTTGATGCGCTCAGCGCTCGATATCCCAATGCAGCGGAAACATTGGATCGAATACGGTCACTGGACCGGCTCCGGTCTCGATCTTGGCAGGAAATGATACAGGCTCGGCACGCTTCACCAGCGTTATTCTTTCCTCGTTTTTCGGAAGGCCATACCAGGCGGGTCCGTTCAGCGAGGAGAAGGCCTCGAGCTTGTCCAGCGCGCCATCCTGTTCAAAGACATGGGCGAGGCAGCTCATCGTGTTGACAGAGGTGTAGACGCCTGCGCAGCCACAGGCGCATTCCTTCAGCGGATCGACATGCGGGGCCGAATCAGTGCCGAGGAAGAAGCGGGCGTCGCCGCTGGTGGCCGCCTGGCGGAGCGCGAGGCGATGATGCTCACGCTTGGCCACCGGCAGGCAATAGTAGTGCGGCTTGATGCCGCCGACGAGGATGGCGTTGCGGTTGATGATCAGATGATGGGTGGTGATCGAACCGGCGAGATTGCGCTCGGCCGACTTGATGTAATCGACGCCGTCCTTCGTGGTGACGTGTTCCATCGTCACCTTCAGTTCCGGCAGGCGCTTGCGCAACGGGTCCAGGACGGTTTCGATGAAGACGGCTTCGCGGTCGAAGATATCGACTTCCGGGGTCGTGACTTCGCCGTGGACGCAGAGTGGCAGGCCGATCCTGGCCATGCGCTCCAGAACCGGCATGGCTTTGTCCATGTCGCGTACGCCACCGTGCGAATTCGTGGTGGCGCCGGCGGGGTAGAGCTTGACGGCGGTGATCAGGCCGCTGGCCTTGCCCTTCTCGACGTCACCGGGATCGGTGTGCTCGGTCAGATAGAGCGTCATCAACGGCTCGAACCGATCGCCCTTGGGCAGCGCCGCCATGATGCGGGCGCGATAGGCTTCGGCATCGGCCGTGGTGACAACAGGCGGCACCAGGTTCGGCATGATGATGGCGCGGGCGAAATCGCGGCTGGTATCGCCGATCACGCCTTCCAGCATGGCGCCGTCCCGCAGATGCAGGTGCCAGTCGTCGGGGCGGCGGATGGTGATGGATTGCATGGCTTTTACTCCGGCAGGGCTGACTTTGGGCTCAGCACCGGGGACTATCATCCAAGCACCTGACATGGCAAATAGTTTGCCCGTCCAATACCATCTCGCAACAGTCAGACGGCAGGGCCGAACTGGTTCAGGCCGGGCGTGCCTTCGCGTACATACCATACCAGAAGGACGATCCAGCCGATAAGCGGGACCAGGCCGATCAATATCCACCAGCCAGAGCGATCCACATCGTGGAGACGCCGGACGGTTACCGCCAGAACCGGGATCAACGTGCCCAGCGCAAACAGTGCGCTGAGGACTTCATGCCCGAACAAGAGTGAATCAAGGAAACCCAGAACGAAGGAGCCGGCAATATTGAACAGTGTGAACCACCAGAATTCAGAGCGGCGGGCGCGACCCCTGAAGACTGCGTACTTCGAAAATACGGACGTGACGGCTTCCGTGAAATTCATTGGATCCCCCAAGTCGGCAACAAAATCTTAAGTTGCAACGAGGTGAGACTGCAATGATTCGCCACTTGTCGCAAGCGACGGCGATAGGCCAGGTCGCCCGTGTCAATCCGTCTCGAAGGTCACGTCGGCGCGGCGGCGGTTGCCGAGGATCAGGCGGCCGTTCGGGAGGTCGTTCTCGTAGACCTTCTTGCCCGCTTCCTCTTCGCTGAGCTTGTATCCGCGCCAGCGCGCCCACAGCCGCTCCTCGAGCACCTCGATCGGCGGCGCTAGCATGATCGAATAGTCGAACACGCCTTCGAGCTCGGCCCACTTGCCGAGGCTGAACAGCAGATAGTTGCCCTCGACGATGATGAAGCGATGCTCCGGAGAAATGGGCCGGGCAGACGCGATCGCCAGTTCACGCGAACGGTCGAAGACCGGGACAAGGACCTCCTGATCGGCCGGGCGGACGGCGCGGATGATATCGAGGAAGCCGCGCACGTCGAAGGTCTCGGGTATCCCCTTGCGCGCGAGCTGACCGCGCTCGATCAGGATGGCGTTGTCGATGTGGAAGCCGTCCATCGGCAGAACCGCAGCCGTTTCGCCTAACGCGCGGAGCGCGTCGGCGATGTGGTCGGCCATGGTGGACTTGCCGGCGCCGGGCGGGCCGGCGATAGCGATCAGAAAGCGCTTCGTGTCGCCGGCGCGGGAAACGACCTCGCCGGCGATATCCTCGATCGTCATCGTCATGCGGCAACCGGCTCCGTGGGAACTGCCTTGGCGCCGGTCATGAAGGCAACGGCGTCCGACATTGTGTATTCCTTCGGATTGATGACCGTCAAGCGGCGGCCGAGCCGGTGGATATGGATGCGGTCGGCGACTTCGAAGACGTGCGGCATGTTGTGCGAAATGAGCACGATCGGGATGCCGCGCGAGCGGACGTCGAGGATCAATTCCAGCACCTTGCGGCTTTCCTTGACGCCGAGCGCCGCCGTCGGCTCGTCGAGGATGATGACCTTGGAGCCGAAGGCCGCGGCGCGCGCCACGGCAACACCCTGGCGCTGGCCACCGGAAAGCGTTTCCACCGCCTGGTTGATGTTCTGGATGGTCATCAGGCCGAGTTCGGACAGCTTGGTGCGCGCCCGATTTTCCATGGCCGGGCGGTCGAGCATGCGGAAGACGCTGCCGAGCACGCCCGGTTTGCGGATCTCGCGACCGAGGAACATGTTGTCGGCAATCGACAGTGCCGGCGACAGAGCGAGGTTCTGGTAGACTGTCTCGATGCCGGCGTCCCGCGCCTCCATTGGAGACTTGAACTGGACCTGCTTGCCTTCCAGCCTGATCTCGCCGTCATCGGGGATGATGGCACCCGATATCGCCTTGATCAGCGACGACTTGCCGGCGCCGTTATCGCCGATGACCGCGAGGATTTCGCCGGGGTAGAGGTCGAAATCGGCGTTATCGAGGGCGGTGACGCGGCCATAGCGTTTGACCAGACCACGTGCGTAGAGAATGGGTTCGCCTGTCATGATTACACCGATACCTTTCTGATCCACTGGTCGATCGCGACTGCGGCGATGATGAGAACGCCGGTCAAAAGCACCTTCCACTGCGGATCGGCGCCGAGCATGTTGAGACCCATCGACACGACGCCGACGATCATCGCGCCGAACAGAGTCCCGAGAATGGAACCGCGGCCACCGAAGAGCGAGATGCCGCCGATGACGGTCGCGGTGATGGCCTGCAGGTTGTAGTCGGTGACGGCCGACGACGGCGAGATCGAGCCGTTGCGGCCGATCGACACCCAGGCAGCGAAGGCGGCGATGACGCCGGAGATCGCGTAGACGGTCAGGAGCACCTTCTTGGTCTGGATACCTGACAGTTTTGCCGCTTCGGCATCGTCGCCGACGGCATAGACGTGCCGCCCCCAGGCGGTGTGATTGAGGACGTACCAGAGCAGTATGACGAGCAGCACCATGGCGATGACGCCGAGCGTCAGGACGGCGCTGCCGGCGCGGAAGCTGATGGCGAAGAAGTGCAACAACGGCGCCTGCGCATCGACATCGGTGTCGCGGATCGTCTCGTTGGCGGAATAGATGAAGTTCGTCGCCATGACGATATTCCAGGTGCCGAGCGTCACGATAAAGGGCGGCAATCGCATGTAGGCGACGAGGAAACCGTTGAGCAGGCCACACAGGCCACCGGCCAGCATGCCTGCGAGCACCGCGATCGGCGTCGGGATGCCGTAGGTGATGGCACAGTTGCCCATGATGACGGCTGAGATAACCATGATGACGCCGATCGACAGATCGATGCCGGCGGTCAGGATGACGAGCGTCTGCGCGGCGCCGAGAATGCCGACGATGGCGATCTGCTGCAAGATCAGCGTCAGCGTGTAGGACGAGAAGAAGCGTCCGCCGATCGCCAGGCCGAAAATCGCGATCGACAGCACCAGCACGATCAGCGGCACGGCGGCCGGCGTCGAATGCAGGAAGTGCTGGGCGCGCTTCAAGAGTGAGACATCCTGGGTGTCGAAGGAGGCGACGCTCTTGTCGCTGCCGTCGAGGACCCGTTCGAATTCCTGTGCTCCGGTCATTGTTCCTCCTCCGCTTTCGCGCCGAACCGCGCGCGGAAAGCCAGCGCCCATGGTGCTCCGGTCTTCACATGCCGGTTTCTGGGGCAGCAGCTAATGGTCGTTGGGAACGCGGCCGGGGAGCGAGCCCCGGCCGCTGGTTGCGCTCATGAGAGAGCTGTTATGCGAGGCTTAGCCCCAGCACTTGGCAGTGCCTTCCTTGACGTCGATCGACTTGACGCCGGAGACCGGCTTGTCGGTGACGAGCGAGACGCCGGTGTCGAAGAAGGACTTGCCTTCCGTTGGCTTCGGCTTTTCGCCGCCATCGGCGAACTTCTTGATCGCCTCGACGCCGAGTGCCGCCATCATCAGCGGATACTGCTGCGAGGTGGCGCCGATGACGCCATCGGCAACCGACTTGACGCCGGGGCAACCGCCGTCAACCGAGACGATCAGCACGTTCTTTTCCATGCCGACGGCCTTCAGCGCCTGATAGGCACCGACGGCGGCAGGTTCGTTGATCGTGTGGATGACGTTGATGCCGGGATCCTTCTGCAGAAGGTTTTCCATGGCCTTGCGGCCACCTTCCTCGTTGCCGTTGGTCACGTCGTGGCCAACGATGCGGGCATCATCCTCGTCGCCGATCTTGTTCGGGTCCTTGGGGTCGATGCCGAAGCCCATCATGAAGCCCTGGTCGCGCAGGACGTCGACGGAGGGCTGCGATGGGGTGAGATCGAGGAAGCCGACCTTGGCGTCCTTGGCCTTGTCGCCCATGGTTTCCTTGGCCCACTGGCCGATCAGCTTGCCGGCGAGAAGGTTGTCGGTGGCGAAGGTCGCGTCGGCGGCATCGGCCGGTTCCAGCGGAGTGTCGAGCGCGATGACCAGCAGGCCGGCATCGCGGGCCTTCTTGACGGCGGGAACGATGCCCTTGGTATCGGAAGCGGCGATCAGGATGCCCTTGGCGCCATCGGCGATGCAGCTTTCGATCGCGGCAACCTGGCTTTCCGAGTCACCGTCGATCTTGCCGGCATAGGACTTCAGCGTGACGCCGAGTTCCTTGGCCTTGGCGGTCGCGCCTTCCTTCATCTTGACGAAGAAGGGGTTGGTGTCCGTCTTGGTGATGAGGCAGGCGGACACATCCGCAGCCTTTGCGGGCGCCGAAAAGGCGACGCCGAGAGCCAGCGCGGCAGCTGCCGCCGAAATCACTGATGTCTTCATGTACTCCTCCCAGAGTGTAGCCGGCGCGCCCCATGGCTTTGCCGGAATTGACGGGCACGAACGCCGCCTTCGAATACCGCCGATGGCTTCCTCCAAGCCGTTTCGTGCCGTTTACGATGCTAATTAAGAGGGAAAGAATTTCGCTTGTCAATAAATAAATCCAATTGAATTATTAATTCCTTGTGGCATGCTCACGGAAAATAGCGCATAGGCCGATCACAGGGAGGAGTGGCCAATGTCGTCCATGAGAGGTCCGGTTCACATGCCGGCCCAGCAGCCGAGCGGCAGTCCGGCCGGCGGCGCAAACCAGGTCCGGGTGCGCGCCTATAACGAGAGATTGGTGCTGTCGCTGGTGCGTCTTCACGGCGCCCAGTCGAAGGCCGATATCGCGCGCCGCACAGGCCTTTCGGCACAGACGGTGTCGGTGATCATGCGGGTTCTGGAGAAGGAAGGGCTGCTGTCGCGCGGCGAGCCGATTCGCGGTCGCGTCGGTCAGCCATCGGTACCGATGCGCCTCAATCCCGATGCGGTCTACTCGTTCGGCGTGAAGATGGGACGGCGCAGCGCCGATCTGGTGCTGATGGATTTCGTCGGCAAGATCCGGATGCAATTGCACGTAACCTACGCCTATCCGCTGCCCGACGTCTTCCTCGATTTCATCGTTACCGGGATCCGGGAGCTTGAGAGCAGGCTCGCGCCGAAGGAACGAGAGCGGATCGCCGGTCTTGGGATCGCCGCGCCTTTCGAATTGTGGAACTGGGAGGAAGAGGTCGGTTCGCCGAAGGGCGCGATGGACGTGTGGCGGGATTTCGACCTGCATGCGGAAGTCGCTGCCAGCGTCCCCTACCCCGTCTATCTGCAGAACGACGCCACCAGCGCCTGCGGCGCGGAGCTGGTGTTCGGCATCGGCCCGCAGCATCCCGATTTCGTCTATTTCTTTATCGGCTCGTTCATCGGCGGGGGTATCGTCCTCAACTCGGCGATCTTTTCAGGCCGCACAGGCACCGCCGGGGCCATCGGCCCGCTGCCGGTGCGTGGCAAGAACGGCGAGACGCTGCAGTTGCTGGAGGTCGCCTCGATCTTCGTGCTCGAAAACATGCTGCGCGAGCGCGGCATCGATCCGGAACCGCTGTGGTATTCCGCCGACGACTGGATCGATTTCGGCGAACCGCTGGAACTGTGGATCCAGGACGCCGCCAAAGCGCTGGCGCAGGGTATCGTGGCGGCGGCCTCGATCATCGACTTCAGCGCCGCCGTCATCGATGGCGGCTTTCCCGCCTGGGTGCGCGAGCGGCTGGTGCAGGCGACCATTTACGAGGCCGACAGGCTCGACCTGCAGGGCGTCGTCATGCCCGATATCATCGAAGGCGCCGTGGGCGCCCATGCACGTGCCATTGGCGGCGCCAGCCTGCCGATCTTCGCGCGCTATCTCACGGACCAGAACGTGCTTTTCAAGGAGGTCGAGAATGCTGAAGGGACTTAACCCGCTACTGAGCCCGGAGCTGCTGTCGACGCTGCGTGCCATGGGCCACGGCGACGAGATCGCCATCGTCGACGGCAACTATCCGGGGCTGGAGGACGCGCGGCGGCTGATCCGGCTGGATGGTCACGGCATCATACCGGTTCTCGACGCGGTGCTGAGCGTGCTGCCGATCGACGAGTTCGTGCCCGAGGCGATCTTCCGCGCGACCGTGAAGGGCGAACGCGACAAGCTGGACCCAGTGCACGAGGAGATGATCGACTGCTGCGCGCATTACGAGCCGCACCGACAGGTCGTGCCGTTGGTCGGGCCGGATTTCTACGCACGCGTGAAAGCCGCGCACGCGTTGATCCAGACCAGCGAGCCGCGGCTTTACGGCAACATCATCCTGCGCAAGGGCGTGATCCACCCAGGCAAAGCCGGCGACACGCGCAAAGCCCAGGTCGACCCGTTTCTGTACTAAAAGAGAGCGATCAGATCTCGCCTGCCAGAGGGCCCCAAACGTCGGTCAACGCGAAACCGCCTGGGTGCGGATCGAACGGATCGAGCGCCACCTGCGACAGGCCGAAAGTGAAGCCGCGTCCCGTGATCGTCGGGATGATGGCCGGGCGGCCGGCCACCGTGGTTTCGGCCAGCAAACCGACCTCGAATTCCGAATCGATGATTGAGCGCGACTTGAAGACATCGCCGACCTTCGCTTTCCCCCGCGCGTGCAACGTCGCGAGATTGGCGGAATTGCCTGTGCCACAGGGTGAACGATCGGCGCGGCCGGGCCACATGGTGGTGCAGGTGCGTACCGTGCCATCGGCTTCCAGATCGCGGAACATCACATAGGCGACGCCTGAAATGGCGGGGATCTCCGGGTGGACCACTTCAATGCTGCGGTTGATCTGCTCCTTCAGCACCATGCCAGCCTGGACCAGCGCCGCCGCATTGGCCTTCTCGATCTTCAGGCCGATCTGGCCGACATCGACCAGACCATAGAAGATGCCGCCATAGCAGATATCGACCTTGATCTTGCCCCACTGCACCGTGTCGATCTCGACATCCAGCTCATGCACGAAGGACGGCACCATGGTGAGCTTGACCTTTTCGCAGCGACCGTCGCGGCAGGTGGCCGTCGCCTTGACAAGGCCGGCGGCCGTTTCCAGCGTCACGATGGTTTCCGGCTCCTGCATCTCGACGATGCCGGATTCGAGCAGCGCCGTGGTGACGCAGATCGAGTTCGAGCCGGAGCTGGCATGCGCCTGATCGGGCTGCAGGATGATGAAGGCGGCGTCAGCATCGGGGTGCTTGGGCGGCAGCAGCAGATTGACGGAGCCGATCGGCGCGCCGCGGGGCTCGAGGCAGAGGAAGCGGCGAAGCTCCTGGCCTTTCGGATCGGTGTTCAGCCAATGGAGCTGTTCGGCCACGGTATTGCCGGGGATCTTCGGCACGCCGCCGATCGCGACCTTCCCGATTTCACCTTCGGCATGGACATCCAGCAGCTGGATCGTGCGCTTCCATCTCATCGGCTTCTCCAATCACACTTGCCGGAGGGCGCGAAGGCTCACCCGGACACTGTCTTCCTAATAGCGATCGATGCGGAACGGCGCCAGATCGACGGCGGGCTTGCGTCCCGTCACCATGTCGGCGACCAGCTGCGCGGTGGTGGCGCAATAGGTGAGGCCGAGATGGCCGTGACCGGTCGCATACCAGACGCCAGGCATCTTCGAGGATGGCGAGATGATCGGGATCGTGTCGGGCAAGGCCGGGCGGTGCCCCATCCATTCGCTCGATGCCTCGGCCTTCAGGCCGGGCACGGCGCGCTGGGCATGGCGCACGAGAACGCGGGCACGGCGGAAATCTGGCGCGGCGTCGAGCCCCGCCAGCTCGACATTGCCGCCGACGCGGATGCCGCCCGCCGTCGGCGTAATCATGAAGGCGCGATGCGGCCAGATGACCGAGTAGCGCATCGAGACGCCGGGCTGCATGATCTGCGTGTGATAGCCGCGTTCGGTCTCCAGCGGGATCGGCTCGCCAAGCTTTTCGGCGAGAAAACGGGTGTGGACGCCGGCGGCCAGCACGACGGAATCAACAGTCAGACGCTCGCCGCTCTCAAGCAGGACGACCGACGTGCCGTCGCCGCTCTTTTCAATATTGCGCACCGCGCCGGAGACGAAGGTGGCGCCGAGACCGCGCGCGGCATCCGCAAGCCTGACGACCAACTGATACGGATCGCGGATCGTCTTGTTGTCGGGTAGCAGCACCGCCTTGGCGATCGACGGCGACAGCGACGGCTCGAGAGACCTGATATCGCCACCACTCAGGACCTCGAAACCGAAGCCGTAGCGGCGCATGAAATCCATGCGGCCCTGGTCGCCGGCAAATTCCGCCTCGGTCTCATAGATCGCCAGACACCCCTCGTCGGTCATCAGGTCGGAGGCGTCGATCGTGGCCAGCATGGCGCGGAAATCGGTCAGCGCGGGATTGGAGAGGCTCATGCCGGCGTCTTCGATCTGACGCAGCCGCGAGGGGCGGCCGGCAGCGATGAAGCGGAGGAACCACGGCGCCATCTTCAAAGCGTAGGCGGGGCGCAGCCAGACGGGGCCTTCAGGATCGAGCAGCCAGCGCGGGATCTTGCGCCACGTGCTGGGACCGGAGCCGGCGGCGAAATCGAGCGCGATGCTCGCCATGTTGCCATAGGAGGTGCCGCGCCCGGGTTCGCCCTTGTCGATCAGCGTCACCTGCAGGCCGCGTCGCTGCAGCTCCAGCGCAATCGCTGCCCCGATGACACCCGCGCCGACAACGGCGACCGTCTTCGTCTTCTCGCTCTTCTCAACCATCATGCCACCGCCCATCACGGTGGCGAAGAGGCCACCGGCTACCATTGTGATATATCAGAATATCGACTGGTTCCATCGGAATTTTGATCCGCCGCAACGCGTTTCAGCGTCGGATGCGGAGTGGTGAAACTTTCCTGATGCCAGCGACGTTTATCGCAACGAAGTTTGCAACAAAGGACCATCCGCCATGAAGGCTTTGCCCGGCGTCCTGCTGTCGATCCTCCTGCTCTCACCGTCCCTGGCGGCGGCGGGCGCGCTTGCCGAGGACGAGATCCGCCGCGATATCATCGGCCGGACCATCTACCTCGCCACGCCGCTCGGCGGCGAGCTGCCGCTCAACTATCACACCTCGGGCATGGTCGATGGCAGTGGCCAGGCGATCGGCCTCGGCAAGTTCTTCAAGCCCGAGGACGAGGGCAAGTGGTGGATCGACGCCAACCGGCTCTGCCAGAAATTCCACACCTGGTACGACGGCGCGCCGATGTGCTTCGAGCTCGAGACCGCCGGCCCGGGCAAGGTGAAATGGACACGCGACAACGGCCAGACAGGCGTGGCGAGAATCGGCAACTGACATTTTAAAGGGGTCCAGAATGGAAAAGAGCCCGGTGCGGGAGGAGGTGCACCGGGCTCTTGATCCTGACTGACAACTGGGAGGAGGAGTGTTGTCAGTCCGATGAAGGAGCGCTGGGAGGAGGAGTGCGCTGCCTTCGAGCGGATAGATAGCCCATCGTTTCGATCAGGAATAGGGAGAATGTCGCAACGCAGCAATGCGTTTTTCGCAAAGCTTACGGAGCGAATGCGGCCGCGCCATGCCTTTTGTGCACATAAAATCACCATGCAGGTCAGACATTGGGCAATTCATTCGTCGCCGGTGTGCCAAAGACGTCAATCGCGGCGTTTAGGCGTGGTGTCATCGCACCAAACTTCAGTTGCAGGGACGGCGACCGATGCCGCCGTCCCTGCCCGATGTTACCAGCCATCGCCGCACGGCATAGAGCCGTCGCCGTTGGTGCCGCCGAATGTGCCCTGGCAGTAGGTCTGCCGGTGCATCGGCTGCACCGGCGCGGCGCTGATCGACCCCGTCGTCTGGCGATCGACGCCGAAAGCGGCATCCGGGTACCAATAGCCATCGGAATGACGGCGCGTGCCGGGATGTTCGATGCGGGAGCCGTGATAGCCGTGCCAATAGCCGGGCTGCGCCTGCGCCACCTCGACGACGGACGCTTCAGGCAAAGACGACTGGGCGGGCGCCGCCTGAACCGGCGCGACGACCGACAAGGCGAGCAGCGCACCGAGAGGAATTGCGGATGAGATATAACGCGACATTTTCATGATAAACCCTCCTTCAGGATTCACATGAGGAAAATGCCGTTCTGGCTTGCAAAGTTCCGCACCTGCACGCGACCTCCTGCAGTCGTGATCGCAGGCGACTGAGCGTGATTGCGCGACCGTCAGCGGTCTCGAAAACAGAGGTCAGCGGTCGTAAACGGCGCGGTAGCCCTGACTGGAAAGGCAGGCGACATACTGGCGGCGGGCCGCGCCCCTCGCCGCAGCCTCTTCGCTGGCGGGATCGATCGGAGAATGCACCATCTGCGCGCGCATTTCGGACTGCCTGCGCGATTCACCGTACATGGTGTTGCCATCGATGACGCAGATGTTGTGGGCGACGCCGGGCGGATTGAGCGGCGGATCCAGCGTGTTGACCGGATACATCATCGGAGCATTGGCATGATCGACGCAGCCAGCCAGTACCGCAACCGACGCCGAGAACGCCAAGACCCGAACCACAATCCCCAACATCACGTCTCTCCGGCCTCGCGCCACGGCATTACCTGCCTCGAGGGCATGTCGAGGCGACCATCGCGCGGCAACATTGTGCGAGGCTAGTGTGGGTGCGGAGAGGATTTGCTGGAGGACATTTCCCTGCCCTGGCAGCCGTGTCTACCACTATGACCTTCCAACATAACAGGCGAGAGCATACTATTGCTCCTTATCAGCATCGATCACGATGTAGGTCGCTGCCGACTTCTTTTGCTGGACCAATTCGGCGATCAGATACCTAGCGAACATCGCTCCACCCCCTAGTACCACCCAAAGAGGGACCCCAATCGCACCACCAAGTGCGGCAATACCAGCGTTGGCCCCACCGAAAAGAGCGACGCCAGCCGCAGCGGCCCCCATGCCGAGTCGCTGGGTGGACGACCTATCGTCCCAGCCATACTTTTTTGTGTGACGGGCGATAGTCTTCACTGCAGGAAGTATAATCTTGCTGGATAAAGTTAGAGCAACAGCTCTTTTCGCCTTCTGGATAGCCGAAATGTCTTCTTCGCGAACTTCCAAAATGCGGATCGCCCATTGTCTCAGGGCATCAGCCTCCTTTGGGCTCACATCTTTGGCAAGAGTTATTGCCAACTGCCGCTGCCTGTCGATCTCTGTCATCCACCCTCCTCCTGACTATACGCTAGCAACAAATCAAACCCTGCCAATCCTGCAGAACACTTCGTCTTTCGACGATCATTCTGGATATAGGCCTTCGTAAAAGGCGCGTTGGCTTTCATAGAATGCGGCTTGAAGCGGCTCACCTAACTCCGCCGTGTTTTGAAAAGCACCATAGAATCTTGCCGTGTCTGAAAACTCGCCTTTGAAGTGCCCGCGCAACGCCTCTGCGCAGAACCAAGTCAAACTGACCTGATCACTCAAAATCCTGGAGATATGGCCAGCCTGAAGATGCCCTAGCTCATCTTCGGAACGAGTTGCGCGATCGGCCATCAGATCCATTGCGGCGCTATCTGCGTGTGCAAGATGGCTGCAGACACCGTATATATGGAGAACACTCTTTATGCCGACGAGCGGTTTGCCGCCCACCATTCGACCGTCAAGCGATTCGATAATTTCAGAGAAAGACCACTTCTGCTCTAGCCGTTTGCGTTCGGCTTTATTTCCCTTGGCATCGAGATCAAAAAGGCGCTCGTCCTTTGAAGCCTTAAATATAACTCCAGACGGAGTGTTCGCCTCATCCACTTGAGCGGAGAACTCCGCTTTCCTCGCTCGTCGTCTGTCGTTGATCGAGCCCAGCTTATTCCAGAATTCGTCCATCAACTCTGGCTTATCCTGATCCTCGGCAAAGCAAATGAACAATATCTTTGCTGCAGTTTCGTAGAAAGATCTCAATATAATCTCGGCGTCCCACGAGTAGCCCCAGCTTACGAGGAACGATACGGCTTGATTTCGCTCTGATAGATACCAGAAAAGCCGTTTTAGTGTAGGAGTGACATCAGGAGTCGTTTCTCCATATCGTTCGAAGAGACCAGCAATTTCATCTCTTATGACCGCATGGGCCTGCAAGCTTGCTTCTTGCAACAATATTAACGGCGCTTCGTCTGACATCTCTGGAATCCTAATGCGGCGACAACCGATTCGCCTGCAATTGATTGCAGAAGCCTAAATCTTTCAACCTAAGGAAGCAACGGAAATTCCCAATACCGACTCTACATCCTCTCTACAGGGACGATGTCCATGTAGCAGAGGTAAAATATAAAGTTGTTTCTGAGAAAGAAATGGCGCACCCGAAGAGATTCGAACTCCTGACCCCCAGATTCGTAGTCTGGTGCTCTTTTTGTGCAGGTTTGTGCGAGGACATTTCCCAAATCTCCTAAACTCCTTGTGTGCTTCGCTTATCCTATTTATACGATGTGCGGTATCGTGCAAGCAAATGCATAGCAGCGCGACATTCTCGTGCCCCTCATGTGCCCCCAGCAGGAAATGTGC
>Ga0247741_1000097_pt1 | contig 64538 bp, 61 predicted proteins | sample UWRJL213509R2_FD_180945 | JGI IMG/M metagenome (GOLD analysis project Ga0247741, IMG submission 180945) | Plant litter microbial communities from Arlington Agricultural Research Station in Wisconsin, United States - UWRJ-L213-509R-2 | ecosystem: Environmental > Terrestrial > Plant litter >... | reverse complement strand
AATCTCGCTACGTCTGCGCGAGTGGCGAAATTGGCAGACGCGCACGGTTCAGGTCCGTGTGCCCGTGAGGGCATGGGGGTTCAAGTCCCCCCTCGCGCACAGTGGGCCGATTGCATAACAGGCAGTTCTTGTTTGCAAAACGGTCCGAAAGAGATTGGCCCCCGAGAAATCGGGGGCCTTCTTCGTTTCTGAGGCGTTCTGCGCGGGCTTCCCGCTCTGCGCCGACGTCGCTGCGGCGAGATGAGCAGCAGATTTGCTGTTGGCCGGCGTTTTTCGGCACGCCAGATCGTTTGGTCTTGCGAGTGTATTTAGTGGGTTGACGCGCTCTAGGCGGGTTCGGAGGCATTCGGGTCAGGTGGTGGGTCGGAGCTTCGGAAGTCGCCCCAGGGTGCGACCCGATCGTTGCGGTGCTTCCGCCGGTGACGGATGGCTTGTTTCTGCTTGCGCTTTTCGGCTCGTTCTTCGTCGCTGTCTGAGGAGAGCTGTTCGTCGCGGAAGGCTTGGATCTTGCGGAGGTTTGCGGCGACCGCGATGAAGCTGATGAGGAGGAATTGTGCTGCGATGCCTCGGAGTCGTCGTTTGCCGGGCGTGCCGAGACCTTCTTTGGATTCGTCTTTGGCGAACCCGTTGAGTCCTTCGATGGTGTTGCGGTCGTGCTTGTATTCGGAGGCCCATTTCTGGCTTCCGTATTGAACTGTCTGCGCGAACTTGGCGCCGGCGGTTGCGGGGAAGTTCACTGAGGTTTTGTTGGTGCAGATGCTGTCGGGGTGCTCGGGCGGGTTGTTGATGGTGACTTTCGCGTCGTCCGGGTTGTCGTCGCGGTCCTTCGCCGACCTCGTCGCTGTCTTCTTGGCTGTGGATCCGCATCCTGCGGCGAGTGGGCAGATTGCGGTGGAGCCGGGGCCGCGTGCTGGGCACATCATGGCGACGCTGCCGTTCTTATCCGGCTTCTCCTTGGGGCGGAGCATGTAGTGGCGTCGTTCGGCGATGCGCAGGCGCCACGTCTTATGGTCGATGACCTTGTCCCGCAATTGAATGGTGGCGTCGATCAGGTTCTCTGGCATGGAGGGGCAGTACCAGTTGCCTTCGACCTGAATCGCGCCAGCGTACTCGCCGCCTGTGCCGTTCCGGCCGAGTTGGGGGTATTCGTAGTCGGTGCGGAGGTCGTATCCGAGGGCGCGAAGGGGTATCTGGAAGTCCTCGGCTTTGGCGCTGGGCATGTAGCCGCGGTCGCCGGTGAGGCGTCCGACGGGGTGGCCTCGGCGAACGATGTCCTTGTAGATGTTGGTTGCGGTGGCGATGAGGTTGGTCGCGGGGACGGTGATGCCGAGACCAGCGATCAGCAGTGGGTGATCTGCGAGCTGTGATGGGTCGTGGTTGGTCTGGTTGACGAAGGTGAGATCCCAGCCGTAGATGGCCTTCTTGATCTTCTTGGACTTCGCGTCCACGGTCTTGTGATCGCTGTTTCGGAGGTACCAACCGGCGCTTGGGTCAATAGGTCCGTGCGTGCCGCCGTGTGGGGCACCACGTTTGGCGTAGGCGGCGGTGACTGTCGCGTCGACGACGGTGTCGCCTTTCCAGTTCTTGGCGAACTCCTCGGGCACGAGTTGGAGGGTCGCCTCGACCAGCATGTTGCCGATGAGGCCCAGTCGCTCGGCTTTGCCTTTCAGTCCGTCGCTTTCCCACCCGGCGCGCATCGCTTCGACCTCGGCGAGGGTCGGGAACTTCCCTCTGCTGCCGGGCCTGCTGACCGGTTTCGGGTCGAATGTTCGGATCGCACGCGACAGGGAACGGTAGAGGGGTGTGTACCACTGCTTGGCCGTGCGCCGTTTCCCTTTGACGTAGGCGGTGGGCCCCGTGAGGCCGAGGTATTCCATTGATTGGCGAGTCAGTCTGGACGCGGCGACGTAGGCCATGTCTTTGACGAGCTGGGAGGTGTGCTCGACGCTCAGGAGCAGCATCAAGACGAGTGCAGGCCGCGTGCCGAGAACGCGCGGACGCCCGCCGGGCCCGGCAGGGTTGAAGTCTTCCTCTAACCATTGATCGATGAGTGGGACGATGCCCGAGCTGTCGAGCAGCTCGGCGATGAACTTGACTTGCCGGTGCGGCATCGTCGAGACGTTCCCGACGAAATTTCCGGCAGGGAGCGCACCCCACAGGGTTTCAAGAGCGGCCGACGAGCCGACGTCGCTCACTTCTCGCCCGCCAGCCTGAACGCAGTGACGAGCTCCTCGTCTGACGGCTGAGCGTAGAACGGGGCGAGTCGCTCCAAAGTCGACAGCGATTTGACGCCCAGCGACTCCATCAGAGGGACGAGTGGAGTGCCGGCGTTGACGTGGGCGACGATCCAGGTGGAGCGGAGGCGCTCGATCTGGAAGCCCTCCCCGGGGTTCGCAGCGATACCGATGAACTGCTTGGCCTGAAATGCAGGCTTCTTCGGTCGAACGCGCTTCGGGTAGAGGAACGTGTCGACTTCCGGGTCGCTGAGCAACGCGCGAAGCTCCGACTCCCAAGCAGCGAGACAGACGACGGAGCGCTCTTCTCCCCCGACATGCATCACGAGATGATCGCCTCGGTCTTCAACATCCGAGACTTCCGCCAGCATGATCTCCGCCACGGACAGAGCGAGTCCGGCGCCGAGGGTGAGAAGTGCGCGCCAGCGCGCACGCTGCAGTGCGGTGGACCGAGTCATTGTTTGCGACCGGAAGCGCGCGATCTCCGCGGAAGAATACGGCGCGAACGGCTCGGCCGGCTTCGGGACTCGAACGCCCGGCCGCGCGGGATTGAAGGTCAACAGGTACGCAGCGATTCGCTCGAGCAGGTAGCTGACCCCGGCCTTACCCTTGGCACCACGAGACGTGTAACCGTGCGCGAGGAAGCGCCGCCGATTGGCGGCACTGAAGATGACGGTGCGATCCAGAGGCAAACCACCCGGTTCCACCGACCACATGGTCAGCCACGCGACGGCAGAGATGTATCGCGCGGCCTCGTCCTCATTGACAGGCGCGAAATCCGATACCGCTGATCGAGTGAACCTCTGCACGTCCTCACTCCACAGTGACTTCGGCGCGTTCGGTGTGAAACTCGCTATCCGAAATGCCACTTCACTAGGCAAGTGGTGATTAGAATAAGCATCGTGCCGCAGTGGGTCAACAGAATGGTCGACGCTCATGAGGTCAACGGTCCTCGGTCGTCTACGCTCGACCTATGTCCAGGCCGGTTCGACGTTCGCCGCGCGAACTCACCAGGTCGTGGCCCGACGTGCCCGCGGTAGATCAACCGGGCGAGGTCGCCCGTCGTTTCGCGGAGAACCTGCGGAAGGCCATGGACGGGCGAAGCCACCGAGCGACAGCCGAGCTCACCGGGGTCAATTACTCGACTATCCAGTCGATCTTGAGCGGCCGCGCCTGGCCCGACCTGTACACGATCGCGAAGCTCGAGGCGGGACTTGGCACCCCCCTCTGGCCCGGCCTCCTGCGCTCTGACGAATGATTGCTGATTCACATGGATAAGGCATGCGGTCAGGGTGTGCGCTTAACGAGTACACGCTTTTAGCGTGTGCGCTAAAAGCGCACATTGGGTTAGGGACACGTCTGCGACTAATCTTCCGGGCATGGATCACGACGAGCTAGGCGTCGAGAATTTAGGGGTGCCGAACTGTGACGTCTGCCTTGAGCCATTGGAACTTTCGGGCACTGATGAGCGCCCGTACTGGTTCTGCCCCTCGTGCAAGGTCGCACGCTTGACGTAACCTGGTGCCCGCGCAGAAGGCCGGCCTGCTTCACGAGAGGAGCAGTCGTTGGCCAGGTCGAGCTCAGACCGTCCGAAACCAATTCGATACGACGTAGACACGTGGATCGTGATCCGCGCCGACCCTGCCATCCCTGCGGCGATCATCACCCGCCAGCGCACTGCCGACGGACGCGAGTACTACCGCGCGGTCAGCTGGGACCTGGACCGGGACAAGAGACTTCTCATCGGACGCAGCGCCACCCTCGGTGGCGCGGATAACCTCGTGCGATACCGCACCCGGTGCCACCCGTCCCGAGTGCACACGACGTCATGGATCGGCCGTTCAGACCTTCGCGCTGACCGCAAGAGCACTCAGGAGGTCGAAGTATCCGGATTCTCCGGATAGTTCGACGCGATCGGGATCTTGGGGTCGGCGCGGGAGCGCACAGATGCCCTGTAGCGGCGACGGACCTGGGCTCAACTCGCAAGGATTTTCAACAAGTTCAACTTGAAGAACGAGAGCCGCATCGAACTCGGAAGAGATACTTCCGAGTTCAGTGCCGAGGGGTTCCGCATGTACGCTAAAAGCGCACATCAAGCTTGGGGGGAATCTTGTCCGACTCGCGTTACGTGCCGCGTTCCTTCGCGGTGACCCCTCAAAACTTCGGGCAGAAGAGCAACATCGAGTGGGTGCCGGACTCCGATCTTTCGAACAAAGAGCTCGATTGGCTGAAGGCGTCACAACTGCAACATGGCTTCGCTCGCCAGATCCGCCTGGCGATCGGCAGAAGCTACGAATCCGTGCAGGAGTTCGCCGATGTGAACGAGCTGGACTATCGGAGGCTATCTCGAGTGCTGAGAGGCGAGGCGATCATGCGCCTGGAGGACGTAGCGGCGATTGAGCGCACACTGTCTCTCGGTCTAATCACTGGTCGGGCGATGACGCTGTCGGAGACGTCGCTGAGTTGGTGAGTCGCTTGTCGGCTGCTAAGAGTCGACGTGCGGAGACCGTCTCAACACCGCTCCTGTCGCTGGGCGAACCGCGGTGGAAGTGCCTCCGGCTGGTGTCGACTCGCTCGGTCGTGTGCTGAGCGTGTCGTCTTTAGCAGTCGTCGTGCCGGGATAGCCCCTTGGCCATCTCCTCGACGGACAGCTCCATGAAGCATTTGTCGCAGCTGACGGCCTTCTTTGGCTCGCATGAGCAGGCTCCGCATTCGGGGCATTTGAATGCCCCGCATGGGACGTGGAAACGTTCTGGGGTTGCGAGAAAGAGTTCGTTGCACGCTTCGTTCGAACACCGCTCCTGGTCGATGCTCCATTGCTGGTCACCAAATTTATAGATGGGAACTGCGCGATGGAAAACGTGTAGGCCATCGGTACCTGGTGTTGCGTCGAGCGAGAGATCGCTGCGAACGTTTCCTGTCGAGTAGATAAGACCCGTTCTGGTGCGATCACTCGCGTACCCGGAAGTGGCTGCAAGATCGGCCAGTCGGGCCAAGTCCGGTTGGGCTGTGCCCTTTGACGGTCCTATCAACGTCTCCGAGTTGGTCTCAACCCACTCGACGTTTCCTGATGGGTCGGTGAGTATAAACATTGTCGGCGAAGTCGCCAGGGTGAGAGTGCGCTTTGCAGCGACTCGACGCGAGCCACTCGACGCTTCGTGGAGTTCGGCGACTGCCGCTGAATTTATTTCTCGTCCTCGAAGCATCGCGAGAAGCTCATCTGGGACAAGCACTAGCGAGGCGAACTGGTCGCAGACGGCCTCTTGGAGCACCGCGGCGTCAAATTTGGGGAGTTCGAGAAGGACATCGAGTGCCCAGTCGGCATCGGATTGCTGAAGATAATGGGCAAACTCATGGAGTGCGGTGAAATTGGCCCGCGCCCGATTCGTACGCCGCACGCCAATGGTAGGCGGGTTATGGCGGTAGTACCCGTACTGCTCGCACCCCTCGCCCGAAAGCTGCTGCGTCCAGCGAAAGTCGATGTGAGAGCAGGATTCGAGTGCGTCGATCGGGTCGCGGCTCAGGTCTCCGATATGCACGTCGAGGTGTTCGTCCACCAGGGCTATTAGGTATCGTGCTGCGCGTTCGACGTTGTGCGGTGCGCGCCATTGAGATGGCGGATCGACGCTAGTCAGTTTCATGAGCTTCGGCGATCAGCCGCGCAATCGTGTCCTCGAGAGCGGAAATTCTCTTGGAAGTCACGCTCTCCGTTCGAGCCGCGAGTGCGAGGTCCTGCCGAACGAGATTACGGACGTCGCGCTCCGACTCAGAGCGAGCTTGAGCCAGCCGCACGATGCTGTCTTTCAGAATCGGCTCGCTAAGTCGAGCAGTCACGTCGTCAGGCGTATGCAAAAGGAAAGAATCCGCTGGCAAGTGCAAGCCTTCTTCGATTTTCTTCGCCTGGTCTGCAGTCACGTACATGTCCTGGCTCCAGAGATGGAAGATGTCCGCGACAGCCAATCCGGAGAGCCCCGCGAGCTCGCGAGCGCTTACGCCCAGGGCCTTGATTTCATCAACGTTGAGATGAGCCTCACTCTTGTCGACAGACGGCCACTCAATGAAGCACAACTCCTGAAACAGAGTGGCAACTTCCATAAGAGAGTCGGCGTCTGGGTGTGCTGGTCTCGCGACACCATCGTACGCAGCGCGCCGCAGATCCAGAATTTGCGCGTCGCTAAACCGAAGGCCGAGATTCTTGTGGAGCAGGAACCGGCCGAGGCCTGTCTCGACCTGAAACCACACCGTGGCGGGGGCACCCAATATCGAAGAGTCCAGGTTCGAGGTCGTGACCGTTTCTGGATCTCCGAGCGTAATCGGCATAGCGCGGACGTACTCCGCTGTGACACTTGTGAGCACTGCAAGAGCGCGCGCGCGTCCATCCCAAGAGAGAAGCCACACCTCGCCTTTCTGAGGTGAGGTTGTCGGCTCAGTGAGCCATGCGGAGCGCGCCCTGGCATCAAGAACTTCTGGCGGTGCCTCGAGTTGAAGCGGGTACATATCAATCCGTTCGGGGTCGATTTGGCAAAGTCTGACAGCCTATGTCACGAGAAGGCGATGATTCGACGCCGCTCACGTATGACATGCGCGGCAGGACCCAGTTAGCCGTACTTGAGTTCGTCCCAAAATATGGCTAGTTCCTGGGCAGCCTGATCCGAAAGAGCGCCGTAGTACTCGCACTTATTTCGATTGGCAAAGTCGCTGTACGGGACCGAGTGCTGGAATCGGAATGAGAAAACACCAGGCTTGTCGAGTCGGCAATTCGCGTCAGCAGCGCTCTGTAACGTTTCTCCGGGAACGTGCGGGGCTGATGCCGACCGGCCCAAGGCGGTCACATAGTCGGATTGAACCTGCACGATGGCACTTCTGCGCTTCGCAGTGTGGGCATCGGACACCGTTACGAGGAGAGACAGGCCGTAGATGTCGGCAACAGCGGGATTTGCGTCGGGCACCGTCGAATCATAACGGGCGGAACGAGCAGAGCTTGATTGAATCTCAGCTCATGTGGGCTGACCTCGACAGGATTCGTATATCGAAGGCTTACTTCGGACGACGTCGCAGGCCGAGCGATCGTCATCACCTGGCCGGCCTCTCGGTGGCAGTGGCTGAGCGACTATCCCGAGGTCTTCGCCGACACGGACCGCGCGCCGCAAGATCGATGGTCAGGGGCCGGTACTGCCGTCGGACGGGCCTCGCCCGCAGGTGTGGGAACTCGGATCCCTCACTGCCGCGGATCCTGCGCACGGTGCAGGATCTCCAAAGACTGACGTTGCGACGGATCGAGCATCAGCTTCTCGACCGCAGCTCTCGCCGTCGCCGACATCCCTGGCACTCGTTTGGTCTGCTCAAGAGTGGAGGCGATGTGGGCGTTCAGTTGAGAGACCGAGATCGCGAACTCGTCGTCAGAGATTTCGGCCCCGGTGATCCTGTGCGTTGCCGCGATGGTCACCTCAAGGTCGAGTTCACGAAGAACTAAGAGTGCCTTCCGTAGGCTGACGTCCGCCTTGCCGGTCTCGAATCGCGAAAGCCACTGGCGCGTTACGCCCACCTGCTCTGCAAGCTCCGACTGCGAGACCTTCATGTCCAACCGTCTCTGACGCGCGATGAGACCAAAGTCTTCGGGCCAAGGTGTATGCATGGGGCGAGCTCCTTACTGGAACGGGAACGTTCCATTCGACAGATAGAACTTTCCGACAAGCACGTGCCCTGAACGGCCACGTCGTCCTCAACTCAGCACCGATCGATACTGACCACGCGATTGGGGCGCGATGAATCGTAGGTACCTCGAGAATGCTTCGAGCGACTCAACTCCGGCCGCTTCAACTAGTGCTCCAACCGGTGCTCCAGCGTCAAGGTGGTGCACGATCCAGGTCGCCCGTAACCGTTGCGTAGTCAAGCGAACCCGCGTCGGGTGTCCCCGGTCCACGAAGTTCGAGATCAGGTTCGGGTAGAACGTCGTGTGATTCTCCCGGAATGCGTACTTCCCGGGATCCGCTGATGTGACCCGTTCAATTAGCGCCTCCTCCCACTCCCGGAGCACCGGCACGCTCCTCGCCCTGCTCCCCGTCACGTTGACCAGCACCCCCAGCTCGTCCACCTGTATCTCTCCCACCCGCAGCTCCCCGATCTCCGACGCCGAAAGTCCGGCACCCGCTCCGAGCGCTAGCAGAACACCGGCGTTCGCTCGACGGCCGCTCGTGGACTGGTTGCTTGCCCAGCTCCTCATGCTGACGATCTCCTCAGCGGAGTATGGCGCGGATGGGTCCGACGGAGGCAGCGCTTTCAGGCGACGCGGCGCCGTCTGCGTCAGGATCTCGGACATCCGCAGCAGCTGCGACCGTAGGTTGCCGCGCGACGCGGCTTTCAGCTCGGGACAGCCGACGGAAATGAATCGGGCAATCGTGTCGCGGCGGAACACGATCTGGCGCTCCAGGGGGAGGCCGGCAGTCTCCCAGCACCATGAGACGAGTCGGGTGGTTGCGGAGTTGAGGTCGGCCGTGTCGTAGGGCAGGGCGTCGACCGTGTCGGCTACCGAGGCGAGTGTGAAGTCGGCGATCTCGGCCCAAACTGTCGCGTCCAGCGATGGTGAATATACGCGCGATGGGTCGTCCGGTGCCCTGCTCTTGCCAACGGTCATCGCTTATTTCTATACTCATTCCTCGATGACGTAAAGGCCACATCTCGCACGAGAGGACGAGCGTGACGCTAGATCAAGATGCTCGCGGCGCGAACGGTCGTGTGATCGTTGATGAAATAGGAGTAGGTGCCTCATCGCGCCTGCGACCGTCGGTATTTAGTACCGACCTCGCCACGAGTGACTGCACCTTTCGGCAGTGCAAACCCCTTCCCTTTGACGCTGGTCGTCGACGACCGACCGAGTTGTCGATCGATGTCGCCCCGTGACCAGGATCAGCCGGGTTTGCCGGCCGCTTATTGCCCCGTTCACACATCGAACTCCGACGTTCTTCCAGCAGGTCTTTCTGGAGACCCACGTGCTCGACGGGTTTCGTGGCAAGTTCCTCGTTTCCACGGAGCGTCGCGTGTACGCGCTGGACATGAATCGTCGGTTGATTGTGGAGGCACCCATCGACTCGGACGTGCCGGAGGAAGCGGGTCGGGCGGTGAGCCCGCGCTTCAATCGGCCCATCCCAGTGCCGCGGTCGATTGCACGGGTTCACCAGTGCAAAGAGGGACGCCTCTTGTATCTATCTCTGCGGCGCGACGATGGAGCCCGGGACGAGGTGTACTTCGCACCGCACGTGACCATGGTGCTGTTCGTGCCGTATATCCCGGAGGAATGGATGCCGTGACCCGTCGCCCCGCCTCAACTGCGACGTTGGAGACCGCGGATCGCATCGGGGTCCTCGGCGATCTCCACGGCGACCTCGAGCATCTGGTCGTCGTCTCTCGCACGATGGAAGCGCGCGGCATCCGGGTGCTTCTGCAACTTGGCGACTTCGGTTTCATGTGGCCGGGCACCAACTGGGGCCACGCACTGGACCGAATCGAAAACCGGCTCCGCAAAGCAGACCAGGCGCTCTACTTCATCGACGGGAACCACGAAGACTTCACCACACTTAACACTTTCCCCATCGGGGCAGACGGCCTGCGCCATGTGCGGACCTCTATAACCCACATCCCGCGAGGCTGGCGCACGACCCTCGCACACGGCCGCACCTTCGCCGCGATGGGCGGCGCCAATAGCATCGACCGAGGACTCCGCGAGGAGGGTGCCTCGTGGTGGCCGGAGGAAGCGATCACGGACGCGGACCTAGCGCGGCTCGGAACGGAGCCGGTCGACATCCTGGTCGGCCACGACGCACCAGCGCCGTGGCCCAAACTCGACAAACGGCTAGGCCAATCACCGTCCTGGTGGAGCGAGGAAGATCAGCTCTACGCGGACGACGGCCGGCGGATGCTGACCCGTGCGTTTACTGCGGTGCAGCCGAAGCTCTTCTTCGGCGGCCACTTCCATCTTTACCTCGTCGACTCCGTAACGTTCCCCACCGGCTTCACGACCACCATGGTGACGCTCGACATGAATGGCTCGGGCAGATCGTTCGGCCAAGGGATCCTTGATCTCGCGGCATTCGAGTTCGACCCATTCGAACGCGACGACGTCGGAGGAAAAGACAGCCCCGGCCGTAGTTCGCCGTCTCCAACCGCCAACGCCGGTCCGAGCGTGACGAAACGGGACCAGCGACGGGAGCGGCTGTCGGACGAGGACAGCGGCACGTGGCTGGTGACCACCGCGGACAGCAGGTGGTTATTCGATCTCGACGCCCGCCGGGTCACGAGATTCCCGGACGAGACTGCACGGCAACTACCCACCGATGGCAGGCCACGATTGCTCGGCCAGCTCTATGAGGTCGCGGTCGGCTATCACGGCCAATGGCGAATGATGGATGAGTCCGGTGCGACGGATCGGCTCACGAGCAGCACAGTGTTGGAAATCGTTCGCGACACCGGAGGCTGCCGAGGAGTAGCCGCCGGTTAATGGTGCTGATCATCTGAAGGATCGCGGCGGTGGTGCTGAAACACATTGACGTTGGCGGCCATGCGGATGCGCGGTTGCACGATCGCTCAACCCTCGAGCCTGAATGCTCCTAACCCTGGACGGCCAAGACAGGCTATTCCGCCACGTCTCGCTTGACCTCAACCATCCGAGAACGCGTCCCTTCGGCGGCCACAACACGGGCGCTGAATGAGGCGGGTGGCAAAGCCGAACTAGCGACTATCGGAGAACGCTGAGGTGATTGACCCGTCGAAACTCTTCTTCTGACGTGAAGACTTCTAGGAACACAGGTGCGGATGTGAAGGTCAAAGGGCTCACTGGACCGGAGAGCATAAATGGATACGACTTTTCCACTCGTGACTGCGGGTCGGGAAACGACTTGTACAGCTCGATGGAGCCGGGGGTACCAACTTCGTCACGTAGACGATCTAAATCCGTACCGGAGGTAAGTCCGAACCCAAACGCCCGAACGCGAAGCTGGGCATATATCGCTGGGTTGAGAGACTTGATTTCCTGGGTGATGAACGTCCACCCGACGCCGGTCTTGCGCGTCTCTCGAACATACTTGACCAGCGATGAGGCGAGTCTTGCCAGCTCGCTGTCGCCAGTCTCGGTGCTCGCATATCGTTGAGCCTCGTCGAAGGTGACGGAGCAGTTCACTGGAACTCCTGTCGCTCGCCACTGCTCCTCAGATTGTCGCCTCAAGGTCGAGGCGATCAGGCGCATCAATCTCGCACGTACCTCGTCATCATCGAGCCACTTAACTCCGCTCCGTGAATTCAAATCAATTACGATGAAGGGTCGTGGAACATTAGAGGGTTCGATCAGATGGCGAATTATGGCGTGGATCGACATACGATTCCCGGTCGCGCCGCGGCCGGCGCGGAACAGGGCGTGAACTGGTTCAAATTCGCCCAAGAGGTCCTCGAGGGAGCCAAGAGTTGACGCCAGGGCGTTCCGAAGTGTCTCCTTCCCGCCTTTGCCCTTATATATGCGCGACAGCGCGTCGTCGTTGTCGTAAAGCCGCTGCAGCAGTTCGCGCAGGAATGCGGCGGACTCCAACTCCGTCCACTTGTTGAGACCGCGCGCGAGAGTTTCAAGCTCGTATGTCAGCGCAGCTCGATTTTCGTTGCGTGTCTTCATTCCAAGGAGTGGAAAGAAGTGGGTGTGCTGCAGCAGCTCAAGGAGGAGGGCCGCGTCCGGCGTCAGTTGAACGTCCGATGCAATGGAAAGTTTCAAGACCCGCCTTCCAGCCGCGCGAGCCCAAGCATCGAGATCGAAGGGGAGACCCCGGTTCTTATCGGTGAACTGGCCTTGAGGGTCGAAAACAAGCATGCTCAAGTCCGGATGCTGCATCTGCATGCCCATGAGATGTGCCGCGAATGCGGTCTTACCGCTACCGCTTCGGCCGAATATTCCTGTGTGGAAAGCCCCGTCAGTGGCGCGGTCATTAAAGTCACGAACAAACATCGGCAAGAGGACGTCGCTTCGGTAAACGCGGCCCAGGTAAACGATCGAGTCTTTATGGCGAGCGACCAGACCATCGACTAGAGGCTGATCGACGCGATAAATCGGCTGCCCAGTGGTAGGACTCATGCCAAGAGCCCCACCTTCTTCTCGCGGCGCTGCGGCGAACGGTGGTGAAGAACGGTCAGTTCGATAGACGGCCTGGATAGACATTGTCGCGGTTCGCACATCGCCGTCCGCTGATAGGTGGGGCAATGTTCCGTGAACTCGAAGGACACCCCGCATGTTGGGATCTTCGTGCCAACGATTGCGCGTCTCAATCTCGCCGACTGTGCCGACAGCAAGGAGGTAATCGTCGATCGCTAATTCATGAGCGGTGTAGACCATTTCGCCCAGCAACGAACCGTGAGTCGCGGCATCCACGACGTCCATAGTGAGCTCTGCTGTTGTGGATGGAGATCCAACAATCCCAACTTTGCCTGCGGTGTCCCGGACCAATTCTCTCGTCGCGGTTGCGTCAAAGGTACGCGGAACCGAATCGATGCTCATTTCCCCTCCGTTCGATACGACTGCACTAGCTGGGGAGCAAGCTCCGGTTGAGACCGCGTCAGAGATAGATGGGCGGCTGCCTTTAAAGCGCTCAACCCGAGGCCTACGCTCTTCGCCATGACGTCGGCTAAGTATTGAGGATATGGCTCCCGGACAAACGGGCCCGTTATTTGATGAGCCAAACTTGCCAAAACAACTGCAAGTGATTCTGGGCTGTGGGCCAATTCTGGCTTGATCTCGAGACGATAAGTAGGCGCGGCATCGTCCGGTCGCCAGTACATGAAGAACAGTTGGCAACGTCGTAATGGATCGATCGCATGATCCAGTTCGCCCAGTAGTCCGCTAGTCTCCCCTAGGCTCCGAGCGATGGAGGTTAGATGCAGCTGAGCCCACTGCGCTCCTGAGACTCGCATCGGCCGCGTGTACTCCCCACCGCGGAGAATAAGAGAAGTGACGTACTTGTCGTCGCCAGGAATTGTGACTCCTATAGCCTGGCCCAGTAGGCGAGCTATATCTGCCGACGAGTCGTACTTAGGCATGCTGATTATCTGCGGGTTTGCGGCGAATGCCGTGAGCGATTCGACTACTCCGCGCTCAATGCCCATATTGACCGACATTTCGTGAACTTTTGGCGATCTCGAACTGTATCCGCTATTGAGCTGGATTATCGGAGTGAGGTGACTTCCGTCGTATATGCGAACTTGATGAGGCGCATCGGCCAGGATTGCAAGCTCATGCGTCATCATGGCCGCTCGAGCGAGCCTCTCGTTGTCTATGTCGTGAAGGGCAACCTCATGGAACGATGAATATTGGTTGGTGTTCCAGGGGCTTGTGACGCCCGGCTCACCGAAACCTTCGACGCCAACCGCCACTGCCATCACGATGTCCACCGCGATGGTGCGTTCGACCGCGAACCCCCCGTCAGCCGCACAAAGCGTCGTGGCCTTGGCAGGCTCCGATGTACAAATCAGACCATGCCGGCTCGCAGCATCGCGAAGGGCACTGCGTTGCTCGAGGGCTGGTGTCAGGAGGCTGCTCACCTGCTGGGCAACTCGCGGAGCAGAGGTCAACAATTCCGCTAATAGATCAGCTGGTAGCCGCGCGTACTCGTTGCTATCGCTCACCGGTCGATTCCCGGTAACGACCATGTCAAGCGATCGGGATTCACCGGTGGGAGCACGTGAGAATCCTGCCCTGGAATGTCGCTATCACGTAGTTTCCTGCGTAACGACACGCCCTCTTGTCGCCTCCATGCGCCGGTTCGGTGCAATCTAGCGACCAGAATGCCCGGGTCTATACCGAGCTCGTCAGCCATGCTGACAACCGCGGCCGTATCGGTGAGGTTCGCTGCTCGCTCGAACTCATCGGCCGGTATAAAAATTCGGAACGCGAAGTCATCCGCCTGAACTTCCTCCGGAGCTAACTCGCCCTGTTCCTCGTCAAGTCGCGAATCCACAAAAGTTGTGCGCTTTTCGTGCATGAGTACGTGAGCCGCTTCGTGGGCGAAAGAAAGCCAGAGGGCGTCTATGGTTTTACCTCGAGTGCTGAGCTGGATCAGGGGCCTGCGATTGGCGAGCCAGCGAGTAGCTCCATACGCTCTTGCTCCTGCAATTTCGGGGACAAACACCAGCGCTACACCCGCGGATGCGCAGAGGCTAACTAGCTGCGGTAATGCATCACGGGGCGACTGAGTGCTTAGAACCCGAGCGGAAGAAATGACCTGCTCAAACCGCTTCCCGCTGAAAGGTTTGTGGTGGATCTTCTGGGCCTCAAGTTCGCCGATGCGCAGCCAAGCTGCTACCGCACTTTCGTCGACTTGGTGGGCTATAGATTGTTTGAACGAAACTCGTTGCTGTGCGAGCAGTGACTGATATGCGTCAACTGTTGCAACTCCAAAGAAACCAAGCAGCTGTTCAACACGGCTTATCCAATCAGACGGCATGTCTGCGATCCGTCCGAGTTTGACAAGGGCAGCCACAGGCATCGACTTTGCCCAGACTATCTCCGGCGCCAATGCTTGCCGCTGCTGGTTTCGAGTTAGGGTGCCCCGATAATCCGCTTCTAATCTGAGCCAAGTGCGCGCCGACACGCCGGTGACCCTTTCTAGTCGGAGAGCGACATCGGCGCTGATAGCGGCCAGGCCCTGCACAACTTGATTGACGTGCTTTGGTGTGAGTCCTGTTCGGCGCGCAAGGTCGGCTTGGGACATGTCGATCTGCTCGAGAATCTCGCGCAGTGTTTCTCCAGGCGGAATGGCGAAGTCGTCTAAGAGGGCTGGGATTCGTGTCGAAGTCATGCTGTCCTCCCTTCAGTGATAGTCGATAATTGAGTCGATAACGATGGATTTCACACGGGTCCAATCCAGACGACCATCCTTGTCTTCGACCCACTCATCCGGCTCAATAAGCAGTCGGAAGGGGCCGTCCAGGGAAATCGCCAGAAGGCCTTTGCGGTCGCCAATCAACTCGTGCAGGTTGCCAGGCAATGAGCGCATTTCATCTAGGCTGTCTACGCTGCGGAATTGTTGAATACGCTGAGCCAACTTGACTGCCCGCTCATTGCCGAACGATCGGCGCATCGTCTTCTCGTCTGCACACTTGCGCGCAAACTTTGCATCCGAGAAGAAGAGATCCACAACACAGTTATACCATTCGTATACCTGATTGGTATATATCTACGAGTACAGTTGCCACGAAGAAGGTCGGAAGTCCTTCCACGCGTCCGTGGACGCTGCGCGCGGAACCGCCCACCGTTCCTTCCACCATGTTGCAATGTCGTCAGCCGGCTCTGCTAGCCAGGAGAGTTCGTTCACTTCACCGCGGAGGTATTCATAAGTATTTGTGGCCTGAGGTGTTAGAAACACCTCTCGCTTGATGCCGTGGACTCGCAGACGGTAGGGGTCTAGATCCAACACTTTCAGCGCGCGCTGGATAACTTCTCGCCTGTTTCTGAAACCCTTGCCCCATCTCGCGTGCCTATGGGTCTCGCCCGTGTGGTTGTGCTCGTTGGCCAGCGAGGCCAGTTTTTCGTAGATGGCCCCGGAGAAGTGGAAGTCCCCTGAGCCGATCGTGTAGCCGACTGAGCTGAGGACGTTCGAGCCATCGCGTCGACGCACCCGGTTATAGACGGATGACCGGCCGAGCGCAGAGGTTGTTGTAACTAGCGCGAGTTGAGCATTAGGGTCTCGTCCCTCAATAAGCGTGACCTTATGGCTGTATACGGCCGAGAAGACGTCTCTAATTTCCGTGCTGGCTAGGAGCATCGCCATGAGCTTCCCGCCGAGGAGGTAAGAATACGGCGGCACGGCTCCGAGAACGAAGGCGTCCATGACACTCGTGAGGCGGGCGCGGCGTTGTTCGGGGCTCCACCCTATGGTCTGATCGCGCACGCCCATCGCGTATACCGGGTCGGCCAGTCCAATTAGGCCGACGACGGCGTTGTTGTGAGCGGCGTCTACGACGAGGAATCGGAGTCGCCGGCCGTATCCGCTGGAGACTGGAATGGACCAGTGGAGAGAGCACCATCTCCAGAGGAGGGCGTTTGGGGTGTTGCGCTCCACGCGAATGAGCCGAGGTCTAATGTTGCTTGGATCTATTTCGTCGCCAGCCGCCAGGCGAAGCTGAAAAGCCGCGTCGTGCCGCCCCAGGGCGGGCGCGGCTCGGTCACGCTGGGCTAATACCGCTTCGTCGTGTAGGGCCCTAACAGATTCCTTGATGTCTGACACGGGCATAATGAGGCCGCCTTCGCTGACCTTGAAGCCCTGTGTGCGGAGATGGTCGAGGACTTCCTTTCGAGTCGCGTAAAGGCTGGGCGACGCGGTCTCATCCTGTCGATCACCGGGGACTATCGACGCGTCGAGGTTTGCCTCGCGAACTGCGGCTTTCACGTCAATCCCATCCCTCTCGTTACTCTGTCGGGCACACGGCGCATTGTCCATATAGCATTCATGCGCGGCACGCCCGCTCTAATCGTTTCATGCGCGTCGGAGCGCCGGAGTCACGGCGAACTTCAGCTCGAAGATCTACCTTTAGGAGCTGAAGGTGCCAGCGGCTAACAATGAGTCGCGTGTGCAGGCGGGCCGTTCGTGCTGAGTTGTTCCGCGGCCTACAGCTGATCGTGTGGTCCCGGTAGGAACTGATATATTGCGCGCCCCAGATGTCGAAGGTTGATCCTGGCGGGCACCCTGCGAGGCGGAGGCACCGAGTGACATTTTTGCCTAGGTTCAATCGTGGGGCCGCGTCGGGATGACCCGGGCTCGCGAATTTCGCTCCGGTCGTGATCGTCGTCGAATGAGTCTTGACCCTAATCGTCGAGAGCGCACGGACCACATTTGTGGAGCACGTCGAGAGCAGCCGACAGGGCCTAGGGTTGCTCAATCGTCGTCATTATCGCTGCGTCGATTTGACCCCAGCACGTACCCGATGATTGTCCCGAGAAGTGGCACGAGGCTCCCGAAGACTAGAAGTTGACCCAGCGTTACGGTCTGCTGCACCCACGCGTCCTTCAACTGCACGTAAATCTCAAGCGCTGTACGCGGTGACTTCCTGAGGAGCGGCGTAACCACGTTGGGGTATGGGTAGGTCAGGGCTGAGAAGAGGATGAATGCCACGAAAAATGCGGCAGTTAGCCACAACACGGCCACAAATATCTTGTAGCCGGTGAATCGAGGGGGCATTTCTCGCGGTCGCGGATCCTGATCTCCGCCAGCAGCTTTCACGAGCGCCTTCTCCGGAACCAATCGGACATCGCCTTGGTTGAACTCGATCTCGGATGGTAGCGGTGTGTTCGCCGGCTGTGCTGGGTGAGATCCTGTCGAGCTCGAATCGGGATCCGGACCCGGAGGGTCCGCTTCAGCCATTCCTACCCATTTGAGTCTCGAGGACTAACCGTTCAACTTCGCCGCTCGTTGAATCCCTCAAGAGGATTTCCTTATTACTCGCCGCGCCCTCGTCAAGATAATTCATCAGCACAATGGCACGTCGCATTATCTGCGATTTTGAGATCCCGCGTTCTTGAGAAAGCTTCTCGATGATCGCGTCCATTTCCGGGGTGACTTGAAGCGTCAACTTCGACATGTGAGTGGTCTTTCTCCTATGGAGGCAAAAACAAAACAGTAAAGCCGAGCGTGCGTTCGCAGCTCGGCGTGTATGACGGGTATATCCAAGTAATAGCACAAAAGTCCGCAAATAACGACGCATTAGTGCCGTGGTTTTGACGGCATAAGCACGCTAGTATGACCACGGGGGTCAGTCAAATCGACGGAAGGGCAACGACGATGAGCGATCCGACCTCCGCGTTTAGAATCACCGAAAGAGACGTTCGCGAGGCCTTCATAGTCGCTGTCGCCACCGAAGATCAGCGCATGCAGTGGTTGGATTCCGCTGTAGATTCTCAGATGCTGCGTCCTCGTTTGATCCCTCACTACGACCCGACCATGGCGAGTTCGGTGGCCGTGCAGGTAAACGAGTACGTCGTAGAGCAAGGCGGAGTGACTGCGGTATCACTGGCGTTGACCGCAATCCTTGTTTCAAGCAAGCCTGTGATCGCATTTCAGTGGGCTCACGCTGAGGGTAATAAGACCGTGAAGTTCAACATGACACAGCGCCTAGCGATTCACGCAGCGTACGCGTTGACAAATCTCATGGCGATCAGATCTGGACTGACCACGGCACCAATGGAGCGCGACGCCTTCGTTAGCCTGCTTGAGCCGAATAGCCCCTTTATCGCGGAGATCGTGCGATTCATTGTCTCTCAACTAGTTGACGAGACGCCCATCCCCGTCGTCGCAGTACTCACTCCCCTCTCGCAACTGAACAGGACCGAGCAATCGCAGCTATTGCGCGTGGCGACAGCAATCAGGGACGCGATTCCCGCCACCGCTGCTCGGGTTCTTATACCTGGCGAAGGCCTCAACCCGGACATGGCTATTGATTCATCTCCGTCGTCGCTTTACGCCTCTGAGCGGGAAATCCTCCTCCACGCGTCGGTTGTGGTAGTGATCGCAGCCAACCACGATTCTTGGGGCGCGGCTCATTCCATAGCTTGGTGCGAGACAAACGGGGCCGACGTCGTTGTTTTCATGGACGATGCGACGAAGCTGAGTCGGGTGTTGGGGTCTCGCCCATACGGGACAGATGTGAGACCCGATCGTGACGCCGCAGCGATCGCAAAGTTCGTGGCGAGTCGTTTTGCGGAGCGACAGCAAGAGTACAGAGACCATGCCCACGACACCGCTCAAACCGCGCGTCGGATGAGGGGCATGCTCAACCGGCTGAAGGAATTATCCGAGAGGACGATCACGGTTGGGAGATTTCCTCGACTAAATTCTGATCGGCTCAAAGCTGCGCTTTCAGCCCCTTGGGAGTTAGACGCACTCACGGCCAGGGAGCTTCGGGCGCTAGGAAAAGAGATGGGAGAAGAGGGCTGGTCATTGATTCGCTCGCTTCTAGAATTTCCGCTTCCGAAAGAGTCACTTACCGAGCTTGAGTTGCTTCAGCGAGAAGCGGAAGAAGACCTTTAGTTGCTGACGCGTTGACGTGCCATGTAGGGCACCCTAGACGCCAAAGCCGTGTCTCATTTCAGCGGGGCATCTGCCGCCTCCCCGCGAATCCGTGGCCTGGGTGACTTCGGGCTTCATGCCGGTGAAGCTTCGCCGCGGGATAGCGGGTTCTCACGCGTTGTGGGGTCCACTAGTCGCAGAAGTGGCAATGTCTTCGAGTCGTAGTCGTGCGGAATCGACGTCGTCAACATCCCCGGCTCAATCGACATATCAAGTGCGGTGATCCCGTCGTCGTTCCTGGTCTCCGAGTCGAAAAAGCGAGAGTACATCTGCGACAGCCATCCTAGGATTCCCCACTGTTGCTCCGGCTGGTCTTCCGGAGGTTCAGCGGTCAACACGAGTCTCTCGATTCGGTTATTGGTCGGGTCTACGTCCGCTGACTGCTCTGGTACCCAGCCCCCGTACCTCATCATGAAACGGATGATTTCTTTCTCGCCGCGCTTCGTGACAGCTCCAGCGCCTGTCCAGAACTCGGTGCGTCCCGGAGAGAAGTTCATGGTGTTGTCGTCGAGGTAGGACGGCTTCGCAGGGTCGGCGTGAACGATGACCTGCAGAGGCGGCAAGACTCCAACGGCGATGTCGCCCAGGATTCCCATCTCGTTGACATTAAGAGCGTCGAGGGCGCTGATGGCACGGGAGCCGCCTTTTCGTTCTCTGAATGCGGCGATGGGTATAAGTACCCAGGTTGCCATGACCGCGAGGAAGCATGCGACAAAGAGCTCTGCACCGTATAGTTCGGCGAAGCGTTCTAATCGACGGCGTTCCGACCCGCTCAGCTTGATGTCTTTCTTCAGACCCTTCTCAGTTGTGGCGCCCAGATCTTTCACATCCACGACGATCCGGCGCCCCCCGCAAAGCGAGTGAAGTAGTCGGCCGGCTTCACGTGCGGGCCGTCGTAAAAGATCTCTCCCGTGTCGAGAAAAGTCATAAGTTCACACCCATCCAAAGCGACAACAAGCGATGCGAACATGGCCTGAATCCGCCACCCTCGAACCGAGGTCGGGGTGTTGAGGGTGGCAGCGACGTCCCTGCGGAGTTGCTCGACGACCGCATCGAGTCGTCCGGGGTCTGCAAGCGGGATGTTCGCGGAGACCACATCGAGGCGTCGGAACAGGTCGAGGCCGTCGAGTGCCGCTGTCCTACTCAGGCGCTTCATCACCAACGTCGAGCCTCCCTCCGGTTACAACTCACGTTAAAAATATGGTGCACGGTCGAGATCTCTACTGGCGAGCAAGACCTAACTGCTTTGGCGTCCGCTGAAGCACGTATCGGCGCTGACAGGCGGCTGGGGTGCCCGTCATACGCACGCCGACCAACCGGGACTCATGCGGTGACCAGATCAGAAATCGTCCGCGGTGCGCGAATTTATACCGTACCCATCGGCCTCGATGCGATAGGTGCGAGGATGATTTCCCGCCCCCAGCCAGTCTCTGAGTGCTGCCGCGTCGACCAGCGTGAGACCGCTGTCGTGGACACGGTATTCACCGTCTTCACCGAGGCTAACGACGGACCAGCCCGACCGGTCGGGCGTGTCCGTCGCAGAAGCCGAAAGAGAAACGTCTGGTTCGCCATGACTTTTCTGGGAGAACAAGCCTCGGGCAGTTCGCGGGTGCTTGGCTGGGTTGAAGTTCCTCATGAGGAATAGGTGTGCGGCGATTCCTTCAACGTTGGGCGAGGGGGATAAGAAAGTCAGCCGCTGACGGTACCGTCAATTCATGAGGTCAGCGTCGTGAGCAAAAACTCTTCCAACAAGTTCGGCAAGGTCAGCGACCTGGGCAGCGAGGCCACCGTAGAGCAATTTTTCGTGAACAGGCTCCTCGCTGATCTTGGGTACTCCGACTCGCAGATCAAGCCAAAGGCATCGCTGACTGAACTGACCATTTCGCGTGGGCGCAAGAAGGAGAAATGGCGTCCCGATTATGCCGTCCAGACGAACTCGAAGGTGCGTTGGATCTGCGAGGCGAAAGGGGTGGACGAAGATCTGGATGAGTGGGCCGGGCAGGCCGCGAGCTATTGCCTAGCGTTGAACAGCCAACAGAAAGACAACCCCGTTGAATTCTTTATGCTCACCAACGGAATTACCACGAGGGTTTATCGGTGGGACGACGGCAAACCAATCGTCTCAGCCCAGTTCCACGACTTCGTCGACGGTAACGAAAGCTATGCCGTGATCCGACAGCTGCTGGCGCCGTCGGCATTCACCAAGGCAACGCAGCCCACCGTCCCATCGGGACAGCACATTCTTCGTAAGCACAGTGTGTCTGAGTTGAACGCGGACTTCGCATGGGCTCATCGCGTTATCTACCGTCGCGAGAACCTGAGCTACACCGCTGCCTTCATGGAATTCGTAAAGGTCATCTTCCTAAAGCTCTACTCAGACCGTCTCGTGCATCAAGACCCGAAGCTTGTCTCGCTCGATGACAGATCGGTGAGCATTCCGTCTGAGTCTGTAAGGTTCTCCACGGCATGGATCAAAGCGCGCGAGGACGAGACTCCGAGTCCGCTTGACGCCATCCTTTTCCAAAAACTCGTGTCGGATTTTGAAACCGAGATCACTCAGAAGCGGAAAAAGCGGATCTTCCCCAAGGATGAGCACCTGCTGCTGTCCCCGGAGACGCTGAAAGTCATCGTCGAACGCTTGGAAAGCGTCGACCTGATCAGCATCGATGCTGATCTAAATGGACGCATGTTCGAGACGTTTCTGAATTCCACGCTTCGAGGCAAAGCCCTGGGGCAATACTTCACACCGAGAAGCGTGGTCAAACTGGCAACCGGTCTTGCACAGCTGCGAGCCGACAACGACAGGGTCGACCGGGTGATCGATGCATGTTCAGGCACCGGCGGCTTCCTCATCGAATCGCTGGCGGACATGTCGGCTAAGGTCGCGGGTAACAACTCCATCTCGCAAACCCGCAAAGACGAGCTCTACCTCCAGATCGCCGAGCAGTCGCTCATCGGCGTCGACGTCGCCCGCGACCCCGCGCTTGCCAGAATTGCCCGAATCAACATGTACCTCCACGGGGACGGAGGAAGCAGTATCTATCAGCTGGACTCCCTCGACAAGCAAGTCACCGTCGGCGCGAACGAAGATCCCGAACTAGCCGCCGAGAAGACGGAATTTCGGGCTCGCGTAAGAGCCGCCGGCTCAGCGGGAATCGCCGACGTCGCCCTGACGAACCCTCCCTTCGCGAAGGAGTACAGCCGCGAGCAGGAGTTCGAGGCAAAACTGTTGGACGAATACGACCTTTCGTTTGACACCACGGGTGGCGCCATGCGGAAGCTGCCCGCTTTGAGTTCCATGGTTATGTTCCTCGAGCGTTACTACGACTTACTGGGCCCGCGCGGTCGGCTGATAACCGTCGTCGATGACAGTATTCTGGGTGCGCCGAAGCACGCACGCGTCCGCGACTGGATCCGTCAAAAATGGATCGTAAAAGGAGTTGTGTCGCTTCCCGGTGATGCCTTCCAGCGTTCCCAGGCCCGCGTAAAGACCTCCCTGCTTCTGCTCGAGAAGAAGGTGTCTGAAGACGAGGTGCAACCCGATGTCTTCATGTACTACTGCTCTTACGTCGGGATCGACGATCCCTCCAGGCAACGCATCCTTCCCATCGACGAACAGAACCGGCAGTTCGCGGTTGACGAAATAGCGTACGTCACCGCGCTCTACCGGTCTTTCCAGCTCGGAGAGCCCAGCGCGACAGAGTGGACAGTCCCCGCAACCGCCATCGCGGACAGGTTCGACGTCAAGGCGTGCCTGCCAGAACCCGAGGCGCGGGTTGAAGATTGGGAAGCTGCAGGCTTCAAAGTCGTCCCATTAACGAGCCTCGTTGATCTTGCTGTCACCGAAACCAACCTCGCCGATCGCGAACTACGCACGGACGAGACCGACGAGTTAGTTACCTACCTTCGGGTTCGCTACGACGGGTTCTGCGAGGCGGGCGAAGAGGTCTCAACTGGCGACCTCGGCAAGAAAACACTCACCAGGGTGGAGACCGGCGATCTAGTGTTCAGCCACATTAACGCCATCCACGGCGCTGTCGGTATAGTGCCAAGCGAGCTGGCAGGGAGTGTGGTGACCAGCGAGTACACCGTATGCCGATCAAATGGGACGCTGCCCACCAAAGTCCTCTGGACTTTGATCCGCTCGTTCGAAGCGCGCGCGGAGTTGCTACTCCTCGCGACCGGCATTGGTCGTACGCGCGTCAAGTGGGAGGCGTTTGGAAAACTTAGACTGCCAGTCCCGCCCGAAGCCCTTCAGAAGAGAATCACGTCAGCGCTCGACAAGGCGGACGAGGCGGAGGCGCTCGTTGCGAAACTTCGGGAGGATGCCAGCGCGCTGGCATCCTCTGAAATGCTTCTCGAGAGCGAACGATCGCGCACGATCGTAGCCGCGTTCCGCCCGCCGAGATAGGTTATGGAACCAAAAGTAGAGGCCTTCCTGCGCGCCGCGGCCGCGGCCGCAGGCACTGACCAGGACAGCGTGCTTACGCGCGCGTTCCATCTCGGTGGTGACCACCTAGATGTACTGCTTCCGGATTTACACCACGAGCTCCGGATGTTGTTTGCAGAACTCGACGAAAATATTCGAGTTAGAAACCCGGGACTCCATTACGTCAGACGGAAAACCTACGTTGGGTACCGGCGTGAAGCGATCGTCGACCATGAACGAGCTGAGCGATCACAAGTATTCCTGAGCGTGTTGCGAAACTCCCGCACGTTGGAACTGGTCCTGCCGTTGAACCCCACACTTCACGAACACCTGAGACCGGTTCGAAATCTCACGGGGCAAGGCCATCATGGCATTGGTGAGCTTCAGTTCACAGTGTCGACGGCCGCCGACCTTGAGACCTTCATGACCACCTTCGACACTTGGCTGCGGCCTCCAAAGTGACGGACACCGGTGCAGATAGTTAGAGTCCAATTAGCCCACCGCTGACAGCGTGAATCATCGGGGCGTCGTCGACTGCATGCGCAGTCACTTTGAGCGGGTCATTCCTGCGGAATAGCCCACTGTCGAGATGTAGTCGAAGGCGAGCGGAGGTAGCCCCGGTCTGATTGGCGCGAGAGTCAGCGACCAGTCTGCACGAGGCTCGGCTGTGCTGACGCTCAAAATGTGAGAAACGACCCGGTCGTACCACTGCCACGACGGCACAAAAGTCGTTGCGAGGCTCGTTGGCTCATTCCACGCCCGACGCGCGAACGCGCACAACCTCGAGTGGTCTCCGCTCCTAGCCGAGCTTCGACTGTTTTACAGCCGAGACACATTCTCAATTTCCCAAAGCGGTTGCGCTAGTGTCGAGGAGTGATGTCCGCCAAACCTGTTATGAAAGCGGGCCTCATAATCGGGTTGGTCGTGTGGCTGCTCGCCCCAATCGGCGTCTACATACACTTGGTGGGCAAGGCACAGGACCTTGCTCTTACCCCTACTTCCGCCACGTGGGCACCGATTCAAAAGAACCGAGGCCCAATTTCAAGCCCCGTCGGACTCGCTCTTACTTGGAGTGATGCAACTTCGGTATTCGCACCTAATTGGTCCGGCGGTGTAGTGCAGAAGGTGTACGTCAATCCGGGGCAATTGCTTTCGTCCGGATCCCCGCTCGTGCAGGTCTCCGGGATTCAGATCAGAGCTTTTGTGACCGACGTCCCACTTTCTAAGCCAGTGGGGTTAGGTGACGTCGGTCCAGACGCTTCAGCTGCAGAACAAATTCTCGGAGCCGCAGGATATTCGGTCCCGCAGGGTCGCGCTATTACCGCCTCGACAGTGAAAGCTATCGGACTTTTCGCGCAGTCAATTGGTGTGGCCGATGGAGCACGGCAAAAGACCTTTGACCCAGGGTGGGTAGTCTTCCTCTCGAAAAACGTCACGATTAGTTCAGTAGATGTCGAACTAGGTGCACCGGCTCCTCCGGCCGGAACCCCGCTTCTCAAGGGGGCTCCGATGCTCGTTGGCGCCCAAACAATAACCCGGTCGCTGGTCGACACAATCAACCAGACGCGTGATTTCGACGTGCCTGGCGACCTACCCTCGGATTCTGCCCTCACCATCCCAGCTAGTGACGAGATGAAAATCGGGACGACGAAACTTCAGCTTCAAAATGATCGTCAAACCGTTGACCCGAGCTCATTCGACGCGCTTATGGCGCTGGTTGACGGCGGCGCGAAAGCGATCTCGGCCGTGGATAGCCGCCCAGCCGGACAGGATGAATGGCTCGTTCCCTCCCCAGCTATATTCGTGTCGAGCTCGGGAGCATACTGCGTGGCAGAGAGACGCGATGGCCAGCACACCGGAGCAGTGAACACCAAAATCACTGTGGTTGCAGACCAAAATGGAATATCGGTAGTGCGCGGTCATTTCGATGGCCGTGAGTCCGTAAGGTTGCCCGCACCAAAGTCGTCCAACACATGCGGATAGAACTACTCAACTTCAGCCTTTCATTCGGCCAACGAGTAATTTTCTCAGATGCGTCACTGTCGTTAGGTTCACCTTCCATGGCCGCGATTGTCGGCCCGTCAGGGAGTGGAAAGACGAGCCTACTGAGCGTCATTGCAGGGAGCATGACTCCAGATTTCGGTCGAGTGGAAATTTCGCCTGCGACTGCCGCGAGCCCGCGGATCGAGTGGATTGTCCAGTCATCTCCCCTGCTACCCAAAAGAACGGCCCTCGAGAACGTGATGCTCGGGCCGTTATCTACAGGTCAAACGGACGATCGCTCAGTCGAGCGGTCCCTCAGAGCGATGAAGGATCTCAACCTTGAGCCTCTCGTTCACCAACGCGTTGAGCGGCTCTCTGGAGGAGAACGGCAACGAGTCGCCGTCGCTCGGGCAATTGCCGCAGGATCAAAAATCCTCCTAGCCGATGAACCAACTGCGTCGCTTGATGCCATATCGCGTGAAGCCGTCTGCGACGCTTTGGTCGCTGCACGCGATAACGGAGGAGTGGTCGTCGTTGCGACTCACGACCCATATGTCGCGCAGCGGTGTGATCTGGCATATTCCGTCGAATCGGGAAAGCTGGTTCGGCTTTGAAGACGCTGCATCTTGAGACGTTCCGAAGGCGTGCCGTCATTCGAGAGGCGCTTCTCAACCTCCGGGCAAGGCCGGCGCTCTCACTCGTTGTCTTTACTGCCAGCGCGACGGCAGCTTTTCTTCTCACGTTCGGTACCTCGCTGGACGTGTCCGCTATTTCCTCTCAGTACGCCGCGCAAGTGAGTTCGGGAGTGAACGTGGCGTCCGTGACGTCGGTGGACTCGAGCCCGCTCGGGGCAGGGCGGTGCGCGCAATTGGGTGATGTCCCAGGTGTGCTGGACGCCGGGGGACTCGTGCGCTACAGGCCGGTGATAATCGGCGGAACGGGAGCTCGTGTAACTGTGGCCGAGGTGACCTCGGGTTATGCCGCGATCATATGGCCGCAGCTGCGACAAACCAGAGGAAACCTTACGGTGGTCGCTGGGAGTGCAATAGCCGTTGATCAGGGCCTCAGGAAAGGGTCGCAAGTCGCGATCGGAGAAGCGACAAACTCCGTACTTTCGAAAGTCAGAATTAACGCTGTGGCCTCCACAAGCCAGCGGAGTCCTCGGTTTGACAACTACATAGCGGTGATCGTTCCGCCCACCGGTAACGTATCGAGCTGCGTGTTCGAATCTCAGCCAGGTTCGCAAACGGGCCTCGGCGGTCTTGTCCCGAGCTGGTTCCCCAACATCCCAACAAATCTTGCTCCGCTCACCGAAATCGGCACCATTGGAACGACGCCCGCACAACTATTCGCATCACGAATATCTCAAGCTTTCCCGGCGCTCGCCTTCGCGCTGATAGCACTTGCTACACTCGGGTTCTGGGTGATGCGCCGCTCCGAATTCGCTCTGTATCGTTTGCTCGGCATGCCGACCTCAAAGCTGCTGCTTGCCCTAGTCGTCGAATCCACGCTACTTATTGCTCTGCCGGAATGCGTAGGGGCATTAGTAGGCGATGTTGTCATTCCCAGGATGTCTGAACAGGCGGTTGCCCTCGAGAGTCTGGGTCTTGCTGTTGCACAACTCGCAGCTTTGAGCGCCATTCTGCCAGTCTTCGGCATGTGCGTACTTGTAGCAAAGAAGCCGATTAGCATCCTGCGTTCAGCCGGCTGACGATCAATAATTGAGTGTTAGCGATGGGATGCTCGGGTACAACGACTGGAACGTGGATTGGGCGCAAGCGCCTGCAGCTGAGCGTCGCTTCTTATCCTTTACGGGGTCCTTGCCGGCAATTTGCGAGAACGTAGTTGCCATCGAGTCGACCTTGTAGCCGCGACCCGCGAGACAGGATTCTATGGCCTGTGCAAACGGCGGATCTATTTTCTGGCGCGCTGTATCCGCATATACAGCCGAGACTTGGGCCCAGTACCTGTCCGAACACTCGTTGAATGCAACGGAAGCCTTAGCTTCGTCACGGCCCTGCGAATCGAATACGAACTCATAGTTCGTTCCAGTCAGGGGGCTGACCACGGGGGCGGAGAGGGCGTAGCCGCGGTCTTCGATACACGTATTGAAGTTTTTGAACGCAGCGTCGTATTCCGTTGCGCTAACCGAGCCATCTTTCAGAAAACGAGCTTGATCGGAGCGACCCTCGCTCGCTAGCTGCTTCGATATGCTCTCGATACTTGATTTCGTCAGCCCCTGGGACTTCTCCGGTTGGCTTGGCGTCGCGCATCCTGTCAGCGCACTCACCAACACAACTCCCCCAACGATACAGACGTTACGTAATGACAAAACTGGTCCTTCCGAGCGACCGAAAACATAAGAGAGCGCCGCCCGGCCGATCGGTCCTGGCGGCGCTCTCCCACTTTAGGAGGTTGGGTGTTTAGGTGTTTCTCGAGATGTTGCCGAGCACGTGGTGACCACTGGCCGTACCCGATGAAGCGCCTGTGAGGAGCGTGGTGACGGTACCGGACGTGTAGGAACCGCTTGTCGAGGACTTGCCACCCCGCGTGACCGTGACCTGAGTCAGGATCTGCTTAGAGCAGATCATGTTGTTGTGGCTGGACTGGCCCACGGCTCCGTCGCTGGAGGCTACGGACGACCCTGAGAAGTCGGTCTGGGTGCAGCCACTCGGCGCCGCCTTCACGTTGAAGGCACCCTCAGCGAATGCGGGTGATGCGGCAAATGTCGCGCCGATCGCCAACGTCGCCGCAGCGCCAGCGAGCATGAGTGCGCGCCTTCCCCGATGTTGCGATTTGGGCTTTGCTTGGGAGTCTCGCAGCACGGCGATCACCTTTCAATATGTTCTGAAGCCCCCTCGAAGGCGAGGGGAGGTTCGAAAAACTCTCACCATCAAAACTCTAACGTCATGCGCGGCGTTTCCAAGTCCACTCTTCAGAGGACGTGACGAAAAATCGCGCTTAGCGGGTCACAATCTCTACCGGGGCAGTGCGCGACGGATCGTTCCGTGAGGCGATGACCTGCCGGAATGCTTCCCGCTGAGAATTGAAATCTTCTTAAGTCATTGGTTTCCATCCCCGCCGCGCTGATGCAGATACTCGTCGGTCCCCCGACGTGCTTGCTGAGATCTGCGCGATGAACAGCTATTGGAATTCAGAGCCGCCGCGAGAAATGGCTCGTTTGGGTCGCTGCCTCGGCAGCCGTCGCGATGATGTCAAGTTGCGCTGGTTTCGACACTGGGAGTAAAGGGGGCCATCGTCGCGGGACGGTGGCCGCAATTGCTCAGACAACAGTCACTCAGACAATTCCTGGCAGCCCGAATGTCTCTGCGATGGGTCTCGCGATGGCGAGCGGCTGATAGGAAGCTGTCCCAAGGAGGAATCGACTTAGGGCACGCCAGACTTTGTTCGACCAGAATCAGCGCGACCTCGGAGTGGCGATGGTCGAAACGGCAGTCGAATTGTTCCGAGCTCGGAGTGACGAGGGTCTGACGGCGCGAAGCGGCTCAACGGGAATGTTTCGTGAGGTGGACCGACCGTTTGATGCGATTTCAATTCTGCCGAATGGGCGAAGATGCGAGTCGAAACGATCGGCGGGGATGTTCCCATAGCGCTGCAATAGATGCGGAACCGTTCACACTGGGCGGCAGCGACTACGTGGTCGAAGATGGCGATATCGAGATGTATAAGGCGACGGGTTGATAGGCGGGGACTATCTGACAGCTCGCTAAGTTCTCGATCGGCGTCTTCCGCGAGAAGAGGACTGCAGATTCAATGGCACGGCCCCGGTCGTCTTGCCGAGGCCGTGCCTTTGAATCCTCTTAGAAGCCCTGGTTCAACTGGACGACGCAGCCCGGCCCGCCGTAGAGGCACGGTAGAACCGCCCATCGCGAGACGTAGTTCGTCGAGTACTCGCTATAGGCAAGGCCGGAGAAGATCTCGTGATTTGGCATCATGTCATGTGTTCCCAGGATGGTCGAGTTTCCGACGCCGAGGTAAAAATTGATGTTTCCATTGATCGGCGGAGCGAAACTGACTAGCGGCAGGGACGAATCCACGTTCAGTCGCACCAACGCCTGGTTGGAGGTGATGCTCGCGTACGGCATGGTGAGGGAGCTCGTTGGCGCGGAGGCGCTTGCCGTTTGTATACAGCCGGTGAGCAGGACTGTGCACTTGAACTTATGGCTCTCGCCAATTTCTGGGACCATGTTGACAGTCCGACCGGCGAAGTTGAAGAACACCGTCATGCGGAATCGGTAGCTTCCGTACGAGATTCCCCCGCCTCGGTTATCGCCGCCAAAAGCTGTCACAGGCCTGAGGAGATCCCCAGTCGACTCGGGAAATGGAACGTACTGCTGGGCGATAAACCCTTGATATCGAAGCACAAAGTCAGGGAACGTCGCACGGTTTAGAGTCCCACCTTTTTTCGCCGTTACCTGCCGCGATTTCACGGTTGTGTGGTTCTGGGACTGCATCAGGGCAGAGTCGGTGGTGGTCGGCGAAGCCGCCCGTTCGTCAGCAGACGCACCGGCCTTGAACAACCCCATGCCTTCAGGGGACGCGGGGAATTCAGTCAACGGAACTGTGACTGCCGCCGCGGAAACGGGAGCCGTGACAACGGGATTCTGCGGCGCAGTTGACGAGCAGCCCCGGTTGTCAGAACTGGAAAGCGTCTGCACGGTGTACCTGTACTGCTTCGTAGGGTCGAGGCCCGAGTCGGCGAAGAAGGCCATGCATGTGATTGCATTCGTCACGACGACGGGCTCGGCCGATTCGTCAAATGGATCGGTCATGGTTCGAGTAATCAGACGTGGGACCTTCAATGTCCCGAGGAAGCGCAAGTAATTAGTCCCGGCTCTCGCACCGACGATAACCGCACTCTCGCGCTCATCTGCCGCTTCAAACTTGTTCACTCGATATTCGATTCTTGCGAGCTCATCACCCGAGCTGTTCAGCGCCACCAAGGCGACGGCCGAGGGAGTGCCCGCCAACGTCATCGACCCTGTTGTCGATGTACCTAGTGACTCTCCGTAGACGTCGTACGCAACGTAGCTGGAGGCACCCCCAAGTGACGTGTAACTGATAGTCCAGGTGGCTGATCCAAGCGTCGTATCGATTAGGTGCCAGGACGGTGCGCTCGCGCGGGCAACGGTTGTCGGCTGTGAAACCGCGACCAAGCTGTCGTTCGAGAGTGATTTCCCAACGAGGTGGATGGTTGATAGCTCCGATGCCCATAGAGAAGCGTAGGAGTGAAATGCGCTAGCGCTCCCTGGATTAGTTGCCGCGCCGGCCGAAAGCGAGACTCCGCCTTTGTTGTGCGCCCATAGGCCGGCAAGCGAGACGCTTCCTAACTGATCGCTCGGCGCAACGTAGACGTCGGTCGCAGAGTTTCCCGCCCCGACGGTACGGTCTGCGAGCTGTACCTCAAGCTCATCCGGGTCGTCGGTGTTCAGCACTTCTACCTGACCAGTTTGCGCGGATGGGATGGAACTCGTAACCGATCGGGCTTTGCCTATGACTGAGATAGAACCCGATGCGAAATTGCTAAAAAACGTAGAGAGATTCGCCGACGTCTCCGTGCCATCCACATAGATGAGGGGGAATCCATTCATCGCCGCGTAATTCGCTCCAACCCGAACGTCCGCCGCTACGGAGGGGTCAACAACTACTGGGTGCACTGAAACAAGCCGCTGGGCGAGCACTTTGGAACGCTCGAACGCGTTCGACTCGGCGATATTGACGTCGATGGTTACTCGACTGGATAGGGAACTTAGGAAAGCCGCGCTGAATGTCGAAGAGGTTCCAAAGACGGAAACGTGCGTTGCCCCCAAGGCCTGAAGATCCGCGAGCGCAGTCGAGGTGGACGTGCCGGATGATGTCAAGACCAAAGGGACACCTAGCCCGGCAGCGAGCGACGCCGCTTGAGCTACCAACGTGTCGGGTGTGTTGATTGAGACAACGGCATTGGACTTCCCCGAAGGGAATGCTTGAGCGTTGGTTGCGGCGGCGAGGGGCTGATATGTCGCCGCGGTGGTCAAGGCACCGGTGGTTGCTGTCGCGGGCTGAGTTGCAACGAAGGCCCCGGCGATGGCGCTCAGCGTAACGGCTATCGCGGCGACCCCCACGTATCGCCGACTCCCTTCTGCGCGGCCGGAGCCACGATTGCGAATGTGCTTCAATTTTCCCCCTTAGTGAATTGTTGAGCAGAAATCACTCTCAGATTCGGAGGCTATCAGTATTGACGCAGCTCAAGTTGACAGGTCTGTCTAGATTGATAGACCTTCTGTTTCTGATGGCTTCAGAATGATTGCGGCGACGTAGCCGTGGCTTGAAACCACATGACTAGAGCGCTGGCCACAATTGGAAGCGCGATCGCTGTCAAACCGAGTGCAGTGCCAGCGATTGATGGGGCCAGTCTCCGGCCTGCCCGTCGCCCAAGCAGCCCTGCAACTCCCAGAACGGTCGCGATAATCCCGAGAATGGCGACCGTGATGCTCCACACCCAGTAGAAAACGAATGGGAAGGTTGCAGTCCACACAAGGGTGCTTGCGATGATCTCGATTGGTAGAGCTAGTGCCGTCCAGATGACTGCCAATACTCCGAGGACCAAACTGGCCCATCCCATCCAGGGTCGCCCCGACCATCTCCCCGCGCCGGTAGCGCCTACTTCGAGTGTCTCGTTTCTCATTTTCCCCTCATTCGCCCCACCCTGATTGCTAAGGGTGTCATACACCTTTGATTTCTCACTGCCGTTCTGCAGGTCGTTCGTTCGGTCTGCCCCGGCGGAGTTGCCGACACGCGCGGCGATCAAGTGCATCCGGTTCGGGTTGCATAAATCTGGGCTCGGGCATTTGGCATTTGGCATGCTTGGCCGCTGAGGCCACACCAACCGTTCGACAAGAAGCGGTCATGCACACGGAAGCGCAGATCGTCGACGGACGGCTGACTCCACTGCGAGTCAAAACCAACTGCATTAGCTTCAATCTACGTAATTGCCTTCAGGCATAGTCAGCGGCGATCGGCATCAGCGGGTCGCTCCGGTGTCGGCGGGTCGTCAGTCCGAGCGCGCTCCTTCCTTGGAACGCGCATGGACCACCTGGTTGTAACGACTCGGGACAGCAGGTGGCTGTTCGGCCTCGATGCCCGCCGCGTGTGCGAATCAGGCGGCCTCAGAGGTTCCGGCACTCAGCGGACTCGACCAGTGACCGTGTACCACTCACATTCGGGAGTGAAATCGTCGGCCAGAATATCGAATCCCGCTTCTACAACGAGATCCGCGAGGGTTCGGTGGGGGATCGGATAAAAAGACACCTTGTGGTGCTTTGTTGTCACATGATCGCCGTCAACAAGGAGAAACATCATGCTCACGTCATGCCGGTCGGACCACGCGGTGGGGATTGACCATGACCGTACTGTGATGCAATCCGACCCGCGTCGGCGCACAGTCCGATCAGAGACGGCGAACCTGGAGCCCATCGGGCGCAGTAAATCCCAGTTTCGTGAGTCAATTATGAGCAATCCGCCTGGACGAAGAATCGCCCTCATCGAAGCTAGCGACTCAACTTTCTCCTGCGTGGTTGGGCAATGGACGAAAGAATTTCCTAGGCACAGAACCACGTCCAACGAACTCTCGCTAAAGTGCTCCCGCAGCCGCCGCCAGGGAGTGGCAACAACGTCAACCTCCACACCCTTAGATGCAGCACGGTGCCGTGTCGCTTCGACCATCTTCGGACTAATATCGCTCGCAGCCACCTTGTAGCCAGCCGCTGCAAGAGCGACAGCGTCGATCCCTACGCCCGAGGCGCAATCCAAGACTCGGATCAACCCGTTGTCGTTCGGCATAAGTGCGCGAACAGTCTGGACGACACCCTGTCCGGTGAGCGCATCATCGGGCAGGAGCAGGTCATAGTCCTCAGCCAGCTGGTCGAATTCCACGGCCACAGTAACCCCCTTATTTGGCGGTCACGTTACCATACGCAATCTCAGCTGCGCGAAGTAGTTTGAGTAAACCTCTTGATAAATTCACCGACGCCGCTCTACGCTCGCTCCTGTGTTGAGACAACTATCCCAGAATGACTCGCTCAGATCCATAGTCATCAGCGATGGTTTGAGCCTTTCGATCCCGAAGTGTCTGGATCCGGGCTCCGCGGCGGGCGCTGCTTACGAGCCGTTCTAAGGCTGGGTCTTTGTCACTTTTTCATGTCATCGGACGCGATGCGGCCCTCGAAGCTGTCCGCGGTTCATCTGCTCAGTACATCGACGCTGTGGCCGAGGCTTACATCCTGCACGCACAAGGCCTTGGTGAAAATCCGCCGAGCAGGTTTCTCCGTATACCGAATCGAGAAGCCGATCGAGCAATTGCGCTGCCGGCCTACTTGGGCAGCGATCGCAACGTTTGGGGGCTGAAGTGGATTTCGAGCGTCCCAAACAACGTGCCACGGGGCATACCGCGTGCATCGGGAGTTGTAATCCTTAACGACGGTGACACTGGGGTCCCATTTGCATGCGTAGACGCGAGCGTGGTGAATGCGGTGCGAACCGCGGCCTCGGCTGCAATTGCAGCGAAACTGTTGAGCCCGAGATCCCGGACGGATCGCGTACTAGGAATTGTTGGCGCAGGCTACATTGCCGAGTCCGTCACACGGTATTTGATAGCGGACGGCTGGGAGTTCGAGCAAGTTCGGGTTTTCGATTTGAATGCAGAGAGAATGTCTAGGTGGCAGCGGGACGCGCCGTCAAATCAACAGGTCGCAATGTGCAGCACCCCCGAGGCGGCTGTGGACGAAGCCGACGTCGTCATTCTCGCAACTACCGCCTCCGCTCCGTACCTCCACTCGCTCCGAGGTGCTCCTCTCGTACTCCACCTCTCCTTGCGCGACATCGGCGTCGGCGTAATTGCGAGCGCTCAGAACGTCGTAGACGACGTAGACATGGCGGTGAGTGAATCGACCTCGTTGCATCTCGCGGAAATCGCGCTCCACCACAGAAAGTTTGTAGATGGGACGATTGTCGATCTGATGACCGGGATAATCCAACCCGATACGACACGCCCTCGCATTTTTTCACCGTTCGGTATGGGGATACTCGACATCGCTGTGGCACACGAGATCTATCGACACGCGCTCGCTCGAGGAAGCTCTCTGGCTGTGTCCGACTTCTGTGGCAACCCCGCGTCTGACGCCACGATATGACGAGGATTACCAAACCCGTGCGCGCCCGTAGGGGGCATCGGCTGGCACTCCTCCACCAAACAGGGGAGTGCAACGACTCGGTCCGGACTGCCGAAACTCTATCGGCTATAGATTGCCGCTGGCACGAATGGTGGTGCGATGCGGGCACGACGTCTCCAAACGCACCTCGTCGTGCTCCTGCCCCACCGCACCGATGCGACAAGCGCGCCCTGCGCCGGGCTCGCGAGGTTCCTACGCGCTTCGAGGATGCAATGAGCTGCTTTCTCTGCGGCTGCAATATCGAAAGGGATTCATGACCCGCGTCCGAGTTGCGTTTGTTACCGATGCCAACTACGCCATGCCGACCGCTGTCGCGGTCCGATCTTTGATTGAGAACGCCTCTCGGCCCGAGGATCTTGAGATAGTGGTTTTCTGTCACGATGTTCCCACCGAGATTAGGCAGCGGCTACTCGAGTCGTGGCGACCAGGCGAAATAAATGTCGCGCTAGCTGACATCGATCTTGATTCCTTTGAGGGTTTTCCCGCACGCGAATACTTCACTGTGGCGGTGTATGCGCGACTGATCTATCACCGCCTGCTCCCCAATGACTGGGATCGGGTGATTTCACTCGATTCGGACATGGTCATCAGAGGTGACTTGACGGATCTGTACGAATCTGATTTGGACGGCCGACCGCTCGCCGCTGCACGCGAACCTTACAGCCCTGTTGTTGCGTGGAAGCAAGGAGTAAACGGATGGAAGGAGCTGGGCCTTTCGCCGCATACGCCCTACTTCAACGCCGGAATGATGGTCCTTGATTTGACTCGGTGGCGGCTCGACAACGTCGGGGAGCGGGCCATTGCGCATGGTCGCCGTCACGCGGACAGGCTGCAACAGCAGGAGCAGGAATGTCTGAATGCGGTATTGGCCGGCGACTGGACAGAGGTAGACCAGATCTGGAATCTCGGCCCGTATTGGCGACTCCCAGCGAGGCGTATCGGTCGTCACAAGGCCGTTTGGGAAAAGGGGGTAATTCGGCATTTCGTGGGAATAAGAAAGCCTTGGATGCCCGACTGCGTGAACATGGAGAACGCCGACGAGTTCTACCGCTACCTCGATCTAACGGCTTGGCAGGGTTGGCGCCCGGAAGGAGGGCAAGATCGATGAACTACAGTCTTACCAGTTCCCTCGACGTAGTTGACCCAGAGATGGCTGACCTGCTGGCTCGAGAGCAGACGCGACAGCAACGATCGATCCATTTACTGGCGCCGTCCATGCTTGTCTCTCGGGCGATCTCCGAATGTGTGTCATCAAACCTGTCCAATTTGGACGGGGAAGGTTATGTTGCTAGCCCAGGCCAGATCCCCGCCGAAATTAGTCAGTACGAACTGCTTTATAGACACGCCGGTCCCCAGAAATTCAATCCCGTGGGACCAGTAGCGGAGTACATCGAGACCCTTGCTGCGCGCCGACTAGCTACGCTTTTCGGCGCGGGTACGGGGATAGCTGCATCCGACCTTCACGTAAATGTCCATCCGGCATCCGGTTCCTTGGCCAATCTTGCGGTGTTTCGAGGCTTGCTTCGGCCGGGCGATCGTGTTGTGGCACTTTCCCCGACCTCCGGCGGTCACCTAAGTCATGGCACTCCCATTCACATGACCGGAATGGAATACGACATCCGTCAGATTGCTTTCGACGTTGATACCACGTCGATATCGCCGGGCGAAGTCGCAGAGGCCGCCCGGGCGCACCGTGCTGATCTGGTAATTCTCGGCGCGAGTTCGTTTCCTCGGAGGATCGCTTGGCAAGAAATCGCGGTCGCTCTGTCAGAGCTCGATCCACGGCCGCTGCTGGTCGCGGACGTGGCACACTTTGCGGGCCTTATCCCAGCAGGCGCATATGACAATCCGCTGCCGTGGGCTGACGTCGTAACCATGGTCGGCTATAAAACGCTCGGCGGCCCGAAAAGTGGCGTGATCATAAGTCGGTCGTTGGACGTTGGTAAGGGCATAGCGAGAGCGCTTTTCCCAGGCCTTCAAGGTGCGCCTCGCATGGCGGAGGTTGCTGGTCTAGCCACCGCTGCGCACGTTGCTGCAAGCGACGCTTACCGCAGCATGATACTGAGAGCAGTCGATATGGCGACGGCACTTGACCGAGAATTCCGGAGCCTGGGACGACACCCGGCTTTTGGCGGAACAGATACTCACATGTTGGTTCTTCACCAAATTACAGGAGCGGTCCAGGCCGTACGACAACTTGAACGCGTAGGCATTCTCGTCAACGCGAACATGGTACCGGGCGACAGGAACCCGAGTGCTGCAAGCGGTATTCGTCTCGGCACCGTGGCGCTGGCCCAATCCGGAATCTCCGCAGAGTACGCGCCAGAACTCGCTCGATTGGTACATGACGCGATTGATGCCAGCGAGGAAGCTCTTCCAGATATCATAAGTCGCATGATAAGATTTCCTCACTAATGCAACACTCGCGGCATGCGGGTCGAAACACAACGGGGTGGCTAAAGTGGCGGAAGACAATCGTGCAATTGCGTTACTAAGTGGGGGGCCCGACAGCGTGGTTGCGGCCGCGGTGGCTCGCGACGCCGGGTATCAGTTGCACGGTCTTTATGTGGACTACGGCCAGCGCACGGCGGAGCGTGAACATGCTCAAGCGCTACGCACCGCCGAGTGGCTGGGCGTGCAAGAGTTCCGCGTCGCGAGCTGCCCGTTCATCGGGGAAGTTGGCGGATCGCCGCTCACAGATAAGAGAAAGCGCTTACGCAACAACAATCGAGCCTCCGAGTACGTTCCGTTTCGGAATACAGTTTTTTGCTCCCTCGCCGTGGCCTGGGGTGAGGTTCTTGAGGCGAAAAGGGTCGTGATCGGGTCGATCGGCGGCCCATGGATAACCCCAGATAACAGTCCGCCATACTTCACTGCGCTCAACACTCTGATCTCCGAAGGCAGCCGGTCTTCTATCGAGGTATGGGCACCTCTGGGCGCGATGTCCAAATCGGAAGTTCTACGTCGCGGCACTGAACTTGCCGTTCCGTTCGAACTCACTTGGTCCTGCCAGAACGACGCCGGCCGGCCATGCGGCGAGTGCAACAACTGCCTCGACCGCGCAAACGGGTTCGCGGAAAACGGCATGGTCGATCCGATCACGCAAGAAATCCTCGGATGAATCTGACAATCATCTTGCCGTGCGCATCCGACGATGGGTTCGACGATTGTCTTGGCAGCATCGACGAGGATGTAGAGGTAGTGGCGGTACTCAACCGGCCTTCCCAGCGTTTGCGAGAGCGGGTGCTTGCGCGCGACGTTACAGTCGTCGAAATTGCCGAGCGAAACCTGGGTGCCGCCTGTCAAGCAGGATGCGTGGCCGCTTCCAATGATCACGTCATCCTGATGAATACTGACTCCGTTTTCGAACCTGGTGCCATTCGAAAAATGGTGGAGGACTGGTCATATGACACGGTGGTCAGGGCGACGCTTCGGTTTGCTGGCCGCGGCCTGGGGACACGCGTCATCGAGAACCTTCAGACTCACCATCTCTCGCATCCGGATCGCGCATATCAACCGGGTCTGCTTTTCCACCGAGGCTTAGTGGATCAGATCGGAGGCTACTTCTTCGATGAAGACATTCACTGGACCGAAGACGCTGACTTTGATCGCCGCGTCAGATCGGCGGGTATAGGAGTAGTTGTGTCGTCCGCCATCGTTCAACACGGCAAAGTCACCGTGCTTCAAAAGTTACGAAGTGCGTTCCGATACGGGGTGGGACGTGCCATTGCTGAACTCAAGGGGCTCCACGGCACGTATCCCCACTTTCGGCCCTCAGTAGCGTTCACCCTCGGAGACTGGGATTTACTCCGGCGCCGCTATGGCCGAGCAACTTCGGTCTACAACGTCTTCTGGACTATTGCATTTTCATGCGGCGTCCTTGCCCAGCGCCACCTTGACGTCTACCGCATCAATAGACGTCTAGCGGTCCGATGAACCGCCAATTCAGACGAGACGCGCTCGTGGTGTCTGAAATATTCGGCCCCACGTTCCAAGGTGAAGGACCGACGATTGGACGCATCTGTGCGTTTCTTCGACTGGGGCACTGCAATCTCCAATGCTCCTGGTGTGACACGTCCTACACCTGGGATTGGAATCGTTTCTCTCAGGCGGACGAATTGACGGCGATGAGCATTGACCAAATCGCCGAACGAATCGAGCAGCTGGGTGTCCCTATTCTCGTGATTAGTGGAGGCGAACCACTCTTGCAGCAGGAGGGGCTCCGTTCCTTACTCGAACGGCTTCCCTCCGATTTGACCATAGAGATTGAAACAAACGGCACGATCAGTCCGAATCGTTTTCTCGTGCAGAGAGTCTCTCGCTTCAACGTATCGCCGAAGCTGGCGCACGCCTCGATGAGCACACAGCGACGAATTCGCCCTCGCGCGCTTGAAGCACTAGCGGCCACCGGAAAGGCAACATTCAAGTTCGTGGCAACGAGCGAATCAGACCTTGTGGAAATTGAACTGTTAACGCGCCAAGTCGATATGCCTGAAGTCTTCGTCATGCCCGAGGGGCGCGAGCCAGATCAGGTCCTATCTCATATGCAGGATATTGCTCCGGGAGTGCTGGCTAGGGGCTGGAATCTTACGACCCGCCTCCACGTGCTTCTTTGGGGCGATCGCCGAGCGGTCTGACGTAGACGTGAGCGAACTAGGAAGGAAAAAGGAATGCTAGTCCTCGGTTTGAACGGTTGGGGAGACCGAACGCACGATTCTTCGGCTTGCCTCATTGTGGATGGGCAGATCGCGGCGTTCGCAGAAGAGGAGCGCTTTACTCGGATCAAGCACGGGTTCGATACGTCGCCTACAAACGCTGCACGATTCTGCCTGAATTGGTCGGGCGTGGAGCTGTCAGACATCGATGTCGTCGCGTTCGGGTGGGACATACCTCGGTTGGCAGCAGCCAGAAACATAGGAACCAGGCAGATTGACCCTGATCTGCGCAAAATACTGCCTCGAGAACTCTTCCCACGAGATCATGAACCTCAAGTCGAGTACGTCGATCACCACCTCGCACACGCGGCCAGTGCATACCTCTACTCAGGCTCGCCATCGGCAGCAGTACTGGTGATCGATGGTCAGGGCGAGACCGCGAGTGCTACCGCCTATCACGCTCGCGACGGGAAGCTATCACCCGTGTGGAGTTATCCCGTCGGTTGGTCACTTGGCTATTTTTACGAGGCGGCGTGCGCGTATGCGGGAATGCGAACTTTTGACGCGGGCAAGCTTATGGGGTTAGCCGCTCATGGCACTCCAAGCGATGCACTCGATGATCTGATCCGAGTCACTGATCATGGGTACGAATGCCCCACCATGGGTACCGACTACATACGGCCCGGTTACTCGGACGAACAAGCGCCTATTTTGGCTGCGTGGATGAGGCAATTTGAGGACCGATTCGCCTTGCCGCCTAACGTGATCCAGACGGTATCTGCATCGAGCGGCCCAGGATCGACCAGAGACACATACGAGTACCGCGATATGGCAGCGACGGTACAACAACAACTTGAAAAGGCCGTCTTAGCAATCGCGGCCGATGTGCTGAAACGAACGGGAGAGCAGGTACTCGCCGTGGCGGGCGGGGTTGCGTTCAACGCAACCCTCAATGGCAAGCTCCGCGGCCTGGATGGTCTCAGAGAACTCTTCGTCCAACCGGTCGCCGGCGATGCTGGTGTTGCACTCGGCGCAGCAGCGCTCATCGCATCGTCAGCAGGATCGGGGCTTTCACCTCTGACAACTAACCTCGCTTACGGGCCGGAATACGGGGACGATCAAGTCCAAGCGACGCTGGAGGCAACCGGCGTCGCGTTCTCGAAGCCCGACGATATCGCGCAGGCGGCCGCGGACCGAATAGAGAGAGGATGTTTGATCGGGTGGTTCCAAGGCCGGGCCGAAGTGGGTCCGCGGGCGCTTGGCAGCAGAAGTCTGCTTTCGTTGCCATCGCACCGTGCGACACGAGATCGCGTGAACCTTGAGGCAAAGAGACGCGAGGGATGGCGACCGCTCGCTCCAAGCTTGCAACTCGAGCGAGCACCAGAAATTCTTGGCGGCAAGCAGAGGCTTCCGTTCATGGTGGAAACTGCGCAAGTTGTCGACGAGTTCCGACCTCTGCTCGAGGCGGTTGTCCACGAAGACGGCTCAACAAGACCTCAGACCGTGGAAGCCACGACCCTTCCACTATTCCATGACCTTCTTGGTCGTCTGCCAAACGGGATCGCCCTAAATACATCTTTCAACGGCCGAGACGAGCCGATTGTTTCCACTCCGGAACAAGCCTTGCGGACGGCACACGCGTTGAACCTCGACGCGCTCGCGATCGGGCCGTTTCTAATCGAGTTTGAAGACGACGCGGTCGGTGTCAATCACTAATAAGAGAGGATCGCAATGGAACTCATGAAGCAATATCGATTTGAGGCCGCCCATCGTCTACTGGGGGTCCCCCCCGGACACCCGTGCGGACGACTTCACGGCCATTCGTACATGGCAACGTTCCACGTCGAGGGCGAAGTCGACGAAGTGGCTGGATGGGTTGTGGATTACTCCGAGATTAGCTCGGCGGTGAGACCCGTTGTAGACGAACTAGATCATGCAGATCTGAACACTATCTCTGGTCTGGAGAACCCCACGAGCGAAAACCTAGCGCGGTGGCTATGGTCGCGGGTGGCTATGAAACTGCCATTGCTTTCCGCGGTGACCGTCAACGAAACCACAACATCAAGCTGTGTTTACAGAGGGGAATAGCCGTTGTTGCAACCGACTGATACTCGCCGAATTTCCGCTCCAATCAGTACCATCGACAAGCCCGCGGCCGAGGCGGCGTTTCGTTCATTCCTAGCTGCGTTCGGCATGACTGACAACGCAGAGGTCCTAAGCAACACGCCACGTAGGTTTGTCGAGGCCTACGCGGAACTGTTCTCGCCGGACGAGTTCCATCCAACGGTCTTTAGCAACGAAGAACGTTATGAGGAACTCGTCCTCGTACGTTCAATACCCTTTCGTTCGATCTGCGAGCACCATTTTCTTCCATTCGTGGGCACAGCGCACGTCGGGTATCTCGTAGGCGAGGAAGTGATAGGCCTCTCGAAACTCGCGCGAGCAGTGGACGCTCATGCTCGTCGCCCGCAACGTCAAGAGCGTCTAACTGTGGAAGTTGCGGAGTGGCTCGAAAGTGCGCTAAGTCCACGAGGCGTGGGGGTCATAATGACGGCGCGTCACTCCTGCATGACATTGCGCGGCGCGCGAGCGGCCGGCTCTTCGACCGTGACCTCTTCGTTCCGGGGCGAGTTGGCTACCGATCCGCATCGATCTGACTTCATGTCTCTGTTGAATCTAGTCGATGGAAATCAATAGTGATCGACATCGACAAGACCGAGGTTGATGGGCGTCTTCTTGGCGATCTGGAGAACTCCTCGGTCTGGGGTTCGATCGGAAGCACGCCGCTTGTGGATTTGTCTGCAATCGCGCCGGAGCCAGTACGCATATTGGGGAAGCTGGAGTCCGCGAATCCTGGCGGAAGTATCAAAGACAGAGTTGCTCAGTCAATGCTGCGGAAGGCTGTGCTCACTGGTCGCATTACCCGCGAGTCGACAATTGTGGAATCCAGCTCTGGCAACACTGGAATCGGCCTTGCGATGCTTTGCGCGGTCGCGGGCCTGCGAATGACTGCGGTTGTCGACCGTCGAACAACGGCGGCTCACTTGGGTCTGCTCCGTGCATACGGAGCTCGAGTTGTACTCGTCTCAGAGCCCGATCCGGTCTCGGGTGAGTTTCTACCAGCTCGACTCGCAAAGGTTAGAGAAATTTTGGCTTCTGACTCAACAGCGTTCTGGCCAGACCAATACAAGAATCCTGCCGTCTTGGAAGCTCACACACACGGAACAATGCGCGAGATCGCCGCCCAGATCTTGACCCCGCCCGACTACTTGTACGTACCCGCGAGCACGTGCGGGACCCTTGCGGGGTGCTCCATTTTTTTGCGTGAGAACCAGTGGCCAACCCGGTTGGTTGCCGTAGACGTTCAGGGAAGCAAGATTTTCTGTGATCATCACAGCGACACAAAGAGGACTCTTCCCGGCTTGGGTGCACCCTTCGAACCCCCTTTCCGGCAGCTAGCAGACGTCTGGCGAGCCGAGCACGTGTCGGAATCTGAATGTGTGCGCAGCTGCAACGACTTAGCCCGTACGAGCGGCATCCTGGTCGGCGCATCGTCAGGAGGCGTAATAAGTGCAGCTCGGCGACTTGCTAGCGAGTCGCCGAGTGGGTCAACCCATGTCCTGATTCTTCCGGACAGAGGAGAACGCTATCTAGATAGCGTGTATGCGTCTACTGACCAAGTCTCCAGTAGAGAAAGAATCAATCATGACTAGGCTTGAAAACAACACCGTCGTTATGGCGAAACGCCTTACAAAAATCTACGGGGACCGAGAAGCCGTTCGTGGGATCGACTTCGAGGTAGGTCGTGGCGAGTTTGTGGGGTTCCTCGGACCCAATGGGGCTGGGAAAACCACGACGATGCGGATGATCGGCTGCAGTTCGCCTAGGTCAAGCGGTGATCTCACCGTTTTCGGATGCGATCCCGAACACTCGAGCGCCCGAATCCGTGCACGGCTAGGAGTAGTCCCTCAGCACGACAATCTTGATGATGAGTTGACGGTACGCCAGAACCTATACATATATGGCCGTCTATTCGGGTTGCGCAAGCGCATTGTGGCCGAACGTGCCAACGCGCTCCTAGATTTCGTGCAGCTATCGGAGCGCGCAGGCGCATCAGTGGACAGCCTTTCCGGCGGCATGAAGAGGAGGTTGACGATCGCCCGTGCGCTCATCAGCCAACCTGAGATCGTGCTTCTCGATGAGCCAACCACCGGTCTCGACCCTCAAGCGCGCCATCTGGTTTGGGAAAGGCTGTATCGGCTCAAATCCGAGGGCGTCACGATGGTGCTCACCACCCACTATATGGACGAAGCTGAACAGCTTTGCGACCAGCTCTTCATCATGGACGAGGGTCGTATCGTTGCCTCCGGCAGCCCTCAATCCCTAATTCAAGAGCACTGCACACGCGAGGTGCTGGAGCTGAGGATGCGAGACGGTGAAACGAGGCAGGCTCAGTCGGCCGCTGAACGTTTCGCAGATCGAATTGAGGTGCTCCCCGACCGATTACTCGTCTACGCGAGCAGCGGTGAACAAGCGTTGTCGCAATTGCGCGATGAGGGAATCAGGCCCATCAACAGTCTCGTTCGCCGTTCCTCCTTGGAAGACGTATTTCTGCGGCTAACCGGTCGCCGCCTCAACGAGTAACGGGGAGATGCCGTGTCAGTTAGCTTTGTCGCACCGTCAAAGACGCCGGTGCCCTCGGTCGTGCGATCCGTAGCGCGCGTGCTTGAAGCTTTATCGGTCCGAAGCCGCAAGAACTGGAGGGGCACCCTGATCGTGGGGTTTCTTGTCCCCTTATGCTTCCTCTTGTCTTTAGGACTTGGACTCGGGTCATTGACAAGTGGTGCAGTGTTTGGATCCGGCGTCGGCTACGCAGGATATCTGGCACCGGCATTGCTTGCTTCCGCTGCAGTTCAATTCGCGGTGTCGGAGGCGGCTGAGCCTGTGATGGCCGGATTCAAGTGGCAACGTACGTACGAGGCCATCGTGTCGACCCCCGTAACAAGTTCCCAGCTAGTTTTGGGCCAACTCTTGTGGATAGGTGTGAGAGTTTTTGTGACGTCACTCCTGTTTTTTCTTGCCATGCTGATCTTTGGCCTAGTGCAAAATGCGTGGTCCGTCGCGATCGTCGTAATCGCTGCTTGCGGAGCGCTCGCTGTGGCCGCTCCGGTGATGGCTTACTCGGCGACAGTTCGTGGCGCCACTGCGTTCGTTCTTCTTACCCGCCTCCTCGTCGTCCCCTTGTCTCTGACTTCTGGTGTTTTCTTCCCAGTAGATCAACTGCCCGACTATGCCGAGTACTTCGCATGGGCTTTTCCCCTAGCTCATTTAGTCGCGCTTTGCCGGGAGGTGAGCCTCGGCGGGTTCAACCTCTCTACCGCGGTGATCCACGTCGCAGTTCCAATCGTCTGGCTCGCTGTAGGCACGGCGCTCGCCATGGTGCGCTTTCGCAAGAGACTATCGACGTGACCTCGCAATCTATTTGGAGCGAAGCATGAGTGTTCTCTTAGCAATAGCCTCCTCTGAACGCCACAGAGGTCGGTCTGCTGTTCTCTTGCAACGGTCTTACTACGCAAATCGACGATCGTGGGGCGGCCTCGCGACCGGCTTTCTTGAACCGCTCTTCTACCTATTCACGTTGGGTGCAGGGCTGGGCACCGTCGTCGGTAAGGTGTATTCGGCGGACGGAATGGCCATAAGCTACGCAGCCTTCATAGCGCCAGCGTTGCTCGCATCAACTACGATGAACGCGGCTTTCTACGACCTCAGCGTCGGGTTCTTCTTTCGGCTCAGACACGCTCGACTATACGAAGCCGTGCTTGCTACTCCCACGGGAGTCATCGATATCGTCCTGGGCGAGGCCCTTTGGACATCGATTCAGGGCACCCTCTACGCCTCGGCCTTCCTCGCGGCCATGTACGCCGTCGGCGTCACGACTTCTTTTTGGGCACTAATTGCGATACCGGCAGCATTCCTCGTTGCGTTCACCTTTGGGCTGCTAGCAATGGCCGGTGCGACTTTCATTCGCTCGTGGAGCGATGTGCAATTAGTGCAGCTTGTAACGGTACCAATGCTGCTTTTCGCGACTACTTTCTACCCAATCAACGTATATCCCGAGTCGTCCCGCCCTATCATCGAGATATTGCCCCTCTATCAGGCAAACGTGCTTATGCGTTCAATCGTTGCCGGAGAGTGGACCGCATCTGCCGTGTTCGCATTTGCATATTTAGTTGCGCTCGCTGGCATTGGAGGAGTCGTCTCTGTGTCTCGGCTAGATCGGTACTTTCGCGAATAGTTCGCCGATTTCAATGGGCGCGCGGCTCGTCATTGAACGGTGCCCGGTGAATAGCGCCCTTGACGCGCGCCTCTTCGCGACACTGCACGTCCTTCCTAACTCGTCTTCATGAGGCGGCAGGCTGACCGAGCCGTGACGGCGATGCTTCTAAAGCGCCTGCGCGCAGCCGAGCGGGCTTCTTCTGGGCGGGAGTCCGACGTTGCGGGCGAATTTGGTAAGCCCTGTCAGCGCCCTCGGCGGCAGCGTGGTGACACCCCTCGAGAATTGCTGGTCGCTCATACGAAGGCACTTGAACCCAAGAACCACCTGGGAACTTCGCATCAATCACGAAAATCACCCCCTTATTGGGGTCCACGCCCACAACAAATCGGCTGTCGCGAAGGTGAGCGATCCGCTAGCTTTTGGCTACCGACCACAACTTAGGTTGCATCGGGCGGGCGAACCATCCGGCAGCTCGTAGCTTGATCTGGATGGTTACCCAATGGGTTCATTTCGTCGCGCCTCGGCACGCTCAAAAGTCGCCGGCATCGTCTCCCTCGCCCTTGTCTTCGGGGTCCTCACCGCAACCCCGGCTCTGGCTGCGGACGAACCGACAACGACTCGTGACGAGGTCCCTGTAGTCGAATCTCCAGAGGTCAAGCAGTTCAAACCTGAGATCCCCGACGGTAACTTCAGCACGAAGACCGACGGTGTGCTGCCCACGATCCCAGTGCCGAAGGTCAAGGTCGAAAGGCCGTCCGACGACACGAAGTTCGATGAGAAGTCCGCGAAGCTCAGCTCTCGCACGGAGAACTCCACCACTTGGACCGACCACAACGGGCTGAGCAAGACCGCGTTGTCCGCGAACGCTGTCAACGTCAAGAAGGACGGCGACTGGGTTCCCGCCGAGGTATCCACGGTCGAGACCGGAGACGGCGGATACAAGGTCGACGACAATCCACTATCTCCGGAGTTCGCCAGTTCCGCCGACTCTGAGGACCTCTTCCAGGCGAGCCGTGCGGGGCACGACGTGTCGTTCTCGCTCGAGGATGCGAAGGACGTAGGGGCAAGTCGTTTCGTCGTTCCGTTCACCTCGATCGGTGCTGACAAAGTCAGCTATAAGTCGGTACTTCCGAACACCGATCTGCTGTACCAAGTCGGCAAGAGCAACGTCAAGGAGTCGATCGTCCTCAACGAGGTCCCAAAGGCGGCAGACTCCACCTACACCTGGGACATCGACGCCGGAGACCTCATACCGACCCGCGACAAATTCGGAGACCTCGAGTTCAAAGACGCTTCGGGCAAGGTCATCTTCACAATGCCCGTTCCAAACATGTGGGACTCTTCGGGCGAGAAAGATGTCCGCTCTCCCGCATACGTGAACGTGCCCTACACCATTGATCGAGTGAGCGAGACCGGCTGGAAGCTTGAACTCAAGCCCAGTCGCTCCTGGCTGACCGACGATGACCGCGTGTACCCGATCACGATCGACCCGACCCTGAGCTCCGGTGCGGACAACGTGAAGTCGTTCAAGTCAGATGGCGCCGTCTACAACGGGGTAGCGCTTGTTGGGAACACCCGCCAAAACAACACCAACGTCTACTGGCGAGCGACCATGCACTTCAACATGGCACCAGCATTCGGCCAGCAGGTCATCGCCACCGACATCTCGGCCAACACCACTGTCGCCGCAGCCGGGTGCGGGACCGGCAGCATCTACTGGGCGAGCAGCATCGGCTACAACGGAGCCTCCAGCTGGCTGTCCAACCTCCAGATCTGCGGAAACGGCGTTTACTACGCAGGTGGCGACACCCAGACCGCACAGGTCGCGGCCTGGGTCAACGGCTCCAATAACTCGCCGTACCTCCTGATCACCGGTGAGGAAGGCGGGGCGTACTCGATCAAGCAGTTCGGGCCGACCCTCGACGTCGTTACCAAAGCCTTTCCCTACGTCACCGGCATCGCAGCGCCCACGCCGTCCAACGGTGCTCGAGGGCCCGTTATGCCGATCATGCGCGGAACGGGAGCTGACCCGGCCGGCACGGGACTTGCGTACAAGTACGAATTCAGCACCAGCCCCGGCTTCGGCTCCATTGCATTCACCTCACCGTGGGTGGGCGATGGCCCGTACCAGGTGCCCCAGGGGCAGCTCTCGCAGAACGCAACGTACTACTACCGCATCTCCGTCAAAGACGGATACGACGGGTACTACGGAACTAGCACCGTGCGATCGGCCACCAACTCGGCTTGGTACTTCAAGACCAATTCGCTTCCGCCTACCCCGCCGCAGGCGAGCGTCACACCGCACGACGGTGAAGTCGTTTCCACGCTCACCCCCACCTTCACCGCACCGACGGTCACCGACCCGGATGGCGATGCGCCGGTGCAGTACAACTTCCGCTTGGCCACGGGGCCCGACGGGAAATCTGGCAACGTAACCACGAGCGGATGGATGAGCGCGCCGTCGAGCGGGCCTCTTACTTGGTCTCCGCCGGCGGGCACGTTGCAGGACGGTGGCGCGTACACGCTCGCCGTTCTCACTCAGGACGGCATCGATAACTACGCCGATCCTTCGTGGGTCACACACTTCACGGTCAACCTCCGCATCGGAGATCCCGGGCCCGCACCGACGGACATCGCGGGGCCCGCGACCGTGAACTTGGCCAACGGCAACGTGAATCTGTCGTTCTCGTCGCCGACCGTAAGTACCTTGGGTGGTCCTATGGGCCTGTCCTTTGCTTACAACTCGCTCCAGGCGCCCAACAAGTTCCAGGGACTTAACGCCTCCTATTACAACGCCCTGACCCCGGGCCAAACGTCGCCGACGAATTACACCATTGACGGAAAAACTCCCGTGCTGTTCCGGACCGACCCCAACGTTTCGTTCAACTGGGCACTCGGTTCACCAGGCCCGTCTGTGCCCGCCGATTACTTCATGGCTCGGTGGACTGGCTTCATTCAAGCCCCAACCACCGGAGGCCCATACACGTTTGGGCTTCAACGCGACGACGGTGCCATCATGACCATCAACAGCATGAAAGTCATAGACCAATGGTCCAGCGCTGCAGCCGGGACGCAGTGGGCAACATCACCGAGCGCTCTGCCGGCAGCTCCAGTTCCGTTCCAACTCGACTACTACGAAGGCGTGGGAGCGGCCGTCATTCAGGTGTGGGCGAAAGACGCGGCCGGCAACCAGTTCGTGGTCCCGCCATCGTGGTTCACCACCAAGTTCCAAACGCTTCCCGCCGGATGGTCGGCATCGGCTCCGCTGGTCGGTGACGCGGGGGATTACGCCACCGCGACCGTCACAGAAGGCGGTGTAGCTCTGACGGACACCACTGGCACAGTGCACACTTACGTGAAGAAGAGCGATGGTGGGTACACCCCGCCGACGGGCGAGTACGGAGTCCTCGCTCTCACTGCGGGTGGTTTGATCACGCTTAACGACGACGACGGCACGATCTACAACTTCAATGCCGCTGGTCGTATCCAGTCGGTCACCGTTCCGGCGGATGTGAAGAAGCCGGCTACGCCGATTGCCACATATCGTCCGACGACGGGTCAGATCGACAACCTGTCCGACCCGCTATCCGGATCGGGATCTCCAGTCGCCTATTCACGGCAGGTGAAGTTCGCCTATGCCAGCGACACGGCGAGCTCGGTGGGCCTGTCTGCTGCAGACACCGACGGAGGCAACGCCGACGCGATCGGCAGCGCATGCCAGGTGCCGACAGGCTATACGGCACCGCCAGCTGGAATGTTGTGCCGAATCGTCTACCCCGGTCATGTGTCCGGGCAGGCCGACACCACGGGTTTGATGTACAACGCCGGTGGGCAGCTCTCGCAGATTCTGGATCCGGGCGTCGAGTCGTCGACGTTCGGGTACGACACCAATGGACGCATCTCGCTCATCCGCAACTCTGTCGTGAACGATTGGCTGATGGCCGACAACAGTCGAGTGCCAGCTTCAACAAACGCAGTTACCCTCACTTATGACAGTGCCGGCCGAGCTGCGACGATCGCGTTGCCGGCGCCGGACGGAGCGACCGCGTCCGCTCAGCCTCAGAAGAATTACACCTACGACTTTGCTTCAAAGACCAGCTATGTCGACGTGGTGGGCCAGGATCTCACCGGGTCCCCTAACGGTCATTCCGCGGTTGTCACCTACGACGGCGCCATGCGGCAGCTCACCGCCACATCGCCGAGTGGCCTGGCGAGTCAGAAAGTGTGGAGCGACAAGGATCAACTGCTGAACAGCACCGACGCGGCAGGCAGGAGATCGACCACGATCTACGACGCAGTCACCGACCGTGCCACCGACAGCTACGGGCCCGCCCCGGCAAACTGCTTCGGCAACGACAACCGGCCTCTGGCGTCTTGCCCGATCACACCTGCGCACTCGGCGACGAGTTACGACACCGGCCTGGTCGGACTAAACGCGGTCTACTACAACAACGCCGGCTTCGCACAAGCTCCCGTTCTGATGAACCTGGGACTGGCCGGGGTGAGCGACGGGTCGGTGAATGCAGACTGGGGCACTGGAGCCCCCGCCGCTGGAATTAACGCCGATAACTTCTCGATTCGCCTCACTGGACGAATCACATTCCCGACCGCCGGCACCTATATCGTCAAGACTCTCGCCGACGATGGAACACGTGTGTGGCTGAACGACGTCCTCGTCGTCGACAACCCGGTCGGCGGGGCTGCAGCGGTCGCCGGAAACACCCCCATCGCTGTGGCAGCGGGGGAATCACGCCGGATTCGTGTCGACTACTCGGAGCAGACTTCCTTCGCGAGTCTGAAATTGGAGTGGTCGTATAACGGTGGTCTTGACGCGATCGTGCCCGGCAGTTCGCTCACCCCGGACTACGGTTTGAGTACTAGCACGACCGGTGACGACTCCGCGCCCGCCGACGTGACCGGTGTGTCCTCGGCGCAGGTTCCGTCAAGCAAAACTTCAACCTCTTACGCGACACCTTGGCTAGCACTGCCGACTGCGACGACGGTAGACCCGGGCGGATTGAACCTCACCTCAGCCACCAGTTACGAGGCTCTGGGGAGCGGGTACCTGCGGCCAATATCGACAACAAAACCGGCTGGTACCGCCACGACGTCTACCACGAGCTATTACGGGGACACCCAGTCATACGGTGACGCGCTCGGGCTCAGTACTGCAGTGTGCGGCATCCCGCTTACCACCCCACAGTTCGGCATGGCGAAGACAAGTACCGGCCCGATAAACTCCTCCGGCACAAGCATCGCCACCACGTCGATCTACGACGTCCTCGGACGCCTAGTTGGGCAAAAGAGCACTGGCGACAGTGACTGGACCTGCACGACATACGACGCTCGTAGCCGCGTGACCAAAGTCGCATATAGTGCGGTCGGTGCAAGTCCGGCCCGGACGGTCACCACCAATTACACCGGCATTGGCGGGGACCCGCTCACCTCCTCGATCAGCGATCCGGTCGGCACCATCACCACCGGCACCGACCTCCTCGGCCAGATCCTCACCTACAAGGATGTGTGGGGTACGCTCACCACCAACCAGTGGGACCGCACCGGACGCCTAAGTTCGACCAGCACTGCCCCGACCGGCGGCGCGCAGAACCAAACCCAGGCCTTCACCTACAACCTAGACAGCCAGATCCTCACCGTCTCCTTCGCCACCGGAACGGCTTCCCCTGCTGTCATTGCCGCAGCGACTTATGACTCCGCCGGACAACTCTCTGGGGTGACCTACCCGACCGGTTCCGGCAATGCAGGCAACGGCACTGCGCTGTCGGCAATCGCCCGAAACGCCGCAGGCGCGACCAGCGGCATGACCTGGGCTTTTCCAGGACAAAACTCTGTGAGCGATTCCGTCGTCCGCTCTCAATCGGGACGCGTACTCACCGAAACATTGGCAGACGGCGCATCCACCGCGAAGTCGTCGTACTCATATGACGCCGCAGGACGGCTGACGGGTGCGACCATCCCGCAACACCAGCTCTCTTACTCGTACGCCGTCACCGGCGGGTGTGGGGCGGATGCTGCAGCTGGCGCGGACGGCAACCGCACAGGCTCGACCGATGCCCACTCCACCACTTCAGGAGCGAGCACGACGAGCACGAGCTACTGCTACGACAACGCGGACAGGCTCACCGCAACTACCGTCACGAACCCAGTTGCGGGAGCAAACCCCGTCTCCGGAACTAACTTGTCGGTGGTTGGGCCGTCTGCGACGCTCGCTTACGACGCTCACGGGAACACGGTGACCCTCGCGGACGAGACTATGGGCTACGACGCGACGGACCGCCATATTAAGACGAGCCTGTCCGATGGGACCACGGTGGAGTACGTCCGGGACGCGACCGATCGCATCGTTCAGCGCACCATGACGCCGTCGACTTCGACGACCCAAAGCGCGCCGGCGATCACGGTAGACGCACAGGTCTCGATCGACGGTACGACGTCGTCTGGCAGCGTGACAACGGGACCCATCACGACCGCTGGAGCCGGGGAAACGTTGCTGGCGCTTGTCCAGTCTGATGGGCCAACCGCAGTAAACGGCCAGACCGTAGCTGTCTCCGGAGCTGGCCTTACGTGGACCTTGGTGACACGCTCCAACGACCAATACGGCGACGTCGAGATATGGAAGGCGACCGCAACAACCGCTCTCGTAGCGAAAACCGTAAAGGCGACGCAGAGCGCTAGTGGGTTCCACCAGTCTCTTACTGTCGTCGCCCTCACTGGAGTTTCGGCAGTGGGAGCCACCGCGAAGGCAAGCGCGCTCACGGGCGCCCCGACGGTCGCCCTCACCACAACGCGTATGGGGTCTGTTGTCTTCGGTACCGGGCACGACTGGGACGCCGCGACTGCACGAACGCCGCTATCTGGCCAAGCCATCCTCCACGAGTTCGTTGACACCTCCGTCGGAGACGACTTCTGGGCACAAAAAATAGTTGCCCCAACAGCTACGCCAGGAACCATAACGTTTGGCGACAGTGCGCCGACCGGAGACCGTTGGAACCTAGCCGCCGTGGAGTTGGTCCCAGCGCCAGCAGCACTCGCGTCGCCAGAGGTAACTCGATACGACTTCAGCGGAGGCGGGGACAGCCCCGATCTCACCGCATCCAACAGCGGGGCGATTCTGGAGCGCACCCTATCGCTACCGGGCGGAGCAATTGTATCGATTCGCTCGGCCTCGCAAGTCTGGTCTTACGGCAACATCCACGGCGATGTAATCGCTCTCGCCAACGAGTCGGGTGCACGGCAAGGGACAGTGATCGCCTACGATCCGTTCGGGCAAGTTGTTGATCCCACATCAGGCGACATTGGAACCGTAAGTGCCGACGACGCAGGTCCCAACGACACCGCTAGCGGAACAAGCGGATACGGGTGGGAAGGCACCAACCAGAAGCTCAGCGAACACGCCGGTACCCTCGCCACCACAGAAATGGGAGCGCGCCAATACGTCTCAGCCTTGGGACGCTTCCTAAGCGTAGATCCTGTCAGCGGCGGAACTGAGAACGCCTACGTGTACCCCGGCGACCCAATCAACCTCAATGACTTAGACGGGCGCGCAGCTAGGAAAAAGCCGAAAATCAATCCCGTCTATGACCGATGGAAAGTAAACGGGAAGAAAATCACGGTTCGAGTTAATCAGTCAATCAAAGTGACCGTAAAGCACAACTTGACGCTTTACACGGTCAAATGGGCGATGCAACACGCCAGCTCTGTTAGTCCAGAGATCAGGAATGGAAAGCGAGTCGGCCGAAATCTTGTTTATACGACAGACGCCTACAGGACTGCCGGGCTATATGGACCGATCGAGCGAACAATCACAATACGGACGGTGGTTTCGTTCGACAAAAATCGTGACGACGGCGAAAATCAAGGCATCATTACTTCCTACTGCGTGGGCATGACTCGATGTCCCGGGTGGGTCAACATAACCCCCACCCGCACGCATTAGAAAGACGAACGATGTCCAGAACAAAGCGTTACGAACCAGATCGTTCGTCATGGACCGCTAGGCATAGCGAACTGGTCGATGGGCTGAGTGCCAAGGCGCATCGGACTTGGGCAGAGGACGCACTTCTAGCCTGCCTAAGTGTTCTGGGAAACGCATCATCAGACGAAGGTCACCTCGTGTCAGTCAAGGATGCCTGGTCCGGCCCGGGAGATCAGATCAGCGTCGTCTACACGCCGCCGTACATGACCATTGTGATAGGCCTTCGGCGGACTCGGACAACACCTGCATTGTGGGAGTACGGCGACTTCTCGGGCCCAGAGTTTCCCTACACTTCCACACAGTTCGGAGAGAACGTCGCCTCCCGAGATATGGGGGAACCTCTTGGCAACACCACTTTCCTGTTTGTTGACTCAGCAGGCATTCAATGGTGGGGAGATTTTGAGTTTCCCGAGATGTGAACAGCTGGAGTCGCTTTTGTGCGGACGAGGGAACGACCTGCCCACGAAAGGGCATCGAGCGATCGAACGCCAGCCAGCTCCATGAGGCTGAAGACCGGCGTGCCTGACTGAAGGAGGTCCACGACTCACGCGGCCCGCATCCTCTGAACGATCGGCCGGATTTCTTCGACCTGCGATCAAGCGACAAAGTTTGGCACCAGGCCCTTGCTGACGGCCTCTCTTCTTGGCGCGAACGCGAATCCGCTACTATCACGCTCTGATACCGCTGCCGTCAATTGTTTGCCCCACCGACTTTCGACTTTCACCGTTTGTGGAGCCGAGGAGTGTTGCGCGCATCAGCTGAGCCAGGGACCGTGTGGTGTAGAGATCGGCTTACGTCAGAAAGCAGCTTCAGCTTCACGACGGCGGAAGAGAAGGTGTTGAACAACTTCCCACGGGTCGGCACCCGCGTCGCGGTAAGCCGACAGCGTGGTGCGGTTTCTGATGACCTGTCCTGATGCGTCCGGAATCTCACTCAGTTCGAGCAGGTCTTGCACGGCTGCTGCGAACTGCGACTCGGACAAGGTAAAGCCGAGTTCTGCCTCGCTCTCGAGCGCGGGGCGGTTGGCCGAGGGTGCGGGTGCGGGCTCGGCCAACCAAGCCAGTTCGATTGTCAGCGCATCCGCCGCGAGCTTTCGGCCGAGGTTGCTCAGGTTCCGGTTTGTCATGGGATTTTCCTTACGTGGGCGGGATTTATTTGGCCGCCGGAAGGAGCATGCGCGGCAATGTGACAGAGCTGCCCGACGCTGATCTCAACCACCAGTCGAGGGGCAAAGACGAATCGGGGCTCTGTGGATAGGGTTCCGCGTATTGCCTTCAGGCAAGTCAGCGGCGGCCGGCATTAGCAGGTCGCTCCGGTGTCGGCGGGTCATCAGTCCGCGCGTACTCCTTCAATCGGAGCGCGCGAGGACCCTGCACAAAGGTCGCTTCTCTGGTCGAGTGGGACGCTCGGCGTAGGAGGAGTCTGTCGTCGCAGTCCGTCCGGAACGCAGCGGGCTGCGTTACCGCGGACTGGGCTTTGATCCTTGGGTGGAGCGAATGAGACAGGCTGATCGCACAGCGTGAGGTCGCACGACGAAGCTTGCTGGGTAAGCCCCGTCCGGCTTATATTTGCGCGCATGTCATGGAGCAAGGCTGCGATCAGCCATGCATTAGCTCCGATAGCGCCGAGGGCGAAGCCGAGTATATACGCCAAGTGCATGATTGCCTCCTGTACTAGAGGCATGCGGCAACTAGTCAGACCGACGGCACCGAATTGCTTGATTCAAGCAAGGATCCAGCCCACCCGCTGGTGAGCAGCAGGGAGCCAAGTCCCAAGATCAGGGTAAGTACGAAAAAAGCGGTGGATGCGGCCCAGCGAGAAAGTCGATAGAGCGGTCGCCATAGCCGCGCGCCCAGGGCTCCGGTGCGGAGATAGACAGCTGTGACGCTGGCGAGGCAGAAGAATACTGAAGAGATCAGAGCAGCAAAGGAAAGGGCCGCGCCGATCATCTGAAACAGAACGGTGCTGAATGAGGCCGATGACGAGCCAAAGATCCCCTTGGCGCGAATGTCGAGGAGCGCGCCTGGGTGAAACAGCGGATGAAGTAGCCAGACGGCACCAATCAGAACCGCCGCGGCAAGCGCCAAGATGGCAAAGAGTTTGAACACCATGCCGATCGCTTTGACGACACCTCGAGCGGACAAGATAAGGAAAGTGACTGTAGTTGAAAGGACCACGATGATGGCGGATAGCAAGACGGTGCCAGCGACCACATCCGTGTATCTCACATACAGCCCTAGAGCAACAATTAGGAGAACGACCGCGACCCAGACTGTCTGGTTATTATCTGACGCCGTTTCGGATGCTCTCTTGACCGAACGTCGAGTGGAGATAGGCGTGAGGCGGTTCGCGTAAGCGAAAGCATCAGGCATCCTCACTCCAAGCCCGTCGGGGGCCAGCGAGCCAATATTGGATACGGAGGTGCCTACGATTGCACCCAAGATGACCGAGATGGCTGCGCAGATCAGAGCAGGAATTGTCTCGATAAATGACTGCATCAACCGCGCCTCTCCTCTGCGCGGGTACGACGCTTCGCATCAAAGTGGCCGATGACGGCGGTAACAGTCGCTGAGAAAATAATGAGCAATATATTCTCGACAACATCCCAAACATGATCTGAGAAAAAATCCATCACACGTTGACGTTACCAACGCCGATGTCAGCAAAATTGAGCTCGATCATCCCCAGTTCGGTGGTCCGCACCCACCCGGCATCTCCGACACATGAGCACAAATTCAATTGACTCAGGGCGAGGGTGGGTCATCCGACCATGCGAATGCCGCATAGTTCGCCCCACTCCTGCAAATTCGTGACCATCTCGTGAAGCCCACCTATCGGATCCTCGCGCGTCAGCGACTCCATCAGATGCTCTCCGGATCCGAGCGGTGGATCAGCACCCCGGGTTCCTGAACCTGGAGGGCACATCGGCGACATCAACAGGTACGACGTAGCGGCAAGCGTTGAACGTCCACGTTTTCTCCTAGCGACGCAGCGCAGCAACAGCCTCGTCGAAGCAGTGCCCAAATGACGCCTCGAATGGGTCACCTTCGTCGACCAGGAGCCCGTCGACGAGCACCCCGACGCGAATTTCATATGTCGACGGCTGATCGGTGGGTCGGATGCGTGCAACCAGGTCTTCCGCGACCTCGATGTCGATCGACGATCGATGATCAGAGATCTCTGGCGACAGGGTGGCTGCTCGCCGCTCCAGGATCAGATCCTCAATGTTCATGTGAGCAACATTAGCGGAGAGATAATCGGATTTGCGGGTCTCCTACACACGGGCGCCGTCGAGGTACGGACGGGTCCAATCGGCCCGATCGTCGCACTGGTCGGGCGCGGTTCCGCTACTTCAACGCGAGAAATGTATAGGCCCCCCTCAAACAACTTGTAGAACCGGAGGCGGCCGTGATCTGTAGGCAACTATTGCCGGCCATGAGACGAAGTAGATGGTTCAGGTCCCAGCTTTCTTTGAACATAAGCAGGAGTGTCAGTCGAAGCCTGAGGCGTGAGTCTTTCGATTCAGGGGAGCCCTCGCCGCTCGACCCGCGAGGCACGCGAGAGGAAGACCGCCCGGATCGATGGCGGAAGGGCGGCTGCCTTGCGAGTGAGGACCAATTGCCTTAGTTTCGGCCCAAGTAGTTGCCTTCAGGCAAAGCCAGCGGCGATCGGCATCAGCGGGTCGCTCCAGTGTCGGCGGGTCATCAGTCCGCGCGCACTCCTTCAATTGGAGCGAGCATGGAAGCCTGCACAAAGATTGCCTACCCAACTCAGTGATACGCGCGGCGCGCGCTGATCGCTATTCGACGCGGGGACCGAGCCGGCAAGCAGGTCCCGCGGGGGGCTTACTGGTGCGGCGCGTGTCGATCATGGCATCTGACGTCTCAGGGCTGAGGGCCGACGATCACGGGCCACACAGCGCAGGTGAACACCGCAAACAGCACACTGCCGTCAAGGTCGGCCGGAAGCGGGCCATTGGCGCGCTAACGGTTTGCGTCAGTCCTCGTAGAGGACGTCGTCACCAATCGGCAGACATCATGTCGATTGCGAATGGCACGATGTCCGGGTCGTCGAGATGGTCGACGGGGCGGCCACCGTTGGCGAAAGTCCGCGACGGGCTGCAGAGCCAGATGATGAAGTTCCCTTCTGACCAACCGCCTTCGTGCATTGCAGCGACGAGCTCGCTGATCGCTGGGTGGATGGTGCCGTCGGGCTGGAATTGGAACCCGGGGTAGCGGTAGGCGTTCAGGCGACGCAGGCCGAGCAACTTTCCTTTCTTCCGGAGTGCTGACGCGAGGTAGCGGTTTTGTGACTTGGAGCCGATCGCCATCGCGACCTCTGCGCTAGTCAAGAGGTCGAACTCCTCGTCGATCTCGCGCCAGACGTTCTCGGTGGCCTGCAAGGCGCGGGCGTAGCCGGCTGGAACCGTCGGCGCTTTCGAAATTGCGATCCCGAGGCTTGCCCTACTTTGCAGCTGGGTGAGGACGTCTTCGACGGCTCGTTCGAGTTCGACAGGCGCTGTGACCCCCGCTGATCGCAGGCGCATGGCGACAGCTGAGTGGAGCGCGACTGCGTCAAATACTTCGCTAATGATGGCCTCCGTATATGAGGTGTGCTTTTAGTCTCGCAGTCGCCTTATGCCGGCGAAAGTAGTCATTCAATTCAGGATGAGTCGGTGCAGAAGTGTTCCCTGAGTAAGCGTTGCGCGGCGCGAAGACCTCGGAAGGGCAGACCTTTCAGCAAGCAAGGTAGCGGTGGCTGAGCCAAACGAACTGTTCGCCGAATAAGTGAATCTCTTGCGGCGGACCTGATATGGCAGTGTGGCGCCCGCGGCTTTTGTGCCTCGTGACCTTCTTGACAGGGCGCCACTCTGCCCGCGGGATTCATCGGCTTGCCATCCCCGATGCTCGTCAGCCGCGTCAGGGAACGGGTTGCGATCCTCGCACCACACGCTCGCCGATCCAATTGTCTTCATCAATTTTGACTAGAAACTCGCCGTTCACCTGCGGCATCGTGCTTCGCACGGACGCGCCCAGTGCGCTCTGGCGCTAGAGGAATACGGCCAAGCGAGGGACTCCCCTTTGTCTCACGGGCACCGCCTCGATTCGAGACGTGAGACCTATCAGCGCCTAGCCTCCACGAGTCAGCTCCGCGCTGATCTCTTCTAAGGTCATGCCGGCGCCGTGGGCGAATGCGGCTTCCGCCGCGCTCGCGCCACTTGGGTCGGTGCCCTTTCCGGCAAAGTCGGGGATCACGAGGACGTAGAGGGCCTGTTCCTCCGCCCCAGAATCTGCCTCGGGTGACTTCACGATGAGGTAGCCCTGCTTCCTCGCCAGCCTCCGAAGCTGGAAAAGGTTCGGCGCGGCCGGAGTGCTCATGGTGTCCACCATTACAGAGTGTGAGGCGCAGTGTCCAATGTGGATTCAGCTGACGCGAAGGCGTCTGAGCGTGCACGGTTGATCGTCGAGCGGACCAGTTGCAGTGAAATCACTTCATCGACTCGCTTGCCGATTGTGCGAACGTTTCCTACATTGCCAGCCAGTCGGTGAAGTCCCACTCGCAGGACCTCACGATCGAGCTGCTCAAGCTCATCTTGTCTAAGTACGTCAAGGCGGCGGTCGATCAGCTTGTCGATGATTCCCCGTACTTGGTCTGGACTGAGATCCTGATACCTAATCAGGCCATCGAACCGGGAGAAAAGGGCATCACCGAGCGTGTGCCGAATCTCTTTCTCGGTGCCGTAGTTGGAAGTGCAAATAACAAGGGCTGGCCCAAGTTCAACTCGGTAGTTGCGATCCTCGAATGTTCCGTCGTCGAACAGCTGATAAAACGCGCTGTGGAAGATTGGGTTGGCTTTGTCAAACTCATCTATGAGGATCACGCCTGATTCGCGATCGAGCAGGTCATGGGCAAAAGAGGCTTCGCTATGGTGGCCTCCAAAAAGATACGATGCGAATCGGTCGTTGTGAAACATCGAAAACTGCTTGCGCATGAGTTCACCCCCGAGAAGTCCGTTTACGAACTGGGCAGTCTCGGTTTTTCCGACACCGGACGGCCCGTAGAACATCAATACGACCGGCTTAGTTCGAGCTGGTGACGTGAGCGGGTAAAGCCCAGCGAGAAGCAGGTCTTTTACGGCGTCTTGACCCACAAGATGATCACCGAAACCGTCATGTATATCGACCAGAGTCCTTTGCGTCACCACCGGGTAGCTGAAGCGTTTGACGTCTTTCTTCTTTAGACCGAAGACTCGCTTGAGCTGTGTCTGGACCATCGCGGGCGGGTTGTGGAGGTAGAGGTGCTTCGGACCTACGGAGCGAATCAAACCAGCGAAGTTGGTTATGGCATTATCTGTCAACGTGGCGTAGTCGCCCGATTCTGCCGCAACCCGTTCGGGGCGCTCCCTAACCTCCGGCTTAGGAGTGGCTGGTTGACCCTCGACTGAGTGAGTGAAGTGACGGGCGGCCTCATCCCTTTCAATGACAAGTTCCAAGAGACTTCTGCAGTGCCCGCTGCCGAGCTGGTCCTTGAACCACCACAGGGGCCCATAGTAAATAGTGACCTTGATGTCATCGGTCATATTCGACGCCCGCCAAGATGATGTCGTACACGTCGAGAAGTTCGCCTTCCGCGGCCGACGAGCCGTCAAGAATGTCAGCCGCGCTCAATTCCGCGTCGTCGGTCGTCTGCGCCATCTCCGACTGCATGCCGAGTCCGTTTTCTGCTGCACGCCCAACACGAATGCCATGGAAGACGAGGTCCATGCGGCTGATGTCGGCAAGGCCGTAATTGTTACGGAAGGCTTGGATGTTGAATCGAAGAATATACTTCTTGCTTGCTGCAGAGTCCTCACCGACAAGCTCGTAATAACCCTTAGCTCCGGCAAGCGCCTCATCGAGGCGAGATAGATCCAGGGGTAGATCCTCCGGCTTCAGGATGATCATGTACGGCGTAAACATCTTCATGTATGCCATCGAGCCCTGAGGAGCAGTTACGCGAAGTCCATAGAGCTTCGTGATGCCCTCATCACCGCTAGCTCCTGCCAGATAGTCAGTGAGGATGGTGTTCGAAAGGGTCTTACTCAGGACGCTTCGACCTGCAGCTGAGAAGCCCGCACCAGTGCTGAGCTCGCCAGAGGCCCCAAGAAAGGGCAACCAACTCAGCTTTGCTACAAGCGCAGCTTCAACTTTGCCGTGGGTGTCTCGCGAACGCTCTTTCACGTGTTCTGTTGTCGACAGCGATTTTCCACCCGCGGAAATATCGAGATAGTCGGAGACCGATTCCTCGTCAAGGAGACGACCTTGATCATCGTCTTTCCTGAGCCGTCGTTGTCTGACGGCATCATTCTTTGAGCCTCATAGTGTCCTGATTATGACAGCGCCCTGGACGCGCGAAACGCCAGAACCCGCCTCGTATTACGCGCGTCGAACGCTCGGCGGGACACCTCGGGGCGCGCAGGTCGATTTTCACCATTAGAGCGCGAAGCCCCTTAGATTCGAGACATGTTTACTTCTCGCAAGCTGCCGCCCGCGCCCGATCTCGAAAGTGCGCGAAAGAACGCTCGAATCCTGAACATCGATGATCAAGAATGGCCATACCAGCCACTCCTGGAGAGGGATGGGTACCACGTTGAACGCTGGGCAGAGATTCGGACGCTAACTCAACTGACCGACGGTCACTACAACCTGATTTTGCTCGATATTCAGGGCGTTGGGATGACCGAATCGCAAAAGCTTCAAGGGCTGGGCATCCTCGAGCACATCAAACGCACAAACCCCGCCCAATCGGTGATTGTCTACTCATCTAAGGCGCAGAAGCCTTCGATGAACAAATACATTTCCATGGCAGATGCAGTTCTGGATAAGGCAGATCCGTATGTGGAGTTCAAGTCTGCGATCGATGACCTGATCGTGAACCGGACCTCGTTCGATTACTTTGTCGCAGTTATGAATCGGGAGCTAGGAACGGACGCTGCTAGAGCCCCGAAGGCGGTCCAATACGCTCTGGCGTCAGTGCGCAGGAACGACACGGACCAGTTGGGAAGATACCTAGAGAAGGTCCTAACGAACGGGCAGAAAATCACCACCGTCCTCGGGATCGTTGCTGCGGGAGTAAAAGTAGTCCGAGCGTTTGCAGCATGAACGAATCGATCTGGAATCTGTTCCCCTTTCCCACCTTGGCGGGCGGCGTCATCACTGACGGCTCAACGATGCCTGCACACCGAGATTGCCTCAGCTGCGCTACACGACCCTGCACAAAGGACGCGAGCGCTCCGGGCCAGGTTTCCCAATGTAGGTACGGCTTGACGTTCGCGCGCATCGATGACGACAGACTTGCGGTGGGGATGGTGGCTTCGACCGGGGACACCGCATCTCCCGCGGCTCGTCGACGTTACAAGGAGCGAGATAGACACGCTAGGCCCGACCACATCGAACGCGCTGTCCTAGCGGCGATCAAGCTGGGACCTGGAGTTGTCAATTCATTTTCCACGAACCGGTCCGCGGCTCTCGAGCTCCTGGCGACTGACGAAGACATGCAGAAGGCGCTCGCTGAAAAACTAAGGAGGGATTTCGACAGTAACGTTGCCCAAAGTCACGATTTTCTCCAGCTGGTGAAACTCGTGAGGGGTCACGCGGAGGTACTTCTAAAAGAGGCTCACCCGCAACTGAGTCCAGAGGATGCTGCAGATTCGGAACCGGCTCTAGGTGCGATCTACTACTCCACGTCTCTCATGATTGCGAAGCTCGACGCTCTGGTCTATCTCAACGAGATAAACCGGGCCTTCGGCAATGAGCGAGAGATACGACTACATTCTCTTATCCTCAAGTACATTCGCATTTACCTCTGGCAGGCAAAACAAAAAGGGGTCTGGATCAGCCTCCAAGAGTCATACGCGACCGGGTATTACGACGGAGCAGCGCTTGGAGCCGTGATTCAGGGGTTGCTCGACAACATGGTCAAATACGCTCCGGCGAATTCAAAGGCTTCAATCCGATTTTCGGAAACTGACGGCGTAGTTCGAATCGATTTCGCATCGCTGGGGCCGCGGATCACGAAGCGGGAAGTGAGCGAAATCTTCATTCCGGGCGTTCGGGGAGTCGCGGCACAAAACAGCAATTCCGAGGGCCAAGGTATTGGGCTAGCCACTGTGAAAGCAGTCTCCGACGCTCTCGACTTGCAAGTGAGGGTCGAACAATCACCTGATCCGGACAAAATTCATGCTCAAGCCTATGAAACGATCTTCTCCATCTCGTTAGCGACCGAATAACTAGTTCCCCAGTCTTCGATGTAGCTATCCCACTTGATCGGTATAGATCTGGCCCGTGGAATGGGAAAGCCCGATACCGAGCGTGCCGATGCCCGCTTGGCTTTTACGCTCAGAAGTTTGACAAATGCTCCTCACAGTTAGTCAAGTCGGTTGGACCGATGTCGACGAAGTCTTGCGCGTAATGCACGAAAAATTCGGGCAAGACGCGGACGAAGCGCGAGTCACTGCACTGGCAGATCAAGACACCAACGACGGCGTTGAGAATGGCGTTTTTGCTCTAGCTGCGCGAAACTCTGACGGAGGAAGTCTGGTGGGTTACCTCATCGGCATTCCATTCGTCTCGCAGAGTGAAACAGACGCGTTATGGATTAGCAAGAAAGTTGCCGCGCTGTCCGAAGTCGCATCTAGTATCCGCGGCGAAGGGATCGGGAAGACTCTGATCGGCGCTGCGCTCGAGCTGTGGAGTGCGCATGGGTTCTCCGAGGTACGCGCCCAAATAGAGCCAGCACTGGCGGACTACTACACCGAGCTAGGTTTCGAGGTCAGCGGAGGGTCGTCTTGGAGAGAACGGAGCGATGAGTTACCACGAGGGACATATCGTGAGTTTCACGACTTCCCAACCGACAAGAAGTACTCACGTTCTGCACGGAGGAAGCAGGACGTGATTTCCTCGGGCGTCGCAGTTATTGACTCGTCGCTCTCCGCCCGTGACGCCATGAACGGCCGAAGCATCCGGATCAAAGAGTCAGATGGCTGCGAAAGAGGGCGGTCGCAGGGCGCGTAGAGTTCTGGAATTTGAGCATCCTCAAGAGCCCCGCCCCAGGTCTCCCGGCGGAGTCCGTACCAAATTGTCCCGCGCCCGGAGGGCCCGATCGTTACGCAGAAGTCTTTGATCGCACCGCAGCACTCGTAAGGCTCTGACAATCGCGAAAGAACGTGGCGGTGCGCAGCTTGGCTGTCGTTGTTTTGTTCTCGGGTCTTGAGAACTTCTTCTATGGTGTGCACATTGTTTTGCCCTTTCGATGAAGCAGTTGCGAGGCGGAGGATTTTCGATGATGAGGCGGAGGATCGATAGAAGCGAGTGAGGCAGTGCAATCGGGAGACCCCGTATTCACTGAGGCCGAGAGGGCGTGTTTGAGTTTTGCAATCGACCCACAGTGAAAGGCCCCCGAGAAATCGGGGGCCTTCTTCGTTTCGGAGGACCGTAGGCTGCGTTCGCGGCGCCAAGGTCCATTGAGACAGCGAGACAGCGAGACAGATGAGGCTGAATCGGGTTGCACACACGATCCGGCTCAGTGGAATGTGGAATTCCAGAGTTCGACGACGCTCCTGGCGATTTTTCCTGAGGTGTTCGGCTCGGCGACGCCATCGTCGATCACCGC
>Ga0247741_1000096_pt1 | contig 64906 bp, 51 predicted proteins | sample UWRJL213509R2_FD_180945 | JGI IMG/M metagenome (GOLD analysis project Ga0247741, IMG submission 180945) | Plant litter microbial communities from Arlington Agricultural Research Station in Wisconsin, United States - UWRJ-L213-509R-2 | ecosystem: Environmental > Terrestrial > Plant litter >... | reverse complement strand
TCAGAAATATTTCCACAATCATCAGAAACCGTCCATGTATTGGTATACGTTCCCGCATTCGAACAAGATGCTGACGCGACAAACTGCCCGCTTGTTTTTACAATATTCAAAACATCGGCATCACACAAATCAGAAGCCGTTGGAAACCACGCTTGCGCGGAAGCCAAAGCGGTTAAGTCGCTGCATTCTAAAGTTGCATCCAAAGAATTTACCTGACTTGTCCAAGTTGGTTTTGTAGTATCCTGAATTGTAATAACTTGCGTGAAAGTATCAGAAACATTTCCACAATCATCTGTTACAGTCCAGGTATTGGTATAAGTTCCGGCATTCAAGCAAGATCCCGAAGCTATAAACTGCCCGCTTGTTTTTACGATATTCAAAACATCGGCATCACACAAATCGGAAGCCGTTGGGAATAACGCTTGCGCGGAAGCCAAAGCGGTTAAGTCACTGCATTCTAAAGTTACATCCAAAGAATTTATCTGACTTGTCCATGTTGGTTTTGTAGTATCCTGAATTGTAATTACTTGGAAGAAAGTATCAGAAAGATTTCCACAATCATCAGAAACTGTCCATGTATTGGTGTAAGTTCCGGCATTCGAACAAGATGCTGACGCCACAAACTGCCCGCTTGTTTTTACGATATTCAAAACATCGGCATCACACAAATCTGAAGCCGTTGGGAATAACGCTTGCGCGGAAGCTAAAGCGGTTAAGTCACTGCATTCTAAAGCTGCATCCAAAGAAGCGGGAGTAGTTGCCCACGTTGGTTTTGTAGTATCCTGAATTGTAATAATTTGCGTGAAAGTGTCAGAAACATTTCCACAATCATCTGTTACAGTCCATATATTGGTATAAGTTCCGGCATTCAAGCAAGATCCCGAAGCTAGAAACTGTCCGCTTGTTTTTACGATATTCAAAACATCGGCATCACACAAATCGGAAGACGTTGGAAACCACGCTTGCGCGGAAGCCAAAGCGGTTAAGTCACTGCATTCTAAAGTTGCATCCAAAGAATTTACCTGACTTGTCCAAGTTGGTTTTGTAGTATCCTGAATTGTAATAACTTGCGTGAAAGTATCAGAAATATTTCCGCAATCATCAGAAACCGTCCAGGTATTGGTGTAAGTTCCGGCATTCAAGCAAGATCCCGAAGCTATAAACTGTCCGCTTTTTTTTACGATATTCAAAACATCGGCATCACACAAATCAGAAGCCGTTGGAAATAACGCTTGCGCGGAGGCCAAAGCGGTTAAGTCACTGCATTCTAAAGTTGCATCCAAAGAAGCCGGAGTAGTTGTCCAAGTTGGTTTTGATGTATCCTGAATTGTAATAATTTGCGTGAAAGTATCAGAAATATTTCCACAATCATCAGAAACCGTCCATGTATTGGTATACGTTCCCGCATTCGAACAAGATGCTGACGCGACAAACTGCCCGCTTGTTTTTACGATATTCAAAACATCGGCATCACATAAATCAGAAGCCGTTGGAAATAACGCTTGCGCGGAAGCCAAAGCGGTTAAGTCGCTGCATTCTAAAGTTGCATCCAAAGAAGCAGGAGTAGTTACCCAAGTTGGTTTTGTGGTATCCTGAATTGTAATTACTTGGAAGAAAGTGTCAGAAACATTTCCGCAATCATCTGTTACAGTCCAGGTATTGGTGTAAGTTCCGGCATTCAAGCAAGATCCTGAAGCTGTAAACTGCCCGCTTGTTTTTACAATATTCAAAACATCGGCATCACACAAATCAGAAGCCGTTGGGAATAACGCTTGCGCGGAAGCCAAAGCGGTTAAGTCGCTGCATTCTAAAGTTGCATCCAACGAATTTGCTTGAGTTATCCAGGTTGGTTTTGTGGTGTCTTCAATCGTAATTACTTGAGTAAATATTGCTGAAGTATTCAAACAAACGTCTTTTGCAATCCATATATTGGTATAAGTTCCCGAGTTTGCACAAGAACCTGCGACGAAATTCCCACTTGTTTTGGTGTAGGTTACCGTTCCTCCACAATTATCGGTGGCAACCGGAGCCTGATTTTGTGCTGTAGAAAGTCCGGCAATATCACTGCATTGCAAAGTTAGATTTAATGCATTTGCGCTTGTTGTCCATGCTGGTGTAGAAGTATCTTCAATCGTAATTACTTGAGTAAATATTGTAGAAGTATTCAAACAAACATCTTTTGCAATCCAGGTGTTGGTGTAAGTTCCGGAGTTGGCACAAGAACCTGCGACGAAATTCCCACTTGTTTTAGTATAGGTTACCGTTCCTCCGCAATTATCGGTGGCAACCGGAGCCTGATTTTGTGCTGCAGAAAGTCCGGCAGTATCACTGCATTGTAATGTTAGATTTAATGCATTTGCGCTTGTTGTCCATGCTGGTGCAGAAGTATCCTGAATGGTTATGACTTGTGTGAAAGTATCAGAAACATTTCCACAATCATCCGTTACAGTCCAGGTATTCGTATAAGTTCCCGCATTCAAACATCCCGAGGACACAAACTGTCCGCTTGTTTTTACAATATTAGAAACATCAACATCACACAAATCTGTAGCCGCAGGAAACAACGCCTGCGCAGTAATGAGACCCTGCGCATCGCTGCATTCCAAAGTTTGGTTTAAAGAATTTGCCTGAGTTATCCAGGCTGGTTTTGATGTATCTTGTATAATTATTGTTTGACTAACAGGCACTGAAGTATTTCCACATGCATCTTTAGCTGTCCATGTTCTAATTTTAGTATATGATCCCGTACAATTGTTATTTGTAATTGCTTCTACAAAAGTCAATGATGCAACTACGCCACTATTATCTGTCGCTGTAGCTTGTGCAAAAACAGGCACTACAGGACAATTTATGGTAGTTGAAGAAGGTAAAGGATCTATTACCGGCAGTATCGAATCGCCGTCGATGATGGTTATAGTTTTGGTCACGGTACAATTATTTGTATCTGTAACCAAAACACTATAGTTTCCTGCTAATAAACCAGTTGCTGTTGCGTTTGTACCTCCTGATGGTGACCATTGATAAGTATAAGGCGCCGTTCCTCCGGTAGGAACCACAGTAGCCGTTCCGTCAGCACCTCCAAAACAAGTAACATTTGTATTTGATATTGTAGCCGCCAAAGTTGTGGGCTGATTAATAGTAAAAACCTGAGTTTTCGTACAGCTGTTTGAATCTGTTACTGTTAGGGTATAACTCCCCGGAGCTATATTCAATAAATCTTTGGTAGTCGCACCAGTATTCCATAGATACGTATATACGGGAGTTCCGCCTGTTACATTTAGAGTCAGAGAAGTGGTCCCGCCGCTGCATCCAATTGCAGTATGTGTTTCGCTTAACATAATTTCTGCAGGTTCAACGATTGGAACGATAAAAGTATTGGTTAAATTTTGCGAATCGGTAACGGTTAATTTTGCTGTATTATTCGATGTTGTATACGTAAAAGTGGGATTAGCAATAGTCGAATCAGGAATTCCGCCATCATTTTTAAAATCCCAGCTATAGCTATAAGGCGGAATACCTCCATTGGTTGTCGAGGTGAAATTAACCGTTGTATTCGTTCCTGTTTTGCAGGCTTTATAAGTAAATTGAACTGCTAAAGGTTTAGAAATTACAAATGAATTAGTAAAATCACATTGAGAATTGGTATAACTACTGCAGGAATAGTTCGCTCCCGGATTGTTGTTGCTATTTGTTTTCCAGGCAATTATTGTGTTACTCAGACTTAATTCATCACCACAAGTCCAGTTAAAAGGACCATAAAGCAGTTTTTTATTATTTCCGGGAACTACGGTTCCAAGCAAAACATTTATAAAAGTATTTACACCGGCTATTGTGAGGTCAGAATTTAGTCTGGCAAAGTAAATGTTTGAGTTAGAATTAGACGAATAGTTCAGAAAAATATACACCTGCCGCACTTCACCTACGGTACAGGTCGTATTCGTTATCGGGTCACCATTTACATTCGACAAACTCAGATAAACATCTGTAAGAGTGTAATTGTTAGAGGTACAATCATAATTACAAGTTCGTAAATCAACTTGTGAAAATGAAAAATGAATATTAAATACCAGCATCAACGTTATAAAAACGTTTCTAATATTTGAAAAAGTAAAAAAATAAGTAATGATTTCCATAATCTCTAATTTTATTAAGTTAGGATTAAAAAGGTTTTTGTACTTTTTGTTTTCTTAATAAAATTTGAGATTTTTTGATTAAGAAAACATTTCGGTCTTATGAAATTGAAATAAAAGCAGGTTATTATTATCTCAATATTTTAACATAAAATCTATGAATCAAAGTTATATACATTGGTTATTTTTTGATTTTTTTTATCTATAACTAACCTAAAAAGTCGTTGAAATGATCTTTTTTTGTTAAATATCGATCAAAAAAGTCTCTTTTTTTGTTATTTGTAACAAACAAAATGGATAACATTTTTCAAATTTTTCATAAAAAATAGAAAAATATTAATTATTTAAAGTGTTGTAAATCAATGATTTAATTGATTTTTTATCGATCATAATATAATCGACTAAGTGATTGTTTTGTTAGATGAAATGCAAGAAATATTAAAAATTCAATTTTATAATTTATTAAAATGTTGAAGATTCATCATTTTGCATTCTTGTTAAAATTGGATTCAAAATGTTAACAGAATTAAAAAATGAAGAGGTATTAGAATTTCTTTTGTAAATTAGAACTTCAATATAAATAGAGCTTCTTTTATGATGTTTCTAAATCCTTCCACTTATGAAAAATTTAATTTTAATACGACATGCAAAATCAAGTTGGGAAGCACCTTTAAAAGATTTTGACAGGCCTTTAATGAAAAGGGGAATTTTAGATGCTCATGAAGTATCAACCAACATTTCAAATTACCTTCCAAAAACCTATATAATGTGGAGTAGTACCGCCGCGCGCGCTTCAGAGACAGCTTTAATCTTTGCTCAAAACATATCTTATCCCATAGAAAGCATTATTTATAAAGACGATCTTTATACTTTTGATGATAAACAGCTCGAAAAAGTTATCAAATCATGTGATAATAGTTTCGAAAGCGTTATTCTTTTTGGACATAACGAGGCTATTACAAATTTTGTTAATAAATTTGGGGATGTTTTTATTGAAAATGTACCTACATCAGGATTTGTATCACTTAAATTTGATACCGAAGACTGGGACGCAATTCATAAAGGAACAACCCAAAAAACCATTTTCCCCAAAGATTTAAAATAAATAAAGTGTACGAACAGAAATATATCGATAGAGAAAAAAGTTGGTTAGCGTTTAATGCAAGAGTGCTTCAGGAAGCAGCAGATAATACGGTTCCGCTTTTAGACAGGTTGCGTTTTGTTGGAATTTTTTCGAACAATTTAGATGAATTTTTTAGAGTTCGCTACGCCGCAATCCGCAGATTGAGTCTTTCTGGAATTTCAGGAGAAAAATATTTAGGAGGCGTTTCTGCGCATCAGTTAATTAAAGATATTACCGAAATCGTAATTCAGCAGCAATCTGAAAGTTTACGTATTTTAGGAAATATTGAATCTGAACTCGAAGCCGAAAATATTTTCATCATCAACGAAAATGAAATTACTAGTGAGCAGGACAAATTTTTGAAAGATTTTTTTGCTCAAAGATTAAGTCCTGAATTAGTTACTATTATTTTGAATGATCTGGCAGAATTTCCAATCCTAAAAGATACTTTAGGATATTTGGCGGTTCGTTTAGAGATGAATACCAACGATGAGGTTCGATACGCTGTTATCGAAATTCCTAAAACGATCAACAGGTTTGTCGTTTTGCCATCTCACGATGATAAACAATATGTAATTTTAATTGATGATGTTATTCGCCATAATCTGAAAAACATCTTTAATATATTCGATTATAAAAGCGTTTCGGCGCACATGATCAAAATTACGCGCGATGCTCAATTAGATATCGATAGTGATTTGAGTAAAAGTATGCTCGAAAAAATTGCTACATCTGTAAAAGACAGAAGAATAGGTGAGCCCGTTCGATTTATTTATGATAGTTTAATCGAAGAAGATACACTGCGTTTCTTTCTCGATAAAATGAAAATTGTAGAAACAGACAGTATTATTCCTGGAGGAAGATATCACAATCGTCGCGATTATATGAATTTTCCAAACCTGGGAAGATATGACTTATTGTATAAAACCAATGATGCGCTGCCAATTCCCGGATTGAGTTTGGGCGGAAGTATACTGGAGAAAATCAGCAAAAAAGATTATTTGTTGCACGCTCCGTATCAGTCGTTTTCATACTTGACAAAGTTTTTGCGTGAAGCAGCTTTAGATCCAAAAGTAACAAGTATTAAAATCACTTTGTACCGTTTGGCAAAGAATTCGCAAATTATCAGTTCGTTGATTAATGCGGCAAAAAACGGAAAAAAAGTTACGGTTCAAATTGAACTTCAGGCACGTTTTGATGAAGCTTCGAATATTTCGTATGCTGAACAGATGCAAACCGAAGGAATCGAATTGATATTTGGAATCAAAGGCTTGAAAGTACACAGCAAAATTTGTGTTATCGAAAGAACCGAAGACGATAAAAGTCGTCGTTATGGCTTTATTTCAACAGGAAATTTCAATGAATCAACGGCCAAAATTTATACCGATGTGACACTTTTCACCTGTAATCAGGGAATTTTAAAAGACATTTCTAAAATTTTCGAATTTTTCGATATCAATTACAGAGTTCACCGTTACAAGCATTTAATAGTTTCTCCGCATTATACGAGAACCAAATTTATAAAACTAATAGATCGTGAAATTCTGCACGCTTTGGCGGGTAGAAAAACGCATATAAAGTTGAAGATGAATAGCTTATCTGATTTTAAAATGATCGATAAATTATACGAAGCCAGTAATGCCGGCGTAAAAATTCAGCTTCAGGTAAGAGGAATTTGCTCTTTGATTCCGGGAATTCCGGGTATGAGCGAAAACATCGAAGCCATAAGTATTGTAGACAATTATCTGGAACATTCCAGAGTTTATATTTTTGGAAATGCCGGTTTAACCGAAGTTTATATTTCATCTGCTGATTTCATGACTAGAAATCTGGACGGAAGAGTTGAGGTAACCTGCCCAATTTATGATTTGGAAATTAAAAAAGAACTAATCGATAATTTTAATATTGCATGGAAAGGGAATGTTAAAGTGAGATATCATTCCTATAAATTAGACAATAAATACAAGCCAAGAAATCATCATGCGCCATTTAGAGCTCAAATTGAAACCTATAAATATTACCAGAATAAAATTTCGGCATTAGAAGAGGTGGCACAAAAAATAAATTAATAATACCAAAAACAAATCATAAGTGAGCATGATTAATATAAAGAAGTTTGCAGCAATAGATATTGGTTCAAATGCCATGAGGCTTCTGATATCGAATGTTGTGGAACAAGAAGGCAAAGAACCGCAGTTTAACAAAAGTTCCCTTGTTCGTGTGCCAATTCGTTTGGGACAAGATGCCTTTACAGTAGGAGAAATTTCAGAAGAAAATATAGATCGAATGGTCGATGCCATGAAAGCATTCAACCTTTTGATGAAAGTACATAAAGTAGAGCGCTATATGGCGTTTGCCACTTCGGCAATGCGTGAAGCTTATAATGCTAAAGAAGTTGTGGCTTTGATTAAGAAAAAAGCCGACATTAAAATCGAAATTATTGATGGTAAAAAAGAGGCTGCAATTATCGCTTCGACAGATTTACATCATTTGCTTAAAAACGATGAAACGTATCTTTTTGTAGATGTTGGCGGCGGAAGTACTGAATTTACCCTTTTCTCTGATGGAAAAATGATTACTTCAAGATCATTCAAAGCTGGAACTGTTCGTTTACTAAACGGAATGGTTCATGATGTGGTTTGGGATGAAATCGAAAAATGGATCAAAACCAACACGGCAGATTATGAAGAAGTTACCTTGATTGGTTCTGGCGGAAACATTAATAAATTGTTTAAAATGTCTGGAAAACAGCAGGAAAAACCGCTTTCGTACATTTATATCAATTCGCAATATGCATTTTTAAATTCATTGACTTACGAGCAAAGAATAGCCGAATTAGGTTTAAACTCTGACCGTGCCGACGTAATTATCCACGCAACAAGAATTTATCTTAACGCAATGAAATGGAGTGGGGCGCGCCAGATCTACGTTCCAAAAATTGGACTTTCTGACGGAATCGTAAAAGCAATGTATTACGGTAAAATATAATTTTTTGCTACTAATTTCACGAATTTACACGAATTAATTTTTTGCAACGAATAAAAAAATTAGTGAAAATTAGAGAAATTGCTTCGTCTGTTCGCTATCGCTCGGGTCGTGGCAAACTATTTTTTAAAACTTATATAAAATGAATAAAACCAGACTCGAAGCCTTTAGTGATGGTGTTTTAGCAATTATTATCACCATTATGATTTTAGAGATCAAAGTGCCTCACGGAGTAGAGTTTGCAGATTTAAAGCCGCTTATTCCGAAGTTTTTAAGCTATGTTTTAAGTTTTATTTATGTTGGAATTTACTGGAACAATCACCACTATTTACTTCACGGTTTATCAAAAGTAAACGGGAAAATACTTTGGGCAAATCTTCATTTATTATTTTGGCTTTCCCTGATTCCCGTTGCCACAGGCTGGATGGGAGAACATAATTTTGCAAAAGCAGCAATGGCATTTTACGGAATCATTTTATTGCTTTGCGCAATTGCGTATGTAATTCTTCAAAAAACGGTTTTAGATGTAGAAGGAAGAGATTCTGCATTGGCAAAAGCTTTGGGAAATGATTTTAAAGGAAAAGCATCTGCGGTTTTATATACAGTTGGAATTGTAGCTTCGTTTTACAATGAATGGATTTCCGGCATTGCCTATTTTATTGTTGCAATGTCGTGGCTTATTCCCGATAAAAGAATCGAAAAGGTTTTTACTAAATAACTTTTCAAATACTCTAAATAAAGTTGTAAGTTCGTTTTGATATAATCTGTTTTAATAAAGATGAAAAAAAGAATACTTACGATATTTTTGACTTTTAATTTGTTGGGATTGCTAAATGCCTGTTTTCCTGATTGTCCGGCAGAAAAATATTATGATTATGATGCTATAATAGCCAATGTAGGTTATCCTAAAGTTTTAGCAAATGAACAATTAAGATTCGGATATGATATCGATTGGGATAATATTAAATATTTAGCACAAACAAACTTCAATTTCAACTTTTCTACAGCTGCATACGCGACGAGTAAGTGTGAAAAAGGTTATGAAGGTGAAAAATATCCAGTAATTAGAATTTCGGTTAAAAGTGATACAGCTTTTAATAGCGATTTTCCAGCTGGTTCTGAATTAAATAGTATTGTTAGAGCAAGTAGTCGTGATAGTAATGACGAACTAGTTGAAGATGTTCTTGCTAATTTAAATCCAGCCAAATTAATTACTTGGTCAATGGAAATAGCTTTAAAACCCGAAAGTTCTAAAAAACACAGATTTACAATAGAAATTGAAAAATCAAACCACCAGATATTAAAATCGACCACTGAAGAAGTAACATTTGAATAAAACAGATCTTAATTACTAAAATTAATGCTAAAATGAAATCCGTTTTTCAATCCATTCAGGTTTTGCCTCAGGAAGAATTAGATCAGTTAGACGATTTAATCAGTATTAAAAAGCTTAAAAAAGGAGAAATTTTATTGAATGAAAATGAGGTTTGTAACGAAATCTATTTTATCAAAAGCGGCATTTTACGCTCGTATTTTTTCAATCATCAGGGCGATGAAATTACCAATTGTTTTGCTTTCGAAAACGAATTTATGGCCTCGTTTACCAGTTTTATAACACAGGAAGTAGCCGAAGAAAGTATTCAGGCTTTAGCCGATACAGAATTACAGATTATCAGTCGTGAAAGTTTAGAAAAGCTTTATAAAATAGGAATTCATTGGCAGGAAATCGGAAGAAAATTAACTGAAATGGAATATGTAACACTTCAAAAAAGAATGATTTCTTTTCAGAAATTATCTGGGAAACAGCGTTATGAAGAATTGTATCAAAACCATCAAAAATACATTCAGTTGATTCCGCTTCAATATCTGGCTTCTTATTTAGGCGTTACGCCAAGACATTTAAGCCGCATTCGAAAAGCAATTTTATAGGACATTTGTCTGATAGTTTTTTTTATGTGAATACTATTTTTGTAAAAACATAAATATGAAAAAAATACTGATTATAAACGGACATCCTAATTCTTCAAGCTTCAATTTTGGTATTGCCGATTCTTATCAAAAAGGCGCTGTTGCTTCTGGCGCACAAGTAGAAATCATTACAATTGCAGAGTTGGAATTTAATCCCAATTTAAAATTTGGCTATCAAAAACGAACCGAATTAGAACCGGATTTACTGGAATCCTGGAAGAAAATTAAAAACGCAGATCATTTGGTTTGGATTCATCCTGTTTGGTGGGGTGGACTTCCGGCAATTACAAAAGGTTTTATAGATCGCTTATTTTTACCCGGAATGGCATTTCAATATCGCGAAAATTCAGTTTGGTGGGATAAACTCTTAAAAGATAAAACAGCACATATTATCACGACTTTAGATCAGCCGGGATGGTATTACAGATTGTTTTTTGGAAGACCAAGTGTGAATCAATTGAAGAAATCAACTTTAGAATTCTGCGGCGTAAAACCCGTAAAAGTAACCTACATCGGAATCGTAAAAACGGCAGACGATTCTCAAAGAGATAAATGGTTGCAAAAAGTATATAACTTTGGACTTAAAAATAAATAAAAAGTTTGCCACGAATTTTACGAATTATTTTTTCATTCTTTTTGCGAAAAAACAATTCGTGAAATTTGTGGCAAAAAAACTACGCGTTTAAATCCAATCCAAATGTAGAACGCAAAAGTTCAATATTTGGGTTGATTTCTAATAAACGATTATATCTGTCCTGATCGTTAAAGCTTCTTTTGGTTTCAATGGTTTCATTTACAACAACTTCAATTGTAATGTCATGATTGTGCAAATGTCCTTTTAAATGTCCTAAAAGCCCATTAATCTGACTTTCAAAATCTAATTTAGAACCTTCGTTTGGCAATTCAAGCGTAATTACCGTTCCGTTTAAAGTGGGGTCGTTAATCAATAATAACGATTCCATGATTTTAAAACCTTTTTCGCCCAAACGCTGTGCGTATTTATTCCATTGCAATAACATTTCGGTTTCAGTAAATTCTTCCGTAGGCAAAACCGAAGATGGTTTTACATAAGATTTAGTGCTTTCTTCCATCGCTTTTTTCGCGCGAATACTTGCCAGAGAAAAAGCGGAAACCTTAGATGTGCCGTTTACTTCAGCTCTTGGAGTTTCAGGAGTTTCAACTTTTGGAGTTTCTGTTTTTACTTCAATAGCAGCATTGTCATTTTGATTCCTATTGCTATTACCGTCAGTATTTGGAATTTGGACTTTATTATTTGGAATTTCGATATTTGAAATTTCCTTTCCCTCATTTGGAATTTGGGATTTATTTTTCGGAACTTCAACTATGGAATAACCGCTATTTTTAAAATAAGTAGGCGGAATTATGAATTGCTCAACTTTTTTTTTTCTCCATCAAAGTTGATAGAGGCCAATTGCATCAAACATAATTCGACTAAAAGACGCTGATTCTGACTCAGTTTGTACTTTAAATCGCAGTCGTTTGCTATATCAATTCCTTTTAATAAAAAATCTTGTGAACATTTTTGCGCTTGTACACCGTACATTTGCTGTGCTTGTTCGCCAACCTCTAATAAACTTAAAGTTGCAGGAGTTTTGCTTACTAATAAATCTCTGAAATGAGAAGCTAATCCAGCTATAAAATGATGTCCGTCAAAACCTTTTGACAGAATATCGTTGTAAGCCAGTAAAAGATCCGGAATCTTATTTTCTAAAAGTAAATCGGTAATACTGATGTATGTTTCGTAATCTAAAACGTTTAGGTTTTCAGTTACGGCCTGACGCGTTAAATTAGTTCCACAGTAAGAAACCACACGATCAAAAATAGATAAAGCGTCACGCATGGCACCATCGGCTTTTTGAGCGATAATGTGCAAAGCATCGTCTTCAAAATTAATTCCCTGGCTTGTTGCAACCTCTGCCAAATGTTCTTTAGCATCTTTTACAGTAATTCTCTTGAAATCAAAAATCTGACAACGAGATAATATCGTAGGAATAATTTTGTGTTTTTCTGTTGTTGCCAGAATGAAAATAGCATGCTTTGGCGGTTCTTCCAATGTTTTCAAAAAAGCATTAAAAGCGGCCGAAGACAACATATGAACCTCGTCAATAATATATACTTTGTATTGCCCGGTTTGTGGCGGAATCCGAACCTGATCAATCAGGCTACGAATATCATCAACCGAGTTGTTTGAAGCAGCATCTAACTCAAAAACGTTAAAAGCAAAATCTTCATTTGGATCATCGTATCCGGGCTGGTTTATTTTTCGGGCCAAAATACGCGCGCAGGTCGTTTTTCCAACACCACGCGGTCCGGTGAATAAGAGTGCAGAAGCAAGGTGATTGCTTTCTATGGCATTCAGCAAAGTGTTGGTAATGGCTTTTTGACCTACAACATCCTTAAAGGTTTGCGGGCGATATTTACGAGCCGATACTACAAATTGTTCCATATTCTATTTTATTCGATAGCAAATATAGGCTGAAAATTACCAAATCACAAATCTGGAATTGATAAATGTGAGAAGGATTTTTAAGTGTTTTGAATATGAGAAAGGAACCGTTAATTTTAAAATTGAACCAATAAGAAATTAAGAAAATTTAGGCATTTTTTCCTGATAAAATTGATATTTTTAAAGATAGCTAATTTGGATTTATCCTGAAAACTTATTTTTATGAGAAAATTAAAGTTACAAATAAACATGACTCTCGACGGATTTGTTGGAGATAGTAAAGGTGAATTAAATTGGATGCTACCTGAAGTCGATGAAAAACAAATACAATATTTACATGAGCTTACAAATAGTATAGATACTATAATTTTAGGCCGTGTAATGGCAACAGAAGGAATTCCGTATTGGGAAAGCGTTGCCAAAAGTAAAAGTAAAAACGAAGAAGTTGCGTATGCCAATTTGTTCGTAAAAACACGTAAAATTATTTTCAGTAAAACACTAAAAAGCTTTGAAGGAGAAAACACTTCAATTGAAAATGGCAATTTAAAAAAAACGATAACTCAATTAAAAGCTGAGCCCGGAAAAGATATAATGGTTTATGGCGGTGCAAGATTTGTTTCGTCTTTAATAGAACAAAATTTAATAGATGAATTGCATTTATTTATTCATCCTGTGGCGATTGGAAATGGTTTACCAATTTTTGGTAAAAAATCTAAATTTGAGTTGGTAAAATCTGAGGCTTATAGTAATGGGATTGTGCTTCATTTGTATAAGCTTTAGTTGATGGTAAAAAGTATTAGTTACTTGTGTTAAAAAGTATTATTTTTCGAAAGATAATTTCTGCTGACACGATCGTCGTCCCATTCATGAATGCAAATCTGAATCAAATACAATTAACTATTAAATATTAAAGTGAAAAAAATATTAATTACTGCAGCGATTGTTCTTGGAATCTTTTTTCTTTTTATAGGATTAATTATCTTCTATTTTTTGAATATATTTAGTTTTAATTTTGAATAGGCAACTTTCTTTTAGTTGTCCTGAACTCCTGCTAGTAGATTAATCAAAATTAAAACAATGTCAATGAAACAATTTCTTTTCTTCTTCATAATAATCAGTTTTTCTAACGTTACAGCGCAAAAAATGAATTCAAAAACTAATATTCATTTCCTGAAAATTACAAATCAATTTTCTGTGGAAGATTTTGAGCAGGTTAAAAATTTTATTTTAAAAGAAGGAAACCAGAGAACTTATCGAAATTTTGACAATAACAATCCGTATTATGATTTTAAGAAATTTGCGGCTTATCTGGCTTCAGACATTGGGCAGCAAAATATTAATAATGATCCGAAAGAATCTGATTTCAATACATTGACTTTAAAAGATGACGATACATATTACGAAATTATTATAGTAAGAAACGGAGATATTAAAGCAAAGAAAAAAGGAATTGTAAACGGAATGCATGAAGATGAAGTTTACCTGACAGCTTACAGTCAAAAAGATATGGATAAAATTCCGAATCAATTAATTATCTATTTTGATGACATGCTGAACCGTATAAAATAAAAAATCCTTTCTCATAGAAAAAATATAAAATTGTAAGATTATTATGTAATATTTGATGTTTTAATTCGTTTAACTTTATTAGTAAATAATTAAAAAAATATCGATTATGAAGATTAAATCAGTTTTATTAGGAATGGGTCTTGCTGTTTCATTAGTAGCTTGTGGGCCAAAAGATGCAGACATTCAAAAAGAAATCAGTGCAAAATTGAGTGATAGACCAGAAGTACAGGTTACTGTAGAGAAAGGTGTTGCTACAATTTCAGGTATTTGTAAAGATGATGCATTCAAACAAGAGGTTGCAAATTCTATTAAAGAAATAAAAGGAGTAAAATCTGTAGTGAACAACTGTCAGATCGTAGCTCCCGAAGAAACTGCAGCAGCGGCTGTTATCATTACTCCGGACACTGAATTGGATAAATCATTACATAAAGTTATCGAATCTTATGACGGTGTTAGTGCAACTGTTGTTGGTGGTGTAGTAACACTTACAGGTGAAATCAAAAGAAGCCAATTGCCAAACCTTATAAAAAGCGTACAGGAATTGAAGCCTAAAAAAGTAGATAACAAGTTAATTATTAAATAAAAAGCCATGAGTTTACAAGACAAATACAAAGAGTTAACAGATTTGGCGACTAATTTAGGAGTTTCAAATTTGCAGGTAAGGGATCAGGATAATGTGTTGTATATTGATGGTACAGCAAAATCTGCAGATGACAAAGAAAAACTTTGGAATGCTTACGGAAAAATCGACCCTGATTTTAGAGCAGGCGATGTGGTTATGAATATTGAAGTTGCCGAAGGAACAACAACAGATTATACAGTTGTGAGCGGAGATTCTCTTTCGAAAATAGGAAAAGCGCACGGCGTTTCATGGCAAACCATTTACGAAGCAAATAAAGATATTATAAAAAACCCTGATGTTATTCAGCCGGGTTGGAAATTAAAAATACCAACTGCGTAATTTACTTTACGCGTTGTTTTTAAAAGTCTGTCATTTTTATGATGGACTTTTTTTATGGTTATTTTTAGCTTAAAATAAACGCGAATGACGTGGATTTTGGCGGATTTTTTTTTGTCATTTCAACGAAGGAGAAATCATCCAGAAAGCAACGCACTGTGTGGCTTCAGCAAATGCGATTCTCCTTCGTCGAAATGACAAACTTCATAAATAATTTAAAAAATCACCTGCCCTTAATACTCAAATCAAATAAAAATTTTGAAGTTTCCTGATCAGAGTCGGCGGAGAAGCCTGCTACATAAACGCCTTTTTTGCCCGAATTCGATTTAATTCCGTATACAACTGCCTCATCGCCTGGGTCCGAATCCCCTTCGTATCGATACACATGAACAATTTCAAATTTTTCGGGATTTTTTTTAATCATGTCTGAATTTGAGTTCAGATTAAAATCACATGTAAATCCTTTTTCATTCAATTGATCTAAAGCCTTTGAGACAGTTGCGTAATGATACATTTTAGCCATAATAAATGAATTTAAAAATTAAGGATTTTAAAGGTAACCAATTTAAAATTAAAACGTTATGAAAATTTTATAAAAAACTGAAATTTAAATACTCGTTTCTTCTCTTATAAATCGCTACTTTTGCCGCGCAGACCGCCTTATCGTCGTTCGCTTTTGCGGAGGGAGGAAAGTCCGGACACCAAAGAGAAGCATAGCGGGTAACACCCGTCGGCGTTAGAAATAGCGCAAGGACAAGTGCAACAGAAAGTATGTACAGGTAATGCTGTAGTGAAACCAGGTAAACTCTATGCGGTGAAATACCAAGTATATCAGCATTTAAGGGCTTCTCGTTCGTTGCTGAAGGGTAGGTAGCTTGAGTTTCGAAGTAATTCGGAATCTAGATAAATGATAAGGCTCTGATTTATCAGAGACAGAATCCGGCTTATAGGTCTGCATTTTTTATATATTTGTGAAAGTTCTAATCTAATTTCATGAATATACCTTCACCGAAACCTGCCAATACAATAAAGAAAAGTACTTTTAAGGCAGTAATAACCAATCTTACTTTTTGGGTTTTAATTGCCATAATTGCAGGTGTTTTGCTCGGGCATTTTTCGCCTGAAAACGGTGTAAAAATGGAAATCATCGGGAAAACATTTGTCGATATTATCAAACTATTTATTGGTCCGATAATTTTCCTGACGATTGTTTTAGGAATTTCCGGAATGGGAAATCTTAAAAAAGTGGGGCGAATTGGTATCAAGGCCTTGACGTATTTTGAGGTCGTTTCAACAGTTGCGCTGGCAATTGGAGTAGGAGTCGCGTATTTTTTTCAACCCGGAAAAATTGACAAATCTGGTTTGGCTTTGCAGGATGCCAGTAAATACACGAATCATGCTGCGGAGAACTTTTCGTGGCTGCAATTTTTTCTGTCAAATTTTACGCTGCAGGTTTTATTGGCGGCAATTGTTTGCGGAATTGCCTTGAATTTTTATCAAAAAAGAGAACAGACTATTTTGATTTTAGAACGTTTTTCGAAAGTCGTTTTTACCGGATTAAAATACGTCATGTATCTGGCGCCGCTTGGTGCTTTTGGAGGAATGGCATATACGATTGGTAAATTCGGATTGCAAACTTTGATTCCGCTTGGAAAATTAATGTTGTGTGTTTATTTGACAATGGCTTTGTTTGTATTTTTAGTTTTAGGAAGCATTTTGAGATATTATAAAATCAAAATTCTTTCGATTCTAAAATACATTAAAGAAGAACTTTTATTGGTTTTGGGAACATCATCTTCTGAAGCTGCATTGCCAAGTATTATGGTCAAATTAGAACAAATGGGATGCAGTAAATCTGTCGTAGGATTGGTGATCCCAACAGGATATTCTTTTAATCTCGACGGAACTTCGATTTATTTATCGATGTCGGTTATATTTCTCGCACAATTGTATGATGTACATTTGAGTTTCTTCGAAATCCTGAGCGTAATCGGAATTTTGATGATTACTTCAAAAGGTGCGGCAGGCGTAACCGGAAGCGGATTTATTGTTTTGGCGTCGACTTTAACGGCTTTGCATAAAATTCCGGTCGAAGGTTTGGCTTTTTTACTTGGAGTAGATAAATTTATGAGCGAAGCAAGAGCAATTACAAATTTGATAGGGAATACTGTTGCAACGATTATTATTTCGAAAACAGAACACGATTTTACGGAGTTGAATTTGGAGCCTGTTTTGGAGGAATAATTACTTTACGCAAAATTGAACGAGGATGACACGTATTCGTTAAAGCGAAAGCGCGGATTTATACGGATTTTTTATTCTCATTTTGTCATCCCGAGGAACGAGTGATCTCCGTAAGCAGCTCCGCAATTTATTGGAATTTGGAATTTTTTAATTGGAATTTATGAAAACAAGAATTGGAATTTTAGGACTTGGCGGCGTTGGTGGATATTTTGGCGGACTTTTAGCGAAAGCTTATTTTAAGTCTAAAGAAGTTGAAATTGTTTTTATTGCTCGTGGCGAAACTCAAAAAGCAATTGCCGAAAATGGGTTGAAAATTATAACAGATAACACTGAAACGATTGTGCATCCAAAATTAGTTTCGAATAATCCCGATGAAATTGGAATTTTAGATTATTTAATTTGTGCTACAAAAACCTACGATATTAAGGAAAGTCTAACTTCGTTAAAACAATGTATTGTTTCAAAAACGGTTATTTTGCCTTTGTACAATGGCGTTGATGCACGGGAGCGTATTCAGAAAATTTTTCCTGAAAATGATATTCTGCAAGGTTGCGTTTATATTATTTCGATGATTTTTTCTCCCGGAACAATCAGGAAAATTGGTTTTTATGAAAAGTTATTTTTCGGTTCCAATACAGTTTCTGATTCAAAATTAAATGAATTGCAAAGTATTTTTGAGAAAGCTAAAATAGAAAGTTATTTAGTCGAAAATATTGAAGAAACCGTTTGGGAGAAATTCATTTTCATTTCGGCTCTGGCTTCTGCAACTTCATATTTAAATCAAAATATTGGAGAAATTTTAAGCAAGAAAAAATCAAAAGCTGTTTATGTAGAATTACTACATGAAATTGAGGCTGTTGCCAAAGCAAAAGGTTTGCAATTGCCGGAAGATATTGTTGAGCAAACCGTTATAAAACTCGAAAAATCGCCTAAAGAAGCGACTTCATCGATGCACAGAGATTTAACAGCTGGTAATAAAACAGAAGTTATGTCGCTAACGCAATTTATTGTGAAAGAGGGTTTAAAGTATAAAATAAAAACACCTCTTTATGAAAAGATAGCAAATGCTTTGGTTTAACTACGATTCGTCTTTTGTAGTTCGAACTAAACTGATGCCCGACATGAAGAAAACGATTCCTAATATTCCGTAAATAATTAGAGATTTGATATCTCTTGTTTCGCCGGAAGTGCTGGAAAATATGACTGCAGTGTAAATAAGACCTGCTATTCCCAAAATGGTAAGCACTGCTCCGAAAAATCTTTTAAGATTCATGATTTATGTTTTTTAAGGTTTACATCAAATGTACCAGATAAACACTTTTAAGCTGTTATACAATTGTTTACGAAACTTATATGATTTGCAGTATTATTTTTTATAAAAGAGAAAGCAAAGGCCATTGAGAAAAATGCTCAATTGATGTTAATTTTAAGTATGTTTGGTAAAATAAAAACCACATTTAACATTTATGCCGCAACTATACAGGAGATTAAAAAAAATATTCATTGTTTTTGTTTTGATGACCGCTTCAAATAGCAATGCCCAAAAAATTCGTCCTTTTGTGGGAGCTGGAGCCTTTTTGCATTTGTATTCGTTTGAAAAAGATTTACAATCTTCACCCGCGATTAGTTTTTCTGCGGGTTCAGAATACAAAGTCATTAGTTTTTTATCGCCGGAAATAGAAGTTAATTATATGTTTGGTAAATTTAAAGACAGGGCTGATTTAAATAAAACAGTAAACACCATAAATACTTCTGACAGATCCTTTTCGACTGTAAATTTTAGTTTTACCCCAAAAATACTTTTGCGCGGAGATTGTGAAGAATCATCTTCTTGTGCTTATGTGCAAATACTTCCTAAATATATGGTTTCATTAATTGATATTACTGAAAACAAGGGTAATAACACAATAGGCTCGCCTCAGACAGAAAAAAGTTTATCAGTCTGGAAGCAAAATTTTGGATTGGGTGTTGGGCTTGTCATTAATTTTGATACGTGGTATTCCAACTCTTTGGCAATCAATTTATGTTATAATACAATTAGAGTGTCTGAAGCTTTTGATCAATTAAATTCAAGTACACAAAAAACGGATAATGTAGGTGTTTATGGAATAGAATTTAAATATTATTTTGGAGTTAAACGTCTTAAATAGACTTAATATTAAGTCTTTTCTATTTTAAATTCCAGACCAATATTACGAACACTTTCAATGCGGATTTTTGGATCTGAATTAAAATATTTTCTAAGCCTGCTGATAAAAACATCCATACTTCGCCCGGAGAAATAATCATCTTTTTTCCAAACCGACATTAAAATTTGATCTCTTTTTAATAATTGGTTATGGTTGAGATATAAATATTCAATAAGGGCGGCTTCTTTCTCTGTGAGCTGCTGAACGTGATTTTTATTATTGAGGGTTAATCTTTCATTATCAAAAATATACGAACCAATTTCAATTATATTATTTCCGTCCAGACTTCTTTTTTGTTCGATTCTCTTTAGAATATTCTGCAAACGCAAAATCAGTTCGTCAACTTCAAAAGGTTTTATGATATAGTCGTCTGCACCTAATTTTAAGCCAATGATTTTGTCTTCTTTTAACTTTCTGGCAGTTAAAAAAATAAATGGAATCTCGGGATTGATTGTAATTATTTTTTCGGCCAATGAAAATCCGTCCAATTTTGGCATCATGACATCAAAAACACAAATATCAAAAGTTTGGTTTTTAAAATAGTCTAAAGCTATTTCTCCATTTTCTGCCCAGATTACTTCAAATTGATGCAGTTCTAAATATTGTTTTAAAATTGCAGCAAAATCAAAATCATCTTCAGCTAAAAGTAATTTTTTCAAAATAAGGTAATTAAACTTTTAATAAAATAGTAAACTGAGTTCCCTTTCCTAAATCACTCACAACGTTAACAGAGCCCTGATGCGCTTTTACAATTTGATTAACGTAATAAAGTCCTAAACCTAAACCTTTTGTGTTGTGCAGGTTTCCTTGTTGTACGCGATAAAACTTTTCAAAAAGAAGTGATTGTTTGTTCTTTTCAATTCCAATTCCGTCATCTTCAATACTAATAGAAAACTGACTTTCTATAATTCTGGTTTTTATCGTAATCGTTTTTGAACCATATTTTACAGCATTTTCCAAAACATTTAAAAAAGCGGTTGTCAGATGGAATTTATCTAAAACTAAAATTGTTTTCTGAGTTTGAAAATCAGTTTTAAGATTAATTTTCGGAAATGTAATTTTAAAATCATTTACAATTGAAAGCAAAAAATCTTCGGTTTCTATTTTTTCTTTTTGCAGTTCGATTTCATTTTCTGCCAGTGAATTTGCCATAACCTGATCGATCAGATTTTGTAAACGATTGTTTTGGCGCGAAATCGTATTGACAATGGCGTTGAAGTTTTCATCGTTTTCACGAATGTTTTTCTGCTCCAGAATTTTGGCCGAAATACCCAAAGTCGCCAAAGGTGTTTTGAGTTCGTGTGTGATATTATTGATAAAATCAGTTTTTACGTCGCTTACTTTTTTCTGTTTGATTAAAGCTTTTAAGGCGATCACAAAAAGCGTAATGAGCGTTAAAATCGAAAATAAAGACAGAATCAGAATGAAAGTCATTCGCTTTAAAACAATCATTTCCCAGTCAATTACAGAAACATACATTGAATCTTCGGTCAATAATTTATAATCCTGATTTTCAAAAGTTCCGTTGGTAGTTCCAACATAACTTCGAACCAGAAAAGCGTGATTTAAAGAAGCCAGATTTCCGTATAATTTATTCGCGATAAAAGGCCTTTCAGAAAAAATAGTATCTGTTTTTTGTGTGTTTCGATAAAGGATGAATTTATTGAGAACAATAGCAAAATCTATTTTTAAATTAGGCATATCCCTTTCAAACTTGCGTTGAATTTTTAATGTCAATGCATCGCGAAATGCATTTTGGAGCACACTATTTTTCAGGTCAGTTTTGCTTTTTTTTCCCTGAATATAATTTTCTGATAATTGTTTGTAAAGTGCTTCTTTTTTTGAAACAATAACCGAATCTATATCGCTGTAATTGTTCGAAATCTGAGCAATTTCGTTTTTGATTTCCGTATGAAACTGCGCCACTTTATAATCGTAAGTCGTTTTTACCAAATAACATTGCACCGTCGATAAAACGATCAAAGCTATTACTGAAAAAGCGATTAATAAATTGATTCTTTGTTTCATTAGTTGTTATGGAACGCGGATGACGCGGATTAAACTGGTTTTTTACTGATTTTTTTTCACGCAGATTTAAAAATGATTTAAGAAGATTCTACAATAATTGAATCTGTGTAAATCAGTTTAATCCGTAAAATCTGTGGGCAAATTTTCAAGTCAAAAATACTGTTTTTACTGTACAAAAAAGACGTTAACTCCGCATTAACCTCCAATTAACTTTCGCAACCTTTTTTTAGAAGCATTTTTGCATCAAATCAAACCAAAATCTTTCTAAAATGAACCTTTATTTGCCTTTAAAACTTTTTCTGATTTTATTGTTCTTTTTGTTTTCTATAACCGGAAATGCACAAAATGAAACTCCCAAAGATAGTATCTCGAATAAACTGAATGAAGTTGTTATTACTCAAAACAAAAAAACGTTTACGAATACAAACGGAAATATAAAAGTTGATGTTTCCAATTCTATTTATAATTCAATTCCAAATTCGGTCGATTTATTGGCGAAATTACCAACCGTTCAAATTAGTTCAGATAAAGAAAGTATTTCAGTAATAGGAAAAGGAAATCCGCTGATTTACATTGACAATCAAAAAGTTGGAATAAATGATTTGAATGCTTTGGCTGTAGCCGATATCAAAACGATCGAAATCATTCAGAATCCGTCTTCTAAATACGAAGCCGAAGGTCGCGCCGTCATCTTGATTACCAGGAAATTCAGTAAAAAAGACAGTTTTAGAACTGAAATTTCTGAAGTTGCTTCGTTTAAAAAAAATCACAACAATTATCTGGGGTTTAATTCGAATTTCAAAAAAAACAAACTGGAATTGAAGACAAATTTCAATTACAATCGATTAAATCCGTGGGAAGGTCATAGTATTGATTATCAAATTCCAAATGAAGAAATTGCTTCAAAATATGATGTCACTGCTGATACAAAAAGAAAACAATTTGTTTTTGGAGCTGGTTTGTTTTATAAAATAAATGAAGATGATTATTTTTCATTTAGTGTAAATAGTAAATTGCAATCGGATACTTTTCCAATCAATACCACAACCGATAATAAGAATAAAAATGTAGAAAATAATGTGGTGACTTTGACAGATAATGACAATAAAAAGAATTTTGTAAACTCCTTTTTAAATTATCAGAAAAAGATAAAATCGATTAATACACAATTTTTTACAGGATTGCAATATTCTAATTTTGATCAGAGATTGTTTACCGAAGTAAATAATAATTTTAATGAAACACAATTTGAATTGTCACAAATCAGGGATCAAAAATTTCAGATTAATTATTTTTCAGGAAGACTTGATATCGAGAAAAAGCTTAAAAACGAAATGAAATTTGAAATTGGAGGATTGTATTCATCAGCAAGTTCCAAATCAGACGAAACTATTTTTTATACTGAAACCAATCAAAATCAATTGAGTTATTATGACTTTAAAGAAGAGAATTTATCAGGATATATACAATTGTCAGGAAAGATTAAAAAAGCAGATTTCTCAGTTGGTTTCAGGGTTGAAAACTCCAATGTAAATGGAAAATTCAGAGCCGATGCATTACCATTACTCGATAAAAAGTACACCAATTTTTTCCCGAAAGCACAGTTTACATTCCCAATAGACAGTACTAAAAATATTTCTCTAAACTATGCAAGAAGTATTTCAAGACCTAATTATTCATCGTTGAGCCAGGGGGCAACGTATATAAATCCTTATTTTTTGTATGCACGAAATATTAATTTGGGTCCAACAATTATGAATGAAATCTCGACCACTTTTCAATATCACGACAAGTCTGCAAAATGGAGTTATTATGAGGCTAAAGATCCGGTTTACAATAGTTTTTCTTTTGATCATCAAAATAATATAATGACTTTTAAAGACATCAATTTTGACAAAAGTTCTGGATTTTCAGTCGATTTTACATTACCATTCACGTATAAATTCTGGAGGACGACAAATTCTCTGATTTTTATTTTAGAGAAAATTGAAGATGATTCTGCAGCATTTCTGGCCTCAAAACCATATTCGTATTATAGCTCAAATAACGAATTTAAGCTTCCAAAAGAATATTCTTTAGTTCTGAATTTCTGGGGATTAACCAAACAATATACTGGTGTTTTTGAGACGGATCCTATGTTTGTAATGGATATGGCAGTTTCAAAAACGGTTGCAAAAAACTGGAATTGTACTTTAAGCTTTAATAATATTTTTAAAAATAATATTCAAACAGAAGAATTCACTATCAATACTATTAATTCTAAAGCAAGGTATGTTATAGACAATCAGGAAGTTTCAATAGCAATAAAGTATTTTTTTGGAAAAGTAAAAGATGCAGCGTTTAAAGAGAAAAATAATGATGAAAATCAAAACAGAATTAATTAGGATTAATTTAAAACCTGTGGAGCGAGAAAAAAAATTACCATAAAGAACGCTAAGTTTTTTTACTTTTAGCTTTTATAAAAAGGGCAAAGTTCGCAAAGCTTTGTATTGATTTAGCTTAGCGAACTTTGTCCCTTTCGAGAGTATTCTTAGATAAAAATCTTTGCGTTCTTTGCGGTAAAAATACTTGGTAAATAAATTATCCTTCGTCTTCGTCTACTATTTTTAAAGGGGAATCATCCGGAAGTTCTTCGTCATCATCTGTAGAATTTAATTCGAAGAAACTAAAAAACGAACCTCCGTAATTTTTCTGAAAAGAGAAATTACTCAAATGCTCCATTTTAGTATATTTTGAATGTTCAATAATCATCATTCCGTCGTCGTGAAGTAAATCTCTTTCGAAAACAGTTAAGACAATTTTTTCAAAACTTGTTTGATCTAATCCATAAGGCGGATCGGCAAAAATAATGTCGTACGATGTTTTGCAGTTTTCCAGAAATTTATAAACATCGCTTTTAGTTGCAGCAATATCAAAATCATATTCTGATGAAACCTGTTTGATGAATTTTACACATCCAAAATCACCATCAACAGAAGTAATTGGCGCACTTCCGCGTGAAGCGAATTCAAAACTAATGTTTCCGGTTCCCGCAAATAAATCTAAAACCTTTAAACCATCAAAACTAAAATGATTATTTAAAACATTAAACAATGCCTCTTTACTCATATCAGTCGTAGGTCTTACAGGAAGGTTTTTTGGCGGAAAAATGCGTCGTCCTTTGTATTTTCCTGAAATGATTCTCATGATTGAAATAAGATATAATGTTTTTGATTCTGAGCAGTTGAAAAGTTATTTTTTTGCAGTAATGCACTTACATCCAGGAAAGAAACATTGCGTATGTACTTGTATGCGATCGAATAATAAGGATCGTTTTTTTCTATTGTGCCCAATAATTCAAGCGGAAAACTTTCTGGGTTTAAACTCAATTGTTCGGCTGTAAAAAGCAAATAGTATATAAAATCTGTTGGAGTCTGGTACTCGAACGAATTGAATAATAGTAATTTTTGATTCTGAACAACAATAATTTCAAAATGGCCAACATTAAAATTGACAATCATTTTTTTATCATCATTGTTTTTTGAAGCTTCTAAAACTTTCTCGATTAAAATACTATTCGCGTGTTTATAATCAAACGAACCAACCTGATCGATCAGGAAATTATTGATGTTTACATACGGGATATAAACGGCATTCATTTCGTAATTTGAAATTTGATCGAATGTAAAGAAATCAGTTTCAAATACTTTGGTTGTATATTGTAAATAACTTCCCAAATAATGTTCATCAAACAGCGCAGAAGGCACAAAAGTCGAAAGATTGTTATTGTGGATTACCATGATTTCGTCATAACTATCCTTTAATTCAGCATATTTTTTAAAATTTTCCTGATATAATTGTTCTATTTTATCTCCTTTATGTGCAGGATCAAATTGAACTTCATTAAACGAAGTAATTGTATTATTGAGTGTGTCAAAACAACAAAACGAAAATCCGGTCAGAGAAACCTGAATCGAAAGTTTTTTGTATTTTTTTGATGTAATATTAGTATTTTGTAAAAACATAGCTTGATTTACAATTCGTTACCTGCTTTAGTGTCAGGAAAGAATTTAATTCGAACACAAACTTACAAATTAAAAAGGAACAATAATAATTGCAATTTCAAAAAGTGTTTTTCACCATGTAAGTTATATAAGTTTAATTTAATAGCAACACGCATTTTTTTACCATATAAGTTATATTACGCAGAAGAGCACAACAAAAGTGTATAATTAAAAGGAATTAAAGTATATGTAGCGAGAAGTAAATGAATTTATATTACCATGATAAAACCACAGTAAACGTAGAAATTAAATGAACTTAGATAACTTATATGGTGAAAAATATTGATTTTTGAAATTGGCTTTTGCCATTTAAAAAACCGTACTTTGTATTTCAATTTTTCCCTATGAATTCATCATTGTTTTACGGCATTTTGCAAAAAAGATTTCCGTTTGCACCAACTTACAAGCAGGATATTTTTTTTCAAAAAATCGCTATTTTCTTAACTGATACGCACAACGATACCATTTTTGTGCTGAAAGGATACGCCGGAACGGGAAAAACAACTGTGATTTCTACCATTGTAAATAATCTTGGCGATATTAACAAGAAGTTTGTTTTGCTGGCACCAACTGGTCGCGCGGCAAAAGTTATTGCGAATTATTCGAATACGCCGGCGTTTACGATTCATAAAAAAATATATTTCCCTAAAAAATCAAGTGGTGGAGGCGTGGCTTTTACCAAACAAATCAACAAGCATAAAAACACGATTTTTATTGTCGATGAGGCTTCGATGATTTCAGACAGTACTTTAGACAGCGGTTCGCTTTTGGATGATTTGATAAATTATGTCTATTCAGGAAGCAATTGTAAAATGATTCTTTTGGGAGATACGGCTCAGTTACCACCGGTAAATCTAGATATTAGTCCGGCATTGGATATTCAGACATTGGGTGTTCATTATGATAAAGAAATTGAACATATTGAACTTGACGAAGTAATGCGTCAGGAAGAAAATTCAGGAATTTTATTTAATGCGACAGAACTTCGTGAATTATTAAAAGAAAGTTTTATTACCGAGTTTAAATTCAACGTTAAAAAATTCAAAGATATCGTTCGTTTAACCGATGGATATGATATTCAGGATGCAATAAATACAGCATACAGCAATTATAGTATTGAAGATACGGCTTTTATTGTGCGCTCAAATAAAAGGGCGAATCAATATAACGAACAAATTAGAACCCGAATTTTGTTTAAGGAAAGCGAACTTTCGGTTGGCGATTTTTTAATGGTGGTTAAGAATAATTATTTCTGGCTGAAAGAAACAGATGAAGCCGGATTTATTGCCAACGGGGATATTATTGAAGTTCTCGAAATGTTCGGAATCAAGGAATTATACGGATTCAATTTCGCAAGAGTAAAAATCAGAATGGTCGATTATCCGGACCAAAAACCTTTTGAAACGGTTTTGCTTTTGGATACAATTAAAAGTGAAGCTCCGTCATTGACTTACGAAGAATCAAATCGTTTGTATGAAGAAGTAATGAAAGATTATGAAGATGAAAGTACAAAATACAAGAAATTCCAGAAAGTAAAAGAGAATGAATATTTTAATGGCTTGCAGGTGAAATTCTCGTACGCCATAACGTGCCATAAATCGCAAGGTGGGCAATGGGATACAGTTTTTATCGAACAGCCTTATTTGCCAAACGGAATTGATCGCGATTATATCAGATGGCTTTATACAGCAATGACGCGCGCCAAAAATAAATTATATTTGATAGGATTTAAGGATGAGAGTTTTGAGGAATAAAGTTTTTCCGCCACGAATTTCACGAATTAGCACGAATTATTTTTTTTATTAGATTCTTAAATTAGCACAACTTGTAAAATTGCTGCAAAGAATTAATTAGTGAAAATTCGTGAAATTCGTGGCAAAAAAATCTACATACAATGACAACACTAAACGACTTACATTCGATTTCATCAACGTTTTCGAATACAGATAAAATGCCGGTTTTGTTTTTAGGACACGGCAGTCCGATGAATGCAATTGAAGAAAATCAGTTTGTGGCAGGTTTTCGGTATCTGGCTAAAACATTGCCGCAGCCAAATGCGATTTTGTGTATTTCGGCACATTGGTTTACCAACGGAACAAAAGTGACTTCGATGCAAATGCCAAGAACAATTCACGATTTTGGAGGATTTCCACAAGCACTTTTTGATGTGCAATATCCCGCAAAAGGAAGTCCTGAATTAGCTTTAGAAACTAAAAAAATACTAGAACCGGTAAATGTTGATTTAGACGAACATTGGGGTTTAGATCATGGCGCGTGGAGTGTGATTAAACATTTATATCCCGAAGCAAATGTTCCGGTAATTCAGTTGAGTATTGATTATACAAAATCGGGTCAATACCATTTTGAGTTGGCTCAGAAGTTACAATCATTGCGACATAAAGGCGTTCTGATTATCGGAAGCGGCAATATTGTTCACAATCTTCGTTTGGTTGATTTCAGAAATTTTGATAAAGATAATTATGGTTACGATTGGGCAATTGAAGCCCGAGAAACTGTGAATAATTATTTATTAGATGGAAATTTTCAACCTTTAATTGATTACGAAAAGATGAGTAAGGCCGTTCAGGTTGCGATTCCAACGCCTGATCATTATTTGCCTTTGCTATACACTTTAGGCTTAAAAGAAAAATCAGAAGAATTGAGTTTGTTCAATGATAAATTACTGGCTGGTTCTTTAAGTATGACGTCAGTAAAAATCATGTAGATACTAAGATAATCTCTGCGTAACTCTGTGAAAACCTTTGTGAATCTCTGTGGTAAAATTATAATACAAAGTATCACAAAGGTTTTCACAGAGATTCACAAAGAAGAAAATAAATTTAAAAATATTAGAATGAAAATAATAGCTGTAATTCCGGCACGATATGCATCAACACGTTTTCCTGCGAAATTAATGCAGGATTTGGGAGGCAAAACTGTAATATTAAGAACGTATGAAGCCTCTGTAGCAACAAAATTATTTGATGATGTATTTGTTGTAACCGATTCAGATTTAATATTTAATGAAATTGTTTCGAATGGTGGAAAAGCCATTATGAGTATCAAAGAACACGAATCCGGAAGCGACCGAATAGCAGAAGCCATCGCCAATCTTGATGTTGATATTGTGGTAAATGTGCAGGGTGACGAACCTTTTACAGAAGCCGGACCTTTAGAACAGGTTTTATCTGTTTTTAAAAATGATACAGATCACAAAGTTGATTTGGCTTCGCTAATGCGAGAAATCACAGATAAAGACGAAATCAATAATCCTAACAATGTAAAAGTGGTTGTAGATCAGTCGCAGTTTGCGTTGTATTTTTCACGTTCCGTAATTCCGTATCCTAGAGATAAAGACGCTGGCGTTCGTTATTTTCAGCATATTGGGATTTATGCTTTTAGAAAACAGGCTTTACTTGACTTTTACAGTTTACCCATGAAATCTTTGGAAGCTTCTGAAAAACTGGAACAGCTTCGTTATTTAGAATTCGGAAAACGTATTAAAATGGTCGAAACCACGCATGTTGGAATTGGCATTGATACGGCTGAGGATTTAGAGAAGGCTAGAGGTATTCTGGCTTCTAGATAGATTGCGAGTAATTGAACGCGGATGATGCTGATTCGCTAAAGCGAAGACGCGGATTTAGACTGATTTTAATAATAAGTCGTACTCACGTTTGTCAGACTGAGCGAAGTCGAAGTCAAGCAAAGTAATTAACGTAATCTTGTTCTGACCGAAATCGAAACCTTGTCAATTGAAATAGGGCTTCGACTCCGCTCAGCCTGACATTAACAACTCTCAGCTGACATAGAAAAAACAAAATAGCTTATAAATAATTGTCTATAAGCTATTTTTATATCGAAAACCTAAACCAAATCTCTAGTATAAAACCGGAAATTTAGAAGGATTTGCTTCATTCATCATGCTGTATACTTTCTCGAAAATATCTTCGGCAGAAGGTTTAGAGAAATAGTCACCATCAGTTCCGTATGCAGGTCTGTGGGCTTTTGCAGCAAGCGTTTGTGGTTTACTGTCTAAGTATTTGTAAGCGTCTTGTTCTTCCAGAATTTGTTGCAGAATATAAGCAGAAGCTCCACCAGGAACATCTTCGTCGATTACCAAAAGGCGGTTTGTTTTGGCAACACTTTTTACAATATCCTTATTAATATCAAATGGAAGTAAGGATTGAATATCAATTACTTCACAGTCAATTCCTAAATCTAATAATTCGATTGCAGCTTGTTCTACCAATCTTAACGTCGATCCGTAAGAAACTAACGTAATATCCGCACCTTCTTTTAAGGTTTCAACAACACCAATTGGCGTTTTGAATTCACCAAAATTCAAAGGCGTTTTTTCTTTTAAACGATAACCATTCAAACATTCGATTACTAAAGCAGGTTCGTCACATTCTAAAAGTGTATTATAAAATCCTGCAGCCTGCGTCATATTTCTCGGAACCAAAACATGAATTCCGCGAATAGCGTTGATAATCATTCCCATTGGAGAACCAGAATGCCAGATACCTTCAAGACGGTGTCCGCGGGTTCTGATAATTAACGGGGCTTTTTGTTTTCCAACAGTTCTGTATTGTAAAGTAGCCAAATCATCACTCATGATTTGAATCGCGTACAATAAATAATCAAGATATTGAATTTCAGCAATTGGGCGTAAACCTCTCAAAGCCATTCCAATTCCCTGACCAATAATAGTAGCTTCACGAATCCCGACATCGGCAACACGAAGTTCTCCGTATTTTTCCTGCATGCCTTCCAAACCTTGGTTTACATCGCCAATGTTCCCAACATCTTCACCAAAAATCAAAGTTTCAGGATATTTGGTAAACAAAGCGTCGAAGTTGTCACGCAAAATCATTCTTCCGTCTAAATCTGCTTTTGCATTTTCAGCATATTCAGGAAGTACTTTTTCTACAGAAAACACATTTTTATCCGATTCTGAATGTAAGTTACTGCTAAATCTGCCTTGAGTAATTCCAATATAGTTGGTAATCCAGTTTGATAAAAGTACTTTACTGTTTGGAACTTCAATAAAACGCAAAATCTTTCTTGAAATCGCAAGCATTTCCTTTTTTAAAGGCGATTTTATAGCGCTTAATTCTGAAATATATTTTTGAATTCTTTCTTTATGATTGATGCTTGCTGCTGCAATTTGCTCCAATAAAGCCAAAAGATTTTTCTGGTCTTCGATAATCGGATTGATGAAAGAATTCCATGCTTCTTTTTTAGCTTCAAGAACTTCTTTTTTGATTTCGAACTCAATTTCTGATAATTCTTCCGGAGATGCAATATTGATGGCTATCATCCATAAACGCATTTGGCGAATACAGTCAAAATCTCTTTCCCAAGCCAGTCTTTCTCCGTTTTTGTAACGTTCGTGAGAACCAGAAGTAGAGTGGCCCTGAGGCTGCGTTAATTCGTTTACGTGAATTAAAACCGGCACATGTTCTTCTCTGGCAACGGCTGCTGCTCTTTCGTAAGTCGAAACCAATTCAGCATAATCCCAGCCTTTAACTCTAAAAATTTCATACCCCTTTGAGTCTTCGTCGCGTTGGTATCCTTTTAAAATTTCAGAAATATTTTCTTTTGTGGTTTGATGTTTGGCATGAACCGAAATTCCGTATTCATCATCCCAAACGCTCATTACCATCGGAACCTGTAAAACCCCGGCAGCATTTATAGTTTCAAAAAACAAACCTTCAGATGTACTTGCATTTCCTATAGTTCCCCAGGCAACTTCGTTTCCGTTTACAGAAAATTTGTCTTTGATGGTAATTCCATCAACATTTCGGTAAATTTTAGAAGCCTGAGCCAATCCCAATAATCTTGGCATTTGTCCGGCTGTAGGTGATATATCTGCGCTTGAATTTTTTTGTTTTGTTAAGTCTTTCCACGAACCGTCGTCGTTTAAACTGTGCGTTACAAAGTGTCCGCCCATTTGTCTTCCGGCCGACATAGGATCATAATCTAAATCAGTATGACCGTATAAACCTGCGAAAAATTGTTTTGGAGTCAATTCGCCAATGGCCATCATAAAAGTCTGATCGCGATAATATCCGGAACGAAAATCTCCGTTTTGAAACGCTTTTGCCATAGCAAGCTGCGGCACTTCTTTTCCATCACCAAATATTCCAAACTTAGCTTTTCCTGTCAATACTTCTTTACGTCCTAACAGACTGCATTCACGGCTGGTTACAGCAATTCTGTAGTCTTTCATCACTTCGGTTTTGAAATCTTCGAAAGTGAGTGTAGTATTGTTTTGTTCTTTAATCATAATCTCAAATGGGTCATGTTACGCAGCAAAATTAATTAAAAAGTATCAATAATCATAATTCATTAAACTAAATATAATTTAATTATTTATAATTAAATTGCTAAAACTACGTATATTTTTTATGTAATATTTAAAGTTTTTCTATTTTTGATGTAGATAGTTTATGTTTTTGTTTAAATTTTATTGAATTAAAACCATTTTCGGGTAAAAAGAGTAACTAATGTTTTTGGAGCAAATGTAACCACAAAACGTATTTTTTCGTTGTATTTGTTTTGAGAAATCTCCCAGCCGTTGTTCGAATAAACCGGAAAATAGACTTCAAAATAATCTGTAACCAGATTTAATCGTATACCGCTGTCATAGATAAACTTCTCATTTTCATGTTTATTTTTCATTAAACCAAGATCCCCATAAACCTCAATCCAGTTCCAGATCGAATAACTCGCATTTAAAGTTGCCATCCATTTATCTGCGTATCGCGGTTCTATTTTTGATTTAAAGCCACCTTCGGCCATTACATATTGCTGGCTAAAAAATCCCGTACTTTCTGATCTTCCGTAAAAATTATAATCGAATAAATAATCTGTTGGTCGATCCAAACCAAAACTAAAATAATCTGAATTTGTTCTGTTATAAAGGAAAGTTCCGGCGTAAAGTCTCAAATTTAATTTTCGATTGTTGTCAAATAATCTTCTGTATTCTACTTCTCCGGCCAATTTTCCAAAATCACCCGAAAACTGAACATCAGTCATAAAATTAAAATGATTGATCAGCTCGGTTTTTGTATTTGAATATCGGGCGTTGAAAACAGAATAATTCGGCTTTGAATTATCTGTTATATAAGTACTTGCTTCTCTGTTTACTATAACCTGACGCAATAAAAACAGCTGTTTTCTATTATCTCTGAAGTTTTCTTCGCGAATTCGAAACTGAACCATCGGATTTAATCTTAAATAAGTCGCATCCGGCGCATAATGAAAATAATTCTGACTAATCGAATACCTTACATTATAAAGCAAACTGTTTCGATAATAATGATTTAATACAAATGCCGAAGAACCAGATAATGTTCCGGCTTTGATAGAATATGCAGGATTAATATCAAACGTAAATGGTTTATCCAGAATAGTTTTGTTATGAAAACGGATTCCGGGCGTGAAACCATCATATAAATTATAAGTCAGGGTTGGAATGTATAAAATCTGATTGTAATACGGATCTTCTAAATCTTTCGCAAAATTAAATTTAATCGGACGATTTGTTACTACAACACTTTTAAGCGATTTCCAGTTGTTTCTCTGATTATATTCGGGAACTTCATTATCATAATTAATGACAATTTTATCCGCATTTTTGCGGTCAAAGTGATAAATAGAGTCATTGTTTTTCGGTTCAATCCATTCTTTAAAAACAACTTTATTCTTTTTGATTCCGTAAATTGGAATCGGTGCATAAATGCCCGTTCTGTTATTTATCGAAAATTGAACGCTGTCTTTTGTTCTCGAAACATTCGAAAATTTATAATCGATAATTTCCCTTGAATCGATAATAGTTTCAAAAAACCAGTCAATATTTTTAGGGCTGTTTTTGGTCAGGGTCCTTTCAAAATCAGATCGGTTTGTCTGTTCGGTTTTATTCAGATTATAAAATTGCTGAACACTTTGGGGAACAACATTATGATCTAAATAATCATCCAGATAACTCAAACTTAATCCCGCGCGATATTTACTGGCAATTTGTTCGTTGAATTTTATCAACGTATTTTTAGGATCACCAAGCGGCTGATCTAGGTTTTTTCTAGCCATCAACATATAATAATAGCTGTATTGCTCATTAAATGTCAGATTGGTAATGTTGTAACTTTTAAACAATTTCATATCCGAAAGTTTCCCCAGCATCTTTTGATCCGCATGATGTTCTTCCATAAATTGCATCATGGCATAAATCTGAATTCCGTCATAAACCCAATTGTCTTTTCGCGGATCCAGACGCAAACTATTCTTCAAATAATTATTCAGATAGGTTTTTAAGAAGGTAATTTCGAATATAAAATCATCGGCAAACGGACTAATAAACGAAGGAAGCTGATTCAGTCCATAAAACGGATTTCGGTCATAATCTGCCTGAGCAACCGTGATTTTTTGATGTGGATATTTCCCAATAAAATTATTTGCAAAAGTTACCACTCTGTTGATGATAATCGCTTTTTGAATCTCGGTAATTTTTTTACTTTTTAAATCTGAAAGTATTTCTAAATCACCATTGGCGTAACTTTTAAAAGTATTTTGTCTTTCAATAAAAAAATTAAAATCAGTTCTGTTTTTTCCTGAGAAAGAATAAGTACTGTAAGCAGAATTTGAAACATCTTGCGAAACCGAATTCAAATCTGTCGTAATACTATATTGATTCGGAATTTTAATTTCAATTTCATAATCTGTACTTGCATTTGCAATATCATCCAGATTAAAATTATTGTTGGTTATAAAATTTCCATTTTCAAAACGCGCCGGACTCAAAAACCAGTTTTTCAGGCTCATTCCGCCGTTTTGATCAAAACCGTAATGTGTAAATTTATCACTCGGAATTTTGGAAGCATAAATAATATTCAGATTGATTTTTTCACCCGGAAGTAATTTCTGCTTCAATTTCACCACAATAAAATCCGGATTTTCATCTGTTCTTTCCCATTCAAACGAATTATTATCTAAATCTGTCAGACTTATAATCGCGGTATTTCCTCTTTCGTACTCTTTTGCGAGATGGAAACCTCGATAAAATTCATCCGAAAAACGTTTTGCCAGAGGTGTATTTTTATGAGAAAAAGCATTGTTCCAATCGTTCAGAACAATTGTATTTAGAGTATCACTGGTATTGTTGTAAAATTCAATATCCTGGTTTATATTCAGTGTTTTAAGTTCAAGATTGACCGCCACTTCCATCTTAGAATGATGTTGCGCATATTGTTTTACTGAACTGAATAAAACGAAAATGAAAAGAATTATTTTATAAAATGATTTCAAGGATGGCTTAAAAATTAAGGGATATATACTAAGTTACGAGCATAAAGGGTTTTTGGTTTTTTGTAAAAATAGTATAAAAAAAGCTGTTAAAAAAACAGCTCTCAATTTTTGCGATATTAAAAATTATTTTCATCATATAAGTGATATAAGAAAAATATAAGTTTTATATTTCGTCTTAATACATTCTCAATTAAAATGAACTTATAGGACTTATATGGTGAAAAAAATATTTAGAAATTCGGACTTAAATCGTATTTCTTGTAGAATTTATCCAAAACGTCAACAACTTCATCTTCAGTGTCTACGATTTTAAATAAGTTTAAATCATCAGGACTTACGGTTTGCATTTTTTCAACCAAAACCGTTTTTACCCAATCAATCAAACCAGACCAGAATTCAACACCTACTAAAATAATTGGGAATTTTCCAATTTTCTTAGTCTGAATTAAAGTAATCGCTTCAAACATTTCGTCCAAAGTTCCAAAACCTCCGGGCATAACCACAAAACCTTGCGAATATTTTACGAACATTACTTTTCTCACAAAGAAATAGTCGAAATTCAGGTTTTTATCGTGATCGATATAAGGGTTAAAGTGCTGTTCAAAAGGCAATTCGATATTTAAACCAACCGAAGTCCCGCCTCCTAAATGCGCGCCTTTATTTCCGGCCTCCATAATTCCGGGACCACCGCCCGTAATTACACCATATCCGGCTTTACTAATTTTATAAGCAATTTTTTCGGCAAGTAAATAATATTTATCCTCAGGTTTTGTTCTGGCAGATCCAAAAATAGAAACACACGGACCAATACGACCCATACTTTCGTAACCGTTTACAAACTCGGCCATGATTTTAAAAATCGCCCAGCTGTCATTGGTTCTGATTTCGTTCCACGTTTTTTGTTTCAAACGATCCTGAATTACTTTATCCTCATCATTATCAAAATCTTCTAATCTCATTTTTGGTATATTATAATTTATATTTTTTTAATTCTAATCTTAATCGTAGTTAGTGGAAGGAGCTATTTCCTGCTGTGCACGATATCTTTTCCTTGCTAAAGAAGCAAGAAAAAGGATGCCGCTTTCAGGGCTAGGCACTCGTTTTCAATTGAAATGTTGTTTTTAAAGGAAAGAACCTTTCTAAAATTCTGAAAATTTTTCAAAAACGGCTAGCTAAATTAAGTCTTTTTTTGAGAATTGCCACAGAAATGCACATTTATTAATTTAAATGTAATGTTTGTTAAATTGCATTTTTCGATTTTTGATTCATTATCAAAGAATTATAGAATATTCGCTGGTATGTAGCTCTCACTAAAGTTAATTCTGGCACATGATTTTTAGGATTTCACCTTTTCTGTCAATATTGTAAGGGTCAGTTCTATTTAAATTTTAAAAAAGTTAGATTGTGTTAATTCAGTTTTATTGTTTGTGAACCTGTATATTGAAACAATTTAAAACCTAAATTATTAATTTCATTATGTTGCATTTCTATTCCATCCGGGACTAAGTTATTTAATCGGTTGAAAGCATTTGGAGCATCAATAATTTGAGAAGGACTGTTAGATTGTTTATTGTTATAGCAACATCTTTTATGAGTAAAGGAATTTATAAAAGCATCAATTGATGGAACTGTTTTTAGTAATATTAAAGTTTTTAACATTTGGGAAATAGCTTTTGAAAGTACTTCTTCTGACGCGTTTTCATCAACAATTTTTCTGTTTTTTAACTCATTTAATAAAAAATAAGATTTATTTTTAGTATAAACAATCGCATCACATCTACTTTTTCCTTGCCTAAATCTATGAGATAAACTGGTTAAAAAAGTATCGTAATCAATGATTCCAACATCTAAATTATTAGGATTGATGTATTTTGCTGTTCCTGAATCTTTAGTACTAAATAGCGTTAAAACTGTATCAATATCTTCTAATTCAAAATAAGGTAAAATTGTATCTTGACGAATATTTAGATTAGAAATAGGTAACTGATGGAATGAGGTAAAATTATTCTTTAACAAGCTATCCATAATTATCCTAATTTTTCATATTCATTATAAATATCATTTATAGTGTCAGATAAAGGATTTGTGTTTACTAATCGTTCATTTTGAGCCATTAAATTAATTAATCCACCATCAGCCACTTGATAAACTGCTAATTCATCATAATTATATTTTGCTTCTTCCATATTTTTATCAAATCTTTTTATAAGTAGATTTAGATAGTTAACAATATACGGACTGTGTGTAGAAATTAATAATTCAATTGGATTGGTATTGTCAATAAAACAATTTTCTACCAAATTATCCATTAATTTACATTGTGCATCAGGAAATAAGCTCAATTCAGGTTCTTCAATATGAATGTATATTTTTTTATTTAAATCACTTAAATTTTTTACTGCTTTGAACTCTGTTAAGCTATCTGTAGAAGATAAATATTTTAAAATAGAAGTATTAAAACTGTCTTCAAATTTGAAATTTTTTGCAAAAAATTGTGAAATCAAAAGTATTGGAACCGAAGTTTGAGTTCCTGATGAGCTATTTCTGAATTCGATATTAAATTTTTCGTCAGTATTAGATTCTATTTTGTAAGTTTTACCGAAAGGATTTTTATCAACAAAAAACTTTAAATCTAAATGTTTTAATTCTATTTTTTTTATTGAACTAGAAGCTAAATCAAAATCTTTGAATACTTCTTGAAAGTAGAATCCTAAATTTCCACCTGTTAAAGAAGTTATAGAATTACTCCAAAGTGGAATAATATTTCGAGTCTCAGAAATGAAACTAATCTTGTTAAAAGATAAATAAGATGCATTGATTATTTGATTTGAAAAGTGCAAGGTGTTCATTCCCAGAAATTTTATCTCGTAATTTACGTTTTTGTCAAATGTAGTTTTATAGATAATTTGAGTGTTTGGTGTTATGAATTCATCAAGACCGCTATTTTCAAAATAAGAATGTATATCGGATTTAAATTCAAATGGAATATTAACATTACTTATCTTTAGATAGGAATAAATATTTTGCATTTTATAAATCCATCTAAATAATGAAATAACTTTCATTAAAGTACTTTTTCCGCTACCGGATTCTCCAATAAAAACGGTAAAAGGTTTTATTTCATCAATGGAAATATCTTTTAAAGGACCAAGATTTTTTATGACAATAGATTCTTTCATTTTTGTCTGTTTTAAACAAATGTAATTTATTTTTTATTCCAATTCCTTTTTCAAAAACTTCGCCGTGTAGCTTTTTTTATTTTTCGCCACTTCCTCAGGAGTTCCTTTGGTGATCAATTGTCCACCGCCTTTTCCTCCTTCTGGGCCAATATCAATAATATAATCGGCAAGTTTGATAACGTCCATATTATGCTCGATAACAAGGATTGTGTTTCCTTTATCGACCAATTTATTAATAACGTCCATTAAAACACGAATGTCTTCAAAATGCAATCCTGTCGTAGGTTCGTCAAGAATATAAAAAGTATTTCCAGTGTCTTTTTTAGACAATTCCCCTGCTAGTTTTATACGTTGTGCTTCTCCGCCTGAAAGGGTTGTACTTTGCTGACCAAGCGTAATATAACCTAAACCAACATCCTGAATTGTTTTTACTTTTCTGTAAATCTTCGGAATGTTTTCAAAAAACGGTACAGCTTCATCAACTGTCATATTCAACACATCCGAAATAGATTTTCCTTTGTATCTAATTTCTAGTGTTTCTCTGTTAAAACGTTTTCCCTGACAGGTTTCACATTCTACATAAACATCTGGTAAAAAGTTCATTTCGATAGTTCTTACACCAGAACCTTCGCAGGTTTCGCAGCGTCCACCCTTTACATTAAAACTAAAACGTCCCGCTTTATAACCACGAATCATACTTTCAGAAGTCATCGTAAACAGATTTCTAATTTCGGTAAAAACCTCTGTGTAAGTTGCCGGATTCGAACGTGGCGTTCTACCAATCGGACTTTGATCAATATCAATTACTTTGTCAATATGTTCTAAACCTTCTATTTTTTTATAAGGCTGTGGTTTTTTTACACCATTAAAATAATAGGCGTTCAAAATAGGGTAGAGGGTTTCGTTTATCAAAGTCGATTTTCCACTTCCTGAAACTCCCGTAACGCAAATCAATTGTCCTAAAGGTAATTCGATCGAAACATTCTTTAGGTTATTTCCTGTTGCTCCGGTTAGTTTTAGGAATTTTCCATTTCCTTTACGACGTTCTTTGGGAATCTCCAATTTCATTGTGCCGTTCAAATATTGAGCGGTAATGGTGTTGGATTTTAAAGTTTCAGCCGGTGTACCAATACTAATAATTTCTCCACCGTACTTTCCTGCTTTTGGACCAATGTCAATTACGTAATCAGCACGTTCGATCATGTCTTTATCGTGTTCTACGACAATAACTGAGTTGCCAATATCACGTAATTGTTCCAAAGAATGAATCAATTTTTCATTGTCTCTTTGGTGCAAACCAATACTTGGTTCATCCAAAATATATAAAACTCCGACTAATTGAGAACCGATTTGAGTTGCCAAACGAATACGCTGTGCTTCACCTCCCGAAAGTGATTTTGAACTTCGGCTTAAAGCCAGATAATTCAAACCAACATTCATTAAAAAGTTCAAACGGTCTTTGATTTCTTTAACCACTTCTGAAGCAATTAAAAGCTGTTTATCAGTTAAATGATTGTTTAAATCCTGAAACCAGGTTGTTAAATCAGAGATATCCATATCACACAATTCAGTGATATTTTTTCCGTTTACTCTAAAAAACTGTGCTTCTTTTTTCAAACGAGAGCCTTCGCAAACCGGACAATTTACTTCGTCCATAAAATCCTTCGCCCAACGCTTTATCGTTGTCGAAGCACTTTCGTCATATTGATTTTTGATGAAATGGGAAATTCCCTCAAAATCAATTTTATAATCGCGGGTAACGCCTAAATCTTTTGAGTTTACGGTGAATTTATCTTTTCCGCCGTGAAGAATCATATTCATGGCTTCTTCCGGAATTTTCTCGATAGCATCAGTGATTTTGAATCCGTATTTTTCTCCAATAACCTCTAATTGCTTAAAAATCCAGGACGATTTGTATTCGCCAAGCGGAGCAAAACCACCACTTTTTATAGATAATTTTGGGTTTGGAATAATCTTTTTTATATTGATTTCATGAACCGTTCCTAATCCATTGCAATGCGGACAAGCTCCTTTTGGAGAGTTGAAAGAAAATAAGTTCGGTTCCGGATTTTGATACGAAATTCCGGTTGTTGGACACATTAAATTTCTACTGAAATAACGTACTTCATTTGTATCCTGATCTAAAATCATCAGGACATTTTCGCCGTGATGCATCGCTGTATTAATACTTTCGGATAATCGTTTTTGATTGTCTTCCGTATCTTCAATCAACATTCTGTCAACAACAATTTCAATGTCGTGTGTTTTATAACGATCCAGTTTCATTCCCGAAACTAAATCCTGAACTTCGCCATTTACACGAACTTTCAAAAACCCCTGTTTGGTAATTTGCTGGAATAATTCGGCATAATGCCCTTTTCTGGCTCTAATAATCGGAGCCAAAATATTGATACGTTTTCCGCTGAAATCCTGCATAATCAAATCTTTAATCTGATCATCAGAATAAGAAACCATTTTTTCTCCGGTGTTGTAACTAAAAGCGTCTGCACCACGGGCGTATAAAAGTCTCAGGAAATCATATATTTCAGTAATAGTTCCTACGGTCGAGCGCGGACTTTTACTTGTCGTTTTTTGTTCAATCGCAATTACAGGCGAAAGTCCGTCGATTTTATCAACATCCGGACGTTCCAGGCCACCAAGAAACTGTCTGGCATAAGCCGAAAAAGTTTCAACGTAACGACGCTGTCCTTCGGCATAAATCGTATCAAACGCCAAAGATGATTTTCCCGACCCGGATAAACCGGTAATAACAACCAGTTTTTCGCGCGGAATAGAAATGTCTATATTTTTTAGATTATGAACTCTTGCACCAAGAACTTCAATAGTATTGTCTTTTTCTAACATAAATTTGAGCAAAACGCAAAGTTACCACTTTGATTTGTTCTTTTCATACTCGAACACAAAACTTTATGTTACAATTAGTAACAATTTTTTAGTTTTGCGATATGTTGTTAGCCTTTAAAATTTCATTAAATTTTTCTTCTTTTCCGTCTTTTTTCATCTGCTCATAAATCATCTGAATTATTTTTTCGGCATCAGTTCTGTATGGAGATTTTTGTTCTACATAAAGATTATAAGCCTGGCACATGTTGTTTAAACCTTTTTCATTATCGTTTAAATGGAAAGAATACATTTGCCCGATTCCGTAAAAAACCTCTGGATTATTTGGTTCAATCAAGGCTAATTTTTCATATGTATCAACTGCTTTTTTATACTCCTTTTTATAGGAGTATGCCACAGCAATATTTTGAAGCGGCATTTTTCCTTTAGGATCAATTTTTAAAGATTTCTCATAAGAATCTATTGCCAAATCATATTTCTCAAGGCGTCTGTAGGAAATCCCCATGTTATCATAAGCAAAAGCAAAATTCGGATCAATTTTCACTGCCTTTTTATAATACTCGACCGCACCTTTAAAATTTTCTTTTTTACCTTCTTCAATACCTAATTGGTAATATTTTAATGCATCTTTATTTTTAGACATTGAATTATTGTTTTCTTTATCATTGGCTGCTACTTTTCCTTTTAAAGTAGTACAATTTGCCATTAAATAGCGTTCCATTTCATAATAAATCTCTTTATATTCTTGAGAATTTGTATCAAAATTTAATGAAACATTGATGTTGCTATTATCTCCGGAAACATCTGATAAATCTACATTTGCTAATTTTTCTCCAAGTTGGTATGCTCCGACTTTTTGTCCAATACATGAACTGATATCTGCATTAATTGAATCAGAAATTCTATTATAAGTAGAAATAGAATCAATACATAAGCATGCCTGATCCGTTAATTCCTTTAATAATTTTTTTGTATTAATTTTGCCCGTGTCTTGTGAAAAAGCTGCTGCTCCAGTAAGTAGTATGCTGAAAATTAAATATTTTTTCATTCTTAATTGGTTGGTTTTTGGTTGGAATATTAGAATGTAATATTAAATAAAAAAAAACTATTCAATGGTCATAGAACGCAACTTAGTTCGGTAAGCTTCGAGAGCGATAGATTTAGAAATAAAACCAAAATATTTTCCGTCGCGTAAAACAGGAATAAAAGCTGATTTTGCTATTTCGAATTTGCGCATTACAACTTCCATACTATCATAAGAGTAAATTATTGCCGGAGGAGTTTTCATCACATCTTTAATCAGCGTGTATTTTACACGATACGGATTAAAAATAATTTCACGAATATCATTAAAGTGAACGACACCAGCCAATTCATTTTCTTTATTAACAACGGCAAAAACAACCTGATTAGAATGCGAAATAAGATCAACCAGTTTAGTAAGGTGTTCCTCTGGATGAACGGTTAAATAATCACATTGTATTATTGTATCAATGTCTAAAGTCGAAAGAATATTAGAATCTTTATTACTCGTAAAAGCATGTCCTTTTTTAGCCAGATTTTTTACGTCAAGCGAATATTTTTCAAATCGTTTTGAAATGGCAAAACTTATAGAAGAAACAATCATAAGCGGAATCATTAATCCATAACCTCCTGTAATTTCTGCAATTAAGAAAATTGCCGTAAGTGGCGCATGAAACAATCCGCTCAAAATACCGGCCATTCCCACCATGGTAAAATTGCTGATTGGTAGTTTTGCTAAACCAATTAAAGTGATGAATTTTGAAAAAAAATAACCCAGATAAGAACCTAAAAACAGGGATGGAGCAAAATTCCCCCCATTTCCACCACTTCCTAATGTAAGTCCGGAAGCAAATACTTTTACCATCATCGTACATCCTACAAAAAGGAGCAGAACCCATTGATTATTTCTAAAATCGGCAAATAAAGTATTTTCTAATAATTGTCCCGGATCATTTTCAGATAAGGTTTTGATGCTTTCGTAACCCTCACCAAAAAGCGTGGGGAAAATAAAAATAAGCAAGGCTAATAAAGAAGAACCAATCAGTGCTTTTCTGTACGGACCCATCTTTAAATTAGAAAAATAATGCTCGACTCTTTGAAAGTTTCGGGCATAATAAACTGCAATAAAACCGGTTAAAACGCCTAAAAGAACATAAAAAGGAATATTGTGATAATTGAAAGTTTCTTGTTTTTTGAAGGACAATAAAATGCTTTCATCTAATAAAATAGCAGAAACCAAAGCACCTGTTGCCGCAGAAATCATGATAGGAGTAAAGGCTGAAATACTTACATCAACCAATAAAACTTCGATAGCAAAAAGAACTCCCGCGATAGGAGCGTTAAAAGCAGCCGAAATTCCGGCAGCTACGCCACACCCAATAAGCAAAGTCCTGTCTTTATAAGCCAATTTATAACCCTGCGCATAATTAGATCCAAAAGCGGCTCCTGTTATCACAATCGGGCTTTCTAATCCTGCAGAACCTCCTAAACCAACTGTTAAGGAACTCGTTATGATTTGGGCATACATTTGCTTTTTCGGAATGATACTTGCTTTTTTGGCAACGGCATATAAAATTTGTGAAGTACCTTTTTGAATGCTTCCATTAAGGACTTTTTTAACCACAAATACAGTTAGTAAAATACCAATAATTGGTAAAATACCATTAATGAAATTTAATTTAAGGATTCCGTTTATATAAGTTGCAAAAGAAAAAACGCTGTGCGCAAATGTTTTTAAAACGATTACAGCCAATGAGCAGGAAATACCAACTAATACACTTGACAAAAATATAAATTGCTTTGGAGTCAATATAGATTGAGCTAAAGCAATGATGCTTTCTAGTCTGCGAAAAAGTTTTCTTAACATTATCTGTTTAAAAAGTTAGGTAAACTACAAATTTAGGTCATAGAATTCAAAAATGTAAACTATTTCGGTTTATTTTTTTAGAATTTAGAATCCAGAAGCCGCATCATCGCCACGAAAATCGGCACCTCCTTCGAGATTTTTGTTTGGCAAAACCAAAATCGCATCGACTTTACCAAGAACAGGAGTTGGTTTTTCGTTAATCAAATAACCCTTAGATTCCAAAACATCTAAAGTTTTTGTGTCAAAAGCATCGGCTTCAAAATTAATAAGATCCGGCAGCCATTGATGGTGAAAACGAGGTGCGTTTACAGCTTCCTGCATGCTCAGTTTATACTCATAAACATTTAAAATAGTCTGCAAAACTGATGTTATAATCGTTGAACCTCCCGGAGTTCCAACAACCATAAAAAGTTTACCATTTTTTTCTACAATTGTAGGCGTCATCGAACTTAGCATTCGTTTTTGCGGTGCAATGCTGTTGGCTTCATTTCCAACCAGACCAAACATATTTGGAGATCCGGGCTTGGCACTAAAATCGTCCATTTCGTTATTTAGAAAGAAACCCAATTCGTCACAATAATATTTAGAACCATAACCATCGTTTAACGTTGTAGTTGCGGCAACGGCGTTTCCAAATTGGTCGACGATTGAATAATGTGTAGTTTCGGTGCTTTCGTTATACGTAATTTTTCCTTCTTTTATTTCAGAGGATAAACTGGCTTTTTCAACATTAAAAGTCGACATTCTGTCTTTTAAATAATTGTTAGAAAGTAACGCTTTTACGGGAATTTTTACAAAATCAGGATCGCCTAAAAATTTGCTCCTGTCTGCATACGCTCTTCTTTCTGCTTCAACAATTACCTGAATTGCTTCTGGCGAATTATGTCCCATTTTTGCCAAATCATACGGAGCAATCATTTTTAATATTTGTGCCAGGCAAATTCCGCCGCTGCTTGGCGGTGACATCGAAGTGATTTTTAAATCTTTATAATTAAACTGAAGCGGTTTTCTCCATTTTGCTTCATATTTTGCTAAATCTTCAAGTGTAATAATTCCGCCTTTTTTCTTTAAATAATCAACAAGAATTTTGGCTGTTTCACCTTTATAAAATTCATCTTTTCCGTTTTTCGAAATACGTTTTAAAGTATTCGCAAGAGCGGTATATTTTATAGTATCTTTTTCTTTATACTCAGTTGCCAAAAGTGTAGCAGAACCGTTTACTTTTACAATCGATTCCCGATAATTGTTCATGCTTCTTTCCTGCTTTTGAGTGACAACAACACCTCTTTCAGCAAGAGCAATAACAGGTTTCAGGATTTCAGACATTGGCAGAGAACCTAATTTTTTGTGTACGGCAAAAACTCCTGCAATAGTTCCCGGAACGCCAATTGCAAGCGCTGTCTGGGTACTTTTTCCCGGTATGACATTCCCGTCTTTGTCCAGAAACATATCTTTTGATGCTGCCAAAGGCGCTTTTTCGCGATAATCTAAAGATCCCACTTCGCCATTAGCTTTTCTGTAAACCATAAATCCGCCGCCGCCAATATTTCCGGCAAACGGAAAAGAAACTGCCAAAGCCAGTTCTGTACCAATCATGGCATCAAAAGCATTTCCGCCTTTTTTCATGATTTCAACTCCAATTTTAGAAGCTTCTTCGCGGGCAGAAACCACCATTGCTTTTGAAGTGACTAATCCTGTTGGTTTTGAAACCTGGGCAATACAATTAATATAAATAAGGCAGAATAAAAGCGTAATTTTTTTCATAAAGTTTGCAGTTTTTGTCTGGCATTCATTTTTACATCCTCAAAAAACAAAGTGAATTCCTGTTCAAATTCATCGTAAAATTCTTTTAATTCTTCGCTGGCAAACTGCATTTTCGATGCATTTTTAGATCTTCTGTCCATTTGGGTTAAAATCTGATGAATTCCATCCACAGTTCGATAACTAAAAAGCCAGTTTTGATCAATCATGTACGGCATCATACCTTGTGTTTTCTCAGTTAGAATATTGTAATTTTCATGTAATGATGCATAAAACCGGTTAATGAAATCTTCTAATTTTTCATCTGAATAATTTGACCAGTTTTTAGCTAAAAAATGATCGTAAACAATATCTACAATCACTCCTGAATAATGATGGTATTTTTCGTGTAACCGTTTGGTACTTTGTCTGAAAACATCATGCGAATCTGTATAAGTATCGATAAAACGATGCAAAATAATTCCCTTCTGAACATCTTCGGGGAAATGTTCAAATTGTTTTCCGCGAATTCCATCGGCCATAAAATTGCCAATTTTGATTAAATCATTTTCGCCGGAAAGATATATGTGGGCAAGGAAGTTCATTTTTTTTTGAAGTTGCTGAGTTACTGAGGCGCTAAGGTTCTAAGTTTTCTTTTTTTTGAAGTTGCTAAGGTTCTAAGTGACTAAGTTGCTAAGGTTGTTTTAGTAAAAGTATGAAATCTTTTTGAGATCAGTTTTATAATAAGACTTCGCAATATAATCTTAACATTTTAGTTTATTTTAAATCTTAGAATCTTAGCACCTTAGAAACTTTAAAAAAAACCTTAGCAACTTAGTATCTCAGCAACTTAGAAACTTTTCTATATTTGTAATAAAATAACCATATCTCATAAAAATGACTTTAATAAAATCTATCTCAGGAATACGCGGAACCATTGGAGGTAAAGTAGGTGATAACCTGACTCCTGTTGATGCGGTGAAATTTGCATCGGCATACGGAACATTTCTGAAAAACAATACTTCAAAAGAAAAACTAACTGTTGTAATTGGTCGTGATGCGAGAATTTCGGGACCAATGATTCACAACCTGGTTGTAAATACCTTAATTGGTTTAGGAATCAATGTAATTGATCTTGGACTTTCTACAACGCCAACTGTAGAAGTTGCTGTGCCTTTGGAAAAAGCAGATGGTGGAATTATCCTGACTGCTTCTCACAATCCAAAACAATGGAATGCGCTTAAATTATTAAACGAAAAAGGTGAATTTTTAAGCGGTGCGGAAGGTGCAAAAATCCTTGAAATTGCAGATGCTGAAGCTTTCGATTTTTCGGATGTGGATAGTTTAGGTGAAATTACTTTAAATGACGCTTATATGGATATTCATATCGACGAGGTTTTAAATTTGCCTTTGGTTGATGTTGAAGCTGTAAAAGCAGCAAAATTTAAAGTTGTTGTTGATGGCGTAAATTCTTCTGGCGGAATCATTATTCCAAAATTATTAGAATTAATGGGCGTTGAAGTGGTGAAATTATACTGCGAACCAAACGGACATTTCCCTCATAATCCGGAACCTTTAAAAGAGCATTTAACGGATATTTCAGAATTAGTGGTAAAAGAAAAAGCTGATTTAGGAGTTGTAGTTGATCCTGATGTGGATCGTTTGGCTTTTATCAGCGAAGATGGTGAAATGTTTGGTGAAGAATATACATTAGTGGCATGCGCCGATTATGTGTTGAGTAAAACTCCGGGAAATACAGTTTCGAACATGTCATCTTCACGTGCATTACGCGACGTAACTGTTGGGCATAAAGGAAATTATGAAGCCAGCGCAGTAGGCGAGGTGAATGTGGTTGAATTAATGAAAAAGAACAACGCAATTATTGGCGGTGAAGGTAATGGAGGAATTATTTACCCTGAATTGCATTACGGTCGCGATAGTTTGGTAGGTGTAGCATTGTTTTTAACGCATTTGGCAAACAAAAAAATGTCAGTTTCTGCATTGCGTGCTTCTTATCCTGAATATTATATGAGCAAAAATAAAATTGAATTAACACCACAAATTGATGTTGATGCCATTTTAGTTGCGATGACGGATAAATATAAAAACGAAGATATTACGACAATTGACGGTGTAAAAATTGATTTTGCTACAGAATGGGTTCATTTAAGAAAATCAAATACAGAACCTATCATTCGTATTTATACAGAAGCTCCTTCTCAGGAAAAAGCAGATGTTTTGGCTCTTCGAATTATTGATGAAATAAAAGCAATTGCTGGAATTTAAATATAATATTTAACCGTAAAGTTCGCAAAGCTGAATCAATACGAGGCTTTGCGAACTTTTTTTGAATATAAGAAACATTAACTTAATTTCGCGCACGTCGCAAAAATAAACTTAGCGTCTTTGTGACTTTGCCGATTAAAAATAAAAACTGTTGCGAAAACCTTTGTGTACTTTATGGTAAAAAAGATTAGTTGGATTTTTTACTGATCAATTTCAGGAAATAGCTTAAAACAAAAAATCCAAAAAACAATAAGTGCTTTTTGGATTTTAATTTTTCTTCTAAGATATTATTCAATCTTATGTTTCCATCTTTTATGTGTCCATAAATAATATTCCGGAGCTTTGTAAATTTGTTTTTCTACTTCTTTTAAATACTTTTCAGTAATTTCAAAATTTTCAAAGTCATTAGGATTGTCAGCAATAGAAAGGAAAGTGGCTTCATAATAACCTCTTGCAACTTTTTTTACTTTTACCATTATAACACTTAAATCGTATTTTTTTGCCAGCATTTCTGCTCCTGTGTGTACAGGAACCTGAATTCCCATAAATTTCATGGAATGAAAAATTCTGTCCAGTTTTGGAGACTGATCACTTGCTAACCCGTATAAACTTAATTTTCCTTCGCGCTGATTTTGCGCCATTGTGGGAATAGCTTTTCTGGTTTCGATTAATTCAGTATTATATTTTGAACGAATTTTTCGAATCAGTTTATCAAAATACGGATTGGCAATTTTTTTGTACACCGCAATTCCCTGAAAACCAAGTTTAGGATTTGTAGTCAAAAGCCATTCATAACTGGCATAATGTGAAGCAACTAAAATTACGCTTTTGCCTTTTTTTGCATAATCCTGCACCAATTCAATATTAGTGACCTGAAATCTCTTTTCCATTTCTTCGGGAGAAATAGTCATGGTTTTGATCATCTCTAAAAACATATCACACATGTGCTGATAAAATTTTCTTTCGATTTCTTTTCGTTCTGCATCATTCAAATGTGGTAAAGTCATTGCAAGGTTTTCACGTACTACTTTTTTACGATAACCTACAACACGATAAATAATAAAATACACGAAATCAGAGAACCAATAAAATATTCGAAAAGGTAATATAGAGATAAGCCACAATAAAGGATAGGCCAATATATAAACGAGAAATTGCATGTAATTTTTTTTACAAATATAAAGCAAAAATGAATAACCAGCTATATTTTGAATCGAGGCTAACATATCTTTAAGAATGACTATATTTACATTTCACATTAAATATTTTTTATGAATATCGTTTTGATTGGGATTATAGTTGCCAATGTTTTGATTAGCTGGAAAGGTTTTGAAGATTATTCTTTTATGAGAAAATATGAATTTCATGTAGGAAGTATTCGTTCAGGAGAACAAATCAGAATGCTTTCGTCCGGGTTTTTACACGTAGACATGATGCATTTATTTTTTAATATGTTTACTCTATGGATTTTTGCTCCAACTGTTATTGATTACTTGGGCAATTTTTCATTTATATTGGTTTATATTGGGAGTTTGGTTTTTGGAAGCTTATTGACTATGGTTTTTCATAAAAATGATTATAGTTATCGTGCAGTTGGTGCTTCAGGAGCGGTTACTGGTGTTTTGTATTCAGCCATTTTACTTGAACCCAATTCAACTATATATTTGTATTTTTTTATTAAAATGCCTGCTTTTATTTTTGGAATTTTATATTTACTATACTCTATTTATGGAATGAAAGCCAAAAATGACAATATTGGTCACACGGCACATTTTGGAGGCGCTGTAGGTGGTTATTTGATCACTTTGATAAAAAATCCTTCCTTAGTATACGATCAGACTTTTATTGTGGTCTTGCTTCTGGTTCCAATTGTGATACTTTTTGCCTTAGCGAAACTCGGAAAAATATAATATGGCACAACTTTTGAAATGCCATAATTGAATAATTAAAATTTAACAAAAATGAAAAAACTAGTATTATTTTTAACAATCATGTTTATGACTATGTCTTACGGCCAGGAAACCAAACAAATCCCTCAAATCAATGTAAACGGAGAAGGAAAAGTAAAAGTAGCTCCAGATCAGGTTTTAATTTCTGCTACGATTGAAACAAAAGGAAATAATGCTAAAGACGTCAAAAAACAAAATGACGAAAAAATGGATGCTGTGTTGAAATTCATCAAAAAAATGAATGTTCCAACAGCTGATTTTAAAACAAAACAAGTTGCACTTAATCCGCAATACGATTACGAAAAAAAGAAAACAACTTATAATGCGACCCAAACTGTAGAAATTGTATTAAAAGATTTATCTAAATACGATGAATTAATGGAAGGTTTGGTTCAGGAAGGAATTAACCGCTTAGACAAAGTTTCTTTTGAAACTTCTAAATTAGTTCAACTGCAATCTGAAGCCAGAAAATTAGCCATGAAAGATGCTAAAGCAAAAGCAGAAGATTACGTATCAGTTTTAGGACAAAAAATAGGAAAAGCTTTTGTGATTTCTGATAATTCACAAATTTATCACCCACAGCCAATGTATGCTGCAATGAGAATGAAAGAATCATCAGATGCAATGGGAGCTTCAAATGAAACTCTTGCTGTTGGAGAAATCGAAGTTACTGCAAACGTAAGTGTTAGTTTTATTTTAGACTAAAGTCTCAATAAACTCCAAATAAAAAAATCCAAATTCCAACTAATAATTGGGATTTGGATTTTTTTTTGAATTCTGAAAGATGGTGATTTTTACAACTTTGCAAGTGATAAATTGAAATTCACTTTGATTTTATCAGATATTTTTTTGCTGACAATTTTCGGAATTTCGATATCAAAGTCTTCCGGTTTTACATCAAAATTTCCGATTACAGTGATCTTATCGCCGGATTTTGAAATTTTAGCGTTTGCTATTATTTTCTTTGTTTTTCCGTGCAGGGTTAAATCTCCTGAAATCTTAAATGCTTTAGCTGTCGCTGAAAGTTTTGACGCATCAAATTCTTCTACTTTTCCTTTAAATGTTGCTTTAGGAAATTTATCAGATTCTACATAATTTTCATTAAAGTGTTCTTCCATCAAGGCAACTTTAAATCGAAATCCTTTCATAAGCGTTAAAACAGCAATATCTCCAGTTGCTGATTCTAAAATGGCCGATGTGTTTTTATTTTCAGCCGCAATTTCTTCAACTGCATCAACAGTTGCTTCAAATTTTAAACTTCCTGTTTTTGTTGCATATTTTTGAGCTGAGACATTTACTATTCCAACAAATAAAAATAGCATTACAATTATTTTTTTCATTTTATTGTGATTTAATTTTCTAATAATCCATCTGTATTCCATTGCAGAATGGTGTTGATTTTATCCTGTGGCATTCTTCCTGCTCTTGGCATTATGCCTGGCGTTCCGTTTTGTCGCTGAATTCTATCTAATAAATCCGTATTCGACATGGCATCTTTTACCTGATCATAAGTTTCTAATGGTATAAGTGATCCAGCGGAAGAATGGCATCCAATGCAATTTTGATCGATAATCGATTTAGCATTTGCATTGTAAGTAACTTTTCCAACTATAACGGTTGGTTCTTCCAGACTTTCATAAGTGTTAGATTCACAACTACATAAAGAGAGAATAATAGCAGATAAATAAATATATTTTTTCATATTTTATATTTTTAAAAAACTCGATATAAATTAAACCCAAAAAAGAAATCGCCTTTTCCCCAATCTCCGGCGGCAGTTGTTAAATACCCGCTTTCGGTCATTGATTGAGAATTTGTAAAAAGCAATTGAAAAATATGGCCTCCGGTTTCTATGTCCAGTCCAACAGATAATGGGTTATTATAAAAGCTTGGTTTATTAAAATTCTGACCATATTCTAAATTCAGAGAAAGCCTTTTAGTTAATTTTAATCGTCCGCCGGCACCTAAAGTGAACTGATTATCATTTTCTATTTCAGGATTGTATAGATTTTTATGAATGTAGGAAGGAGCTAATTCTAAAGATAATTTATCAGAAAATTTTCTTGAAATCAGAATTTGATGGACATAAGTCAATCGGTCTGAAAATTCAATTTTAGGATAATCGTCTTTTTTCAATCCGCTGTTAAAATCTATCGTACTGTAGCCAACAATATCAACAGGAAACGTTTCAGTTTGTCTTACAAGTCTGTATTTTGCCGATGCTTCATTCATTTTAAGTAACGTATGATGCGATGCACTTAGCGAAAGCCAATCGGTTACACCATAAATTCCGCCAATTTTTGTCGTGGCATCGTCAAAACCAAAAAACTCAGAAATCCCACCTTTTACAGAACCAAAACGATGCGATATCACCATATAAAATTCTTTTTTGGCTGCTAGTTTTGTAGATTGTAAGGTTATGATTTGTAAAGCTTTAAACGTTGCTGTTACGCTTTTATCAACAACTTGTGTTGAATCCAGACCAGAGAGTAAATCTTCCTGGGCATTGCTATATAAGCAGATTAAGAGACTGGCTATTAAGAATATTTTTTTCATATTTAATGGTGTTGAATACTGCATTGATCAAATTTTACTACTGAGAATAAATCATCAAAACCAATACATCTTCCTTTTATATTGATGTGTTTGTTAATCAAATCTTTTTTTACCTTTTCATTCATTTTGCAAAAAACTTTACTATCAATAACCATCGTCGAATCCGTAATTTCAGAAACTTTTCCTTCTACTTCAATTGTTTTATTTAAGTATTTAGAATCTCCCTTTGCAGGATCTGCAGTGTATTCTTTCTCTAAATTTTCGGCAGTAATTGTGAGTATCGATTTTTCGCTTTTGATGTCTCTGGCATCTTTATACAAAACATTTTGATAGATGTAATAAGGACCAAAACTTATTACCAGTATAAATACCAGCACTTTAATTTTTGTTTTACTCATGTGGTTTTATGATTTTAAATTTTGTATTAGCATAGGGGAACTTGTCAAATTAATTATTTCAAATTAGTTCAATAGAAATTGAACTAATTTGAAATTTTTCAGACGGTTTACCTGAATTTCTATGAAATGTTACCGTTTATATTGCAAGTGGCAAATCTTTAACCGGTACCGGCCAAACTCCCGGACTCGGAAAACTAATTCCTTTATTAGCACCTCTCACGCTTGCATCTTGTCCAAAATAATACAAAGGCCATCCATTGTAAGTCAGTTGAGATTTACCAAATACCGTAATCACAGCAAATTTAGATTTGTCAAGAGTAGAAGGAACAACAATTTTATCGGTTTCATATATCGGCCAAACAGCATTGTTTGAAAAATCTGCTTTTGTAAAATTGTTTTTGTTGAAATTATCATTCTTAAAAATGTAAAGCGTTAAACCTTTAGCATCTGTAAAATAAGTAGTTGCTCCATCTCCAACCGTATAATCAGATTTGTAGTTTTTACCATCATGTCCTACAAGCTGGCTTCTTACAATCATGATAGAATAGTCAGGTTTTGCGATAAACCAAACACCGCCAACTCCGTCTCCAGTTGTTTGACCGGCAGCTTCAAGTGTATTTGTTCCGTTTATACTTGGTGCATAATAATACAGCGGCCATCCTTTGTAAGTAACTTGTTTTTTACCAGATGCAGTGGTTATAGCACCAAAATCAGAGAATGTTAATCCCGTTCCTAATTTAGCAGCAGTTAAATTATCTAAGTAAAATGGAGGCCAAACCAGTTCACATCCTCCTGTACACGTTACCTGATCTTTTGAATCTGTAGAGAAAAAATATAAAGATCTACCATCTTTATCAGTAAGATAAGATCCTAAAGTTGTACTTGAAGAAAGTGAAATTTCTTTTTTTACTTCCGGATTAGTGGGAGTAACAGGGTCACTATCGTTATTGTCACTACTACAGCTTACGAAAAATGTTGTTGCCAAAGCAACCAAAGCGATTTGAATTTGTTTTAATTTCATTGTTTTTTTATTAGATTAATTATATAAGAAGGGGTTATTCTTTACAGACAGTAAAGTATTTTATTGTTTGATTTTATTTAGGAAATGATGTCTTGTGAAGCATTTCGTTCAATAACCAGAAAGTATATTGTTTACGAACTGTCATAAAAATACAGTGTGAGATTTTTTAGCAGAGCCATTTTTTTTCTTTTGATAGGATTCAATAGTAAAACAGCTTTAGTGCAGATTACCCTACCAAAGAATTGTTATTTTGTAAAAAAAAATAAAAAGAGATACAGGAATTTTTACAAATCCGGTAGGAATTTCGTTAGAGCGAAACTCTAAAACTCACATTAGGAGTTCTTTGCAGTGAGAATGTTTCAACTTCTTCTATAGAATTTGTTAGGGAACTTATTCTATAATATTCGCTGATTTCATTTTTTCTATTTAAAATATTTAAAATAGATACTCCTAATTTGTATTGAATTCCGTTTGCAGTTTCCCATTTATAAGTCGAAGAAATATTAACCTGCGAAAAAATATGCAGATTGGTATTGTTTGGTTTGTTGTAAACCAATACAGGATCTGAAGGGTCAATTTGAGCCAAATCAGGAGAAGTTTTTGGCCTGCCTGAAGACCATTTTGTTCCCAAAGCAATTTTAAAATTGTTTTTCTCATAAATTCCCGCCCACGAAACAGTGTGCATCAGCTGGAAATTGTTGGGAAAACTTGGGTATTCATAATTAGAAAAATGATAATTATTATGGTTGTAAGTGTAACTTAGCCAGGTTAAAAAGTGATTCATTTTTTTCTGAATCAGCATTTCTGCTCCCCAAACTTCGTAATCTCCGGTAGTTCTGATAAACTCTAACTGGTTCTGAAAACCCTGGCTGGCAGTTGTAATTCCGTTTACTTTTTTATAAAAATTTTCGATATCCAATAGCCAGTCATTCTTTTTATAGAATAAATTTAAGGATAGCTGTTTACTTTTCTGGATAGGAATTGTTTCGTTATCAGAGGTCATCCAGCGTCTCTTTTCGATGCCAAAATAATCTTTTTGCAAATCAATAATTTGCTGCGAATTTTGACTTTTTAGCTCGCCCAATACTTCTAAATTTAGATTTTTATTGATGCCGTAGCCAAATTGTATTCTGGGTTCTACAATATATTTTCTGAATTTTTCGATATAATTAATTCGGGTTCCCGCCTTAAAGTATATTCTGGAAAGCGTATCGTTGTATTTTCCTTCCAAAATTAAGGCATGTGTTCTCAACACGTCTTTAACTTTACGAAAGAAATCAGGATTCGTTACCTGCTCTAAATTTGTAATACCAATTTCATTGAATTGATAGCCATCGTTAAAACTAAATTTAGAGGTAATAATATGGTTGTTTTCTAAATTAATACCATTATTATTAACCGTATTTTCCTGAATGACGATTTGATTATCATTGGTTGTTTTTTGGTTGGCCAAAAGTTCATAAGCAGAGTTATAAATATTGATTTTTGTTGTGTTGAAGCTGTTCCAGTTTCTTTTCCACGACAAGTTTCCACCATAATTTTGCTGGCGTAAAACATTGTTTTCAGATCTGTTTATATCGTATACAGTTGCACTTTGAAAAACCTCTAAATTATCCTTAATCGTAATTAAATCCAGTACTATTTGATCTTTGGTTCCAATTTTTTGAGCATATTTAAGTGTAGCATCGTAGAAATCAAATTTCTTGTCACTTCGATAATTGACATTTTGGTTTTCTGAAAAATCAGTGATTGTTGTGTTCTGAAATACTTTATTAAAATATTCTTTGTACGTAGGCGTTTCTACAAAATCAGTAATCGATTTGCGTGCAGAAATTTCGATATAACTCTTTTTCGAAAGATTGTATTTGCCATAAACATCAGCATTAATCATGTTTATTCCGGCACTAAAAGCATTCTTTTCGGCTGTTTCAGGAGTAGAAGAAATAGCAACTACGCTCGATACACTTTCTCCGTAAAATGCAGAACTTCCGTTTTTATAAATAGAAATGGTATGTGCCAAATTAGGATTGAAAACTGATATTAAACCAAAAAAATGTCCCGTTTGGTACATTCGAATTCCATTCCATAAAAATAAATTCTGATCATGCGTACCACCGCGCACATTAATGCTGGAAACACTTTCGTCAAGACTGTTTACACCCGGAATTTGCTGCATTGCCTGCAAAGCATCCGGCTCGATAAGCCCCGGCAGAATACCAAATTTCTTGGGTTTAATTTCAAATGATCCATCAGTGTTTTTTGAAATTCCAGAAGCCAGAATAGCGTTGGCTTTAATTTCATGAAGTTCTGTAATTTCGGGGTCTAAAACTATTTGCAGACAATTTTTAGAATCTGAATTTCCTACTGCGATTCTTTTGGTTGTAAACCCGACATGACTAATCAGAAATATATTTCGATCCTCTTTTTTAAATTCGAAATAACCATTTGTATCAGTTGTAACCTGAGTTTTATTGTTTAAATTGATATTAGCGTTTTCGATAGGTTTTTTATCGGTTCCTGAAAAAACGTATCCGCAAACTATTTGAGGTTCAGTATCTTTTTTATAAATATTAATGAATCTGTTTCCCAGATTTTCAAAAGATAAATTGGTTTTTTTGGCAAGATATTGCAGTTTTTGATCTAACGAAAGTGACTTTTTAGGAGGATTTAATTGTAGTCCCGCAATATTATCTTCGGTATAATTAAAACTAACCTGATGTTGTTTTTCAATATCAATTATGATTTTTTTAAATGGCACAGCCTTTCCCTTGTCCTGAGCAAAAAGATTCAGGGCAAGAAAAAATATAAAAAACAAAAAATGAAATTGTTTGGGGAGCAACATTTATTTTTCGTCAAAAATTATTTTATTTTTTGAGACTTTCGTAGCCTCTAAATGATACGTTGTACTAATAATTTGCAAAGCTATATCCAGATTTTTGGCGGGTAATTTCCCTGTAAATAAGGAAGTTGTGTCCTTTGTATTTAATTCAATTGTAATGTTATATTGCCTTTCAACTTCGTCTAACAGGCTTTTAATGTTTTCTTTATAAAAGCATATTTGATTTTCCATCCATTCCGGTTTCGATGAATTTATGCTCATTTTCATTTGTTTGCCGTTTTCAAAACTAACATTTTGTCCGTGTGTTAATAAAATTTGAAAGTGGGCATAATTCACCTTCACGCGTCCTTCATAACATACGACATCAAACCTGTTTTTTCGTGCTTTAACATTAAATTGAGTTCCTAAAACCGCTACTTTTCCAAGATTGGTTTCTACTTCAAATCGCCTGCCTTTTGCAACTCTAAAATAGGCTTCTCCTTTTAGTTTAAGACGTCTGTTATTGTCCCAATTCCATTTTTTATAGTTTATTTCAGAGCCTGAATTCAGTACCACTTCAGAATTGTCAGGTAATGAAAAAGTTGTTTTTTCTCCAAAATTTGCCGTTTGTGTTTCCGGTACAAAAAATTTCATTGCAAAGGTAATTCCAAGAGCCAGAACGAATATTGCAGCTGCCCGGAAAACCCATTTTTTGTATAAAGGAACCACTTTTGAATCCGTTTTTTTCTGACTCAAAATGTTCGACAACATACTGTTTTCATCCAAATCATCTACTTCTAAATGTTCTGTATAATTCTTTATTTTTTGGTATTTTTCAAAATCGGGACTTGCCTTAAATTCAGCTAATTCATCCTCTGACAAATCATTGTTGAGCCATTTTGCTAATAAGCGATTTTTTTTCATTGTACTGGTATTATATCATTAAACAATTGGAACTAAGTTTACCCTACTTTTATAAATCAATTTCTTTACGTAAGCTTACTAAAGCCAAATGAATACGTTTTTCTACTGCCTTTATACTAATATTTAACTCTAATGCAATCTCGCTGTATTTTTTTCCATCAATTCGATGCATTAAAAAAGCAATACGCTGTTTTTCATTTAAGTTTTCAATAGCTTTCAAAAGTTTGGACTGAAATTGTTTTTCTTCCAAAAGATATTCGGGATTTTCATTTGTTTTATCTAAGCCTGTGAAGTTTTTTTCATATCGCAACACCACTTTTTGATGCGCAATTTCATTGAGGCTGCTATTGTTTGCAATCGTATAAATATATGATTTTGCTTTTTCTAACGGTACCGAAGCACAATTTTGCCAAAGTTTTACAAAAGCTTCCTGTGTCAAATCTTCTGCCTGGTCGATATTGCCAAATTTGTAAAAAAGAAAATTTCGAAGTGCTTTTACATGACTTTTAAAAAATGACGAAAAGATTATTTCATCACAAGTGTTTGATTGGTTTTTATTTGGCATTTGGGGTTTTCATTTGTACTTGGCAAAAGTATTTGTTTTTAGTTTAAGTAGGGTAAAAGCAAAGCAGATTGTTTTATACATATATGAAATGTTATTTCTTATGATAATTAGGCATTTAAAAAATGAAATCGAAACACTAATGCTGAATTTATTAAAAAAAACAATTCTTAAATTTTATTACCTTTGTAAAAATATAAATATGTTCCCTTTCAAAAAATATTTATCAGCAGCAGTTTTCTTGTTTTTATTGTCTTGTCAAAGTGAAATAGATGAACAGGATAATAATACACAGGCAACAATTACTAATGTTTCACCTCTTACGACTTATTTACAAAGGGTTGCAATGGTAAAAACAGTGCAGGATAATGTTATTGACGGCTCTAGTTATTGTACTATAAAACTACCTTATACGGTTACGGTTAACAACGAACAAATTGCAGTTAACACTACCGCCGATTATCAAAAAGTGATTGATAACATCAATATGAGTACTTATGATGATGATATTGTAAAAATAGATTTTCCGGTAACAATGGTTTATTACAATTACATCGAAAAATTTATTCCGGACGAAGCTGATTTTGATTCCCTAATTGATTATTGGAATCTTTACCCGGATCTTTTATCCAAAATAAACGGACTAAATATTAATTATCCTATAACAATTAATATTTACAACAGCGCCAATCAAATTGCAAGTTCCCAATCGATTATAAGTGATCAGGCATTTTTTAATTTTATAAAAAACCTGAACAGCAGCCAATATATTTCTTTGCAATATCCTATTACAATTGCAGATTATCATTATCAGACAAAATCGATTACGAATAATTTAGAGTTTGAAAATGCAATAAAATACGCGATTGATTACTGCCCGGAAAATAACATTACATCTCTTGATTTTACAGAAACAATAACAAACGGTTCCTGGGAAATACCCTATTATTTTAATTATTCAGATAAAACTTCCTCTTACAGCGGATATTCGTTTGTGTTTAAAAGTGACAAATCTGTAGTTGCTACAAAAGGAGCAATTTCAGAAACAGGTCAATGGGATAGCACAGTGCTGAACAACGTTAGAACATTAAAAATAGCTTTTAGCACAGAATTACTCGGTAAATTAAATTGTGGCTGGAAGCTGTTTGAGTTTAATAATTCGCAAATACGATTACGCGACGTAACTGATACTACTAATTATCTTTATTTTGAAAAGCAATAAACATCGCAATTATAAAATGCAATGTTTTAACTTAAACTACAAGCTTCCTTCTTAGGTCTTAAATCCTAATTTTTAATCTTATTCTATGTCAGTTTTCTTTAACTGATAAGATTTCTGTTGTCCATAAGATAACGCCTGTCTATAAGCATTGTTCCTTCAATCAATTCATGGTTTGTACTCCTTTCTCCCAAAAAAACTTCATTAGAAAACTTATAAAGAACCACATCTTAAACAGGTTTTAAAATCATATTCTTATACCAAAGAATAGTGCCTTTATGACATTTTTTCATTTTACAGTATATAATTTCTACAATTTTGAATTGTCCGGATTGAACTAATGTGACTTGGTAACTCTAAACGGAATTATCAACCCTGCATACATTTTTCAAGTAAAACATTTCAATAAACTGACCATTAACTTTAAAAAATGATAAAATGTTAAAACGCAAAAACATTGACGACGAGATAAATCTATCTCAAGTGGCTAAAAATTTGGCTGAAAGAGGAAACGAAACACTACTAGGAGCCGTTCAGGAAGATGGCGAAGGAATATTGTATGATTTGATGAAAGGATATCAAAAAGTTCAAATTGAAGATATGATTAGACCTTTCAGTGAAGATAATCTTCAGAGTATTGTAAATAAAGTTGATTACGGTATTTTAAAAGTATTAGAAGGTACGTGGGTAAGCTATAATAACGACAAAAGCGAAGGAAAATCAATAGGAAGCGGTATACATACTACTATTATGCCTTCTCCGGGTACAAATGCAGGAACTATTCCCGGGAAATTTAGCTTTGAATGTGAAGAATATATAGAAAAACTAACCTTTAATTTAGTCGAAGGTGGAGTTCGTAATCGTGGCGGAGCCAATGAACAATTTTGTGGAGCTGTTAAATACGAACAAAGTATTAAAAGCGTAAATCGTGTAGAAGGTGAAACAGCCTTAAAATACACTCCAATTCACGAAGAAAATGGCATGTATTTATGGCTTAGTGATATATTTAATTATGCCGCAACAGAAAAAACCATTAAAGAAGACCGCGGTATACACGCTTTAGAACCCAATGCGCCCAATAGAGATTTATATAAAAGCGGATATCAGGATGAAACTCTTTTTAAAGTTTTTAATGATAAAGGTGTAGAGGAATATGTAACGGAGGAAAATTTAAACGGAAGACCTTATTACGGAATCATTCCTGCTAAAGAACTTAAAGTTGGAGCTGGTCAAAATGGTCCCTATTTTATACCTGATTATTCCATTTCCCGAAGCGGAGTAATTCCGCACGGAAGTACTATAACATTATTAGGGGATTTAAGTCCAGGCGATTCGGGTTATTTAAGTAAAGTTGCGCCAGAATTTCCGAAAGGTGATGCAGCATGGCAGTTCGATCATCTTTCAATTTCCAAAACGATGGGCGGGGCGGGTGCAAGCGAAAACCCTATAGATCTGGATAAAGCCCCGCCAAGCTGGGTATTCGAAACACTCAATCATAAAAATGATCCCCAGGAAAACAGAATCTACACACAGCGAATATTGGCACATCATTTATATCCTTATTCAGTAAGACCTGATTTGCGACTTCGTGACTCCATCAAAAATGACAAAATAATAAATCATGTATTTATTAAAATGTCATCCAAAAATAAAACGGGAGCACAAGGCGGCATCTTAAATGTTCCATTTGTAAATCGCTTTGTTCCTACTGTAGAAATGAATATGCGAATGTGGATTGAAACTGTTGAAGAAGACAACAAGCAAATTCTTCAGTTACAATACGAGCAGGTAATATTTTTTGAATTTGATTTTGGAGATGACGGAGGTACTACAAGCTGGCCGCATATTCAGGTAAATACGCTTCGTAAAATAGAAGATGTTCCTCTTGATCAGAGACTTTTAATAGAAGAGCAGTTTTTTGGTAAAAAAAGTGATGGTAGTGATAATATAAAATCTGCTGCCGCTGCCGCAGGATGTCCTTATCATAAAGAATAAAATAGTGTAAGGTTCTGCTGAAAACCATAAAACAAAAAAACTATGAAAACAGAAAATTATGATGCAATTGTTATAGGAGGGGGAGCAATAGGCTTAGCTACTGCTTACCATCTCGGTAAACGAAAGGCAAAAACTTTAGTGCTCGAACAATTTAATTTTGTGAATCAATTAGGAAGTTCTGCCGGAGTATCACGTCAATTCCGAATTCCATATCCGGATGAATATATGGTTCAAATGGCTTTGGATGCACAGCCTTATTGGGATGAACTGGAAAAAGAAACCGATACAAAATTACTTGATAAAGTTGGTACACTCTGGTTTGGAGATCCCGAAGTACATTCTACCGAAGGAAATATTGCTGAAGCCGAAAAAGCACTAAAAGCTTTAAACGTTCCTTATGTTACCTTAACAGCGAAAGAAATCGAAGAAAAATACCATTTTAAAAACTTACCGGAAAACTATACCGGACTGTTTCAGCCTGACGGAGCGAGCATTAATTTTAAAGCAACGATTGAAACGCTTTTAAATTTGTGCAAAAAAGAAGAAACCGTTCACTTAGAAGAGAATTCGCCAGTACTTAAAATCAATCAAATTGGTAAACTCTTTGAAATCATCACGCCAAACGGAATTTATATCACCGAAAAACTGGCTATCATTCCCGGTCCTTATATTAATAGTGTAATCAATTTACTGGATTTTGAAATAGAAGCTACTTATTGGAACATGTCTTCGGCTTATTTTAAGAAAACAGATCCCGACATTCAATATCCAACCTGGTTTGTATTTCAAAATGCAATCGAAGAAAATGGCAATCAGTTTTATGGTTTCCCTTCAGTCGATTGGGATCACCCGGAATACATTCGTGTAGCTCCGGATTTCGTCATAAACCCTATACAAGAACCGAATGACAGAACCTTAATTCCTAATGAACAGGAACTGGGATATACTTCAGAATGGATAAAAAAACACATGATAGGATTAAGCACAGAACCAGAATACACTTCAACCTGTCTTATTGCCCTGAGTAAAATACCAAATAAAGAATTGTTAATTGATTTTGCCCCAAACTATGTGCCCAATCATAAAAACATCGTGTTATACGCCACCGGTTGGGCCGCAAAATTCACTCCCTTCTTAGGTAAAGTCATGTCTGATCTTGTATTAGACGGACACACAGATTTTGATATTAAACCTTTTCAATTAGGATACAAATTCTTTAATGCAATTTAAAAACATACTACGATGAATAAAAACACACCTTTAAACTCAGGGATGCATCCTGATTTAAAAATAGAAGTAGCTATTATTGGCGCCGGAACTTCCGGATTATATACTGCTTATCGTCTTGTAACGGATAAAAAATATAAAGCCTGCGAAGTACAAATTTTCGATATGAATAGTAAATTAGGCGGAAGGCTGGAATCTGTAATTATGCCCGGAATGAATTTTTGGGGAGAATTAGGAGGTATGCGTTACCTTACTTCTCAGGAAATTGTAACAACATTAATTGAAGGTTATCCACTTACAGAAGATCTCAACAAACGTATTCCTGTTCTAAAAGATAAAATGACGCCTGTTCCGTTCCCAATGGGCGAACCATCAAAACTATTAATGTATCTGAGAAAAGAACATTTTAAGCAAAATGCATGGAATGTTGCTCAGGACGAAAATAAAAAACTGCCCACCAGATATCATCTGAATCAAAAAGACTTCGGTTTCAGTTCAGATCAGCTGTTCAATAAAATCATTTATGATGTTTTAATGGCAGATTCCTGGGTTGCAGAAACCTACGGAAGTAAAATTATCAAGGGATCTTCTATCTACGATTATACTTTTAAATTGACCAGCAGAGATTGGGATGATATAAAACCTAAATTGGTATATAACTTTCCTGACTCTCCTTATAATAAACGTAAAGTAAACGATTTAGGATTCTGGAATTTAATCAAAGATCAGGTTTCACAAGAAGGATATCAGTTTTTAGCAAATGCCGGCGGATATTATTCAAATACGATCAATTGGAATTCAGCAGAAGCTTTTCCTTATATGGTAGGAGATTTTTCTGCGGATGTAACTTATAAAACCATTGAAGAAGGTTACGATAGTATTGCTTATGCAGTAGCCAATTCATATATGGATAATGAGGGCGCCTGTATTTGGTCTGAAAACAAGCTGGTTACTTTTACCAAAGAACATACTTCAAAAGACACACATAAATATCAACTGACTTTTCTAAATCTGAAAACCAATACAGAATGGAAAGTATACGCGAACACATTGGTTTTGGCTATGCCGAGAAAATCTTTGGAACTTTTAGATCAAAATAATTTCTTTTTTAATACCGATGAAAATTCAGTTATAAATAAGAATATCCGTTCTGTAATTATGGAACCTGCTTTTAAGATATTAATGGGCTTCGAATATCCCTGGTGGAAAGAACTGGGAATTGATTCGGGACATTCCATCACCGACTTACCCATGAGACAATGTTATTATTTTGGTACAGATGCTGAAACTAAGAATTCGATGTTATTAGGAAGCTATGGAGATATGGAAACCGAGACATTCTGGAAAGCACTTTCAGATGATAAATTGCTTTTCGAAGTTAAACCTGCGAACTCAGCTTCATTAAAAGAACTGCATCAGCTTAATGATGTTCAGGCTACAAAACTAATGGTAGGTGAACTAATGAACCAACTTCGTGAACTGCACGGCAACGAAGTTAATATACCAGAACCTTATGTAACTTATTTTAAAGATTGGACAGATGATCCTTTTGGAGCAGGATACCATGCCTGGAAAGCGGGGTATTCAGTTAAAAACGTGATGCCTTATATGAGAAAGCCGGTTCCTAACGAACAAATCCATATATGTGGAGAAGCTTATTCTGATCAACAAGGCTGGGTTGAAGGTGCTTTTTGTGAGGCGGAGAAAATGCTGCAGGAATATTTTGGACTCGATCGCCCAATTTGGTTAAGTCCTGATTATTATTTAGGATGGTAGTTACATTCTAATGTGAAAGAATAATACTAAAGAGGTAATTAATATGGAACGCAGAACTCAATAATATGGTTTACATTCCTTTTTATTGCATTAAGTTGGTTTGCACTATACTTTCAGAAGAAATTATTTGACTTATATATATGTAAAGTTGATTTGTAACGAAAGATAAACCTGCAGAATTCATAAAAACTTCTATTAGCAAAATAGCTAAGTTGCGAAAAACACATGTATATAGGAAAAATCCTAAATTGTATAAAAAAAGATTGTCGTCTAAGTATTGTGTTATCAGAAAGTTAAGAAAAAGTTTTGAAAAAGATTAAAAAAACTTTGTAAAAACGCTTGTAGATGTCAATAAAGGGTGTACTTTTGCACCCGCTTTGAGACACAAGCGAAACAAAAAAGAAATACACGTTCGTAGACATATTGAATTGACAGCCGTTTTAACAGAGATGTTAGAACAAAAGAATAAGAGTAATGGAATCGAGAGA
>Ga0247741_1000095_pt1 | contig 64969 bp, 60 predicted proteins | sample UWRJL213509R2_FD_180945 | JGI IMG/M metagenome (GOLD analysis project Ga0247741, IMG submission 180945) | Plant litter microbial communities from Arlington Agricultural Research Station in Wisconsin, United States - UWRJ-L213-509R-2 | ecosystem: Environmental > Terrestrial > Plant litter >... | reverse complement strand
TAGGTAATTTATCGCTGGTTTACTTTGATAACCAAAACTCAAAAGAATCTGAAAAGTATGCACTGCAAAGCCTTGCCCTGGCCCGGAAAGTTAATAAAACCACCATGATTGTAAGCTGCCTGCAAATGCTGGCCAATGTTTATGGGGAAGGCGGCCAGTTTGATAAAGCCCTGAAAATGGATGCCGAAGCCTTAATAATATGTAAGGAGCATAACGATACACGGGGCCTATCGCAGGTTTACTCAAATATGGCTAATTGCTATACTGCCATGAAGCAATATGATAAGGCGCTTCAGTATCAGCAGGAGGTATTAAAGATAGACCGGTTTTTTAATGATAAAAAGCAGATCAGCGATACCTATATGAACATCAGCGCTATTTACAGTGAAAAGAAGGAATACAAAACCGCGCTGGATTGGATGAAGAAAGGACTGATTTTAAGCCAGGAAAGCAAATATAAGCAGGGCGAAAAAATGGGATGGGGGGCATTAAGCCATATTTACGAACAGCTTAGCGATTATAAGAACGCGCTGCAGGCCCATCAAAAGTATCAGAGCATTAGCGTGGAGATGATAAACGAGAACAGCAACAAGCAGATTGCCCTGATGCAAACCAAATTTGATACCGAAAAAAAGGAACAAAAAATAAACCTGTTAAATAAAGAGAACACCATTCAAAAGTTATCTATCAGCAAACAGCAAACTACCATAGCCATTATAATAGGCCTGCTGCTGGTGTCTATACTGGTAGCGGGGTTGGTTTATAACCGCAATAAACTAAAGCAAAAGGCATTGCTGCAGGCAGAGATGCTGCGGCACCAGGATATGATGACCAAAGCGGTAATAGATGCGGAAGAGCATGAACGCAAACGCATAGGGGCCGACCTGCACGATGGGGTGGGCCAGTTGTTTTCGGCCGTAAAGATGAACCTGAGCGGTTTGTTTGAACGCATCAGCCTGGAGCGCGAGGAGGATAAGTTTTTGGCCGAGAATACCCTGGCCCTGGTTGATGAAAGCTGTAAGGAAGTTAGGGTGATATCGCACCAGATGATGCCGAATATGCTGCTGCGGTCGGGCATTGCGTCTGATCTGAAAAGTTTTATTGAAAAGATAGATGCCGACAGTCTGAAGATCCGTCTGGAAACAACGGGTTTTAAAGACCGGCTGGAGAGCAATGTAGAAACCATGCTTTACCGCATCATCCAGGAAACCATCAATAACGTTATTAAACACGCGCAGGCTACGCAGTTAGATATTATCCTGAAACGCGATGCACGCGAAATAAATGCGGTGATAAAAGATAATGGGGTAGGGTTTGATGCCCAACAGGCAGGCAGTTTTGAAGGTATCGGCCTGAAAAATATTCTTACCCGTATCGAGTATCTGCGTGGGACAATAGAATATGACTCCGCACCTGGCGAAGGCACCACAGTTACTTTGAACGTACCTGTATAATTACGTAAAACTTTACTGGTTAATGCTTGTTTTTATGTCTCTTTACAAACTATGATGAACAAACCAATAAGGGCTATAATAACAGGTACTACCGGTATGGTGGGCGAAGGCGTAATGCACCAATGCCTGCAGCACCCTGATGTTGAGGCGGTGCTGATCATCAACCGTAAAGCATCGGGTTACAAACACCCCAAACTAACGGAGATTGTACACGCCGATTTTTTCGACCTGAAACCTATTGAAGACAAGTTAGCAGGTTATAACGCCTGTTACTTTTGCCTGGGTATCTCATCAGTGGGGGTTAGCAAGGATGATTTTTATAAAACCACTTACATGCTTACCTTAAACGTTGCCCAAACATTGGTGAAGCATAACCCCGATATGACATTTTGCTATGTATCCGGTGCTGGTACCGATAGCAAAGAGAAAGGTACAGGCTGGGCAGCTGTAAAAGGTAAAACTGAGAACGATTTGATGAAGCTTCCTTTTTTACAGGTGTTTGCCTTCAGGCCGGGGTTTATAAAACCTATTAAAGGCCTTACCAAAACACATGGCTTTTATAAATATATTAATTGGCTGTTCCCGGTAGGGCGGGCATTATACCCCGCAGGCTTTGTTACTTTACCAGAAGTAGCCCAGGCCATGATAACCGTTACCGAACAGGGTTACCACACCAGGGTGATAGAAGGAAAGGATATAATTGCCCTTGGTAAACAGGCTTAATCATACCCGAATAATAGTATAAAGCAAATTAGTGTCCTTCCAAAGAAATTTGGAGGGCATTTTGCTTTTTGCATTACCGTATTTTTTGTTTTTGAGCAATGTTTTAACCTTTAAATAATAGGGTTTATCTCCCTTACACAAAAGGGTTTTTACAACCTATAGGAATTGTGAGGGTGGCCATACCTTAGCATTGTTAAATAAATACAAACCTAAACCTTATCACAATGTCACAAAAAAGTTTTTCTGAAGCTGTAAAGAGCGATGCTGCTTTACAAAGCGATCTTAACAAAGCGGTATCTGCAGCAATTGCAGAAGTAGCCAAAAAACACGGCGTATCTTTCTCTGATGCCGACCTTGGTAAAGGCCACAAAGCACCTGCAGGGAACCTGGGATGCGTTTCAACCGCCTGGACAGCCGTTTGTACTGTTTGATCGTATGTTTTAAATAAAGTGCAAAGCGGTAAGCCGGTTTGCACTTTATTTGGTTTAAGTGATTTGATATTTAACCCCCGGTAAATTGACAGAGATAAATAATCGCGAAACACCTACCCGGCAAACATTGCCCTTTGGGCAGCACATTAAAGCCATGATTAAGGGCGGCTTGCAAAACCTGCCCGTTGATGAAACTGAGGCTTTTTTAAAGGCCCTCTCATCGGTAAGCAAGTTTGCGTTTGATGAACATTTTTGCGATTTCGCTTCCAAAATACACCCCTGTTTTAATATACTGCAATTAGTTGATCCGGCCTTTAAAAGCACCGATGGGATGCTGAATGATTATGATGATCATTTTTTTAACCAAAACGGGCTGGCCGGATTTCTTGAAAAATACCCGCTGGTAAACAGCCTGCAACAGGATATGCTGCAACAGCTAACCGCATTTGAAACAGAACTGCATAACCATCTCCAAACCGATACGGATAGCCTGTCGCAATTATTTAATAATAACCAGCCTATTAGCTTTCCGGTTAAGATAAGTACAAACCAGGGCGATTTGCACAATGGTGGTAAAAGTACGGCCATTGTGGAGTTTACAAGCGGCTTAAAAATAGTTTATAAACCGCGCAGCGGTGCCATGGATGTTGCCTTTAATACATTCATCAGCCAGGTGGCTGCCGATACGGGCATCGAACTGAAAACCGCCCGGGTGCTTGATCGCGGCAGTTATTTCTGGATGGAGTATATAGCGCATTTACCAGTAGCAAGCGCCTCCAAGCTATCGGAATATTATACCCAATGCGGCGCGCTATTGGCCGTAGTGTTTTTACTGGGCGGTACTGACTTTCATTTTGAGAACATCGTAGCCTGTGGTAAACACCCTGTATTGATAGATCTGGAATGCCTGTTTGGTGCAACTGCCGAAATGCAGGAAGGTATATATAGCGTAAATAATACTGGCCTTGTACCCGCCAATATATATTTAGGCGAACAGGATGCGCCCATTGATAACAGCGGCTTTGGCGCCTGGGGCAGGCAGGTATCTGGTATCGACCGCTGGGCTTGGGTAAATACAGGCACCGATGCCCTGCGGCTGGAGAAACAGAAAGGCATATTTACAGCCGATAAGAACCAACCCTTATATGATGGTGCAGCTGTATCGCCCCAAAACTACCTGGCCGAAATTACAGATGGTTTTAAAAGAGCATGCAACTGGTTTATTACCAACCGGGATAGTTTAGATACGCCCGGGGCTGCCTTTAGCAATTTTAAGGATAAGCCTTTAAGGGTGATTGTGCGGTACACCATGAATTACCTCTTCATTATAGAAAACTCATTAAACGCCGATGCTTTATTATCAGAAGAGGTACGCAAGCAAGAAATATACAGGTCATTAAACGAATTCCCGACAGCAACTTTGCTGCCGCCTCAAATAAAAGCATTAGTAAATGATGCCGAGTTTGAAGCTATAAAGCGCATGAACGTGCCGCTTTTTACCGGGAATACATCAAAGCTCCACGTCCGGGAGTCGGGGGATTACCCGGAGTGGGCTTTTTTTGAAACTACCCCTTACCAGTTCACCCTTAGCCGCATCAGGAGTTTTGATGCCGGTAAAATGGAGCGGCAGGTAAGCCTTATTACATCGGCTTTTGCCGCACGTTACGGCGCGGGTAAAGTTACCGGCCCCCCGCATACCGATAAGAACTTAATAAGGTACAACCGGGCATCCATATCAAAAGAAACACAACTGATAGCTGAGGGTATCTTATCATCAGCTATCAAAAACAACGATACTTTTAGCTGGAACGGATATACTGCTGACGCAGGCAACAAACTGATATTAGGACAGCTTAGCCCAATGTTGTATGATGGCTCACTGGGGATAGCCTGCTTTTTACATACTGTTGATGGCAATGCCAATAAGCAATTAATAGATACCATTATAGCTGCAGAAGTAAAGCGTGCCTTCAAAACCCCTGTAGATATATCCTTTGCTTCTGGTTTAGCGGGTTTGTTATATGCGCTGGTTAAAACCCATCGTACTGATAATGATAACCTGCAAAAGGCTATTGCCCTTAGCCGGCTAATTGAACCTGCCGATATCAGGAGGGACACGAAATATGATGTTATGGCCGGTTCGGCCGGTTTATTGTTAAGCCTGGCCGCCCTTTATAAAGCCGAAGGCCCGGCAGATGTTTTAGAACTGATGGTTACCATTGCCCATCATTTATTGCAGGCGCGCGTAATGGATTCGGCCTCGCGTACCTTAACCTGGCGCAGCGAACAGTTCGACAGGCCGCTCACCGGTTTCTCGCACGGTGCATCAGGTATTGCCTGCGCGCTGCTTACTTTGTTTGATATTACCGGGATACAGCAATATAAACAGGCATTTTACCAATCCATACAATTTGAGAATTACTACCGAAACGCCGAACGTACCAACTGGTGCGACCTGCGCAAAGCCGGGTACGATTGCAAAACCGCCTGGTGCCACGGCGCGCCCGGTATAGGCCTTGCAAGGCTGCATGCTTACCGTATTTTAAAAGACGAGGCTTTGCTGCGCGATGTAGAAACAGCCATTGCCACCACCAAAAAACATTTATTAAGCGATACAGATTTTTATTGCTGTGGCAACACCGGCCGCATTGATTTTTTGATAGAGGCCGCGCAGGTGCTGGGCAGGCCTGCGCTGTTACAAGATGCCCGTAAAGCATTGGTTGCAATAATAAGCCGTAAAAATACCCGCGGGTGGTACCAAACGTATGATGCAGAAAGCGTAGGTATGCAAAACCCCTCGCTGTTTAGAGGGGCGGCGGGCATCGGTTATACACTAATAAGGAGTATGCAACCCGGAAAAGTGCCTTGTTTGGGTTTATTGGCGTAATAATTTAAGCATTGTTGAAGTTTTAAGGCTTAAAACATTTATTTTGGGCAAATGGTTGTATTCCCCATAGATCCGGCTGAATGAAAGTACTGCTTGTTGAAGACGAACCGAGCCTGGTATCGGTAATTGTACGCGGCTTAACCGAAGCCGGTATGGAAGTAAGCGTTGCCGCCGATGGGAATATGGGGTTGGAGATGGCCCAGATCCACAGCTTTGATATTATTATATTGGATATTATGCTGCCGGGCATAAACGGGATCCAGGTTTGTAAGGAGATTCGCAAGCAGGACGACAGCGTTGCTATATTGATGCTTACCGCTCTAAGCAGTACCGAAAATATAGTTACCGGCCTAAACAGTGGGGCCGACGATTACCTGGCAAAACCTTTTAAATTTCCTGAACTGGAAGCCCGCATCCGTACGCTGGTACGCCGCAGCAAGGTAGGCAGCGCCCCCAAAAATATGATCAGCATTGCCGGGCTGGAGATAGACACCCTATCAAAAACCGCTAAACGCGATAATAAAAACATCGCCCTTACTGCTACCGAATATCATCTGCTGGAGTATTTTGCCAAAAACCAGAATAAGGTGCTATCGCGTATCCAGATATTAGAAAACGTTTGGGATATCGATTTTAACATGGGTACTAACGTGGTTGATGTTTATGTGAACTATCTGCGTAAAAAGATAGATAACGGCTATGATGTAAAACTGATCCATACGGTTTTTGGCATGGGTTATATTTTTAAGGAACAAGCGCCGGATGAAACTTCAAACTAAAATTACCCTGCTGTTTGTTGCTATCTCTACCATAGGGTTGGTGTTGCTCAACGCGTCTATATTTTACTTTGTATCTGATTTTAGCTTCGAGGATTTTTTTAAACGCCTGGAAGCCAGGGTTAACCTTACTGCCGAGACCAATATCCACCCTGATAAAGAATCGGTTGCCTATAAGCAAGTACGTACCCGCTACCTGGAGAAACTTGCAAACGAACAGGAATATATTATTAAGCTGGATAGTACAAAAGCGCCCGCATACAAAAAAGTTGTAAACCTGCCCGATGAGTTTTATAGCAACATTATGGCGAATAAAAAAGCGCGCTATACCGAAACCAATCACTTTTATGCCGGAAGCTTATTTAACATCCAGGGCGAAAAATATATTGTAATAGTTACCGCAACCGATCCATACGGCTTTAAGGAGCTTGAACTATTAAAGCGTGTGCTGCTTGTTATCTTTATAGTATCTATTATCCTTACTTATATAGCGGGTAAAATATTCTCGTATTACACAGTGCAGCCGGTGCGGAGCATCATCAAAAGCGTAAAAAACATTACGGCCAATAACCTGCACATGCGGTTGGATGATGTGCAAGGTAAAGATGAGATAGCCGAACTGATACTTACCTTTAACCATATGCTAACCAGGTTGGAAACCGCCTTTGAAACGCAGAACAATTTTGTAAGCAACGCCTCGCACGAGCTGCGCACCCCGCTTACTATTATAAGTGGCGAAACGCAGTTGCTGCTAAAAGGCAATAAGGTTACCGAGGAGGGCATGGCATCTGTTAAAACAATATTGGCAGAGGCCGAAAAACTGGGGCATATTCTGGCCAGTTTGCTTGGCCTGGCACAAAGCGGGTTTGATGGAAAAAAACAAAACTGGCAAAAAATACGGGTTGACGAATTAGTAATGGGCGTTGCCGATTCAGTAAAAAAGATAGACCGCGAAAGTGTGATAGATCTTGATTTTTCGGCCCTGCCTGATGATGAGCGTTTGCTTTATACTGAGGGTAATAATAACCTGCTGCAACTGGCAGTAAGTAACATAGTGCTCAATGCGTGCAAATACTCCAACAATCGCCCGGTGAATGTGCAGATAACGGTGGGTAATGGCCGCATTATGGTTAAAGTTACCGATAAGGGTATAGGCATCCCCGAACATGAGCAGCAACACATCTTTGAACCCTTCTTCAGGGCGTCAAATACAAGCGATTTTCAGGGGCATGGAATAGGCCTACCGCTTACGCTGAATATTATTCGCCTGCATAATGGCACTATCGGCATCCGGTCGGAAGTGCAGATGGGTACCGAGATCCAGATCAGCCTGCCAGTAGCGTAATGAAAATACGTAAAAGATTAAAACATTGGTTATGAGCTATATACGAGTGTTCACAGGCGTTCACGGCAGTGAACGTGAACACTTCACGGGCCCTGAGGTCGTTTTTGGGCGTTTAAGGCCGTTTCAGGGCGGTTTAAGGCGTGCCCTTCCGGTTCTAAAAAGCAGATAGATAACAAAAGTTATTGCAATATTTCGCTCACAGAATAGAGATCTTACAGCCAATTCAACACAGGCTTTCTTATAACTTTCTAATAAGTTGCCTCTGGTTATTATAAAATCGCTATTCCTTGTCGTTTTATTAATTGATAATCAATTTGTTATATGCTTAAAAATATTTTTCACTCTAATTAAATTCTAACAACCCTCTTAATTCCTTTTAATGAGCCCGTGGTAGTATTGCATAAGTAAATAATTAAGGTTTAACCCTAACAAACAAATACTTATGAAAACCATACTCATCCCAACCGATTACCAGGCATCATCATTAGATTGTATCCACGCCGTTTGCAGGCAATTCAGGGAAGACGACCTGAACCTGGTATTTGTACACGTTTTTAAACTGACCGATTCGTTCAGTGACATTATTACCCTGAGCCGCCGCAGCCGCGAATACGAAAAGGTAAGCGACGAATTTTACCGTTACTGCAATGTGTTGCGTGCCCAATATCCGCAGATCCGGAATATTAAGATCGATTTTCTGTATGGCAGCAAACTAAGCATGTTTAAGCATTTTATTGAGGCTAATGAGGTAGACCTGGTGCTGAACACCGAAGGCAGCGCATTCACTCCGATACATCAGTCGAGCGTTGATCCGGTTTTGCTCATCAAACGCTCGGGGCTACCAGTTATTAATGTGCCAAAAAGTGATTATGCCAGCATGATGCAGCAACAGGTTGTAGTTGTAAGCAATGAGGAAGAATTATTAGAAGTTTAAATATAAAATAGCTACCTATTATGTTATTAAAAGAAAATATCCCCGTTAGGTACATCTTCGGGAAAATAAAAAAAGAGGTTATTATGGTTACGGTTTACGCCGTACTGATAGCCATTATGTACAATAGTTTTCATTTTACACGCATCTCTATCCCTATTGCGGTGCCAACCATTTTGGGTACGGTAATATCACTGTTGCTGGCCTTTAAATCAAACCAGGCGTACGATAGGTGGTGGGAGGCCCGTACACTTTGGGGCGCCATTGTGAATGATACACGCAGCCTTACCCGCCAGCTGTTAACTTTTGTTGATACCCCATATGCCGAAGATGAGCAAAAGGCTTTTTGCGAGCGCGTAGCAAAACGCCAGATAGCCTGGTGCTACAGCTTAAGCCATCATCTGCGCAGGGAAAACCCAATGCAGGGGTTGGAACGACTGCTTTGTGCCGAAGATATTGAGCATGTTAAACGCTATGATAATATCCCGCTGGGTTTGCTGGAACTGCAAGGCGCCGACTTGCGCGCAGCCTTTAAATTGGGCTGGATAACCGAGTATCAGCAGGTAGCTATGGACGAAACCCTTACCCGTTTCAGTAACGAGATGGGTGGCTGCGAGCGTATCAAGAACACGGTGTTCCCGGCTACATACAGCGTGTACATCCATTTGTCGGTGTTGTTGTTTGTGTTGCTGTTGCCTTTTGGCCTGATAGAGTTTTTTGGTGTGGTAGAGGTACCGCTGGTTATCGCGATAGCGTCATCATTCTTCCTGATTGAGAATATGGCCATCCACCTGCAGGACCCATTTGAGAACAAGCCCACAGATACACCAACCACCACCATATCCCGCAATATAGAGCGCGATATTAAACAAATGCTTAAAGAGAACTACAAGCAGGAAGAACCCGCTGTTGGTGCATCACACAACAAAAATAAAGTGTTCTATATCCTATAATTAGTTTGTTGATTTTGTTTTAATTGAAAAGGCCGGTAACATGTGTTATCCGGCCTTTATCGTTTGGAAACGCTACTGGAGCTTCAGTCCCGCAGGGTTACTTTAATATTTTGCTATCTCCGCATCTATCCATGCAATGCGTGTTTTCAGGAAGCTTTTAGCATATGCTACTTCCAAATCGTAGTTACCTAACACCACTGCATTTGGCCAAACGTATTTATCCAATATAGGCCATGTGGTAAAGTTTTGTTTTTGCGATAGTTTAAGATACTCGGCGTTCTCGTCAATATCAGTAAAGATGGCTTCGACCGCAGTATTGCGGATCTGGTTCCAGCGTATTTTTACCTTACTCCTGAAGGTTACATCTTTAAACAAATTTATCATCCAGGTAGCATCACGTATATACCAGTTATTTGGATCTTTTGATACCGAGTAGTCTATGTTACCGCTGCTTAGGTCAAAATCCCAAACAGGGCCCATGCCCAATTTGCCGTTACGATCTTTAAAGTAAAATATACTGCTAAAATCGCGGCCATCTTGGTTTTTAACTACCTCTTCGGCAAAAAACCAGTTCATGAACGATTCTACGTTGATGTACTTAGCGTACCCGTTTACCGGGTCGTTAGCGTTTGGTGCAAACAGGGCATCTTCAGTATCCTGCATGTATTTTGATATGTATTCCAGCTGTTTCGGCGTAATATCTTCCGGCGATTTAATGGTGAAGGGCAGGTTCTTTTTAGTAACAAACCAGTATTTTTCATCCTTTCGCTGGTCAAGCTCTAACAAATAGCCGCCGGTAAGGGCATCGCCTGTGTTATCGCTGGCTGTCATTTCGGTGATGTTTACGCGGTTTTCGTTTACCTCAACCTGGCTGGTAAGCAGGTAATTGCCGAGGGTAACGCCGTTCATCACCACCTCTACAAAACGGCTTTCGGGGGCAAAATCAGAACCTATTCTGCGGGCAAACTCTAACGCAATGCGGTTACGCAACAGGGTTTTATCATCATAATTGGCAAGCAGTACCCAGTTTTTGGCTGCTGGCATACCCAGCATAGCTGCCTTGCTATCAAATTTTAAGCGGTACGGCTTTTTAGGGAAATTAGACCAGGTTGAGTTACCACGCCCCTTTATTTTTAGCGTGATGTTTGTTTTTTCCTGCTCAAAACGGTTGTTGGCGTCAACCACAAGGCTACCGGTTACATAATCATCTTTAGAGACTACCGGGGCGCTGGTGGTTAAATATAAAATAGGGATACCCGTAAATATACTGACCGAAAACTTATAATCGCGCTTGGTGCCTTTGGCCGATGTAAGGGTATAAGTAATGGTTTTGCGTAGGTCCACAGCAGTTTGGCCGCTTACCTGTACGGTATCGTTTTTGGTAACGGTTGAATTTTGGGTGGTAAAAGTTACAACCAGCTTTTTGGTTAGCTTAGTTGGTTGCGGTATGGTTGCCGATATCTGGTCGCCTTTAATGGTGCAAACAATATCAGTATTAACAATACCCGGATTTTTTTTAGCCTCAAGCTTTACCGATACAAAATATACGCTGTCGGCAGCTACAACCGGCGGTTTTTTAAGCGTTACTTCTTTTTTACAAGCAGCAACAGCAATTATCAGGAACAGGAATAGTAAATATTTTTTAACCATAGTAAACTAAAAAGATCGCGAAGATACTAATTAGCAGTTACTTATAGTTAATAAAATTTCAGAATTATGAATATCTACACCTCGTTCAAATATTTATGCACAAAACTTATTGCCATTGAGCCTTCACCTACGGCAGATGCAACACGGTTCATGGCGCCGGCACGTACATCGCCTGCGGCGAAAATACCGGGGCAACTGGTTTCCAGCAGGTACGGGTCGCGCTTGGCTTTCCATACCTTTTCAAAATCGCTGCAAAGGTTAAGGTCGCGGCCGGTTTCTATAAAACCCTTTCCGTTGGTGATGATATCCTTGCAAAGCCAGTCGGTATAAGGCCTGGCGCCGATAAAAATATACAGTGCATCTGCCTCAACAGTTTTGCTTTCATTGGTGTTTAAATCCTGTATAACCAATTGTTGCAGGTTGGTATCGCCAATAGCTTCAGTTATTTCACTACAGGGCATCAGGGTAATGTTGCTTTGCCCGCCTAACTGATCGATAAGATATGACGACATGGTTTCGGCCAGGCTTTCCTTGCGGATAAGGATAAACACCTCTTTGGCAAATTTTGACAGGTACATAGCAGCCTGCCCGGCAGAGTTACCCCCGCCTACCACGTACACGTGCTTATCCTTGCAGGATGCAGCTTCCGTCATGGCGGCGCCGTAGTAAATGCCCGCGCCGGTAAATTTATCAATACCGGTAGTGGTGAGCTGGCGATAATCAACCCCGGTAGTTATCACAACTGCTTTGGTGATCACCTCGGTGCCATCGTCCATGATAAGGGTTTTATAATTGTCTTTTAGCTTGATCTCTTTTACAGCCTGCGGCGACAAAAAATCGGTACCAAAGCGTGCCGACTGGGTAATAGCCCTGCGCGTAAGGTCGGCACCGCTCAATCCCGCCGGGAAACCCAGGTAATTTTCGATCCGTGAACTTGTACCCGCCTGCCCGCCAGGTGCTTTCTTTTCTATCAGCAGCGTTTTTAACCCTTCGGAAGAGCCATAAACGGAGGCCGCCAAACCCGCAGGCCCGGCACCAATGATCACCACATCATAAAGCTCGTTCTTGGCTTCCTGGTTAAGGCCAATTTTGGCAGCAATATCTTTAACAGCCGGGGTTTTTAGCAGAGTACCATCGGCAAAAATAATGGCCGGCAGGTCCTTTGCTTCCAGGTTGTTTAGTTTGATGGCCTGTTTGGCCTCGTCGGTATTGGCATCCAGCCAAAGGTAGGGCACCAGGTAGCCCGATAAGAACTCCTTTATATCGTGCGATTTTGGCGAATACTGATAACCTATTACCTTAATTCCCCTAAAATCGGGGCGGTAATGGCCCTGCCAGTCTTCCAGCAGGTCGGTTAAAATGGGGTATAGTTTTTCCTCGGGTGGGTCCCAGGGTTTGGTTAAATAATAATCCAGTTTTACGTCGTTAATGGCTTTGATGGCGGCATCCGTATCGGCATAAGCGGTTAGTAACACACGCTTGGCATTTGGGAAAAACTCGGTGGTTTTACAAAGGAAGTCAACCCCCTCCATTTCGGGCATGCGCTGGTCGCTCAGGAACAGTGCAATCACTTCGCCTTTGTTTTTTAACTCCAGCAGACTATCCAGCGCCTCTTTTACCGACGCGGTACTCAGGATGCGGTAATCCTGCCGGTAATGGTTTTTAAGGTCGCGGCTTATGGCGCGCAGTACCTGCTGGTCATCGTCAATTACAAATATGATAGGTTGGTCCATGTTGTTGTCTTAGTTATCTGTTAGGGGGAAACAAACGGTAAATTCGGTATTGCCGGGTACCGAGGTTACCTTTACGGTGCCATTATGCTGGCGAATAATGCGGGTAACCACATCCAGCCCAAGGCCGGTGCCTTTGCCCATATCCTTGGTGGTAAAAAACGGATCGAACACCCGCGACTGGATATCCTCGGGGATGCCAGTGCCATTATCCTTGATGTAAACACATACAAAATGCCTGTCCAGCTGAGTGCGGATCTCTAAAATGCCGGTACCGTTTGGTTCCATGGCATCAATAGCATTGTCGATGATGTTTGTCCATACCTGGTTCAGCTCACCGGCAAGGGCTTTTACCTGCGGCAGGTTCAGGTCGAAATTTTCTACTACCTGGATATTGCCTTTGCGCATTTTATAGTTGAGCATGGTAAGCGTATTGCGGATACCGGCATGGATATCAAGCAATTGCTTATCGGTGTCCCTGTCCATATGGGTGAAGGTTTTTACTGAGCTCACCAACTCCGAAATACGGGTTGACGATTCGCGGATATCCGACACCATTTTTTCCTGCAGCAGATAGTTGTTCATCCAGGCTAACACCACATCCAGTTGCGGCGAGGGTGTACAGCTATGCAAATGCTCCAGGTCGGCGGGGGCGAAGCTGAATTCGGCGAAGTTTTCGGCTATATCGTAATCTTTTATGCCGTGTTCGGTTAGCCAGTCGGCAAGGTCATCTTCCGCGTCGGCGCGCTGCATCATATTGAGCAAGGGGCGGTCGATTTGCTGGGTTTTGCTGATCAGGATCTGGTTTATCTTGTCCAGTTTTTCGGGGGCGATATTGAGCGCGGCCACCTCTTTAAATAGCGCCGGCAGGCGTTTTACCTGGTCGTGCAGCAGGGAAGCCCCGCGGCTGATAGCCGATGCCGGGTTATTCAACTCATGCGCCAAACCTGCGGATAGCTTGCCCAGGGCAAACATTTTTTCGTTTTGCTGCTGCTGCGAGGTAAAATCGCGCACGCGGCTGGTCATGGTGTGTACCATGGCGGCGGTAAGCTCGTAATGCAGTTTGATGCCTTCGTGTATCTTATCCTTAAACACCCTCAGCATGCGGCATTTTTCAATGCACTCGCCGTAGCCAAATGTATTGGTAGCCCTGCTAAAAGGCAAATAACCGGTAATAGCCTGCGGTTTTATCACAAATATCTCCCTTAGCTTGCCGTTTTGCTCGGCGCAAACGCGGATGCGGCCTTCTATAGTGATGAGGGTTTTATCCAGCGGATCGCCTTTTTCAAAAACGCGGGTACCTTCCTCAACTTCCATGGTTTCGCCGTTGGCCAGCAGCCATTCCAACTGCTCGTCGGGTACGGTTTGCAGGGCGGGGATGGCCTTTAATTCGTCTAAGGTTACGTTCTTCATGGCGCAGGGTGAAATGTTATACAATTATAATGGTAATTACGGATTGCGGCAAACAAGAAAAGGGGTGAAACCATAAAGTTAACAACAAATAAATGTCATGTATACGGTTTTGTTCACGTTCACACCACGTGAACACCGTGAACACTTGTTAGTGATTGATAATGAGATATTTGCGTTTTAGCTTGATTTGATAAAACATGCACCGATTTCAAACGACTTTTTTTGCCTTTTTTCGACCTTGGCTCGCCTTGGGTGGATGAAATTTAATGGGGGTAAACTGAAAGCTTACTAAGTTTTGGGTCGAAGTTGGAAACTTCGACCAGTGGAGTGTTGGAAATGACACCGGCGGGGACACAAGCATTGTCAGTCTGTGCTTGTCGAATACCTGTACGCCTTGCTAATGGTTCGACAGGCTCACCATGACAGGGGGCAATGGAGTACCGGCCTATGTTATCCAAACCCGATAGCAGCGGATACCGGCCCTGCGCTTAAGGCCTGTGGGCGTATGAGCGGATAGCGGGGCTACCTTAACCTAAGCACACTGCAGCTGCTTTTCAAAAAGACAAAGTTCGCCACCTATTCCTTGTAAAAGATTTCTCCTCGTACCTCGTTCGAAATGACAGGGTGGGGATTAGTCGTCCCCTCCCCATACTATTTCCCCACCACCGCGTTATTATATTTATTAAATTACGCCCATGGCAGCGGCTCAGGATTTGTTTTTAGGGAATAACAGGGTGGTTAGGGCCGTAAGCGGCACAACAATTGCGCTTACGGCTTATGGCGCCGGGGCGGGTTTTGAGGAATGGCATTCGCATGCTAATGATAGCATTAGCCTGCTGCTATCGGGCACGCACCACGAGCGTTTGCAGGGCAGGCAGCTTAAACGTACGCCGGGCGACCTGAAATTTATCCCGGCAGGGGTGATGCACCGCTGCGAACAGTATTTGCCCGGTACCTGTAAAATAAACCTGGACCTGAACGGGCAGGCGCTGCAAAAAATGGCGGTTAGCGAAGAACAGTTGGCCGGGCTATCGGGCAGTTCGCTGCCGGCCAAATTCACCCTGTTAAAATTGTATCATGAGCTGGTGGCGCAGGATGTGCCCGAGGCATCAACAGAGCTTTTGCTTTTCCAGCTTTTTAACCCGGCAACCCCGGCCAAACATAAAGGCGCGCCGCCACTTTGGGCCGAGCGCTTAAAAGATTTGCTGCATGATGAGTGGGACAGGAACTTCCACCTGGATGACCTTTCGGCACGGCTGGGGGTGCACCCGGTAACCATCTCGCGGTATTTCCCGCTGTATTTTGCCACCACACTGGGCAATTATATGCTGCAAATTAAGGTGAACAAGGCCTTAACCATGATCAGGGCCAGCAACGCGCCGCTTACCCAAATTGCCTATAACTGCGGCTTTGCCGACCAGGCGCATTTTACCCGTACCTTTAAAGCCATCACCGGCTACCGCCCGCAGGAGTTCAGGAAGGCATAAAACTCAAAGCAGGCTAATTTCATTCAATTTTGGTGGGATGCTATTACCTACTTTTGGGGTATAATAAATTACTATGTACGCCAAATTTCATCACCATAATTACCGCGGGCTTGTTTTAATGGTTTGTTTAATGTTGCCATGGCTGCACAGCACCGCGCAGCAGTACGACCCTTTTGATGGCAACGCGGCGGCTTTTCATGTAAAGCTTAGCCGGTACTTTAAAAGCGAGGAGGACGAGAAAGCCGCCCGTGTTTTAGTGACAGACAGCATTAACCGTTTTAAAGCAGATACCCTGTGGACACTGGATAACCTTGCCGCGCATTTGGATACTTACAGCAAGCTGTTGGTTGCGATAGAAAGGCATAACCAGTATTTTAGGCTGCGTACGTATATCAATAAAAACGATAGCCTGGCCAGGCAGGCTTACAACCAGGTTGACGGGGTTGAAAGCAGCCTGGAAGGTATTACCGGGCGCATGCTTTTACAGCCAGGGTTTGCCGCCATTACCGATGCGCAGCTGAAGCAATACCATTTAACCAAATATAAATTTTTGCTGGGGAAGGCTAAAGAACAGGCGGTGCATAACCTGCCCGAACATGACGAGCAACTGCTGGGCAAGGTATCTGGCGATATGATTGACCGCCTGACCGACCGTTATGACGACCTGATGAACACCATAACGGGCGACAGTATCACCATTAAAAACAAAAAGTATAGCCCGGTGAAGATATGGAGCGGCATATTGCTAAACCCGGATAGCGCACTGCGCAGGCAGGTGGCCCAGGCTTACTACAAAGCCTATAGCGACCACGCCGAAGTAATTGCCGCCGCGCTGATTGATATAACCCGCCAAAAAAGCATCCTGGCCAAACTACGGGGCTATAAAAACGCAACCGACCGCACCTATCGCCGCCGCTTGCAACTGCCGGAGGAAAGCGTGAAGAAAATGCTGGCCGAAATGACGCAGTATGCCGATGTATTAAAAAACTACCAGCGGGTGCAGGCTAATCAAATAAAAAAACAAACCGGGCTGGTCAACGTGCATAGCTGGGATGCATCGCTGCCCATGGGTTTTACGTGGCAGCCGCTTCCGTTTGCCAAAGTAACGCCGCTGGTGCTGGACGCGCTTGCGCCCCTGGGGGATGAATACACCCGGCATTTCGCCGCCTTGTTAGACCCCGCCAACGGCCAGATGGAGATTGCCGGGGGGCCTAACCGGGTGAACGAGAATACCTCGGTAGGCTTTATCGGCGTGCCCGAGAGCCTGTATATGAGAAGCTATAACGGCACGCTGGGGGATGTATCGCGCCTGATACATGAAGGCGGGCATGCCATACATGAGCAGCTGATGAGCGATAACCGGATAATACCTTCCTATAAAGATGGCCCCAGTATTTTATACGAAGCCTATGCCATGTTTAACGAGCTGCTTTTGCTGGATGCGCTGGAGAAGCAGGAAAAAACAAATGCAGGCAAAGCTTTTTACACCAAACAGTTTTTGGATAAGCTATCGTTCGAGATCTTTACATCGGCAGAGGAAGGGGCCTTTGAGCAGGGTTTGTATGATGGCGTAGCCGGTGGCAGCATCAACACCCGCGGGGATGTGGACAAGCTTTATGCGGGCATCATGAACAAGTATGACAGCTATTTCCCTGCCGAGCCCCAGCGTAAAAGCGAGTGGATAAATAAGCGCCTGGTTTTTGACGACCCTTTGTATAACGTGAATTACCTGTATGCCATTTTAATATCGTGCAAGTTGTACCAGCAGCAGCACGCACAACCCAAAACGTTTGCGGTAAAATATACGGCCCTGCTTAAAAACGGTTTTGATGCCCCGGCTGATGACCTGCTTAAAAAGTTTATGGGCTTTAGCCTGGATAGCAGTAGTTTGCTAAAAGATGCGCTGGGTTTAATGCGCGATAAAACGGGTAAGCTGGAGGGGTTGTATGCGAAATAATATCTCATAACTCTCATCTTGTTGGTGTTCTCACCAACAAAATACTATGCATTGAGGCCTTGCAATTTCAAAATCGGCGTAAAGGTTGTTGGTGGGGACACCAACAACGGGGGGTAAGCTTCAGTCGCCGCAGGGTCTCACATTGTGAACCCTGCGATGCCTTGCATGCGGGGATGTAATACCACTTGTCATTCTGAGTGCGCGAAGAATCTAATCACCAATGCAGATCGGCGAATAGATGCTTCACTACGTTCAGCATGACAAAGGTTTTTTTAAAAACCGCCCTGAAAGTTGTTGGTGTTGTCACCAACAAGCCGCCATGCACCTTTAGCTTCTCGCTCTGCCTCTGCCGTTCTCTATAGCCGCCTTAATTTCTTTGGCGTCGCTTTTTGAGAAACCGTGGGCCTCAACCTTGTTGCCATTGTGGTAAAAGCGGATGGTAGAGTAACCAATAAGCGGGGTATCAATCTCCACTGCCGAAATGCTGTCGTAAGCCACGGAGGTTTCGTCGCCACTGAACAGGCCGGGGATTTTGATAGTGATGCCGGTAGGTTCAACAATGATCTGCGCAGGGAAAAGCTTATTACCTTCTGAAAGGCGTGATGCGGTATATTTCATGATCTTAATAAGGGGTATGAATTAATGCTTCAAAAGTAACGATTTAATCATTATCAATATTATAATCGCCCGGTATGTTATGTAAGCAAAAAAAGGCAAGCGAAAGAGATAACTACTTCCGCTTGCCTGTGATATTAAACTAAGTTATAGCAGCATTGCAGCGCCTTATAATAGATCCTGCAATAGCAACACTTATTTTTCACGCGCCTGTTTTGCATGCTCTTTTTCGGCACGTTGTGCCGGTTGCCTTTTTGGCCTGGCGGGGTTTTCGGGCATACTGGTTCTGATGGGTTGGCGTTTGGCTGCGGCAATTTTTGCCGGCCTGGCTAAGCGTGCATTTTCCATTTTGTTATTTTTAGCCAAATCGTTTTGCGGGTTTACTTCGCTTTTAACTTCGGCATTTTTTGCATGCCTGGCAGCGGCCGGGTTTAATGCATCAGGTTTTTTAGCCATATTGTCACTTTGACGTGGGGCATCGTTTTTGGCCATAGCTAATTTTGCGGGCCTGCCTTTTTGCCCAAACCTGTCGCCATTAACTTTATTGTAAGCTGTTACAGCAGGCTTGCCCTGGTTTGCCGATGCATGCTGCTTGCGGTCGGCCATTGCGGTTTGCTGGTGCGAAAGCTGATCGGGGGTTGGCTGCACATGTTTCTCTTTCATGGCGGTTAACTCTTCGGGGCGTGGTGTTGCATTTACGCCACCCCGGCCATTAAAGCTTGCTCGGTTATTAATGGTGGTGTTATTGTTAACCACAACTGTATTATCAATATAGGTGTTCTTCACTACGGTTTTATTAACGTTAACCACAGCAGTGTTATACCTGAAGGAATTGCCTTCCCACCGGCCGCCGCCAAAACCCGATCCGCTGTAACCGTAACCATAATTAACCCCGCCATAAAAGCCAACATGGCGGCCCCAATATCCGGCGTGGAAGCTGTAGATATTGCCATCGTATCCCCAATAGCCGGGTGTCCATAAATAATGAGGACGCGGTGGACTAACCCAAACGCCCGGTACCCAGTAGTAATCGCCCATATTGTTATCATACGCCCAGTATCCGGGTACCCACAAATAGCCATCTACAGGGCAAAGCGGTTGTGTATAAACCGGCAGGGCCGGAGGGGCTATATTAATGGATATGCCTACACTAACCTGTGCAAATAACTTTGATGATGACACTAAAATTAATGCCAGCAAAACAAAACTTTTTATTACCTTTTTCATAACGTGATTGTTTACATGTATGACAAAGTGAATACAGATAAGTTAGGCCAAAGGCATTAGAATTGGATTAGAGTTTGCAGTTGATCGTCACGGGTTTATAGCAAAAAAACAAGCGAAAGAGATAACCCTTCCGCTTGCCTGCATTACTAAAAACTGATCAACGAGCAATGATGTTTCTACTAATTTTGCTCAACTAAATGCGACTCATTAATCATTACCTGCAGGAATTAACTTCCACATAAATTTATCGGTAGGCTCGGGGGCCTCAAAACGGATCTCGGTTGGCAGGTTAGGGCTAAATACAAAGCTGCGCAGGGCATCGCCATTATAAAAGGTGCTTTTAATGTACCATTGCTTAGCATCGGGCGCGGCAACTATCCTGAAACTGGTGCCCGAACCGGCAGGGCCTATCATAGGTGTATGGTCTTTAACCGCGTTTGGCTGAAAGTACATGTTATCGGTACCGGCCAGGCGCATGGTATAGCTGATGCCTTTTTTGGTTTTATATTGCTTTACTTCCCATTTTTGGGTACCGCTGCCGCTGTAGGGTTGTAAAAAAACATTCTGGGCAACGGTGGGCTGCCATGGGGTAAGCGCCTTTGCGTTATTTACAATAAAGTAAGTACCGCTGGGCGGCGGCATGGTGTTATCAATAGCGGCGGGCATTTGCGTGCCCTGGCCTATGGTTTTCAGTTGGCTGCAAGCCGATATGGCCAGGGTAAGCAACACAGCGATAGCTAATTTTAGTGTTTTCATGATAGCAGGTGTTTGTTTTGTTTGATACAAGTTTAACAGCCTGATGTATATACTTTTATGATAATGAGCGGAGCCGGGTTTACGGCTTAGTGAAAACGGTGTTTGGAAGAGGGAAGGGGGAGGTGTAGGGGGAGTGGAATGAGGAGAGCTATAATAACCAGTTGTCATTTCGAACGGGGTACGAGGAGCAATCCTGATCATGATGCACAGTTCATCACTTAGCGCATTGAACAAGATTTCTCACTATCGTTCGAAATGACATTGCGGGTAAAGGATGGAGCCTTAAAAGGCCATTTTCCTTCTTATCAGGATAGCGTCTATGCGTTTACCAACGGCGTTGAGTACGTGTTCGTCTAAAAAGTCTTCGTTACGTTGCATCCATTCGCTGCCCAGTTTAAAAAGCATGGCTACTTTGCCATCGGCAAATTTCACGTTCCATACATGCCAGGTTTTAAAATAGGCGCTTGTAATTTCAATAAGGTGTGCTGTTCCATCGGGCAGTTTAATTTTGTGTTTCATAGCTTGTAGTTGTGAGTCGATGTCCTATAGAGACGTTATAAAACACGCTATTATTGTCTGAAGTTTGTCGCCCAATTGTCTGAAAACGTGTTTTTAAGCTAAGTTGTTAATTTTCAATCAATAAAAAATTTGTAACATTTAGGATACGGCATTTATCCTCTTTCCTGAATCTTGTTTCGTAAAATACGGCATCCAATATGCCGTTCATCAAAGCCCAGGTGCCGTTGGTCAAAGTAATTTCATCACCCCGGCTGCAACCCATTCTTTTGAGTAATAAATTAAAAAGACATGGAAACCACACAACGACAAACCTATCTCGACTGGCTGCGGATCATCTCTATAGCCGGTGTATTGTTCTTCCACTCGGGTATGCCTTACGCTGCCGACGAGTGGTGGCACATCCGTAACCACGATACCAGCGCGCTGATGGCGCAATCAAACTATTTTATGCATCTGGTACGTATGCCGCTGCTATTTTTCATCAGCGGTACTGTTAGCTATTATATGATGCAAAGGCGAAGCGCTTTAAGCTTTATTGGCCTGCGTTTTACCCGTTTGTTTATCCCGCTGCTGGTGGGGATGTTCATCATTGTGCCGCCGCAAATTTATATGGAGCGTATAAGCCACGGCTTTACCGGCAACTACTGGGATTTTTATAAAACCACGTTCACTACCGGCGTTTACCCCAAAGGGAACCTGAGCTGGCACCACCTTTGGTTTATAGCCTACCTGTTTGTGTACGATCTGGTATTCGCCCCGGTATTTATGTGGTTGATCAGCGATAAGAGCGCCAAATTTAAAGCGGCTTTAAACGGCTTTGCCAAAGGTAAATGGATCTACGTAATAGCTATCCCCTCTATAGTGTGGTACACTTTGCTGAGCCGTGTTTACCCGCAAACCAGCGCCCTGGTAAATGATTACTGCTTTATTGTTTACTGGCTGCTATTCCTGCTGGCGGGGTTCATCTGCATATTGCAACCCCGCCTCATGGAGAGCCTGCAGCGCAACCGCCGCTTTGCCATTACCATTGGTTTTATGGGCATACTGGCCGTAAACTACCTGTGGCTAAACCCGCCGCCAAACAATGCCGAGTGGGGTTACCTGCGCGGGTATACCTTCCGTGGGTTATCGGCTATGGTTGGCTGGGCCTGGGTGCTGGGTTTGGTGGGGTACGGCAAGCAATATTTAAACCGCCCGCATAAATCGCTTAATTATTTAAACCAGGCGGTGTACCCGTTTTATATCCTGCATCAAACAGTAATTGTTATTTTAGCCTATTACATTGTGCAAACCAACGATACCGTGATCATGAAATATATTTACACGGTTGGCGTAACGCTTTTCATCACCATGGGCATATACCATTTGCTGGTAAAACCTTACCCGGTAACACGGTTTTTATTTGGCATGAAACCATTGGAGAAGAAAAAGAGATTAGCGGTTAGTGGACGGGAGGTTAGGAAAGAAAACGACGCGGAGAAGTGGGTTGAGGAGAATGTAAGAGTGTTGGTATAAGAGTGCGTGGATAGTGCGATTCCTTCCTTGGGGAAGGAGGAGGAGGGGTTAGATAGTTTGTTAACCCCTCCCTGCCCTCCCGAGGGAGGGATTTATATAAAAAACAAAACATGAAGCAAATCTTAAAAAATATCTTCCCCGGGTTTTATGGGCTGCTGAATTACTTTACCATAAGGCTGCTGCAGGATACCGACTCGCACTCGCATTTTTGGATGCGGCCCTGGGCTGTTACCGCCGGCGAAGTTGTGATGAGCTTTATTGTAGGTTATGTGGTATTGGGTGGGGTGCACCGTATTTGCAGATATACCGATCATAAAGCGGGTGGTACCGTTCAGGCAAATTTTATTACCGAGTTATGGTACGTTATTGCCTTATCGGTATTGGTTAACAACGTGGTGTTATTGCCGGTTGCGGCCTTTACGGATGACGGCCTGTCGCTGAGCGATTTCGCCGAGATCAATACCGTGCCGCTGCTGTACACGCTTATTTATTACGGTATTGTTCGCAGCCGTACTTATTTAAAAGCCTATGTAGCCAACCAGTTACTGGTTGAAAAACTCACCAACGACCACCTGCAAACCGAGCTCAAGTTTTTGCGGGCGCAGTACCATCCGCATTTTTTATTTAACGCGCTGAATACTATTTATTTCCAGGTGGATGATGATGTGGCAGGGGCCAAGCAAAGTATTGAGCTGCTATCCGAATTGCTGCGTTACCAACTGTACGACCGCCATCACCAGGTAAGCATTAAACAGGAGCTGGACTATCTGCAAAACTACATCCTGCTGCAAAAAGTACGCGCCAGTAAAAAGATGGTTTTAACCACTGACTTTGATGAAGAGCTAACCGAGCAGCAAATTTACCCGTTGTTGTTTTTACCACTGGTAGAGAATGCTTTTAAATACGTAGGGGGGAAGTACCACATCGATATTAGTGCGGAAAGTATTGCAGGTGGCATATTGTTTAAGGTGAAGAATGATTTGCCCGATAACATCCAGCCCAACCCCGATAGCAGCGGCATCGGTATCGAAAACCTTAACCGCCGGCTGGAACTGCTTTACCCCGGCCAGCACAAACTAACGCTGGATAAACAGCCCGATTGTTTTATTGCCCAACTTGAACTGAAATACCAATGATGAACAAACCCATCACCTGCATCATTACCGACGATGAACCCTACGCCCGCAAAGGTTTGCAGGCTTATGTAGAGAAGACTGATTTTTTTGATTTGAAGGGCCAGTGCGAAGATGCCATGGAACTTGGCGAAATGCTTAAACAGCAACCGGTCGACCTGTTGTTCTTAGATATCCAGATGCCGCATATTACCGGGGTGGAATTTTTGCGCTCGCTTAAAAACCCGCCTAAGGTTATTTTCACTACGGCATTTAAGGAGTACGCTATTGAAGGTTTTGAACTGGACGTATTGGATTATATGCTGAAGCCGATATCGCAGGAGCGGTTTAACAAAGCCGCCCAAAAAGCAAAGGACTACTTTGACCTGAAAGGAACGACCACCCCGCCCGATTACCTGTTTGTAAAAGCCGACGGCCGTTTAGAAAAGATAGTGTTTAGCGAGGTGCTTTTTATTGAGGGGATGGAGAACTACATGATCATCCACACCACAAATAAAAAGGTGATCACCCATAGTACTTTAAAATCATTGATAGAAAAATTGCCCAAACAGGCTTTCCTTCAAACGCATAAATCGTACATCGTGGGCATCAACAAGGTTGGCGCGGTTGAAGGGAACATACTGTATGTAGGCAACCACCAGGTACCCATCAGCAGGCAATTGCGCGACTATGTGCTGGGGCGGATTATTTAGATTAACCGATATTGTAAATGCTCATGAACACCGCCTAATAAAGCTTTATCGCCCTTTACCTCAAAACCCAAGTCGGTATAAAGTTTTTTGGCCTTATCGTTGCCTTTGCTTACCAGCAGGCCAACGGTTTGGTGCTTAAGCCGGGCGGCATTTTCAAATAATGCTTTAATGAGTTTTTTGGCAATGCCCTTACCCTGGTGTGCAGCATCTACCGCAAGGCAATCAATGTAGTATTCGCCGGGCTGGGTTTCATCTTCAGGCTGGCCGGTAAAACCCAGCTGGGTGGTGGTATATTGCAGGAATGGTTTGCGCAGTTCATCCAGTTTCGCGCCATCGTAAGCTATGATCATGCCGCAGGCTCGGCCTGCTTCATCCCAAACCAAAATATTGTTGTAGCTGTATTGGTTGCCTGTTAGGGCAATAAAACGTTCAAACAGGTCCAATTGCTTTTGTTCGTCGCTGCTGTTGGCAAATTTGGCAGCCAGCTTGCCCATAGCCAGTACTATCAGGCGTGCTATAGCGGGTGCATCGGTAGGTTGGGCAGGGCGTATCATGTGTTATATTTTGGTAGGGTTCTCGTCGGGCACAAAATTTATCTGGTGCGATGGGTCGAACGGTACGTAAACGCGTTTCCAGGGTTCATCATCTATCAGTTTCCATTTATGGGCGGTGCCAGTGGTATCTAACGCTATCAGTATCTCGCCGGGTTTTACAATGAAGGTTTCGCCGGGCAGGGTTTCAAACTCAAGGGTACCCGATAGGGTGATCACATATTGCTCAACAGGGGCGTTGTGCCAGTCGTAAAACGAGTGTGGCGGCGATTCCTGGAACCTGATGCTTGATGCCTGGTTAAAAATGCCTTCGTTCACTGTTCCCGTTTGTACGTGCGAGTGGCCATCATCGCCGGTATATAGTTTATAAGCTTTTATCATTAGGGGTAGTATAATGCCGCTAAACTAATATATACCGCTTATATTACTGTTACAGCGATGTAATATCTATCCTTTTAAAGCTTATCCAGCCTGAAATAGCCTAAATGGATCTCATCCTCAGGCAGGCCCTCCGCGGGTGTTATCTGAATATGGTATTGCTGTTTTGCCCCTGCACCCAGCATCTCATCTATGTTATAAATATCATCCACATCAATACCGTACTTGTCATCAATATGCGAGTTGGCGCCCTTAATGCCTGCAATGCTGTTGTTGCGGAAAAACACGGTTTTCTTTGCTTCTTGCATAGCCAGCGCGCGGTCGGGTTTTACGGTTAAAACTACATAGTGCTGCTCCTCCAGTTTGCCCGATTGGTAGCCGCCCAAATTGATAAAGAAAAGTTTGTTAGGCGATGCAATATCTGCTTCTGCCTTTGGTACTACCTTTATGTTATAACCTTCAACCGTGGTCACTTCGCGCCAGCCATCAATATGCAGGTTTGCACTGGTGCCGCGCCAAAAGGTCTTAATATCAGGTATCAGATCCTTTAGGTTAGCGGCAATCCCGAAGAAGTAGTCGTGCTGCTCTACATGCCTGCCGGGTGCTTTAGCGCCTAACAGTAACATAAAAAGCTTAAGGTTTTGTGTCGGTGCTTGCATAAGTTATTCGGTTTTAAAAAGGCTTTTCGCGATAGTATCTGAAGCCCTTTCGCAAAAATCAAGCCCTGAGTAATCCGGATTGTAGCCGCCAATGTACGGTACGGCCATTATATAAAGCCGTTTGTTAATATTCCCGTGTTCGTCTACAGGCCTGAAATCATCGTTGATGGCAACGCCGGGTACTTTTAAATAATAGGAGCCATCGCCGTTGGTTTTTACTTTTTTATCACTGGCCTGCATGCGTTTTTTACCTTCGGCAGCATCCCTGAATTTTAATTGCGCGGGAGAAATGGCATGCACAGCCGTAAGGCTTTCATACGGAAAGGCATCATACGAAAGGTGTGGCTGCCCCGAGCAATCAACATAGGTTTTATAACAGGTTGACTGCTTTTTGCCGTCCTCATCCGTATAATGATAAATAGCGCCGCCTTTTTCGGCTGGTTCTGCATCGCTGTCGTTACCTACGTCAACCAGTTCGAGTAGCCCTGCATCATGCAGGGCAAAAAACTCCTCGCACGAGCTTTGAGGGATGTAGGCTATCACGATAGCGATAAGCGGCAGCAATGTTTTTTGCAGGCGCTGCATATCCTCGGCAGAAAAGTGCTTGGCCGGGTAGTTCATGGCGAAGCTTAAAACGCCCAGCATCTCTTTCCAGTAGATAGATTCGTGTTTTTTGATGGAGCGTGCAGCCTCTTCGTATTCGGCTTTCATCAGCTCAAACGGGTCGGCACGTTCGCGCAGTGCCATCATGGCATCTACAAATTGCTCCATGCCCATATCTTTCATATAGTCGTAAAATACGGGTTGTTTTTGGCGGATGGGTTCTTTAAAATCCTTCTCAAAAATAAAATCGAGCGAGAGGAAGCCATTGTTAGCGGCAATATGTGCGGCTATTTCCTCTTCGGTTAGTAACGAATTATTCTGCAGGTGCGAATCTTCCAGGTGAAACCTCACGGCGGGCAGCATGCCGTGGCGCGAGTGCATCACCATTTTAAACCCTTCGCTATTTGGCGATAACTGATAAATAAGCTTGCCGGCTTTGTTTTTAAAGTACACCCCGTTGTGGCGGGCAAGGGTACGTATGGCATCTACAGCAGTAAGCGATGCGCCTTTTATAGCTACCGCATGGTTTAATTGCAAAGCCAGCTTTGCGGGTGGGTAAGGCGAATCGAACCAGCCCTGTACCTTGCCCTCGTGTTTTATGGGCCAGTTATGCCCTGTACAGATAATGGCCTGCTCAAACTCAAATGATCTGTCGCCTGCAATTTTAATACGGATCAAATTTTGTTCGGGCAGGTCAATAATATCAGTTACCGGGCTGTTATAATGGATGGTGTATGCAATGCCTGCCTCATCTGCCTTTTGCTTTAACAGATCAAATTGCGCGGCAAGGTACTGGCCAAACAACAGGCGGGGCAGCACTTTATAATCGTTGTAAATTTCAGGGGTGATGGCAAATTTGTCAAGTAATGTTTTTGGTGCAGTTGCTATCCAATCGGCTACAGATGTTACCAGCTTGGGTATCTCATTGCCTGATACATTGGTGATATGCTCTTTACTGGCACCCTCGGTACTATAAGGCATGCCGGTACCCAATTGATCCTTTTTTTCAAAAATATCTATCGTAATATCTGTGCGGCCGGCATCTGCCAGGCGCTTAAACATGAACAGCCCGCTGGGGCCGCCACCAAGTATGGCAATACGTTTTTTATTTTTCAATTTACCTTCTCAATAAGCGTGATATAGGTAAATTAAAATATTACTAAATTGTTTTACAGGTATTACCTTAACGGCTTATTAAAGTGTGGGCTCTTTCTTTTTAGGCAAGCTGTAATAGAAGGTAGTGCCAACCCCCGGGGCCGATTCCGCCCATATCCTGCCATTCATTTGTTCTATCATATCTTTACAAATGCTCATGGCCATGCCTGCGCTTTGCAAATAGCCGTGTACCTGGGTTTCATTGTCCTGTAAGTAAAAAAGGCTTTGCAACTGATCGGCAGTCATGCCGTTGCCACGGTCGGTAAAGGCAACAGTTATCCAATCCTCATCTTCGTTGCAGGTTACGCCAATGATGCCGCCATGTTGGGAATACTTGGTAGCATTACTTAAAATATTACGATTAATAAATTGCAGCATTTCTTTATGCGCGTAAATAAGCTGGCGTTCGGGGATAACGTTATATAAGGTAATGTTCTTGCTGATCTGATCGTAAAGATACAAGCCGTTGGCTTCGTGGATCAGATCGTTTAAAAAAAGGGGTTGTGTGTTGGCGGCCAAATTTTCTTTTTTCGCTTTTACCCAGCAAAGTAATCCATCTAATAATTTGATGCTTTTGGCGGCGGTATTGCTTAGCTCTTCAAATATCAGATGCGTTTCTTCGGCAGAAAGGGGGCGCTGGGTATGCTTAATTACATCAGCAGTCATTACAATGGATGCGAAAGGCTGCCGCAGGTCATGCGCCATTATAGCTATTAATGTTTGACAGAAGGTATCCTGCTGTGTTTCCAGATTTTCAGATTTCATAGCCGTGATGATGTGCATTAAGTTTAACAGGTTGAGGCAGGTACTGATAGCGTTTTTTATACCGGCGGTGATAACCGGCAGCTACCCATGCAAAAAAAACAATACAGCCATTCCACATCAGCACTACAAACATTGGTAACAGGCGTTGTAAAATAAAATGCATCACGTTTCCCTCCTTTTTTTGATGTGAAGGATGGTTTACCGCTAATGATAAAGCACCGCTTTCATCTGCAAAGAAAAAAAGAGTTGGGGATGCTAAAGACAGGTTTCGACAGATACCCGGCAATGGCAGACAGAAAGGCTAATAGGTTAGACCAGTACTCCTAAAAGTTTTAATCAACTTTAAGATGAGATAGGCAGAAGCGTAATTTTTTAGAACCACTGATGCGCAAACTTCCTGAAACCATCTTTAAACTGTTCTGTTACAGGGATAATGGTTTTCCCGATCTTGATTGTGTTTTTGGTAATGGCGTCAATCTTATCTACAGAAACAATAAACGAGCGGTGTACCCGTATAAAGCCATTTGCGGGCAGCTTTTCTTCCAGCCCTTTCATGGTAGTGAGGGCCTTTAAAAAGCCATTGTTGCCGGTTAAATAAACCTTCACGTAATCTTTAAAACCTTCCAGGTATAAAATATCTTTTAAGTAAATGCGTACCATTTCATACTCTACCTTTAAAAAAATAAAATCGCTTATCACGTAGCTATCGGTATGGTTGGCTGGCTTTTCTTTTTCGGCAAAGTAGTTTTTAGCCTTATAACAGGCTGTTAAAAATTCCTCGTACACCACGGGCTTTAGTAAATAATCAAGCGCATTTACTTTGTACCCTTCTAACGCGAATTTTTCATGGCCGCTTATAAAAATAACACGCGGTGTGTTAACCCCATGCATGTTCTGTAGTATTTTGGCAAGTTCCATTCCGTTAATACCGGGCATGTTGATATCCATAAATATCAGTTGGATATCCTGCGTTTCTATAGCTGCGAGCGCATCTGATGGCGATTGGTAAAACGTTATTAAATTTAAAAACGGTACCTGACTTATAAATACCTGCAGATGTGATATGGCTAATTCGTCATCATCTACAATGATACAGTTGATTGGCATAGGAAAAGATGTAAGCAATAATTGGTCAATAAATATTTAACCCAACCATAATTGGCTGTTTTTGGCCTGCCCCTAAAATGGGAGGTGGCTGTATCATATATCTATGCATTAAAATTATGGTATTGCTTTTATATTATCATTAGTATAACGCAAAGTTTTTTATAGGCCGATAAAATCCAAAATGTGTGTTTATTTACTCAATTGTTGCATGCCATTCCACAACTTATACAACTATTTATAGGCCCAGGGCCAGTATAATTTGCCTTACCAGTTCGGCCTCAATAAACGGTTTAATCAAAACACCTGCAAAGCCCTGTTCCAGATACTTCTCCCTGTCTGATGGCTCTCCCTCATTACTAATTACAATAACAGGTAAGTTTTTTGCGTTTGCCACAAGGCCAGTGGCATTCATGCCGGGCAGGTTTAAGTCTGTTAGTACAATTTGTATGGTTTCTTTAGCAATTGTTTGTAAAGCTTCATCACCGGTTGATGCCTGGTGAAATTTGATGTTCCACTTAGCGGTCATCATTTTAAGGAATGTTAAACTAAGTTCATTGCTATCAACCGCTAACAGGCTTATGCCATTTAATTTCCATACCGGGTTGTTAGTGGCCTGCTCGTTTTCGGCAGGCAGGTGGTTTTTATATGGGATAAAGAAGCTAAAGGTGCTTCCTGTTTTTTCATCGCTCTCTACCTTTATTTCGCCGTTTTGCAACTGTATAAGCTGCTTGCAGATGTACAGCCCCAAACCTGTGCCTACCTGCCCCTTGGCCGAATTTGACTGGTAATATTTAGAGAAAAGCCTGGCCTGCTGCTCGGGGCTGATGCCTGCACCCGTATCAATAATTTTTATTTGCAGTTTGTTTTCCCCGCTGGCCCGTAAAAGTTGCGCCTTAACGGTTATGCCGCCCTGTTTGGTGTATTTTACCGCATTGCTTAACAGGTTAACCATTATTTGTTTAAGCCTGAAACTATCGCCCAGTACCATGGCCTCTTCATCTCCTTCAAAATAATAATTAAGGCTGAGCTGTTTTTTAGTAGCACTAAATTCCATGCTTTCAACCACTTCTTTTAAAACGGTGTTGGGGTTAAAAGGGTCGCTGTTTATTTTGAAGGTGTTGGTTTCCATTTTAGCGGCATCAAGCGTATCATTTAAAGTATGCAACAGCATGTCTGACGATAGCCTGATAGACCCCAGCATATCTATTTGCCGGGCTGACAGGTTTGAGCGGCTAAAAATATACAGGAAACCATTAATGGCGGTAAGCGGGTTACGAACCTCGTGGCTCATGTGCAGCAGCAAGTCCATCTTTTGTTGTGCAATAGCTACTGATCGCTGGTTCTCTCGCAGTAAATATTTCTCGGCGCGGTTAAGGTTGATGATAAAAATGATGAGTAATGTGGCAAATATCAGCACCATTAAAAGCGATGCGAAGTAAAACTTATTTAATAAGGCGGTGGTTTCGCGATAGCTTTTCAGCGCATTTTCCTTTAGTTCGTTAATGATGCTCAGGTTAATATTGTTTACATCGTTTACAATCCTTTCCAGCTCGTTATTAATGTGCGTATTCAGGATTATCATTTGTTTTTGCGTGGTAAACAGCTTTAAATTATGTTGTTGCAGCTGCTTTAGCTGCTTGTTGTAAAAGCTCTTGCTGCGTTTTGCATTTATTTTGTTTACCGAATCAATTATCCGTTTGCTGCGGTTGTAATTGATCACTGTAACGTTGGGTGCACCTGTATTGCCGCTTTTGTTGGTAATAGCATCTTTTATACGGGCAAATAGCCCTTTTTTAGTAACCTTGGCGGCGCTTTTTATGGTATCGGCACTGTTTGTTACCTTCTCTGTACGTATATATGGGGCAGCTGCAGCTAAGCTATTGTTTACGGTATCGGCACCCGGAGATTTTTTTAAGAGAGAATCGAAACTCTGTTTTAAAGTATAGAGGTTATCTGATAACTTTAGTTTCTTTAAAAACAAGCTTCGTACTTTAATACGCTGTTCGGCAGATAATTTTGTAGTGTCGATATTATCTTTCAGCAGGCCGTCTATCAGGTTGAATGAGGATGAAAGTTTAGTTTTATACGAATTGCTTTTTACGGTATCTCCGGTTAAAAGCGATTCCTGGAAGTCGTCTTCGGCTTCGTGAAGCAGTAATAAGGCTTTTTGTGATTTTGCCTCATCATACTCAATACCCGATGTTTGCTTTGAAAGACCGGCCAATTGTTGGGAAATGGAGTTATGTACAAACAGCGCCGCAATTGCCAATGCAATTACAAATAGTATAAAGGCGATCAGTATCCGCCGCGACAGGGCTTTGATATCCGTAACGGCTAAGGTTTTTTTGTCAGGCATTTCGTTTATTAATCAGGTTATCGGCAGCATAGGTGGGCACATCATAATTGCGCGTTCTCAAAAATCGTCAAAAATCAATTAAGTTTTCTTGAATGATGAAATTATGCATGTGCTGGGGTATTTGCAAAATCATTACAGCTTATATTTTATATAAACTTTCTTTTTTTGCCGACATGATGCGATACCTTGATTTAAGGCATTTGGCGCAAAAATAGCGCTTTACGGGTATGAAAAATAAAAACGTTTGCCCAAACCAGTTCCTGGGCATTTTATAATGGAAAGGCTGCCCGCATTTGGGGCACCTTAAAAATTCTCTTTTATCGTGATTCATCACCTCGTGTCTTACATCAGAGCGTTGGGAAAAATGCCGGTTTAGGAAGAAACAATTTTATACCCGGGCAGCTATAGTCACAAACGCTAACCAACAAAGAAAGAGATACTTCCGCAATATTTTTTAGTAGCCGACAGAAAGTAAAAAATAGCCGACGAAATATAAAAACATGGAGATGGAAAATGGCCTTAAAAGGACTTAAGCGTATCGGCACTATATAGTTTTTGACTATTACGCATAGAATTAATCGATTATGATTATAAAATTCAATGACCTAATTTTATATTATTCATAAGCATTAGTACAAACACTTAAATACAGTAAACCTATAAAAATGGAAAACGGATCAAACGACATCAGTAAATGCCCTTTTCATAACGGCAGTATGAAACATAATGTTGGCGGCGGCGGCACCCGTAACCGCGACTGGTGGCCCAACCAGTTAAAACTTAATATCCTGCGTCAAAACTCAGCATTGTCAGACCCCATGGGCGATAATTTCAATTATGCGGAAGAGTTTAAAAGCCTTAACCTGGAGGCAGTAAAAAAAGACCTCCACGCGTTAATGACCGACTCGCAGGACTGGTGGCCGGCAGACTTTGGCCACTATGGCGGTTTGTTTATACGTATGGCCTGGCACAGCGCTGGTACCTACCGCGTAACAGATGGCCGCGGTGGCGGGGGCGCAGGTTTGCAGCGTTTTGCACCGCTTAACAGCTGGCCCGATAACGTAAGCCTTGATAAAGCCCGCAGGCTGCTTTGGCCTATTAAACAAAAGTATGGCCGTAAAATTTCATGGGCCGATCTGATGATCCTTGCCGGTAATATCGCGCTGGAATCAATGGGGTTTAAAACCTTTGGCTTTGCCGGCGGGCGCGAGGATGTATGGGAAGCAGATGAATCTGTATACTGGGGATCTGAAACCACCTGGCTGGGTAATGATAAGCGTTATGCCGATGGTTCGCCGGGTGCAGAAGGGCATGGCGTACTGGTATCTGATGAGGATGCCGATGGCGATATCCATTCCCGTAACCTGGAAAAACCACTTGCGGCTGCACATATGGGTTTAATTTACGTTAACCCCGAAGGCCCTGATGGTAACCCCGACCCAATCGCCTCGGCCAGAGACATCCGCGATACTTTTGGGCGTATGGCCATGAATGATGAGGAAACTGTTGCCCTGATAGCCGGCGGCCACAGCTTTGGTAAAACCCACGGAGCGGCATCCTCTGACCATGTAGGGAAAGAGCCCGAGGCTACTGATGTTGAATTGCAGGGCTTTGGCTGGGCAAACCAATATGGCTCTGGCAAAGGCCCGGATACCATTACCAGCGGGTTGGAAGTAACCTGGACAACAACACCAACCAAATGGAGTAATAACTTTTTCGAGAACCTGTTTGGCTTTGAATGGGAATTAACCAAGAGCCCGGGCGGTGCACACCAATGGGTAGCTAAAGATGCAGACGATATTATACCAGATGCTTATGATAGCTCAAAGAAACATAAGCCAGGCATGCTTACTACCGACCTTGCTTTACGGTTTGACCCGGCGTACGAAAAAGTATCGCGCCGCTTTCTGGAAGATCATGAAGCATTTACAGACGCCTTTGCGCGTGCCTGGTTCAAATTAACCCACCGCGATATGGGGCCGCGCGAGCGTTACCTTGGCCCCGATGTACCACAGGAGGAATTGCTTTGGCAAGACCCCATCCCGGCAGTTAACCATCAACTGATAGATGAAAATGATGTTACAGCCCTTAAAGCAAAGGTATTAGCATCAGGCTTAAGCGTATCTGAGCTGGTTGCTACCGCATGGGCTTCGGCTTCAACCTTTCGTGGTTCTGATAAACGCGGTGGTGCCAATGGTGCCCGCATCCGGTTAGCCCCGGCAAAATACTGGCAGGTAAATAACCCGCCGCAATTGCAAAAGGTATTGACCGCGTTGGAGGGCATCCAGAAAGAATTTAACGGTGCGCAGGCGGGCGGTAAAAAAGTTTCGCTGGCTGATCTTATTGTACTGGCAGGTAATGCCGGTGTTGAAAAAGCAGCTAACGATGCAGGGCCGAATGTTACCGTTCCGTTTACCCCGGGCCGCATGGATGCCTCGCAGGAGCAAACCGATGTTGAATCATTTAGTTACCTGGAGCCTGCTGCAGATGGTTTCCGTAATTACCGTAAAGGGAAGCTGTCTGTATCTACCGAAGAATTGCTGATAGATAAAGCCCAGTTACTTACTTTGACAGCGCCGGAGCTTACCGTTTTGATAGGCGGCCTGCGTGCAATCAACATCAATTTTGATGGGTCTGAACATGGCGTATTCACCTCCCGGCCCGGCCAGTTAACAAACGATTTCTTTGTAAACCTGCTTGATATGCGCACTGCCTGGAAAGCTGCTGCCGGGGGCAGGGAAGTTTATGAAGGCATCGACCGCACTACAGGTGAAGTGAAATGGACCGGTACCCGTGCCGACCTGGTGTTTGGCTCAAACTCCGAACTGAGGGCTGTGGCCGAAGTTTACGCCACCGCAGATGCCCAGGACAAATTTGTAAAAGATTTTGTGGCCACCTGGAACAAAGTGATGAACCTGGATAGGTTTGATCTGAAATAATACTATTATAGTACTAAAAAGGCACCTGTTAAGGTGCCTTTTTAGTTTATAGCTCATTGGGTATTTCCTGCTCCATTTCGGGTTTATATAAGCCCTGGCGTGCCATGCTGTTGCACCAGGCCCGGTGGTATAATAGTTTTTGGGCTATGGCAATATTGTTATCATCGCCTTTCCAGGCTTCTAGCGCAGGTTGCTGTATAGCACGCGAAAACGAGAAAGTAAGCTCCCATGGCATTTTATCTTTAAACCGGATATGCATGGCGTTTAACCGTTCTGAAGCCAGCTGCCCAGACTGCCCGCCCGAAAGGAAAGCTATACCCGGTACAGCAGCGGGTACACATCGTAAAAAACAATTAACCGTTGCGTCTGCCACTACATCTATACTATCCTGAACAGGGCTTTCAAGGCCTGGTAATACCATGTTGGGTTTCAATATCATGCCTTCAAATTCAACATGTTGATCAAACAGCGCATTAAATACAGCATGCAATACCTGGTGGGTAACCTCAGAGCATTGCTGAAGGCTGTGGTTACCATCCATTAATACCTCAGGCTCAACAATAGGAACCAGCCCGGCCTGCTGGCACAACACCGCATAACGGGCAAGGTTATAGGCGTTTGTTTTAATGGCGGTAATTGTTGGTATACCTTCGCCTATATTGATCACTGCGCGCCATTTAGCAAAGCGTGCACCCTTTGCGTAATAATCGGCCAGGCGCTTGCCTAATCCGTCTAAGCCCTCTGTTATTTTTTCACCGGGGAAACGGTCAAGCGGAACAGCGCCTTCATCAACCTTAATGCCGGGCACAATGCCTTTTTGCTTTAATACTTCTATCATCGGGGTGCCATCCGTTATGGATTGGTTGATGGTTTCATCAAACAGGATGGCACCGCTAATGCTTTTTTCTAAACCCGGCGTGGTAACAATCAGTTCGCGGTATTTGCGGCGGTATTCTTCTGTTTGGGGGATGCCTAATTCTTCAAAGCGCTTATTGCAAGTGTTTGTGCTTTCGTCCATAGCCAATAAGCCTTTTTGTTTATGCAGTAATAATGCGACGGTTTTTTTAAGATCTGCTGTTTCCATACGGTTCATCTAAAATTTGGTGGTATCTCTGGCAATTAACCCCATATAGAACAACAGCCGGCAATAGAGGTTTTAGTTGATTTACTTATTGCATTTGGGTTACAAACCAATTATGAAAAGGGTAATGCTATCTTTATTAGAGATTATTATTAAATTTATTTAGAAACCTGCGCTTATCCAATAAGCAGTTTAAAGACATAAAAAGCCCTTTAGTGATTACTAAGAAGCTAAGTAGACTAGATCGTAGGTTTATCATTTTGATAAATTATAAAAATTTGAAACCTGCGCTTATATACTCAATAAGCAGTTTTAAGGCACAAAAAAGCCCCTTAGTGATTACTAAGAGGCTTTGAAAGTGTGGTATCAGCTGGGATCGAACCAGCGACACAAGGATTTTCAGTCCTTTGCTCTACCGACTGAGCTATGATACCGCTCCGTTTAAGGTCTGCAAATGTAGCGTTTTTTTTATTTCTGGAAACTTTTTTTTCAACTTTAGTTGGGCGGATGTAATCATACACCGGTGTTTAGTTGAATTTCAGGGAATTACACTGCTAAATATTTTTTAATTTTTTTCGATAGGGTATTTAACCACCGTTATTTAAACAAATTCTAAGTTCAAAACATTTCGGTAATATCTACCTTTACTTTAAATCAAATTCCTACTTTAGCTTTAAATTACTATGCACGCATAATATAATGGTCGCACAAATTGTATTTATCATCATCTTGCTGGGCGCTGTTTACCTGTTTGGTAAAAACGTTGCCAGGGTACGCCGTAACATACTTTTAGGCCGCGATATCGACAGGAGCGATCGCCCGGCCGAGCGCTGGGCCATTATGGCCAGGGTTGCTTTAGGCCAAACCAAAATGGTAAAACGCCCAACGGCGGCAATTATGCACTTTTTTATTTATGTGGGGTTTGTGATCATCAACCTGGAGGTGCTGGAGATCATGATAGATGGTATCTTTGGTTCGCACCGTATCTTCTCAAAGCCATTGGGCAGCCTTTACGGCTTGCTGATAGGCGGCTTTGAGGTATTGGCACTGCTTGTGCTGATATCGTGCGTGGTATTCCTGGCAAGGCGCAATATAATTAAATTAAAGCGCTTTAACGGCACCGAAATGACCTCGTGGCCAAAATCCGACGCTAACTATATCCTCACTATAGAAATTTTACTAATGTCGGCTTTCCTCACCATGAACGCCGCCGATCATAAATTACAGCTATTACATTTTGGCCATTACGTTACGGCGGGGAGTTTCCCCATCAGCGAATTTATAGCGCCGCTGCTGCCTTCTGGTACAGGCGCTTTAGCAGGCATTGAGCGGGGTTGCTGGTGGTTCCACATCATTGGCATACTGGCATTTTTAAATTACCTGCCGTATTCAAAGCATTTTCACATATTGCTGGCTTTCCCTAATGTATATTACTCTAATCTGAAACCCAAAGGTGAGTTTACCGATATGGCATCGGTTACTAACGAGGTAAAGGCCATGCTCGATCCGTCATTTGTTCCCGAGCCTGTAGAGGTTAGCCGTTTTGGGGTGAAGGACGTAACCGACCTTACCTGGAAGAACCTGATGGAAGCCTATACCTGCACCGAATGTGGCAGATGTACGTCTGTTTGCCCGGCTAATATTACCGGCAAGCTGTTATCGCCCCGTAAAATTATGATGGATACCCGCGACAGGCTGGTTGAGGTAGGTAATAACATTGATAAGCACGGAAAGGATTACACCGACGATAAAACTTTACTGGATAACTACATCACGCGCGAGGAATTGTGGGCTTGTACCACCTGTAATGCCTGCACAGAGGCCTGTCCGGTTAACATTAACCCACTGGAGATCATTACCGAAATGCGCCGCTATGTGGTGATGGAAGAATCGCAGGCACCGGCAAGCCTTAACAATATGTTTGGCAACATGGAAAACAACGGCGCCCCATGGAAATACAGCCAGGCTGATAGGTTTAACTGGGCAGCGAACGATAAGGTTGATTAATAGCATAAAACAAGAATGGCAGAAGAGATAGAAGTTAAATACAAACAGTTTATAGAAAAAGTAGCCGCTACAAAGCTGGTATGGGGCTTAAAAAGTAAAACGGGCTGGGCAAATGCCGATTCGGCACAGAATGACGAAGCTGCTGTAGTGCCGTTCTGGTCAGAAAGGGGGCTTGCCAAAACCAGTGCCCGTGATGATTGGAAAAGCTTTGTACCGACAGAAATTCCGTTGGCTGTTTTTTTGGAAGATTGGTGCATGGGTATGGCCGAAAATGAAACCCTTGCAGGCATTAACTGGGATGCCAATATGCATGGCATAGAGAGCGATACCCTGGGTGTTGCCCTTGATATTTTGAATAGGCTGAAAGAAATTAATTCGGCCATTACGTTTACCAATTACAGCAGCATAAATGAGTTTATTATCGAAATAAGCGAAGACTAAACAATGGAGCAAAAGATACCAACTATGGCCGAAATGGCTGCCGATGGCAAAGAACCTGAGATTTTATTTTGGGTTGGCTGCGCCGGTAGTTTTGACGAGCGCGCGCAAAAAATAACCCGCGATATTTGTAAAATACTGCATCATGTAGGCATCAGCTACGCCGTTTTAGGTACCGAGGAAAGCTGCACCGGCGACCCGGCCAAGCGCGCGGGGAACGAGTTCCTGTTCCAGATGCAGGCCATGGTAAATATTGAGGTGCTGAATGGGTATAATATCAAAAAGATAGTAACAGGTTGCCCGCATTGCTTCAACACTATCCGTAACGAATACCCAGGCCTTGGCGGTACTTACGAGGTAATCCATCACACGCAGTTAATACAAGGCCTTATAGATGAAGGTAAATTAAAAGCCGAAGGTGGCGAAAGCTTTAAAGGCCGTAAAATAACCTTTCATGACCCATGTTACCTTGGCCGTGGTAATAACGTTTACGAAGCCCCACGCGCAGCTTTAGAGATACTGGATACCGAACTGGTAGAAATGAAACGCTGCAAAAGCAACGGCCTTTGCTGTGGTGCGGGCGGCGCCCAAATGTTTAAAGAACCCGAAAAAGGCAATAAAGACATAAACGACGAGCGCATGCTTGACGTGATACAAACTGGCGCGAGTGTAATTGCATCGGGCTGCCCTTTTTGCATGACCATGCTTACCGATGGCGTAAAACACATGGAGAAAGAACAGGAAATAAAAGTGCTTGATATTGCCGAAATTACGGTTAGAGCTAACGGATTATAAGTTACTTAGTCCATATGGTGATAATGCCATTCTTCGCATTTTGGCCATAGTATTCTTTTGGGACGGGGTGTTTACTGTAGTAAATGTCTGTAATAGAATCGAACGTGAGTTTTGATAGTTCTGTATAGCAATTAGCATTAAGCACTTGCTTGCCGTTGATAAGTAACACCGGTTCTGCAGAGGCCGGGTCGATATGGTTCTGAGAAAGAGGGGGTTTGTTATACTTAGTTAATACTGTTTTTAAAAGAACTTTTTTATCTCTTACAGATTGTTTACCCTTGGTAACTATTAATACTAAAAGCTTTCCCGGGTTTTGAGTTGTCGGCAATAGTTCTTCGTTCCAAAAAGGGTCAATACCTAATAAGTTATTATTCGCAAGCGATTTTAAGTCATTATCCAATTTTATTGAATCCTTAGGTTCATAAATGATGTTGTTAAATGCGTACCCCCATACTTTACCAGCTTTATAGGTATTATCACATTTAAAAATCCACTCATCAATATGTTGTTTGGTTACATTTTGGCCCTGTACACTTGAGCAGGCTAATAACAACATCACCGCAAAAAATAATCTCATAATTCTTTTCCTTTCAAAAAGTTCAATGCCTGCCGCAAACTATCCAACCGGGGCTGCGTCATTTTCTTCACCGGGATATTCCAACTGGTAGCCATCGAGTCTATATCACCTTTGGGGTCTTCATAGGTTTGGTAGATGATATCATCGGCCTGGGTTTTAATTTGCAGGGTGTCTGTTGCTGCCGTACCGGGGATGTAATTCAAGTTGGTAAAGCGCTTTACATTAAACGAATAATACTCCTGTTTGCCCTGTTGATAAGTTTTTCGCAGGCGGATAAAATGGTCGGGCGTAAGCATAATTTCATACTTCTTTAACTTTGGCTCAACGGTAGGGTCGTAGCTCTCGTTCAGGAAGCGGTTGCTCCATGTTATCCACTCCTGTTCGGTAGAAAACGACCTAAAACCGCCAAAAAACAGTCCTGAAAGGGATATTATAGCAATAATAAAGGCTTTTTTATTTGCAGGCAGAAGTGATGTTTGCATGACAACTTATAATAAACACAAGTTAATAATTTGATAAATTTGCGATATGGAATTTTCTTCACACTCAAGGGTTTGGGTATACCAATCAGATCGTAAATTAACCGATGCCGAAACCCTGCAAGCACAGGTTTTGCTGGATAATTTTACCACCGGGTGGACAGCCCATAACAACCAGTTGCTGGCCAAGGCCGAGATAAGGTACAACCGGTTTTTGATTTTGTTTGTGGATGAAAGCCAGGCGGGCGCAAGTGGCTGCTCGATAGATAAATCGGTAAACTTTATGAAGCAACTGGAGCAACACTTTGGCATCAATTTGTTCGACAGGTTTAACCTGGCCTACCGCGATGGTGAAGAAATACTATCTGTACCCCGCCACCAGTTTGAAGACCTGCTAAAAGCCGGTAAAATAAACACCGAAACCATTGTGTTTAATAACCTTGCCCAAAACATAGCCGAACTGCAAACCAAATGGGAGGTGCCGTTTAAAGATAGCTGGCATATCCAACTATTCCGCGATCTGGTTGTTGCTTAGGCATGTTTATAATCAGCCTTAATTACATCGTACCGCTCGATGAGCTTGACCGGCATATGGAAGCCCATGTGAAATATCTGAAGAAATATTATGCTGCCGACGTATTCATCATGAGTGGGAGGAAGGTGCCACGCACAGGCGGCATTATCATTGCCCAGGCCAACTCAAAAGAGATATTGGAGAAGATCATAGCCGAAGATCCATTCTATCACCACAAGCTTGCTGCGTTTGAAATTACGGAGTTCCTGGCATCGCAAGCGCATCCCGATCTAAAAAATTTGCTGAAATAAATTTCAGCAGGACGCCAAAACCCGAACAACCCACTACAACCTTTTAGCCGGGGACATTGCCTGGAGCGATGCAGGCAAAACCTAATTGGGAAAGTATGAATATTAACCGTCTTATTGACGGTTTTGTTCTGGCGAAACATTGTCACCATAAGCAGCAATTCAGGGATAATGTAACTTAAAAACCTAAAACTCCAGCGGCCCAAGCCTGCGCATGTTCTTCATGATCAGATACTGGCGGTGCCTTAAATAAGGGGTAGGGTTGGTAGCGCTCCAGCGTAAGGGGCTGGGGAATATCACCGCTATGGCTGCTGCCTGGCGGCGGCTAAGCTGCGATGCCGGTTTATGGAAGTAGGCCTGTGATGCCGCTTCGATGCCGTAGATGCCATCGCCCATTTCTATTACGTTTAGGTAAACCTCCATAATGCGTTTCTTGGTCCAAAAGGCTTCTATGAGTATGGTGAACCACGCCTCGAAGCCTTTGCGCACAATTGAACGGCCCGGGTACAAGAAAACGTTTTTAGCGGTTTGCTGGGTAATAGTACTGCCGCCTATCAGTTTTTTACTGTTGGCGTTTTTTTGGATGGCGCGCTCAATGGCTTTAAAATCAAACCCATGGTTTTCTAAAAAGCTTTGATCTTCGGCGGCTACTGCGGCGCGTTTCATGGGGTCGGCAATCTGGTCAAAATCAACCCATTTCTTGTCTATCTTCCAGTCCTTACCATCAGCCTTGCGTTCAAAACCGCGCTGTATCATTAGCCAGGTAAAGGGTGGGTTTACAAATTTGAATAACAGAACGCCAAATAAGCTGGCTGCAATAAATACTATGGCAACCAGCTTAACTATGCGCAAAACCAGCCTTACAATGCCATTGTTAAAAAATCCCTTTGTTTTGCTGCTGCTGTTGCGGCTTTGTGCTTTTTTTGCCATTGTTAATTTTGATGCCCTAATCTCCGTATAATCTTTATTAAACGCAAAAAGGTGTTTAGCCTAAACTAAACACCTTTTCACTAAAATTCTAAACGCTAATTTCTAAATCCGAAATTGAAATTCCGAAGTTCGAAATCAAGTATTACTCAGCTACTACTTCAAAAGGTACCTGAACTTTAACTTCTTTGTGCAGGTTCACAATTGCGGTGTAATCACCAACAAATTTTGGTTCCTGGTCAAAAGTGATGCGGCGACGGTCAACTTCAAAACCTTCTTTCTTTAATGCATCAGCTACCTGGATGGTATTGATGGCACCGAAAATTTTGCCGCTTTCGCCAGCTTTAGCGCCGATAGTAAGTTTAACACCTTCTAAACGTGCAGCTATTGCGTCAGCATCTTTACGTATTTTTTCTTGTTTAAACTGAGCTTGCTTTAAGTTTTCTGCTAAAACTTTGCGTGCGCTTACAGTTGCTAATATTGCGTAACCTTTAGGGATAAGAAAATTGCGGCCATAACCTGGCTTTACATTCACTACATCGTCTTTATCGCCCAGGTTTTTTACGTCTTGTTTTAAAATAACTTCCATTGCTTTTACCTCCGATTATTTTAATGAGTCTGTAACATAAGGTAATAAACCGATGTGGCGCGCACGCTTAACAGCCTGTGCCACTTTACGCTGAAACTTCAATGAAGTACCTGTTAAACGGCGAGGTAATACTTTACCCTGGTCGTTAATAAACTTTAATAAAAAGTTAGCGTCTTTGTAATCGATATACTTAATACCATTCTTCTTAAAACGGCAGTATTTTTTACGGTTATCCTCCACTTTTGGAGCGGTAACGTATTTAATTTGGTCGTTTGCCATTAGTTGTTTTCCTCCACTTTAGCTGCAGGCTTTTTGTTAAAAGCACCGCTGCGTTTTTTGTCGTTGTAAGCAATGGCATGTTTATCCAAAGCAATAGTAAGGAAGCGTAACACACGCTCGTCGCGCCTTAATTCAACTTCCAGTTTGTTAATTAATTCACCCGGAGCCTTGAATTCAGTTAAGTGATAGTACCCTGTAGTTTTCTTCTGAATAGGGTACGCTAATTTTCTCAAACCCCAATTATCCTCCTGGACAATTTCGGCTCCGTTATCAGTTAATGTTTTGCTGAATTTGGCAATTGCCTCTTTAGCAGTTTCATCTGATAACAACGGGGTTAGAACGATCACGATTTCGTACTGTTGCATTATTATTTTGATTTTTAATTATTTATCCCTGTATATCGGGGCTGCAAATGTATGAAGAAATAATTTATAATCAAAGCGGTATAAGTTGTATTTTAACAGCCTTAAACACGCACATAATCAGATGAAAAAACTTTTACTTCTGCTAACACTTACAGCTACCATTACGCTTAGTAAAGCACAAACCACACCCGGCCCTGCCGAAACAAAAATGACTAACGCTTTATGCGACTGTCTTAACAAACTCGATCAATCAAAAATAAAAGATGCTGCAGATGCTAAAAAGGCATTTATGGATTGTTTTGCGCAGCAGCTTAATTATGCACCCGATGTTGCTGCAGAAAGAGGTATAGCAATGAGCGACCAGGCAGGTATGAGGAAACTGGGAGAAGATGTTGGGGTTAACCTGATGAAACAAAAGTGTGATGGCTTTATGCAACTGGCTATAAAGATGGCACAAAAAGGCAGTGGTAACAGCGATGAGAACAATGATGTTGAAACCCAAACAACCACCGGGGTATTTAAACGTGTTGACAATAAGGGGTTTAATTACATTGTGATAAGCAGCGAAGGAAGCGAAAAGTCTTTTTTATGGTTAAAACAGTTCGCCGGTTCAGAAAATTTCATGGGGCCAACTGTAAAGTATGCAGGTAAAAAACTAAAAATTACCTGGCATGAAATGGAAGTATATCTGCCTGCCGCCAAGGGCTATTATAAGGTAAAAGAAATTACCGCGGTTGACGTTTTATAATTCCGGCCGCTTAATCTTAATAATGTTTATGATACCCTAAACCATAAACCAAACCTAAAGCGGCGTAGCTATGCTGCGAGATATTGCCCGCAAACTTAAACCCGATGCTGCCGCCAAAACCGGTAGGCCTGCCAACGGGGATAATGTGATAAATGCGGAAGCGCCTTTTAGTAGCCTTAAACCACATGATATTAAGCTCGAACGGTAAACCGATGTAGTGTTCTTCTATCCGCTGCTTTTGATTGTTATTGTCTGTAAATTTAAAAACACGTGTATTGGCCGATGCGCCCAGTGAAACGCTGAACGCGTGGCCGTTCTTAACAAAGCGCTGCCCGTACAGCAGGGCGTACTCCAGCAAATAGCCGTTATTTTTTATACCGGATAAGGCAACAAAGGGGCCAAGGCTTGTTGCATTCAAATCAAGATCGGCAATGGCAACAAACCTTGCTATAAATAGGTTGCGATTAAACTGGTAATTTAAACTTGTGCTTATTTGCGGGCCTTTGGCACCTGCAATACCAACCCCGGCTGCAACATCCCCATAAATAATAGGGTTAGTTATTACGATGGGGGGTGGCGTTGTATTGGTGGTATCCTGCGCGGTACAGCGCCACGTGGTTGCCAGCAAAAATGTGATAACAGTTAAGAGTAGTTTCATTAAACCGGTTTAGTTGCGCCCTAATGTATACGTTTACTTTTAGTAAATGTAACATTAGGTATGCAGAATTAAAACATAAGCGGCTTGTAAACTGTGTTATATAAAAACAACAATTATGCAGTTTGCCAACCAATACCCCGCCCCGGATAACGCAGAAGATTTTGCAGATGACTTAAACCTTACGCCACCGGCTGAAGAAGCCCCTGTTGAGGGTGACTGGAGCGACGAAGAGGATGAAGATTTTGATGATGAAATGGAGTTTGAAGAGGATATGCGCGAAATACGCACCGGTGATGATATTGGCGAGCCCGACCCTGAAGACGACGACCATATGCCAAATGGCGACCAGAAATAGGCGCCTCCGTCCAAGTTATTCACAATCCCTTTTTGAGGTTTTGGGGTAAAGCATTTTCTTGCTAACTTAGTGCCTGTGGATAATTTCATTGTTTCGGCACGCAAATACCGCCCGGCAACCTTCGAAACCGTTGTAGGCCAGCAGCATATAACTAATACGTTAAAAAACGCTATTAAGAATAATCAGCTGGCGCAGGCATTTTTATTCTGTGGGCCAAGGGGTGTGGGTAAAACCACCTGCGCGCGTATCCTTGCAAAAACCATTAATTGTACAAATTTACAGCCCAATGGCGAGGCCTGCGGCGAGTGCGACTCATGCCGTGCTTTCCAGAACGGCAACTCATTTAACGTGCACGAACTGGATGCGGCATCAAACAACTCGGTTGATGATATCCGCAGCCTGATAGACCAGGTACGCATACCGCCACAAGCTGCACGCTACAAGGTTTATATTATTGATGAGGTGCACATGCTATCGCAGGCGGCGTTCAACGCGTTCCTGAAAACGCTTGAGGAACCGCCTAACTACGCCATATTTATACTGGCCACTACCGAGAAGCACAAGATACTGCCAACCATCCTGTCGCGTTGCCAGATCTTTGATTTTAACCGCATCAAGGTAGATGATATGGCCGGGCACCTGGCAAACATCGCACAAAAAGAAAATATTACCTACGAGAACGACGGCCTGCACATAATTGCCCAAAAGGCTGATGGCGGCTTGCGCGATGCCCTCTCGATGTTTGACCAGATAGTGAGCTTTAGCGGCGGCAACGTTACCTATCGCTCGGTTATTGATAACCTGAACATACTTGATTACGATTACTACTTTAATATAACTGATAAGCTTTTAGGCGAAGACAGCGCCCAAACGCTGCTTTTGTTTGATGAGATATTAGGCAAGGGGTTTGATGGCGCGCATTTTATATCGGGCCTGTCAGAGCATTTCCGTAACCTGCTGGTGGGTAAGGATACATCAACCATAAAACTGCTGGAGGTTAGCGAAACCATTAAGGCGCGTTACCTGCAGCAATCGCAGGCGGCATCAGTATCGTTTCTGCTATCGGCCATGAATATTGCCAACCAGTGCGATATCAGTTACAAGCTAAGCAAGAACCAGCGTTTACAGGTGGAGCTGGCCCTGCTCAAAATGAGTAACCTGCTCTCGATATTTAATTTATCAGCCCTGCCGGTTAGTGAAAATGCTGCTGCCCCAAACGGGGAGGTAAAAAAAAAACCTGATACTTCAGTAAACAGGACCCAAACAAGCCCGAATACCACCGACGAAATGGCGGTTGCCAGGGATAACCCGGTAACTTATAACAGAACGCCACCGGTAAGTACACCTGCCACACCATCAATGGTTATACCTGCTGCTGAACCGAAACCGGAGCCAGCCGCAGAGAAACCAAAGGTATTTATCCCGAATGTGCACACCGGGGCAACATCTATAAAAATACCATCGCTAAAAGAACTTGGCAAACAGGTTGAAGAGGCTGCTCTTGAAGAAGAAGACCCATACTTAAAAGGTACAGATAAAGAGGCTTTTACCATTGATGAGTTTTTACAACTGTGGACCAACCACGGCGCAAAACTAAAGGCAGATGGTAAAGCGGCAACTTTATACACCATATTTACATCGGTTACCCCAATAGTGCTTGGCCCCGAAAACTTTGAAGTGCCGGTATCAAACAAAGTACAGGAACTGGCTTTTAGAGACGAGCGCCCATACCTGCTTAACTTTCTGCGTACTAAGTTAAAGAATTTCAGCATTGAGGTTAACGCCCGGGTTGATGAACAAACCGTTGCCCGCAGGCCCTATACCGCTATGGAAAAGTTCCAGTACCTGGCGGCTAAAAACCCACAACTGATAGATCTGAAGAATAAGTTTAACCTGGATTTTGATTAGGTTCAGCTCAATTTTAACCACAGGGTACACAGAGATAAAACACAGAGAGCACAAAGGAATATTTAAAACCTTTGTGCTCTCTATGTTAATGAATAAATATATTCTCTGTTAACTCTGCGGTTAAGTTAACCACCAATAATTAATGCGCTGGTGTATCGTTTTTAGGATAACCCTCCTCGTCAAGGTCGTCGCGGTCATCTTCGGGGGTGTGTGCCAAAGCGGCATCGCGCGGGTTTGTTTCAACAATTTTACCACTGTCTATATGCATGCCTAAGTTTTCGGCATCAGTTTCTAACGATCGGTTTTCATCGTATTCGCCTTTGGTATCGTAAGGGTTGGCCTCGTCATAGGTCGAGTTCATATCCTCACCGTCTTTAACGGCGGTATCATAAGGGTCGGGGTGGTCGTAATCGGGGTTATCGCTTTTTACGTCGTATTCGTAACTATTAGTAATCTCGTCGTAATTAAGATTTTCGCTATCGGCGGTTTCGTTGGTATCGTCGTTTAGTGGAGCGTTCCTGTCCTCAGGGTCAGTAACAAAGTCCGGGTTTTGGTTATCGGGTATCATAGGTTATAGTTTTGCTTAATATACACTAAAAACCCTGCCAAAAATAAACGCGAGGGGGCTTAGCCCCTGTGTTAATTTACTTGTTTACGGTATGATGTTACACCGCCCAGGGCAAACTTTAAAGTAATAGAGTACTGGACCATTTTGTCATTGCTTCTGCCGGCATCAAAACCATCCATATTGTCGGTAAAATCCATATTGTATTGCGCACCCACATCAACCTTAAATGAAGGCTGGCCGTATTGGTTAAACAGTTTAAACTCGTAACCCAGGCGTGCGGGCAAATAAAGCTCATTGCTTTTAGTTAAGCCCTTTGTTGTGTACTGCGGGTCGGTATTTGATAAGTTATTGTAATGCTGCGCATCGTTTTTTATATCATTTAAAATATAGCCAAGCCCAGTTGATACATAAAAGTTCTTGAGTACGTTCATTACACCACCCTGCGAATAATCTATTAACTCGCCTGCCTGTAATTGCCCCCTAAAAACCAGTGCAGTAAAATTGTTTTTAAAAAACCTGCCCGATAATGTGTTGATTGCGTCACCACCCTCAAGTGTGCCGGCTTGTATTTCAACCACGTAATTTACAAACGGGGTTTGGTTGTAAGTAAAGTTTACGTGTGCAGCGGGTTTGGTTTTTACAGTTTCTGCATCACCATACACCTTGTTTAAGCTGGCACCAAAGCCAATATCATACTGCGCATAATCGTAGCCTAACTGCGCCTTTGATACTAATGTTATTGCTGATAATACTAAGGTGAATACGGTTGTTTTAATAAGCAACTTTGTCATATATATAAAGCGATGGTAGTGCTGATTAGCAGGTGTTTAATTTTTATAAAAGTAGTATCAAAGTTTTAAAAAGCAATGCACTGTTTAAATTAATTGTATATATGCCTTAAAACTAAGTGTTTAGGATTTGATTTTAGCATCTGTAAACATATCAACACACAAGGGATAAATAATTGGTTGATTTTTTGTGAATTAGTTGGGCTCATGAATTTTTACAAATAAAATTTTATGTAAGTTTGAAGCCGTTTAAATAAAATTAACCACAAATCAGGTATGTCAAAAATTAAAGTAGAAAACCCGGTAGTTGAACTGGATGGTGATGAAATGACCCGCATCATCTGGAAATTTATAAAAGATAAATTGATCACCCCTTATCTTGACCTTGATATAAAATATTATGACCTTGGTATCGAGTATCGTGATGAGACTGATGACCAGGTTACCATTGATGCTGCCAACGCTATTTTAAAATATGGTGTGGGTATTAAATGCGCAACCATCACACCTGATGAGCAGCGTGTTGAAGAGTTTGGTTTAAAACAAATGTGGAGGTCGCCAAATGGTACCATCCGTAATATATTAGATGGTACGGTTTTCCGCGAGCCAATTGTTATGGCAAACGTACCGCGCCTTGTACCCAACTGGACGGCCCCTATATGCATTGGCCGCCACGCTTTTGGCGATCAGTACCGCGCTACCGATTTTGTAACCAAAGGCAAAGGTAAACTAACTATAAAATTCACACCGGAAGATGGCGGTGCAGAGCAATCATTTGAAGTGTACAACTTTAAAGGCGATGGCGTTGCATTGGCTATGTATAACACTGATGAGTCTATCCGCGGTTTTGCACACGCTTGTTTTAACCAGGCGCTGATGAAAGGCTGGCCTTTATACCTGTCAACCAAAAACACCATCCTTAAAAAATACGATGGCCGTTTTAAAGACATCTTTGAAGAGATTTACCAAAACGATTACAAAACCAAGTTTGCCGATGCCGGTATTACTTATGAGCATCGTTTAATTGACGACATGGTTGCATCGGCCCTTAAATGGAACGGTAACTTTGTTTGGGCTTGTAAAAACTATGATGGCGACGTACAGTCTGACACCGTAGCACAGGGTTTCGGTTCGTTAGGGTTAATGACCTCTACACTGGTTACACCTGATGGTACCGTTATGGAAGCCGAAGCAGCACACGGTACGGTTACACGCCACTACCGCGAGCACCAGGCAGGCCGCCCAACATCTACAAACCCTATCGCATCTATCTTTGCATGGACACGAGGTTTAGAGTTCCGTGGGATACTTGACGGTAACCAGGAGTTGGTTAACTTCTGTAAAACACTGGAAGAAGTTTGTATTGAAACTGTTGAAAGCGGCAAAATGACCAAAGATTTGGCCATCACTATAAAACCAAAGGTTGAGCACGGTACCGATTACCTGTACACCGAAGAGTTTTTAGAAGCTATTAACGAAAACTTAAAAGCAAAATTGGGTAAGTAATTCATCCCGATTAAAATATAAAAAGCCCGTTCTGAAAAGAGCGGGCTTTTTGCATTTTAGCAGAGGTTGTGTATCAGTTTAATTGTAATCGTATTTACCGGCATTAGGGTCTATTATTTCTTTAATCCGTATAAATTCGCCGTTTATATGGTCTATCTTCATTTCAAAGGTAGCCTCGGCGTTTGATGCTATCAAACTACCCAGCATGCCAAAAAACACACCTGCCGTTACCATACTTACCGTACTTGGCGTTGCCGATGCTTTACCCGTAAAAAAGAAATCATCGTTGGTCTTTTTTAATGGGTAGTAATCATATTTGGTAGCGATATAGGCTTGCCCCTGGTAAACTACCGCATAAACCTTGTCCGATTTTACCTTCTTTAGTTTCCCCTTTTCGCCGGGTGTTTTCATGGTATAATCAATAAAATTATTTGTTACAACAAGGGGCGCATCGGGTACCTGGTTACAAAATGATTTGTAGGTTAGGTACAATCCGTCGGTATAACGGTTTGTGTTGTATACTTTTAGGTTACGTTTTTCAACACTGTCAATTTTAACCAGGTCGGTGTACTTGTATGTTGTTGCAGTAACAGGTGCTTTATTAAGATTGGCAGCAATAAAACCAGCAATGGTTTCACTTCCATGTTTTAAAAGGGCGCCGGTAACATCAACGCCCGATGTTGTTAAGCTCACGGTATCTATAGCCCCCACCTGCCGGTAGCCATCGGGTTGTTTTGCATATATACCGGCCCGCAAATAAAAATAGCCTTTTTCGCTAAACGACCCCGTAATTTCTACGAAGCTTAGTTGCCTGAGCTGTATTAAAAGTTCCTGTGGTTTTGCGGTGCTGTCTGTTAATGCAGTTAAAATATTTTTAAACTGAATGTTAAGCGGCTCTTTTGCTATAACTTTTGTTTTTTTATTAAAAGCGCCCGTTTGTATAATGCCCATATTGGTGGTATCCATACGGGTATCTAAAACACTTATTTTGTTATAAAGGCTATTGCTGACTTTGTTTTCGGGTAGTTCGAATGCAAATTTTTGTGTGCTTTGTGCTTGTGTGTTACTATAAATAAGCAACGTGATAGCGACAGTCGAAAAAAATATTTTGGGGGATAAAAAAGCTAACATGTAATTGATAAAGTTTATACTGCAAAATTAGTTTTTGTTTGGCGTTGTACAACTTATACTGAAGGGTTTTAAAAGCAATTTTTAGTATTACCGATAACAGTATTTATCCCTTCAGCTGTGTTGTTACAACAAAGCAGGGGGGCAATTAGTAACAGACGATCAGTATGATACTTACTTTCCGCCGCTAATTTCAGTCATACACTCCTTGCCAATGGTTATTGCCATTTCATGCGTAAGCGGTACCATCACAGAATCGGGATTGATCTTTTTTAATTTGGCAATTACACAGTTCCCTACTTGTTCGTATTGCTTTTTATTATCAGCCGTTGTACCTGTTAAGAAAACCTCGTGGATGGTTTCTTCTATTTTAGGCGACCACGGTACAAGCTTTGGTGTAATACCGCTGTTACTGCCAGCGTTGGCGTAGCCATATTCCCTACCTATTTTTTCGCTCAATATCTGCAGGCTATCTTTTGATACAGATTCTACGCCTTTTGGCAATTCTTCTTTTAATCGCTTAATAATAAAAGCAACAAGTTTTTGTCGTTTATCATCATCAGGTAACCGTTCACTTATGCCGGCGTTAATTTCCCGGGTCAACTTTAACTCGTACTCCTGTGTCCAAACGGAACCGTTTTTGTCCCACTTACAGGATGCTATACTAAAGAGTATTATGATAATGAGGGCCGCCTTCTTCATTGAATGATGTATGATTATCAATCAAACATAATATTAACTTTTCACAATCATTTTAATAATTAACTAATAACTTAGCCCCGTAAACAAGTATATACTACCATGTCATCATTATATCCATTAAAATTTAAAACCATATTTAAAGACAAAATATGGGGCGGTCACAAAATAGAAACCTATCTGCATAAAAACATTGGCAATTTGCCAAACTGCGGCGAAACCTGGGAGATCTCGGGCGTAAAGTCGGATGTTTCTGTAGTAGAAAGCGGCGAACTGCAAGGCCAGTCGCTGGCCGATCTGCTGGAGAAGTTCCAGGGCGAACTGGTAGGCGAGAAGGTGTACAAACATTTTGGCAACATTTTCCCGTTACTGGTAAAATTTATTGATGCTAATGATGATTTGAGCGTGCAGGTGCACCCTAATGACGAACTGGCCAAAAAGCGCCACAACTCGTTCGGTAAAACCGAAATGTGGTACGTAATAGAAGTCGACCCGGGCAGCAGCCTGATAGCCGGTTTTAACCGCGAGATGACCGAAAAGGAATATGTGGATGCTTTAAACAGCGGCCATATTATGGATATCCTGAACAAAGAGGATGTAAAGGCAGGCGATGTTTTCTTTTTACCGGCCGGCCGTGTGCACACTATTGGCAAAGGCTTGTTAATTGCCGAAATTCAACAAACGTCTGATATCACCTACCGTATTTACGATTTTGACCGCGTTGATGATAAAGGCAACAAACGCGAGTTACACACCGAGGAAGCCCTCGCCGCTATTGACTACAAACATTACCCGGAGTACCGCACATTATATACACCTAAAAAGAACGAGGATGTACACCTGGTAACCTGCCCGTACTTTACCACCAACGTGCTTGATTTTACCCATGGGGTAGATAAGGATTACTCGAACTTAGATTCGTTTGTGATATACGTTTGTATAGAAGGGGAGTTTACTATTAAGCATAATGATTTGGCTTACCCGGTAAAAATGGGCGAGTGTATTTTATTGCCAAAAACAATTGATAAAGTAGAGCTAAAAACTACCTCGGGCTTTAAAATATTGGAAAGCTATATTGAATAGATTTTTGATTTCACAGATTTTATGGTGATTTCACCGATATAAAAAAGACCGGCTTGCTTTAAATAGGCCGGTCTTTATATTTTTAGCAGGATTTATATTTTTAATCGTTGCAATCCATAACTATCGGTGCAATCACAACTAATTATACCTTCTTCTGTCGGTTGGGTTTTGCAATGAGCGGGCTATCTCTGCCAGGTAAAGTTCATCTATGGGTTTTAAAAGGTAATCGGCAATTAATGGGTTGTTTTTTGCACGTTTAATATCCTCCAGGTCAATAGAAGAGCTGATGTTGTATATTAGGATGTTTTTGCCCAACTGAGATTTTATTTCCTCAAATGCGTCGTTAAATTCCCAGCCGTTCATTACCGGCATATTAATATCTACAAATAAAACATCGGGTAAGCGGTGGGCGTTTTGTGGGTCTTTTAAAAAGTCGATGGCTTGTTTGCCGTTGCTAAAATTCAGCGTTTTATCAAATAAGCCCTTTATTGTTGTGAGTTTTTTGAAACCGTAAGTAAAAATTTCATCATCATCAACAATCCCGGCAGTCACATTTTTGTTTTCGGTATTCATTTTTTGGTATTGATTATACCAACCTCACTGTAAATTTTGTGCCAACATTTACGGTGCTGTCAACCTGGATAGATCCGCCCAGTGCTTCTACCTGGTTACGGGTAATAAAAAGGCCAATCCCTTTCGAGTCGGAGTTTTGGTGAAAAGTTTTATACATGCCAAAAAGCTGGTCGCCATGGCGTTGCATGTCAATGCCAATGCCGTTATCCTCAAAAACAAGGTAAACATCATTCCCCACCTTTTGCGTGGCTATGTTTATTACCGGGTTACGGTTAGGGTGTTTATATTTAATGGCATTGGTAAGCAAGTTTTGTAAAATGCTTTCCAGGTAGGCGGGGATGTATTCAACCTGCGGGCAGCCACTAAAATCGGTGTTTATTACGGCGTTAGTCCTGTCTATATTGGTGTGCAGTGCCGATGCTACGTTATTAAATATGGTTTCAAAATCAAGTAGTTTACGCTCCCGGCTAATTTCTGATTGGATGCGTACGATCTCGTCCAGGTGGCCCATAGTGGCGCTAAGGCTTTCGCTGATGGTTTTGATGTGCGAAAATATCTCCGTGCGTTCTTCACCCAGCTTTGCTTCTTCAAACAGGTTCACCATAAACTTTAAATTACCCGAGTGCGACCGCAGGTTGTGCGATACGATGTAAGCAAAGTTTTGCAGGCGCTTGTTCTGATCGTCCAGCAGGGTAATAGATGATTGCAGGGTGATGCCCTTCCTTTTTATACTATCAATATCCTGAAAAATACCCCTGATGGTTATACATTTACCATGATCGTTAATTACAGGTATCCCTTTTGACCGTACCCATATCACATTGTTTTTTGCTGTTTTAAACAACAGCTCAATATCATATGGTTTGCAATAGTTTAAAGCATCGTTAATAACATTAGTTAATACCTGGCGAAACTGAGGCTCAAAAAAGCTGATGGCTTCCTCAACGCTCATTTTTACCTGGGTGTTAAGCTCAAAAATATCATACATCTCTTTTGAGAAGGTAAGCCCCATGGTAGCAGTATCGATTTCCCAGCTGCCAATTTTGGCGATGCGGCCAATTTCGTTGCTTTTAAATTCGGCTTCAGCAGCTCTTATCTGGCTAATTTTTAAAGCATTTATATTGGTAAGCACGCCATAAATTACCGGGCCATCGGCGGCATCATGTTTTTGGGTGGTGCTTTCAAACCACTGGTAACCGTTTTGTTTGGTAAGCAGCCTGATGTGTGCAACCGGCGAGCCGCCTTGCCTTGGGTGGTGAGTAGCTTTTAAGAAAATTTGCTTATCATGATAATAAAGAAGCTGGTCGAAAAAGAAATTGTAGGAGCATTCAATTTCGCCGGGGGTATATCCCAAAGCACTGTAAAACCCCGATGACCATTTAACCTCTTTGGTATCGGTGTTATACTCCCATATGCCTAAATTAATCTGGTCAATTATACGCGCAATATGAGCTATGCCTTCAGCAGAAAACTTATGACTCTCAGAAAAACTCATTTCGCACTTTAATCACTAATACTTTTTATTTACCACAGGTTTAATAAAATACATGCCAAAAATGCGGGCATCTGTTTAATACAACCCCGCGTTGTTGTAAATTATTATAAGGTCACAAATATTTTATAAATCTCTGAATATTTAACCAGGGTTTCAATAAACCGACCTAAACGATGGTCTATTGTATTGAAAATTACACTATTATCAATAACGTAAAGTTTGTATACGGTTATTTTCTTACAGGGTTATGAAAATTTAGACGAGGTAAAAGTAGTATAATATTTGTCTAAATAATATCATAAAGTCTAAAGAAATATTATTGCTTCATAGCGCAAGGGCTGGAACAGATTGTGGTATATGGCGCAATCTGTCAGTTTTATTTGCCTTAATTGTAACTATTAGTATACCCACTATATTGCCCGGATCAATCAAAACCGTACACCATTGTAATTAACCAATTGCCAAACTTTTATATATTTACCAGCACCAATATTTACCTGCTATGAAAAAAACATCAACCAGTTTGCTTGCAGTACTATTAATAGTATTAGCCTTAAACACTTCCGCCCAAAAAGCACCTGCGGGGAAAATCTGGACAGCGGCAAAAGCCAACACATGGTACGCGCAGCATACGTGGATGAGCGGAGCCGATTTTATACCCAGCAGCGCCATAAACCAATTGGAAATGTGGCAGGCAGATACCTTTGACCCGGCCACAATCGATCGCGAACTGGGTTATGCCCAGGGGATAGGTTTTAACACCATGCGTGTATTTTTATACAGCCTTGCCTGGAAACAGGACAAAGCCGGCTTTAAAAAGCGGGTTGACCAGTACCTTACTATTGCCAATAAGCACGGCATTAAAACTATGTTTGTGTTTTTTGATGATTGCTGGAATGCCGATGCCAAAACCGGGAAACAGCCTGCCCCAAAAACAGGTATCCATAATTCGGGCTGGCTGCAGGACCCCGGCAACCGGTTAAACAACACCGGCGAAACAGCCATGCTGCAAGCTTATGTAACCGATGTGCTGACCACTTTTAAACACGATAAACGCATTCTGCTATGGGATTTGTACAACGAACCCGGCAACTCCAACAAAAAAGAAGCTTCATTAAATTTGCTCACAAAGGTATTTGCCTGGGCACGTGCCGTAAACCCCGATCAGCCGCTATCTGTTGGCCTGTGGGACTGGAACTTTGAAAAACTAAATGCTTACCAGGCACTAAACTCTGATGTAATAACCTACCACGATTACACCGACGAAGCCTCGCACCTTAAAACCATCCAACTGCTTAAAAGCCACGACAGGCCAATGATATGTACCGAATACATGGCCCGTACACGCGGCAGTAAGTTTGCCAATATAATGCCTTTGCTAAAAAAGGAGAACGTAGGTGCTTTAAACTGGGGCTTTGTAATGGGTAAAACCAATACCATTTACGCCTGGGACAACCCTATACCTGATGGCAGCGAACCCAAAGAGTGGTTCCATGATATTTTCCGAAAGGACGGCACACCATATAGGGTTGAAGAGGTGGAACTGATTAAAAAGTTGAACGGGAAGTAATAAAACCCGGGCACAAGCTTTTATACAGGATACGCTACGCTAATTTGGCACGGGCGCGTAACTTCATGGAAGAATAAGCCCAACCACATTACAGGCATTTTTATAGCTTTGCGGCCATGAGGGCCAGCTTTAAATTATTCAACTTTACGCAACCGGTTAACTATAAAACCGAAATATTAGCAGGCCTTACCGTTGCCATGACCATGATGCCCGAGTCATTGTCGTTTGCCATACTGGCTGGTTTCCCGCCGCTGGTAGGTTTGTTCGCAGCTTTTATTATGGGGCTTGTTACGGCCATATTTGGAGGCCGGCCAGGGCTTATATCAGGCGGAGCCGGGGCAACGGTTGTGGTTTTAATAGCCCTGATGAAAACCAATGGTATTGAGTACGTTTTTGCTGCGGTAGCCTTGGCCGGCATCCTTCAAATTGCTATTGGTTTATTTAAACTGGCAAAGCTAATTCGGCTGGTACCGCAGCCTGTTATGTATGGTTTTGTAAATGGCCTGGCTATTATCATTTTTATGGCCCAGCTAAAGCAATTTAAAACTATGGTTAACGGGCACGAAACCTGGCTTAGCGGCACACCGTTGTTAATAATGGCGGGCCTTGTTGCATTAACCATCGCCATAGTGGTTGTATTCCCTAAAATAAGTAAGGCTGTACCGGCTTCGTTGGTGGCAATTGTTGTTGTATTTGCTTTAGTACTTGGCTTTGGTATCCATACAAAAACAGTTAGCGATATAGCATCCGTTAGTGGTGGTTTCCCGCCGTTTCATATCCCGGCTGTTCCGTTTAACCTGCATACGCTGAACATCGTTTTTCCTTATGCTTTAATTATGGCTGCAGTTGGTTTAACAGAGGGTTTACTAACCTTAAACCTGGTTGATGAGATGACAGCAACCAAAGGCAATGGCAACCGCGAATGTATAGCCCAGGGCAGTGCTAATATTTTAAACGGTTTCTTTTTTGGGATGGGTGGCTGCCCCATGATAGCACAAACGCTGGTTAACCTTTCGGCAGGTGCAAGGGCTCGGCTATCGGGGGTAATCGCATCAATCACCATTTTAATGATAATACTTTTTGGTGCACCTGTTATAGGCAGGCTACCTATGGCGGCACTTACCGGCGTAATGATCATGGTAGCATTCGGCACGTTTGAATGGATAAGCTTCAGGATATTTAATAAGATGCCAAAGCAGGATGTATTTGTAGGGATATTGGTTGCAGTTATCACTATATTGCTGCATAACCTTGCATTGGCGGTACTGGTTGGTGTTATTATATCAGCGCTGGTGTTTGCCTGGGAGAGTGCAAAACGCATCCGTGCCCGTAAATACACAGACGGAACAGGTACTAAACATTACGAAATTTACGGTCCGCTATTTTTTGGATCAGTATCGGCTTTTACTGAAAAATTTGATGTTACTAACGATCCAGAAGAAGTGATTATTGATTTTAAGGATAGCCGGATAGCAGATATGTCGGGTATTGAAGCGCTTAATAAGTTAACAGAGCGGTACCATAAAGCCGGTAAAAAACTACATCTAAAGCATTTAAGTAATGATTGCGTGGTATTGCTTAAAAATGCCGCAGATGTTATTGATGTAAATATTATGGAAGACCCTAATTACCGGGTAGCAACAGAGAAGAATTATAGTATTTAAAGGTACGCTACACTTAAATCTTACGCGGGGGAGGGAAATTGCTTTATCTGAAACGTACATTAGTCCCGAAAACAACCCAGTGGTCAAAATTGTAGGGTTCTTCAATAAGCTTTGTACCATTTGCAAATTCTTTTATTGAAGGGTTGTTTGCATAGTAATAGGGGTTGGCCCTGAAATTTCTGAATTTGTTACCAACCTTTACTTGAAAGTGAAAAGGAGTGCAGCAGTCGGTTGCATCATTATCGGTTAGTTTAACCCCTTTGTTTTTCAGATCGGCTATAAGTGGCTGTTCATCCGGTTGGCCGGTAATATTGTTTTCAAGTAATAGGGTAACTAAGCTATCAAGCTTTGGCGATGGTTTAATGTGATAGCTGTTAAGTATAATATCGGCATGCGGATTTGTGTTATTCTTAATAAAGATTGTCCCTCCTTTACTTTGTGGTGGTTGAAACTTTGCTGATAGGCGATAGAGATTTGCAAAGAGGCTATCTTTATTTCCCCTGATGATGAGATACTCACCTTCCCCGGGTAAGCTAAAAAATGCGGGTTGAAACCAATACCTGATCTCAAACGGATACTTCGAAGCTTTAATTGAAGGTGCTATATTATGCTGAACAAACCAATCATTAAAAGTTGCTGCGCTATCCTGTTTAAAAGCCGGAATAATATAATGGACCTTACCAAGCGCGAGTTTTATTTGCGCGATAGATGGTATTGAATGGATTATTAATACCCCGACAATAAGAAAGAGTTTAGCAAGGCGTTTCACAACATAAAGTTACCAATAGATTGCTTATGAACTACAGCATGTAATTGTTTTTATCGTTGAGTATTAAATAAAATCAAATAGTTTATAATGTCTATAGGAATTATAGAATTAAGACTTACCTTTGTATCACTAATCGTTCTTTAAACATACTTATCCAGAAAGACAGAGGGAAAGGCCCTATGATGTCTTAGCAACCTGTACGGCTCTTGTAGCTTGTGTAAGGTGCTAATTCCTGCTTCGCGGCATTGTGCGGAGACAGATAAGCGGAGTTAAAAGAAATTGAATGCTTGTTAAGCATTTCTCTGCATTCCTTTTTTATTTAGGACACCTCAAAAACGCTTTCCACGGATAATTTTATTGAAAACTATTTTTACAATATATAGCTTTACGCTATAAAGAAATATTTAAAAACATTTAAAACAGAAACCATGAGCTTACGCATTGGCGACGACGCCCCAAACTTTAAGGCACAAACATCAAACGGAGAAATTGATTTTTACGATTACCTGGGCGATAGCTGGGGCGTGCTATTCTCTCACCCGGCCGATTATACCCCCGTTTGTACTACCGAACTGGGCAAAACCGCATCCCTGAAAGATGAGTTTGAAAAACGTAACGTAAAGGTGATAGCCCTGAGTACTGATAATGTAGAATCGCACAAGGGGTGGATAAAAGATATCAACGAAACGCAGGGTGTTGAAGTAACCTTCCCTATTATTGGTGACGAGAGCCGCGAGATCTCTCAGGCTTATGATATGATCCACCCGAATGCGTCATTAACCGCAACCGTTCGCTCGCTGTTTGTGGTAGGGCCTGATAAAAAGATAAAACTGATCATCAGTTACCCGGCATCAACCGGCCGTAATTTCCAGGAGATATTAAGGGTGATCGACAGCTTGCAGTTAACCGCTTACCACAGCGTTGCCACCCCTGCCGATTGGAAAGATGGTGAAGATGTGGTAGTGTTGCCATCAATCAAAACAGAAGATATCCCCGCTAAATTCCCTAAAGGGTTTAAAGAGGTGAAACCGTATTTACGTACAACACCCCAGCCCAACAAATAAAAAGGGGCTGGAGAGGCATAATGTCGCGTGGCCGAGAGGATAGGTGTGGGTCTGCAAAACCTTTAACGGTAGTTCGAATCTACCCGCGACGTCTAACTATACTAACTAATAATTGTGATGGCGGTGGGCTGAAAAGCTCATCGCCTTTTTTGTGCCCTTTTTTATAATATTATTATTGTAAGTGAAAATTATTGTTGTTAGATTGCATAACTAAAAAATTAGTTATGCAATCTAACAGTAAAGCAATTCGTTTTAAAACTCAGGGTAAATTGCGGTGGTTATTGCTGATATGCTTGCTGTTATTTATCAGTAAAGGGTTTGGTAAAGCTAAAGTAAGTGTGGAGTTTTTGACACCCGCGCCTGCGCAATTGGTTGAGGTAGATATGCCTATAGGCAATAGTTTTAGTTTTGATAACCCGGTTTATTACACCGTAACAAACGGCAAATTTAGCTTTGAGGTTAATGTAAGCCGGGCAACGCTTTTACAAATAAAAACAAGTTTTAAAAGGATTTTTGTGGTTGTTGGCCCGGATGAAAACATCCGAATTAAAATAATAAAGACATTTGATAAGTACAAAGTATTGAGTTTTGAAGGGCCAAATGCTGAAGGGCAATACTGGTACAATGTATACAATGACCAACCGCTTGCCAATCGCATTAGCCACGAGGAACTATTTTCAGCCTTATCAGCAAAAAGTAAAAACGCAGGCCTCGAAAAATTGGGCAAATTTATTGGCAGCCAAATACAGCCTTTAACTAACTTGTTTAAACAGGGTAAAATAAATAGTCAATTTTACGTGTTGATAAAAAATGAGATAAGGGCCATGCATGCCTTGTATATCGCCCAGAATATTAAAAATCTTCAGGACAAGATCTCGAACAGGAACGACATCCAAAATTACCAGGTTATTATAAATGCGGCTATGGCGTTTGGCGGCCCTAATAATGTGGAGAATGCACGTAATATGTTTGGCCAAAGCTTTTTGATGGATTACTATGCTACACTTGCTATAAACAAAGGGAAGGAAACTTCGCCCGAATGGGGGCCTTATTACGGCTTTACCCTCGCGCCCGACAGTATGAAAATGCTATCGCTTGGGAATATATTAACGTTTGCCAAAGTAACAGGTACAAGCGAATTTGATTATAAAAAAACTTATGCGCTATATAAAAAAGAGTTTCCACGCAGCCCATATATTACTTTTTTGGATACCGTTAACGCCAAAAAGGAGCAGGTTGAAACCACAGGCAATATCAGATTAAATACCCCGACCAATTACAAAACTTTTGCCGACCTGCGCCAGCATTATAAAGGCCGTGCGGTTTATATCGACTTGTGGGCATCATGGTGTATGCCTTGCCGCGGGGAGTTTCCGTATTATCAAAAGTTAAGGCCGATATTAAAAAAGAGAAACATCACATCGGTATTTATTTCAATTGACCGCCCCGAAGCAAAGAAAACCTGGCAAACACTCATCAACTTTAACCACCTGGAAGGCGATCATATTTTGGTGAATAAAAATCTAATGAAGGATATCGTAGCAACCATTTATAAAAATGGCGAAGTATCTATCCCCCGGTATATTCTCATAGATAAAAAAGGGCAGGTGATTAGTTGGGATGCCCCACGCCCAAGTAACTCGGACTTGTTGCCCATGCTGGCAAAAATGTAAGTTTTGATGTTGTTTAAATATAAACCAAAACACTATCGTTCATCATTTGCTTGTATATTTACATATGAGCAACGCAACCCACACCTGGCCCAAACTGGATTATCACGACCTGAAAGATACCATTGCCACAGTACACATGTGGACACAGATGATAGGCAAGGTACGCCTCAAAAAAATGCCCTGGATAAACCACTCCTGGCAGGTTACACTGTATGTAAGCGCTACTGGTTTAACTACAGGCAGTATCCCTTATGGGGGAGGGGTTTTTCAGATAGACCTTGATTTTATAGATCATCAGTTACATATCATCACAAGCGCGGGTGTAAAACACTCATCAACCCTGGGGGCAGAAACCATTGCCGATTTTTATAACGAGCTGACAGGTAACCTTAGCGCGGCCGGTGTAGCAGTTGAAATTTATGCTGTGCCCAATGAGGTTGACCCTGCTGTGCCCTTTGCCCAAAATACTACGCCCTGTACGTACTATGCCGATGCTATGCAAACCATCTGGCAGGCGCTCATCCGTATCCATAATGTATTTACGGATTTTAGGGCGGGCTTTTTAGGCAAATGCAGCCCGGTTCATTTCTTTTGGGGCGCGTTCGATCTGGCGGTTACCCGTTTCAGTGGCCGCCCGGCACCAAAACACCCCGGCGGGGCGCCAAACATGCCTGATGATGTAATGCAGGAAGCGTACTCGCACGAGGTAAGTTCGTGCGGTTTTTGGTTGGGCAGCGAGCAGTTTCCGCATCCAGCCTTTTACAGTTATTGCTACCCAACCCCTGCCGAATTCAGTCAGCAACAGGTTAGCCCGCCCGAAGCCTTTTACAGCGGCGAAATGGGCGAGTTTTTACTGACTTATGAGGTAGTGCAGCAATCGGCCAATCCCGAAGAAACCCTGCGCCAGTTTTTGCAAAGCACCTACAATGCAGCAGCCATTACCGGCAATTGGGATAAAACGCTAGAATGTGATCTGCAAGGCTTAAAGGAATAATAAATATTGCAGTTGGCCTGCAGGCTGGTTAAGTGTTCATGTTCACTGCCGTGAACGCTATGTTTGATTATAATTTACTGAAAATCAATATATTAAAAAGTATCTACTGACAAACTAGTGCCAATACTTTTATCATATATATTAATCTGCCTCTTAATTTGGCGGCGAAATAATAATTTAAGATGCAATAAACCATTCTGGCCGGGGAGGTGTCAAACACTGACAGAACCAAACCACGGATATGAAAATTGTGAACCTATCACTAAAAAAACTGCTGCTAACAGCATCACTGATATTTGCCGCCTACTTAGGGTACGGCCAAAACGTTGCGTACTCAACTGATCCCTCAGGCAACATAGTTGCAGAGGATGATCGCGGATTTAAAAAAACTTATAAAAAAGATGCAGCAGGCTATATAGTTGTAGAAGATGAACGAGGAAGATACCTCATGACCCTAACCAAAGATATTTTTGGAAATGATGTGGAAGAGTATGGTAACGGGCGAAAAAGGATTTATGAAAAGGACATTTTTGGCGATACGAATATTAAGGATGAACGGGGAATAACAATCGCGGCTATTAAGAAGAATATTTTTGGGGATTACATCGTAACAGATGACGAAGGTGGAAGGAAAGTTTATAAAAAAGACATTTTTGGCAACTACACAGAAACAGATGCCGAAGGGAAAAAAAGGGTTTACAAAAAAGATGTCTTCGGCAATACCAGGGTAGAAGATGAATCAGGCAGAACTATAGGCACCTACAAGAAAGATATTTTTGGTAATACTCCTTTTGAAGCTCAATGAAGCTGTGCGTTTCCAATTAAATGTTAAAAACTTCGTGATTGCACCTTCTCCTTTGGCGAGGGTGGTATAAGGCCTTTTTGTACACACCAGGTGGTCATACACCTTAAGTTTTGTACGTTGGTGGTTTTTACAGGCTCTACCAGTTGGCCGCCCAGCTCGGTAGTATATTCTAACAGGATCTGCTCGTTCACCAAAAAGCGTTCCGAGCCATCGGGTAAGGCATAGCGGCTGTTGCCTAAAGGTAAAACCAGTTTTTCAATACCAATATCTGACGCCAGGCGTGCAAAAAAGTATCCGCCGGGTTTCAGCGTGTTCCACATCGAGCGCAGCATGGCATCAAAATGGTTGCTATCGGTAGCAAAATGCAACACCGCGCTGCATATCACCAGGTCAAACGTTTCAGCCTTAAAAGGCAGGGCCTCGGCTTTGGCTACGGCAAAGTTTTTAGCAGGGATGTTTGGCGCTAATTCCTTCGCCAGCATTTGCACCTGCGCAACAGCCTCCGGGTTTGGATCTATGCCGTAAACCTCATGGCCATTCTGCATAAAGTAAACCAGGTTGCGCCCACCGCCGCAGCCGGCATCAAGTACTTTGGCGCAGGCCTCAAACCGCCCTTTCAAAAGCTGGTCGAACAGGTAGATATCGATATTGCCGTATAATAGTTGCAGGTTATTTGCCATAGTGAATTAGATTTTGTTTCGCGCAAATACGCAGAGATTCAAAACATAAAATAGATCGCGTTTAGCGTGAAATGTAATTGCTGCATGCAAGGTAACAATATTACATACTCTTTTAAAAATCAGTTACTCTATGTGCCATCAGTTATTGTTTTTAATTTAATATTTATATTATTGTGTACCGTTAACACAATAACGGTGGTATTATCTCACAACCTAAGTACCATACCAAATTGTTAAAACCAAAGTTTACCTTACTGCTGTTATGCTGCTGCATGTTTAGCAGTGTTGTGTTCGCACAAAAAAAGAACGCCAATTATAAATACCACATCCGCCGGGCGGTATCCCCTATAAAAATTGATGGCCTGCTTGAAGAGGCCGATTGGCTCAGTGCCGATACTGCAACCAATTTCTTTATGGTTTTGCCCATGGATACCAGTTTTGCCAAACTGCGCACGGTGGTACGCATGGCTTATGATAACGACAATTTTTACATCTCGGCGGTTTGTTATACACCAACGCCGGGTTATATGGTGGAGTCGCTTAAGCGCGATTTTAGCTTTCTGAAGAATGATAACTTCATCTTTTTTATGGACCCCTTTGATGCCCGTACCGATGGCTTTAGCTTTGGCGCCAACGCGGCCGGCGCGCAGTGGGACGGTACCATGTACGAGGGCGGTAAGGTTGATCTGAGCTGGGACAACAAATGGTTCTCGTCCGTAAAAAACTATTCAGATAAATGGGTTTTTGAAGCGGCTATCCCCTTTAAAAGTATCCGCTATAAAAAAGGTATTAAAGAGTGGGGGATTAATTTTAGCCGCAACGACCTGGTCACTACCGAAAAATCGAGCTGGGCGCCGGTACCGAGGCAGTTCCCTACGGCATCGCTGGCTTATACCGGTACCATTATCTGGGACGAGGCACCACCCGTAGCCACGCATAATATTTCAGTTATTCCCTACGCTCTGGGTGGCGTCACCAAAGATTTTGAGAACCATAAAGACGCGGTTTACCGCAAGGAGATAGGGGGCGATGTAAAGGTAGGCCTCACCTCGTCGCTAAACCTGGATATGACCGTTAATCCCGATTTTTCGCAGGTTGATGTGGATCAGCAGGTGATCAACCTGAACCGTTACGAACTTTTCTTCCCCGAGAAACGACAGTTCTTAACGGTTCAG
>Ga0247741_1000092_pt1 | contig 66769 bp, 68 predicted proteins | sample UWRJL213509R2_FD_180945 | JGI IMG/M metagenome (GOLD analysis project Ga0247741, IMG submission 180945) | Plant litter microbial communities from Arlington Agricultural Research Station in Wisconsin, United States - UWRJ-L213-509R-2 | ecosystem: Environmental > Terrestrial > Plant litter >... | reverse complement strand
TTTACCAATATCTACGGCCTCAAGGACAAGTCCCTGAAAGGCGCGATGAGCCGCGGCCACTGGGACGGCACCAAGCAGATCCTCGAAAAGGGTCGCGATTGGATCATCAACGAGATGAAGGCCTCCGGTCTTCGCGGCCGTGGCGGCGCAGGCTTCCCGACCGGTCTCAAGTGGTCCTTCATGCCGAAGGAAAACGACGGCCGTCCGCATTACCTGGTCGTCAACGCCGACGAGTCCGAGCCCGGCACCTGCAAGGACCGTGACATCATGCGTCACGATCCGCACACGCTGATCGAAGGCTGCGTCATCGCCAGCTTCGCTATGGGTGCGAACGCTGCCTACATCTATGTCCGCGGCGAATACATTCGCGAGCGCGAGGCGCTGCAGGCGGCGATCGACGAGTGCTACGATTTTGGCCTGCTCGGCAAGAACAGCAATCTCGGCTATCCGATCGACATCTACGTCCATCACGGCGCCGGCGCCTACATTTGCGGCGAAGAAACCGCACTGCTTGAAAGCCTTGAAGGCAAGAAGGGCCAGCCGCGCCTGAAGCCGCCGTTCCCGGCTAACATGGGTCTCTACGGCTGCCCGACGACGGTCAACAACGTCGAGTCGATCGCCGTTGCCCCGACCATCCTGCGCCGCGGCGCCGGCTGGTTCTCGGCGCTCGGCCGTCCGAACAATGTCGGCACCAAGCTGTTCATGCTGTCAGGTCACGTCAACAAGCCGTGCACCGTCGAAGAGGAAATGGGCATCACCTTCCGTGAGCTCGTCGACAAGCATGCCGGCGGTATCCGCGGCGGCTGGGACAACCTGCTGGCCGTCATTCCGGGCGGTGCATCGTGCCCGATCGTTCCTGCCAAGGACATGATCGACGTTCCGATGGACTTCGACGGCCTCCGTTCGGTCGGCTCGTCCTTCGGTACCGCCGCTTCGATCGTCATGGACAAGTCCACCGACGTCATCAAGGCGATCGCCCGCATCTCGGCCTTCTTCAAGCATGAAAGCTGCGGCCAGTGCACGCCCTGCCGCGAAGGCACTGGCTGGATGTGGCGCGTGATGGAGCGCATGGCCAAGGGCAACGCCCAGAAGCGCGAAATCGATATGCTCTTCGCAGTCACCAAGCAGATCGAAGGCCACACTATCTGCGCGCTCGGCGATGCCGCCGCATGGCCGGTGCAGGGTCTGATCCGTAACTTCCGTCACGAAATCGAAGCGCGTATCGACCAGTATACGGCGAGCGCCATGGATCACGGTGCGGTTCTCGAGGCAGCCGAGTAAGACGATGACCAACGCATCCGACGGCAAGAACAGGGAAGGGGTCGCCGATGTCTCGGCCGACTTCGGCCGTCTTGCCGCCGAGATGATGGAAAACGCCCGCGCTCCTCCGCTGGCGCCGTTGATGGTCAATCCGGCCGCGGCCATGGCTGCAGCCACCGCGATCGGCTTCGGCTTGTCCACGCAAATGGCCGGCGCCTTCTTCGGAGCCCTTCAGGGCGCGATGGAAGCGTCGAACAAGCTGGCGGCCGCTCTCGACGAGACGCCGCCGGATGAGGTGAAGCCCGAGGTAGACGTCAAGCCGGAAAACATTCGGCCAACGTTGGAAAAGAGGGCATCGGACAAGAAGGCTCCGGCGAAGAAGGCTTCGGCAAAGGTCGAGCTCTCCGCTGCGCCGGTTGCGAAGACAAAGACTGCGGCGGCTGCAAAGCCGGCGACACGCGCCCGCAAGGCCGATGATCTGAAGCAGATCTCCGGCATCGGTCCGAAGCTGGAGCAGGTGCTGAACGCCAGGGGCATTCGCACCCTTGCAGAGATTGCCGCCTGGTCGGATGTGGATATTGCCCGCGTCGATCAGGAGCTTGGTTTCGACGGCCGCATCGCCCGCGATGGCTGGGTGGCGGAAGCCAAGGCGCTGACGGCCAAGGGTCGCAAGCGGACGTGATGAGGTCCGGTCGCGCACGGCGGCTGGAAGAAAGACAGGACTGAGCGGCGCGGGGAAGGTCCCAATGCTGCGGATGTCGGAGACCGCTTCCCGAGCCACGGGAAGCGGAGACGAAAATTGGGACGACACTGGCGCCAGCAGGATCGATATCCGGCCGGGCGGGGAAACGTTGCAGAATAGGTTTGTTTGCCGGCATCCGGTAAACGGAAAACAGGACTGAGTGACGATGGCAAAACTGAAGATTGACGGAAACGAGATCGAAGTCCCGGATCATTACACCCTCATCCAGGCGTGTGAAGAAGCCGGTGCTGAAGTTCCGCGCTTCTGCTTCCACGAACGCCTTTCGGTTGCCGGCAACTGCCGCATGTGCCTCGTCGAGGTCAAGGGTGGCCCGCCGAAGCCGCAGGCATCCTGCGCCATGGGCGTGCGCGATATCCGCGGCGGCCCGAACGGCGAGCTTCCGGAAGTTTTCACCAACACGCCGATGGTCAAGAAGGCCCGCGAAGGCGTGATGGAATTCCTGCTGATCAACCACCCGCTGGATTGCCCGATCTGCGACCAGGGCGGTGAGTGCGACCTGCAGGACCAGGCCATGGCCTTCGGTATCGCCGGCTCGCGCTATCAGGAAGACAAGCGCGCCGTCGAAGACAAGTACATCGGACCGCTCGTCAAGACGGTCATGAACCGCTGCATCCACTGCACGCGTTGCGTTCGCTTCACCACCGAGGTCGCCGGCATTGCCGAGCTTGGCCTGATCGGTCGTGGCGAAGACGCCGAGATCACCACCTACCTCGAGCAGGCGATGACCTCGGAGCTGCAGGGCAACGTCGTTGACCTCTGCCCGGTCGGTGCGCTCACCTCCAAGCCTTTCGCCTTCACGGCCCGTCCGTGGGAACTGAACAAGACCGAAACGATCGACGTCATGGATGCCCTCGGCTCGGCGATCCGCGTCGATACCCGTGGCCGCGAAGTCATGCGTGTCATGCCGCGCGTCAACGACCAGATCAATGAAGAGTGGATCTCCGACAAGAGCCGCTTCATCTGGGACGGCCTGAAGACGCAGCGCCTCGACAAGCCTTACGTCCGCAAGGATGGCCGCCTGCAGGTCGCAAGCTGGCCGGACGCTTTCGCCGCCATCAAGTCGGCGGTCGCTTCGACCACGGGCGAGAAGATCGGCGCCATCGCCGGCGACCTCGCTTCCGTCGAAGAAATGTACGCCCTGTCTGAACTGGTAAAGTCGCTCGGTTCCGAGAACCTCGACTGTCGCCAGGATGGGACGGCACTCGACCCGTCGCTCGGTCGCGCAAGCTACCTGTTCAACCCGACGATCGAAGGCATCGAACAGGCCGACGCGTTGCTGATCATCGGCGCGAACCCGCGCTTTGAAGCGGCCGTCCTCAACGCCCGCATCCGCAAGCGCTGGCGTCGTGGCAACTTCCCGATCGGCGTGATCGGCGAAGCCGGCGAATTGCGCTACGATTATGAATATCTCGGCTCCGGCCCCGATACGCTGAAGGATCTGGCCGACGGCACGCACAGCTTCGCCAAGGTTCTTGGTGACGCCAAGAAGCCGCTGATCATCATCGGCCAGGGCGCTCTGTCGCGCGCTGACGGCGCAGGCGTTCTCGCCAGTGCCGCGAAGCTTGCAGGCTCAGTCGGCGCTGTTGTCGACGGCTGGAACGGCTTTGCCGTCCTGCACACGGCAGCAGCCCGCGTCGGCGGTCTCGACCTCGGCTTCGTGCCGGGCGCCAAGGGCGTCAATGCCGCAGAGATGCTGACCTCGATGGACGTTCTCTTCCTGCTCGGCGCCGACGAAATGAACTTCGACGCGAAGAAGGCGAAGTTCACCGTCTACATCGGTTCGCATGGCGACCAGGGCGCTCAGAACGCCGACGTCATCCTGCCGGCAGCCGCCTACACCGAAAAGTCGGGCACCTGGGTCAACACCGAAGGTCGCGTCCAGATCGGCAACCGTGCAGGCTTCGCCCCGGGCGACGCCCGCGAAGACTGGGCGATCATCCGCGCGCTCTCCGACGTGCTCGGCAAGAAGCTGCCGTTCGACTCGCTGAGCCAGCTGCGCGCCAAGCTCTACCAGGCGTTCCCGCACTTCGCGGCCGCTGACGAGATTGCCGAAAGCGACAGCGCCAAGATCGCATCGCTGGCCAAGAAGGCCGGCAAGATGAACAAGTCCGGCTTCGCTTCGCCGGTCAAGGATTTCTATTTGACGAACCCAATCGCGCGCGCATCGGCTGTCATGGCCGAGTGCTCGGCATTGGCCCGCAACAACTTCAAAGTCGCGGCAGAGTAAGGGCAGGGGACTATGGAATCGTTTCTTTCAACATATGTCTGGCCAGGCCTTCTTATGGTCGGTCAGTCGCTTCTCGTCCTCGTCTGCCTCCTCGTCTTCATCGCCTACATTCTGTTGGCCGACCGCAAGATCTGGGCGGCCGTACAGCTGCGTCGTGGACCGAATGTGGTGGGTCCGTTCGGCCTTTTCCAGTCCTTCGCCGACCTTTTGAAGTTCGTCTTCAAGGAGCCGATCATTCCGGCCGGCGCCGACAAGGCCGTATTCCTCTTGGCGCCGCTGGTGACAGTGCTTCTGGCGCTGTCGACCTGGGCTGTCGTGCCGTTCGCCGATGGCTGGGTCATCGCCAACATCAATGTCGGCATTCTCTACATCTTCGCGATCTCGTCGCTCGAAGTCTACGGCGTCATCATGGGCGGCTGGGCTTCGAACTCGAAGTATCCGTTCCTCGGCGCACTTCGCTCGGCGGCACAGATGGTGTCCTACGAAGTCTCGATCGGCTTCGTCATCGTTACCGTGCTGCTGTGCGTGGGTTCGCTGAACCTCACGGATATCGTTCACGCGCAGCAGAGCGGTATCGGCACACGCATCGGCCTGCCGTCGTCCTTCCTGGACTGGCACTGGCTGGCGCTGTTCCCGATGTTCATCATCTTCTTCATCTCGGCACTGGCTGAAACCAACCGTCCGCCCTTCGACCTTCCGGAAGCTGAATCCGAACTCGTCGCCGGCTTCATGGTCGAGTACGGTTCTGCCCTCTACATGATGTTCATGCTCGGCGAATACGCGGCCATCGTCCTGATGTGCTCGCTGACGACGATCCTGTTCCTCGGAGGCTGGCTGCCGCCGGTTGACGTCTGGTTCCTGAATTGGGTCCCCGGCATCATCTGGTTCATGCTGAAGTCGTGCCTGGTGTTCTTCATGTTCGCGATGGTCAAGGCATTCGTGCCGCGCTACCGCTACGACCAGCTGATGCGTCTCGGCTGGAAGGTCTTCCTTCCGCTGTCGCTGGCCATGGTCATCATTGTTGCATTCGTGCTGAAGCTGATGGGTTCGTGATCATGACGACCCTCGTTTTAAGCAATATTGGAGGTTGAAGATGGCAGGCTTGTCCAACGCTGTCAGTTCGTTGTTCCTCAGGGAATTCATCAGCGCTTTCTGGCTGACCTTCCGCTACATTTTCAAGCAGAAGGCAACGGTCAACTACCCGTTCGAAAAGGGACCGGTCAGCCCGCGCTTCCGCGGCGAACATGCGCTGCGCCGTTATCCCAACGGCGAAGAGCGCTGCATCGCCTGCAAGCTGTGTGAGGCCATCTGTCCTGCTCAGGCGATCACCATCGAAGCCGGCCCGCGCCGCAACGATGGCACCCGCCGCACGGTCCGTTACGATATCGACATGGTGAAGTGCATCTATTGCGGCTTCTGCCAGGAGGCTTGCCCGGTCGATGCCATCGTCGAGGGTCCGAATTTCGAATTTGCGACGGAAACCCGCGAAGAACTCTACTTCGACAAGGCGCGGCTTCTGGAGAACGGTGATCGGTGGGAGCGTGAAATCGCTCGCAACCTGGCGCTCGACGCTCCTTACCGTTGATTGAAATTGAAATGCCGGGCGGTGCTTGACAGCGTCGCCCAGTCAACATGCACCAGAGCTTCGCGGCAAACGTGAGCGAAGCTTCATCGGGCGGGGGGAGTACCCGGCAGCCCGTGGGAAGATGAAGAAGGCACGAACATGGGTCTGCAGGCTCTATTTTTCTATATTTTCGCCTTTATCGCGATAGCGTCGGCGTTCATGGTCATCTGGTCGAAGAACCCGGTTCACTCGGTTCTGTTCCTGATCCTGGTATTCTTCAACGCGGCCGGCCTGTTCCTGCTGCTCGGGGCTGAATTCCTGGCGATGATCCTGCTCGTCGTTTATGTCGGCGCCGTGGCGGTTCTCTTCCTCTTCGTGGTGATGATGCTCGACATCGACTTCACGGAGCTGCGCTCTGGCGTGCTGGAATATGCGCCGATCGGCGCGCTGATCGGGGTGATCCTCGCGGCCGAGCTGATCGTCGTGGTCGGCGGCAGCGTGATTTCGCCGGAGATCGCGAAGTCGGTTGCCATGCCGATCCCCGCGATCACCGACCGCACCAACACCGCCGCCCTCGGCGACGTGCTCTACACAAATTACGTCTACTTCTTCGAAATTGCCGCTCTCGTTCTGCTGGTCGCCATGATCGGGGCAATCGTGCTCACGCTCAAGCATCGCACGACGGTCAAGCGTCAGAACATTGCAGACCAGGTTGCCCGCAACCCGAAGACCGCCGTCGAGGTGATCTCGGTGAAGCCGGGGCAGGGTCTTTGAGGCAGGCGCGAGCTTAAGGAAACAACACAATGGTCATCGGACTTTCCCATTACCTGACGGTCAGCGCCATCCTCTTCACGCTCGGCGTCTTCGGTATCTTCCTCAACCGGAAGAACATCATCGTCATACTGATGTCGATCGAGCTCATTCTGCTCGCCGTCAACATCAACATGGTCGCCTTCTCGTCGTTCCTGAACGACATCGCCGGCCAGGTCTTCGCATTGTTCATTCTGACCGTCGCTGCTGCTGAAGCGGCCATCGGTCTCGCAATTCTCGTCGTCTTCTACCGAAACCGCGGCTCCATCGCCGTGGAAGACGTCAATATGATGAAGGGCTGATAAGGCTATGTTTTTATATAAGGCTATCGTCTTTCTTCCCTTGATTGGCGCGATCATCGCCGGCCTTTTCGGCCGCGCGATCGGCGCCAAGGCGTCGGAATACGTGACAACCGGTCTGATGATCATCACCGCGCTCCTGTCGTGGTATGTCTTCATCACCGTCGGCATGGGCCACGTCGAAGGCGGCCCGATCAAGGTCGAGGTCCTGCGCTGGATCCAGTCCGGCGGCATCGACGTCTCCTGGGCTCTGCGCATCGATACGCTGACCTCGGTCATGCTGATCGTCGTCAACTCGGTGTCGACGCTCGTCCATCTCTATTCGATCGGGTACATGCATCACGACCCGCATCGTCCGCGCTTCTTCGCCTACCTGTCGCTCTTCACCTTCGCGATGTTGATGCTGATCACCTCGGACAACCTCGCCCAGATGTTCTTCGGCTGGGAAGGCGTGGGTCTGGCGTCCTATCTGCTGATCGGCTTCTGGTTCAAGAAGCCGACGGCCAACGCCGCCGCCATGAAGGCCTTCATCGTCAACCGCGTCGGCGACTTCGGCTTCATCCTCGGTATCGGCAGCGTCTTCGTTCTCTTCGGTGCCATCAACTTCGACACCATCTTCGCCAATGCCGCGAGCTTCGCGCATGAAGGCGGGGAAGGCCACGAAGTCGTGCTCAACCTCTTCGGCATGCACCTCGACAAGGCACATGCGCTGACCGGCGCCTGCCTGCTGCTCTTCATGGGCGCGATGGGCAAGTCGGCGCAGTTCCTGCTGCATACCTGGCTGCCGGATGCCATGGAAGGCCCGACCCCGGTTTCGGCGCTCATTCACGCCGCAACCATGGTTACCGCAGGCGTCTTCCTCGTCGCCCGCATGTCGCCGCTGTTCGAACTGTCTCCCGATGCGCTGACTGTCGTCACCATCATCGGCGCGATCACCGCCTTCTTCGCGGCGACCGTCGGTCTCGTTCAGAACGACATCAAGCGCGTCATCGCCTATTCGACCTGCTCGCAGCTCGGCTACATGTTCGTCGCGCTCGGCGTCGGTGCCTATGGCGCCGCCATCTTCCACCTGTTCACACACGCCTTCTTCAAGGCGCTGCTCTTCCTTTGCGCCGGCTCGGTCATCCACGCCGTCGATGGCGAGCAGGACATGAGAAACATGGGTGGCCTGCGTCCGCACATCAAGGTCACGTTCGTCATGATGCTGATCGGTACGCTCGCCATCACCGGCGTCGGCATTCCGTTCACGCCGTTCGGCTTCGCCGGCTTCTTCTCGAAGGACGTCATCATCGAGGCAACCTACGCATCGCATTCGCCGGTCGCGGGCTTCGCCTTCGCCATGCTTGTTATTGCGGCTCTGTTCACGAGCTTCTATTCCTGGCGCCTGATGTTCCTCACCTTCTTCAACAAGCCGCGCGCCTCGCACGAGGTCATGCACCACGTGCACGAATCGCCGCAGGTCATGCTGGTGCCGCTGTACCTGCTCGCCTTCGGCGCAGTATTCGCCGGCTGGTTCTTCGAAGGCCACTTCTACGGCGAGGAATATGCCGAGTTCTGGAAGGGCGCGCTCTTCACGTCCGAGCACAACGAACTGCTGGAGCACTTCCATCACGTTCCGGCCTGGGTTGCTTTGAGCCCGTTCATCGCCATGGTCGTCGGCTTCGTCACCGCCTGGTACATGTATATCAAGTCGCCATCGACGCCGGCCGTGCTCGCACGCCAGCATCGGGTGCTCTACCAGTTCCTCTTGAACAAGTGGTACTTCGACGAGCTGTACGACTTCCTCTTCGTCCGCTCGGCAAAGGCCCTTGGCCGCTTCCTGTGGAAGAAGGGTGACGTCGGCGTCATCGACACCTACGGCCCGAATGGCATTGCCGCCCGCGTCGTCGATGTCACCAACCGGGTCGTGCGCCTGCAGACCGGTTACCTCTATCACTACGCGTTTGCCATGCTGATCGGTGTTGCTGCGCTCGTTACCTGGATGATGCTCGGGAGTGCCCTGTGATGACCGATTGGCCTATTCTTTCCACGGTCACCTTCCTGCCGTTCGTCGGCGTGGTGCTCCTGCTTCTGATGAATGAGAACGGCCCGAACGGCCGTCGCAACGTCCTCAACATCACCCTGTTGACGACCGTCGTGACCTTCCTTCTGTCGCTTCTCATCTGGATTGGTTTCGACAACGCGAACCCGGGCTTCCAGATGATCGAGAAGCACGGCTGGCTCGGCACGGGCATCAGCTATCATCTCGGCGTCGACGGCATCTCCATGCTGTTCGTCATCCTGTCGACGTTCCTCATGCCCTTCTGCGTGCTCGCCAGCTGGTTTGCTGTCGAGAAGCGCCTGAAGGAATACATGATCGCCTTCCTGGTGCTCGAAGTGATGATGGTCGGCGTCTTCGTGTCGCTCGACATCGTTCTCTTCTACGTGTTCTTCGAAGCCGGCCTTATCCCGATGTTCCTGATCATCGGCGTCTGGGGTGGCAAGGATCGCGTCTACGCCAGCTACAAGTTCTTCCTCTACACGCTGCTCGGCTCGGTGCTGATGCTGCTCGCCATCATGGCGATGTACTGGCAGGCCGGCACCACCGATATCTCGGCGCTTCTCGCCTACAAGTTCCCGCCGCAGCTGCAGACCTGGCTATGGCTGGCCTTCTTCGCCTCGTTTGCGGTAAAGATGCCGATGTGGCCGGTCCACACCTGGCTTCCCGACGCCCACGTTCAGGCGCCGACGGCTGGTTCCGTCATCCTGGCGGGCGTGTTGCTGAAGCTCGGCGGCTACGGCCTGATCCGCTTCTCGCTCGGCATGTTCCCCGTTGCCTCCGATTTCTTTGCGCCGATGGTCTTTGCCCTATCAGTCATCGCCATCATCTACACCTCGCTGGTGGCGCTGATGCAGGAAGACATCAAGAAGCTGATCGCATACTCCTCGGTCGCCCACATGGGCTACGTGACGATGGGTATCTTCGCGGCCAACGAGCAGGGTCTGCAGGGCTCAATCTTCCAGATGCTGTCGCACGGCATTGTCTCGGGCGCGCTCTTCCTCTGCGTCGGCGTTGTCTACGATCGCACCCATACCCGCGACATCGCGGCCTATGGCGGCCTCGTCAACAATATGCCGAAGTATGCGGTGGCGATGATGATCTTCACCATGGCCAATGTCGGTCTGCCCGGCACGTCTGGCTTCATCGGTGAATTCCTGACGCTGATCGGTGTCTTCCGGGTCAACACGTGGGTGGCGCTCTTCGCCGCTACCGGTGTCATCCTCTCGGCTGCCTACGCGCTCTGGCTCTATCGCCGGGTGATCTTCGGCACGCTGGACAAGGAAAAGCTGAAAGCGCTTCTCGACCTGTCGCCACGCGAGCAGCTGATCCTTTATCCGCTGATCGCACTGACAATCTTCTTCGGCGTCTATCCGGCTCCGGTCTTCGATGCGACTGCCGCATCGGTCGACCAGCTGATCCATAGCTATTCGGCCGCAGTCCAGGCAGCGCATGAAGTTGCGCTGTCGATGAAATGATGACGGGACTTTTGTGATATGACCTCTGAAACACTACTCGCAAGCCTGCATCTTTCGATACCGGAACTGATCCTGGCGATCGGCTCTCTGGTCCTGCTGATGATCGGCGTCTTCTCGGGAGAGCGCTCTGGCCGCATGGTCAGCGTTCTCGCGATCATCCTGCTCGCGGTTGCGGCCCTCTGGCTCGTCTTCGTGCCGAGCGAAGGTCTCGCCTATGGCGGCGTCTTCCTCTCGGACGGCTTCGGCCGCTTCATGAAGGTGACGGCGCTGGTCGGCTCGATCGTGGCGCTGTTCATGTCGCTTGGCCTTGCCAAGGAGAACCAGCTCGACAAGTTCGAGTTCCCGGTTCTGATCGTGCTCTGCACGCTCGGCATCCTATTGATGATTTCGGCCAACGACCTGATCTCGCTCTATCTCGGCCTCGAGCTGCAGTCGCTGGCGATCTACGTCATCGCCGCAATCAACCGCGACAGCGTCAAGTCCACCGAAGCGGGCCTCAAGTACTTCGTGCTCGGCGCCCTGTCCTCCGGCATGCTGCTCTACGGCATGTCGCTGGTCTACGGCTTCACCGGCCACACCCATTTCGCCGACATCGCGCAGGCGCTGATGGTCGATGGTGCGCGGTCGCTCGGCCTGATCTTCGGCCTGGTCTTCATCCTCGCCGGCATCGCCTTCAAGATCTCGGCCGTGCCGTTCCACATGTGGACGCCTGACGTCTACGAAGGCGCGCCGACCCCGGTCACCGCCTTCCTGGCGAGCGCCCCGAAGGTTGCTGCCATGGCGATGATGACGCGCATTGTCATCACCGCCTTCCAGCCGGTCATGGCCGACTGGCAGCAGGTCGTTGTGTTCATCTCGATCGCCTCGATGCTGCTCGGCTCGTTTGCGGCGATCGGCCAGAAGAACATCAAGCGACTGATGGCCTATTCGTCGATCGGTCACATGGGCTACGCGCTGGTCGGTCTCGCCGCCGGCAACCAGACCGGTGTCTCCGGTGTGATGCTCTATATGGTCATCTACATGACCATGACGCTCGGCGGCTTCGCCATCATCATGTCGATGCGCCGCAAGGACGGAACCGTCGTCGAAAACGTCAGCGATCTCGCCGGCCTGTCGACCACCAATCCGTTCATGGCAACGATCTTCACGATCCTGATGTTCTCGCTCGCCGGCATCCCGCCGTTGGCAGGCTTCTTCGCGAAGTACTTCGTCTTCGTTGCCGCTATCGAAGCCAAGCTCTATGCGCTTGCCATCATCGGTATCCTCTCCTCGGTCGTTGGCGCCTTCTACTACCTGCGCGTCATCAAGCTGATGTGGTTCGATGAAGCAACCGGCGAGTTCGCCCGTGTGTCCGGTTCGCTGCGCCTCGTCTTCGGCGTCTCCGGCCTGCTGGTTCTCGCCTATGTCTTCATCGGCGGTCCGATCGGCGGCGCGGCTGAGCTTGCTGCGGCGACCTTGTTCTGATGAGCTTCAACGCACGGCGCCTGCTGTCGCTTGACAATTTCAGGCACGAGGCGCTGTCGGAGACGTCATCCACCAATAGCGAATGCCTTGCCCGGGCCCGGGCAGGGGATGCCGGTCTCCTCTGGGTGACCGCGCAGAAGCAGACCGGCGGCCGCGGCCGCCGCGGTCGCCCGTGGGTCTCCGAACCCGGCAATCTCTATGCATCCCTCCTGCTGATCGATCCCGCGCCCATGGAGCGCATCTCGTCGCTGCCGCTGGCGATCGCGGTCGCCGTCCATCAGGCGATCCGCATGGTTCTGCCGCCAAGCGCCGACCCGCTGGAAGTGAAGTGGCCGAACGATATCCTGATCGGCCGCAAGAAGACCTGCGGTATCCTGATGGAAGGCGAAGCGCTGCCGGACGGCCGCTATGCGCTCGTTATCGGCATCGGCATCAACGTCGCCTTCATGCCCGACAATCCGCTCTATCCTGTCACCTGCCTGCGCGAGCAGGGAAGTGCGGCCTCGCCGCAGGAATTGTTCGCGCACCTGTTCTCATCCATGGCCGATGTGCTATCAGCGTGGGATCGCGGTCGTGGCATTCGCGAAATCACCGCGCGTTGGCGCGAGGTCGCCTGCGGCATCGGTGAAAAGATCACCGTGAATCTGCCGGATCGATCGATTTCCGGCCACTTCACTGGAATTGATGATAATGGCCTGTTGCTGCTCGATACGGGGGCAGGCAGGATGATGACGATCGCCGCCGGCGACGTCTTCTTTGGATGATTGGAAAAACAAGCAGCATGGCGAAGCAGGACGAACTGGTATTTCTGCCTTTGGGCGGCGTCGGCGAGATCGGTATGAATCTCGCCCTTTACGGCTATGGCCCGTCCGAGCATCGCCAGTGGATCATGGTCGACGTTGGCGTGACCTTCCCGGGACCGGATTTGCCGGGCGTCGATCTCGTCCTTCCGGACATCCGCTTCCTCGCCAAGGAGCGCAAGAACCTCAAGGCGATCTTCATCACGCACGCGCATGAGGATCACTATGGAGCGTTGGCCGACCTGTGGCCCGGCCTCAATGTGCCGGTCTACGCCTCTGCCTTCACGGCAGGCCTTCTGGAAGCCAAGCGGAACTACGAGAAGTCGACGATGGTCGAGATCCCGATCACGCCGTTCACGGCGGGCACTGTCGTCAACGTCGGTCCGTTCAGCGTTGAGGGTGTTGCCGTCAACCACTCCATTCCTGAGCCGATGTCCCTGGTGATCCGCACGCCTCTCGGCAACGTGATCCACACCGGCGACTGGAAGATCGATCATGAGCCCTCGCTCGGTCCGCTGACCGACGAGGCGCGCTTCCGCCAGCTCGGCGACGAAGGCGTGTTGGCGTTGATGTGCGATTCCACCAACGCGCTGCGCGACGGCGTCTCGCCGTCGGAAAAGGACGTGTCGGCAAGCCTGCGCAAGATCATCGAGAATGCCGAGGGCCGCGTCGCCGTCACCACCTTCTCCTCGAACGTTGGCCGTATCCGCACCGTCGCCGAGGCAGCCGAAGCCGCCGGTCGCGAAGTGCTGCTGCTGGGCAGCTCGCTCAAGCGCGTGGTCGGGGTATCCCGCGACCTCGGCCTTCTCGACGGCATCAAGCCGTTCATCGCCGAGGAGGAGTACGGTTATATCCCGCGCGAAAACGTCGTGGTGATCCTGACCGGCAGCCAGGGCGAACCGCGCGCCGCACTCGCCAAGCTGTCCCGCGACGAGATGCGCAACGTAGCGCTCGCCGCCGGCGACACGGTGGTCTTTTCGTCTCGCGCCATCCCCGGCAATGAGAAGGCGATCGGCGATATCAAGAATGGTCTCGTCGAGCAGGGTGTGCACATCATCACCGACAACGAAGCGCTGGTTCACGTCTCCGGGCATCCGCGCCGTAATGAACTGCAGAAGATGTACGAACTGACGCGGCCGAAGGTTCTTGTCCCTGTGCATGGCGAAGCGACGCATCTGACCGCGCACATGGAACTGGGCTTGCAGTCGGGCATCGCAACCGTGCCGCGCGTGCGCAACGGTGATATCCTGCGCCTCGCCCCCGGAACGGTGGAAGTGATCGGCGAAGCACCGCATGGTCGTATCTTCAAGGACGGGTCACTGATCGGTGACTTTGACGAGATGGGTATCGGCGAGCGCAAAAAGCTCTCCTATGTCGGCCATGTCGCTCTCAGCGTGGTGATTGACAGCCGCCTGGATATCATCGGCGAGCCTGACATGGTGGCCATTGGTCTGCCGATTTACGACGACGAAGGCGACGAGCTGGAAGACACGCTCTACGACGCGGCGATCAGCGCCTTCGAAAGCATTCCGCGCGCTCGCCGCAAGGACCTCGACCTCCTGCAGGAATCGATGCGCCGGGCCGTTCGCTCGACCGCCAATCAGATCTGGGGCAAGAAGCCGCTGGTGACGGTCTTCGTCACCAAGGTCTGATCCGATGCTCGGCCGCGTAAACCACGTTGCCATCGCTGTTCCTGATCTCGCCGCCGCGGTGGCGAGCTATCGCGATACGCTTGGTGCAACGGTCTCGGCCGCGCAGGCCTTGCCCGAACACGGCGTCACCGTCGTGTTCGTCGAGCTTGCGAACACCAAGGTCGAACTGCTGGAGCCGCTTGGCGAGGGGTCGCCAATCACTGCATTCCTGGAAAAGAACCCTTCTGGCGGCATGCATCATATCTGCTACGAGGTGAGCAATATCGTCGACGCCCGGGACCACCTCGTTCAGGCCGGCGCAAGGGTGCTGGGGACGGGAGAGCCAACGACCGGTGCCCATGGCAAGCCGGTTCTCTTCCTCCACCCGAAGGACTTCTCAGGCACGCTGATCGAGCTTGAACAGGCCTGATCCCGCTGCGGCAGAGTGACACAAACACTGCAAACATCACCAAAGCGTGCTGAGGCTGCTTTCCGTTTCCGCCCATTCCGGATTATAATAGCCATGGTGGATGAGGCCGCCGGGTGGGAGATCTTATGCTGCAGACATTTCTACAGGGTTTTGCCGTCTACTTCATCGTCTGGTGGATGACGCTCTTCGCCGTTCTCCCGATTGGGTTGAGAACGCAAGCGGAGGACGACGAGATCGTGCTCGGCACCGTCCATAGCGCCCCGACGCGCTTCCGGCCGCTATTTGTGTTCTCGATGACGACGCTGGTCTCCGCCGTCATCTATACCCTCTGGTACGTTTCTTCGAATTACTTCGGCTGGGGCTTCGATGCTTTGCCGCAGATCGGGCCGTCCTTCTCGAATGTATGAGGGCGATTGCTCAGCATTTGAGCAGGGCTGGCATACTGGTGTCATATGTATGTCATCATGCTGCGGCATGGAGGTGTGGTAAGGGAATGAGCACCTGACGTTACGGAAAGAAAGGTAATGTTCATGGTGAAGCCGGCGATCAAAAAGCCAAAAAAAAACAAGGCTAAAAGCCTTGTTTTAAGTATCGCGTGATCCTTAACCGTTGCCGGGGCTGCGACTAGCGCGCCTAAGATCTGATCCTCCCAAGACTTGACCGCGAAATGGTAGAGATTTGAACTCCCTGCCTGTTTTGTGAGCTAAAACTAGCTCAAAGATTGTGCTTTGTCATCAGGTTTTTTTGCATTTTTGCTACACTCTAGCAAATTTTTTCTGTTGATAAGAATTTCGCGCAAGCCATTATAATTCCGTATTTTTCTTTCTTTGTCTGCTGATCGGCCGCCAACTTGCTTCAACGGAAGCCTGTGGAAAGCTGTCGCGGGTTTCCTTCCTGCCGCGAAGCAGTTATGAACGCTGCCAATATTGTGATTGCCTCGATTCCGCGTTTGCGGCGTCTCAACAGCTCTGGAATTCGCCATGCGTCTGTCTCGCTATTTCATGCCCATCCTCAAGGAAAACCCGAAGGAGGCGGAGATCGTCTCCCACCGGTTGATGCTGCGCGCCGGCATGATCCGCCAGCAGTCACAGGGGATCTATTCCTGGCTGCCGCTGGGCAAGCGCGTCCTCGACAAGGTCAACAACATCATCCGCGAGGAGCAGAACCGCTCCGGCGCCATTGAGCTGTCGATGCCGACCCTGCAGTCGGCCGAACTCTGGCAGGAAAGCGGACGCTACGACGCCTATGGCAAGGAGATGCTGCGCATCAAGGACCGGCAGGACCGTCCGATGCTCTACGGCCCGACCAACGAGGAAATGGTCACTGATATTTTCCGGTCTTCCGTCAAGTCCTACAAGGACTTGCCGCTGAACCTCTACCATATCCAGCTGAAGTTTCGCGACGAGATCCGTCCGCGCTTCGGCACCATGCGCTCGCGCGAGTTCATGATGAAGGATGCCTATTCCTTCGACCTGACCCGTGAAGGCGCCGAGCATTCTTACAAGAAGATGTTCGCGGCCTACCTGCGCACCTTCGACCGTCTCGGCCTGCGCGCCATTCCGATGCGCGCCGACACCGGCCCGATCGGCGGCGACCTCAGCCACGAGTTCATCATCCTCGCCGACACCGGCGAGTCGGAAGTCTACAGCCACAAGGATTTCGTCAATTTCGATATCCCGACAGTCGACACCGACTTCGACGACGTCGCCGGCCTCGACGCGATCTTCAAGAAGTGGACGTCGGTTTACGCCGCCACTTCGGAGATGCATGACGAAGCCGCCTTCGCCGCTGTTCCTGAGGCCGACCGCCTCTCCGCGCGCGGGATTGAAGTCGGCCATATCTTCTACTTCGGAACGAAATATTCCGAGCCGATGGGCGCCAAGGTGCAGGGTCCTGATGGCAAGGAACACGCCGTCCACATGGGATCCTACGGTATTGGCCCGACACGCCTTGTTCCCGCCATCATCGAAGCCTCGCATGACGAGAACGGAATCATCTGGCCGGCTTCCGTCGCGCCATTCGATGTCGTCGTGATCAACATGAAGACCGGCGATGCCGCTTGCGACAGCGCCTGCGAAAAGATCTACGCCGAGCTTTCGAAGGCAGGCGTCGATGTCCTTTACGACGATACCGACGATCGCGCCGGCACCAAGTTCGCAACAGCGGACCTGATCGGCGTTCCCGTACAGATCATTGCCGGCCCGCGCGCGGTCGCGAACGGCGAAGTGGAAGTCAAGGACCGCAAGACTGGCGCCCGCGAAACGATGACCATCGACGCGGCAATCAACAAGCTCTTGGGCTAAGAAGAAGGCGGGAGGCGAAATGGCAGACGCAGCGGTGGGCCAGCGGGGTTCTCAATCCGGCTCGGCTCCGGCCAGCAGGCCATTTTCCGGCTTCGAACGGCTGGTGGCGTGGCGCTATCTGCGCGCCCGCCGCAAGGAAGCCTTCATCTCGGTGATCGCCGGCTTCTCCTTCATCGGCATCATGCTCGGCGTCGCGACGCTGATCATCGTCATGGCAGTGATGAACGGTTTCCGCACCGAGCTGATTTCGCGCATCCTCGGCATCAACGGTCACATGATCGTCCAGCCCGTCGATGGCCCGTTCACGGACTATCCGGCATTGACCGACCGCCTAGGTGCGGTACCCGGCGTCAAGGTGGCCTTGCCGCTGGTCGAGGGGCAGACGCTGGCCTCCGGCGCCGGTGGAGCCGGTACCGGGGCCCTGGTGCGTGGCATCCGTGCCGAGGATCTGTCCAAGCTCAAGACCGTCTCCGACAACATCAAGAGCGGCGACGCGGTCGGCTTCGCGGCGGGGCAGGGCGTTCTCATCGGCTCGCGTATGGCCGACCAGCTCGGGCTGCAGGCAGGCGACAGCATAACGCTGATATCACCGGAAGGTGACGTGACGCCGATGGGCATCAACCCGCGCGTCAAGTCCTACAAGGTGTCAGGCATCTTCGAGATCGGCATGTCGGAATACGACGCCACGATCATCTACATGCCGCTTGAGGAAGCCCAGCTCTATTTCAACGCCGAAGGACTGGTGCAGTCTATCGAGCTCTTCGTCGATAATCCCGACAACATAGATGAGCTGCGCCCCAAGGTGGAGGCCGCCGCCGGCCGTCAGATCGCCATCACCGATTGGCGCCAGCGCAACCAGACCTTCTTCTCGGCCCTGCAGGTCGAGCGCAACGTGATGTTCATGATCCTGACGCTGATCGTTCTCGTCGCGGCGCTGAATATCATCTCGGGCCTGATCATGCTGGTGAAGGACAAGGGCAGTGATATCGCAATCCTGAGGACCATGGGTGCGACTTCGGGCGCCATCATGCGGATCTTCTTCATGACGGGTGCGGCCATCGGCCTCGTCGGCACCTTTGCCGGCGTGCTGCTCGGCGTGCTTGTCTGCGTCAACATCGAGAAGATCCGCGAGTTCTTCTCCTGGGTGTCGGGCACCGTACTGTTCGATCCGCAGCTCTATTTCCTCAGCCAGCTGCCGGCCAAGATGGAGGTCGGGGAAACAGTCTCCGTCGTCGTCATGGCGCTGACGCTGTCTTTCTTCGCGACGATCTTTCCTGCATGGCGCGCTTCCAAGCTCGATCCCGTGCAGGCCCTGCGCTACGAATAAGGAATGCTCATTTCATGAAGCGGAATACCGTTCTCAAGCTTTCCGGCGTCGAGCGTCATTACGGCCAGGGAGATACGCAGCTTTCGATCCTGAAGAAGGCCGACCTGACGCTGAACAGCGGCGAGATCGTCGCGCTCGTGGCGCCCTCCGGCACCGGAAAGTCGACCCTGCTGCATCTCGCCGGGCTGCTCGAGCATCCCGATAGCGGTGAAGTCAGCATTAATGGCAACCCTTGCAATGGATTGTCCGATGACAAGCGCACGGCGATCCGCCGCAGCGAGATCGGCTTCGTCTACCAGTTCCACCATCTGCTGCCGGAGTTCTCGGCGCTCGAAAACATCATGATGCCGCAGATGATCGCCGGCCTGCCACGCAGCGAGGCCAAGCAGCGGGCAGGGCAGCTGCTCGACTACATGCGCATCGGACACCGCGGCGCCCACCGTCCCGGCGAACTTTCCGGCGGCGAGCAGCAGCGCGTGGCGATCGCCCGCGCCGTCGCCAATGCGCCGAGCTTGCTCCTCGCCGACGAACCGACAGGCAACCTCGATCCAGAGACCGCAAGCTACGTCTTCGAGGCGCTGGAGGCACTGGTGCGCCAGTCCGGCCTCGCCGCGCTGATCGCCACCCACAATCACGATCTGGCAGCCCGCATGGACCGCCGCGTCACGATTGCCGACGGCAAGGTTGTGGATTTTTAGAGCCGATAGCGGCCTGGTTACGAGATGAGAAGTCTCTAAGCGAGCGGTGGCTCTTGTCTTGTCGTGGTCCGGATCATTGCTCCCGGCCGCAAGCCTTCTGGCCGACATCGTCGTTCCAGTCCGCAACGGCGATCGTTTTCCCGTTCACCTTCGACGTCTTGCCTTTGGTGGTCACCTTGCCCGTCAGGATGTTGTAGTCGCAGGTGCCGTTATCACTAGTGTCGAGTGTATCGTAGTAGCTGTAGGTGTAGCCGGCGACGACGAACTGGTCGTTGCGGTAGGCGATCGTCAGTGTCTGTTCCCAACGGCTTCGTCCGATGCCTGAGTTCTGTGAGTGCACGGCAATTGACCCGCCCGGCAAGGCCTCGATCGAAGGGTCCTGGCCAAACATGCCGTCCAGACTGCCATTGCCCCACACCTTGCCCGGCGCGGTACCGGCGAGACGCAGCAGCGCGTGGTCCTGGTCCCTCAAATAGAGATAGATGCCGATGTCGTCCCCGGCCTCGGGCGGTGCGACGAGCAGCGAGAGATCACCTTCGCCATCTCCGTTCCAGTCGCCCGTCGCGGCTGAGATGATTCTCGCCGGATCGATCTGCTCGGCACGCGCCGTACCGGCAGCAAGGGCGAGCGCGGCCGTTAGGACAAACTTAATCATGCTTCTCTCCGTTTCATGACGATCACAAGAGCGGAAAAGAATCCCATTGACAATAGAACAATAGCGGAACAAAATAGAAACATAAAAGCACAGGAGAGCCAAATGACTGATATGATCCGCGATATCGCAGCATTCACCTCCATCGCAATGTTCATTGCCAGCTTCTCGCTGATTTGCATGGCAATGTAAGAATAACGGGGACCGCATGGCTGTCATGCGGTCCGATTGCATAAGCCTCTCTGGACATCGTCTCCCCCAAATCCGACAATGCATCCGATTCATGCGAATGCGCGGAAAGGCATATTATGGCGGGGACGGAAAAGGACGGCGCGAGCGAGTTCATCGGCGGAACGCCCGGCTTCGTTCATCTGCGCGTCCACTCGGCCTACTCGCTTCTCGAAGGCGCGTTGCCGCTCAAGAAGATCCTCTATAAAGCCGCGGGCGATAGCCAGCCGGCGATCGCCATCACCGATACCAACAACCTGTTCGTTGCGCTTGAGTTCGCCCAGAAGGCGATGGACGATGGCCTTCAGCCGATCATCGGCTGCCAAGTGTCCATCGATATGGAAGATGGTGTCGATACGGAAAAGCGCGGCGGCCAGCAGCAGCTCGTAAAGCTGCCGTCGATCGTGCTGCTCTCGGCCACCGACGCCGGTTACGAGCGATTGGTCGATCTGGTCAGCCGCGCCTATCTCGGCGGCGAGGGCGGTGGGCAGGCGGTCCATATCAAGGCCTCGTGGCTTGACGAACTCGGCACCGAAGGCTTGATCGCGCTGACCGGGGCCTCGACCGGTCCCATCGACATGCCGTTGAGGGACGGCAACGCCGCGGCCGCCGCCAATCGGCTTCTGTCCCTGAAGCAGCGTTTCGGCGACAGGCTGTATATCGAGCTGCAGCGCCAGGGCACCTATGACAAGCGCCACGAGCAGAAGGTCATCGGCCTCGCCTACGAACACGAGATCCCGCTGGTCGCCACCAACGAAGCCTTTTTCCCGACCCGTGACGATTACGACGCGCACGACGCGCTCATGGCGGTGGCGCACAACGCCATCGTTTCCGACGACACCCGTTTTCGCCTGACACCGGATCATTACCTGAAGAGCCGCGCGGAGATGGTGAAGCTGTTCGCCGATCTGCCTGAGGCACTCGACAACACGCTTGAAATCGCCCGCCGCTGCTCCTTCGTGCTGAAGACCCGTAAGCCGATCCTGCCGCGTTTCACCGGCGCCTCCGACGATCCCGATCAAGCTGATCGCGACGAATCGCTGGAGCTTCGCCGCCAGGCCGTCGAAGGTCTCGACATGCGTCTTGCAACGCTCGGCATGTCTCCCGGTTACGAGGAGAAGGACTACCGCGACCGGCTGGAGTTCGAGCTCAGTGTCATTGAGCGCATGAAATTTCCCGGTTACTTCCTGATCGTTGCCGACTTTATCAAGTGGGCGAAGAATCAGGATATTCCGGTCGGCCCGGGCCGCGGCTCGGGCGCGGGCTCGCTTGTCGCCTATGCGCTGACCATCACCGACGTCGATCCCCTGCGCTTCTCGCTGCTCTTCGAACGCTTCCTCAATCCGGAACGCGTCTCGATGCCCGACTTCGACATCGACTTCTGCCAGGATCGCCGCGAAGAGGTGATCCGATATGTGCAGAAGAAGTACGGCCGCGAGCAGGTGGCACAGATCATCACCTTCGGTTCGCTTCAGGCCCGCGCCGCACTGCGCGACGTCGGCCGCGTGCTCGAAATGCCCTACGGCCAGGTCGACAAGATTTGCAAGCTGGTGCCCAACAACCCGGCCAACCCGACACCGCTGTCGAAGGCGATCGAGGAGGAACCGAAGCTGCAGGAAGAGGCGGCCAAGGAGCCGGTTGTCGCCCGACTGCTCGACATCGCCCAGAAGATTGAGGGTCTCTACCGTCACGCCTCGACCCACGCCGCCGGCATCGTCATCGGCGACCGTCCGTTGTCGAAGCTCGTGCCGATGTACCGCGATCCGCGCTCAGACATGCCTGTCACCCAGTTCAACATGAAGTGGGTCGAGCAGGCCGGTCTCGTCAAGTTCGACTTCCTGGGCCTGAAGACGCTCACCGTTCTCAAGGTCGCCGTCGATTTCGTCGCCAAGCGCGGCATTAAGGTCGATCTTGCCGCGATCCCGCTTGAGGACAAGCTGACCTACGGCATGCTGTCACGCGGCGAGACGGTCGGCGTGTTCCAGGTGGAAAGTGCCGGCATGCGCAAGGCGCTGATCGGCATGCGGCCCGACTGCATCGAGGATATCATTGCGCTTGTGGCCCTGTACCGTCCGGGCCCGATGGAGAACATCCCGACCTACAACGCCCGCAAGCACGGCGAAGAAGAGCTCGAATCGATCCACCCTACGATCGACTACCTCTTGAAAGAGACCCAGGGCGTCATCGTCTACCAGGAGCAGGTGATGCAGATCGCCCAGGTCCTGTCAGGCTATTCGCTCGGCGAAGCCGACCTTCTGCGCCGCGCCATGGGTAAGAAGATCAAGGCGGAGATGGACCAGCAGCGCGAGCGCTTTGTCGATGGCGCCGTCAAGAACGGCGTGTCGAAGCCGCAGGCCAACAACATCTTCGAACTGTTGGCGAAGTTCGCCAACTACGGTTTCAACAAGTCGCACGCCGCCGCCTACGCCATCGTTTCCTACCAGACCGCCTACATGAAGGCGCATTATCCGGTCGAGTTCCTGGCAGCGTCGATGACGCTCGACATGGCGAACACCGAAAAGGTCAACGACTTCCGCCAGGATGCCAAGCGTCTCGGCATCGAGGTCATTGCGCCGTCGGTGCAGGCCTCGTTCCGCCACTTCCAGACGGGGGAAAGCCGCATCTATTACGCGCTGGCCGCGCTCAAAGGCGTCGGCGAATCGGCTGTCGACCATATCGTCGAGGTTCGTGGCGACATCCCCTTCGCCAGCCTCGAGGATTTCTGCCTGCGCATCGATCCCAAGCAGGTGAACCGGCGCGTGCTGGAGAGCCTGATCTTCGCTGGAGCCTTCGATTGCTTCGGCCTCGATCGCGCCCAACTTTCGGGCGGCCTCGACCGTATCTTGGGCTATGCCCAGCGCGCCCAGGAGAACAAGCTCAGCGGACAGTCGGATATCTTCGGTGGAGCACTGTCGTCAGGGCCGGAAAAGATCTCGCTTCCGGCCTTTTCGCCGTGGCTTCCCTCGGAGCGCCTGCTCAAGGAATTCCAGGTTCTCGGTTTTTATCTGACCGCTCACCCGCTCGATTCCTACGACAATGTGCTCCAGAAGATGCGCGTCCAGACCTTCGCGGACTTCTCCGCGGCGGTGAAGCAGGGCGCCACCAATGCCCGGCTTGCCGGCACGGTGATTTCCAAGCAGGAGCGTAAGACCCGCACCGGCAACAAGATGGGCATCATCGTCTTCTCGGATTCGTCTGGCCAGTTCGAAGCCGTGCTGTTTTCGGAGATGCTCAACCAGTATCGCGATATGCTCGAATCCGGAAAGTCCTTCGTCATCACCGCCACCGGCGAAGAGCGGCCGGAGGGCATCGGCCTGCGCATCCAGACGATCCAGTCGTTGGAGGAGAAGTCGCTGCAGATGCAGAAGGCGTTGCGCGTCTATGTCCGCGATTCCGGCCCCTTGCGTGCCGTCGCCGCTCATCTCAACGCCCGCGGCGATGGTCTGGTCTCCTTCATCGTGATCAAGGAGGACGGCAAGCGCGAGGTCGAGGTTGAACTGGCGCAGAAGTACCGGATCACGCCCGAGATCGCCGCGGCAATGCGTGCGGCGCCCGGTGTCATCGACGTCGAACTGGTTTGAGGCTTATCCGCGCGTCAGCGTGATGAAGTCGGTGCCTTGGCCGGTCTCCGGGCCTTGGCCCGTGTCGGAGATCGTCAGCGTCGATCCTGGCGTCAGCATTGCATCGATCCGCTGGCGCGTCTCGTCGGGAATGCTGATGCGTCCGAGCGCGTTGAGGATCGGCGTCCCTGAGATGATCGAGCTTTCGACCTGACGGATTCCAAGCCGCTTCATGGTCTGGCTCGTCAACTTGTCCGGTAGGGTGACGCCGAGCCATTCGGTGGTCCCGTCGTCGAGGTTGACGTCGTGGGCGCTGAAGAAATGCGTGCCAAGCGCCAGTTCAGGATTGGCGATCGTCACGGGTGCCTCGAACACCGGCCGGAAACCCTGCCGAACCATGATCACGCCATTCGGCGGCTCGCCCTTGCCGGCGGCCGCGTAGACGGCGTGGAGTAGCGCGTCACTGACAAGTGACTTTGCGCTAACGGGATCCAGCGGATGCTGTTTCTTGAATTCGCCGATCGCCTGAATGGTCGCCGGGCCGAGATAGCCGTCGGCGTTGCCCACGGCGAAGCCCAGCTGTGCCAGATAGGTCTGCAGGTCGAGAATGGTTTCGCGCTGCGCACGGCGGGTAATCAGGATCTTCACGGGCTGGTCGTTGACCGGCGCCACAATCGGCTGCACCTGCAGCCGCGGCATTGCCACCTCATTCATCGCCACCTGCACCGGCAGGTCGCCAAATGACGGCCGCAGCTCGACGTCTGAAAGTAGTGGCGTCGGTGTGGGTGCCTCGGGGTGGAACAGCATCGGGTGATCAACAGGCTTCGGCGCCAGTTGCGCTTCCGTGATGATGACGGGCACGCCCATCTCGGTCATCTTGTAGAGCTGCTTGGCAAACGCGTCGGGCATGCGCACGCAGCCGTGAGAGGCCGGATAGCGCGGCACCGAATTCGATTGGTGCAGCGCTATACCCGACCAGGTCAGCCGCTGCATGAACGGCATCGGCGCGCCAGAATAGATGTTGGATTCGTGGTAGGTCTGCTTCTCGATCACCGAGAAGATGCCGCTCGGCGTGGTATGGCCGGATTTTCCGCTCGATATCTTCGAGGTGGCGATCACCTCCGTGCCGTCGTAGACGGCAAGAGATTGCTTGTCCTTCGAAACGAAGATCTGCAGCATACGGGCGTCCGTTGCGAACGCAGGATGCACGAGTGCGGTGGCCGACAGCAAGCCGAGCCCGAAGACGAGACGCGAGAACATTGAACCCAACCAATACGCAATACTAGAATGCCAAGCGTAAAGGGCGAAACTTAAGGAAGACTTGAAATGGCGGATGCCGCGGCCGCCTCACATATTATTGACCGCGTTTGCCGCCGAACGTATAGCCGGTCTCGACCGCGCCCTTGCCGAACTTGTCGCGCAATTTGTCCATGGCAGCCTCCGCCGCCGCACGTCGGCCCGATTGCACGTCGATCAGGTCGCGCGGATCGGCGCGATGAGGATCGCAGAGATCGGTCACGCCGATACCGATCAGCCGAAACTTGGTTCCATCGGTCTCCTTCTGCAGAAGCTCGATCCCCGTCCGGAAGATGCGATCGGCGAGCTGGGTCGGGTCTTCGAGCTTCCTGTTGCGCGTGCGGGATTTGAAATCCGCCGTCTTCATCTTCAGCACCACCGTCTGGCCGGCAATCTCACCCTTCTTCAGCCGCCACGCCACTTTTTCGGAAAGGCCGCGCAGGACCGGCACGAGATCGTCGTAGCGTGAGATGTCGTCGAAGAACGTCGTCTCCGACGACACGCTCTTGGCCGGATCATTGAGATGCACGTCGCGATCGTCGATGCCGCGCGACAGCCGGGAGAGCCGTTGGCCCATGCTGCCATAGCGGCGCATCAGATCGGTCTCTTCCATCGTCTGCAACTGGCCGATGGTGCGGATCCCGTCTGCCTCCAGCGTCGCGGCAAAGGCCTTGCCGACGCCCCATATCGTCGTCACCGGTCGCGGCGCCAAAAATGACACCGCTTCCTCGCGGCCGATCACCGAGAAGCCACGCGGCTTCTGCAGGTCGGAGGCTACCTTGGCCAGAAACTTGCAGTAGGAGAGGCCGACCGAGACAGTGATGCCGATCTCCTTTTCGACCCGACGGGCAAACTTCGCCAGCGTCCGTGCCGGCGGGTCGTGATGCAGCCGTTCGGTGCCGCCCAGTTCCAGGAACGCCTCGTCGATCGATAGCGGCTGCACCAGCGGCGTCAGCTCCTGCATCATGGCCCGCACCTCGCGGCCGACCTTGACGTATTTTTCCATATCAGGCCGGATGACCACCGCCTGCGGGCAGGCCTCCAGCGCCTTGAACATCGGCATCGCTGAGCGCACGCCGTGGATACGGGCGATATAGCAGGCCGTCGACACCACGCCACGCTTGCCGCCGCCGATTATGACAGGCTTGTCGGCAAGATCGGGATTGTCGCGTTTCTCGACGGAAGCGTAGAAGGCGTCGCAGTCGATATGCGCCAGGGTCAGTCCGTAGAGCTCGTCATGACGGACGAGGCGAGGGCTGCCGCATGATGTGCAACGTCGACCGTCCGCCTTCTGCTCCGCAAGGCAGTCGCGACAGAAGCCGGGTGTCTTGGTGAGGGTAGGGGTCATGGCCGGGAACAAAGGTTGAACATCGCCACGTTACCTTCTAAGCTCCAGAGTCTCAAGAGCGATCGCAACTGACAAGGCATGATTCAACCATGGCAGATGCGGCTTCCTATCCTGGAAGGTCTACGCGTTCGAAAGCGCGGCAGAGAAGTGCCTCCGCATCAGGTCGCCGGCATGGTCCCAGTCGGACGCGGTGAGGATCGACCCGACAGGCGGCGGCGCGAACGGTTTGAAATCGGCGCTGGCCATCATGTTGATCAGCAGGCAGTCGGGCACATGCTCGGCCACCGAAAGGAGATTGCGTTGGATGTCATCGATAAAGGCGACGGGGTGATCTCTGCGGTCGTGAAGAGCGGCGACGATTGGTCCCTTCTGCTCTTCCGAGGCGATCATGTCGAACGACAGGCCGAATCGGTCAAGCAGGTTGCGACGGATGGTGTGATGGCGCGGCGGCATCGCCGTCAGGAAAATAATATCCGCGTCATCGGACAAGGCATGCAGCGTCTCCGCAGCGCGGTTGGCGGGCGTCTGCCAGAGGTTCTGGTTCTCGAAGAACATCTCGAGAAACGCGGAGAACTGCTCCTTGCTCATTTCGCTTCCATCCCGGCGCGAAACGATATTTCCATGAAGCTTGAAGGATCGCGGCAGCAGATCGTAGTCATGCGAGCGCAAAAACGCGGTCAGCGGCGACAGGAACTCGAGCACGACCTCATCGATATCGCAGACGATCAGCGGGCGATCGCCGAGGCAAACCTGACTGGGATCCGTCACCACGGCCACGATCAGTACTCCCCGGATTCGAGGCCGGCAGGCGAGAAGTGCTGCCATGCCGCATTCAGCGCTTCGGGCGCCGTATCCGTCGCCTGGCAGAAAGCCAGCGCCGTCGGCTCGTGGTTCATCAGGAAATCCATCATGCCGGAGAGGAAGCCGGGATCGTTGATCGCATTGCGGACCTGCGCCGGCTCGACCCCGGTCAGCGCAAGAAAACGCCCGAACAGATCAGGCTCGTTTGCAAGCCAGGCGAGAACGGCGATTGCAACCTCTTGGGGATCGGTGCCGCGTTGCTTTGAAGTCTTGAAGTTGCTCTGCATTTCTTGCGGTAAATTACCTATTTTTCAACTAAATACCGATAGCGTCCCGCCATCGGTTTCATGTGGCCGTTCGCTTGTATCTCATTGCAGTGCGGCGAAACGGTTCTCATGACGGACTTAGGATCGCGTTCCATGCCCAAGCAAGTGATGATTGTAGAGGATAACGAGCTCAACATGAAGCTCTTTCGCGACCTCATCGAGGCATCCGGTTACCGGACGATCCAGACCCGCAATGGTATGGAAGCGCTTGATCTTGCTCGCAAGCATCGGCCGGATCTGATCCTGATGGACATCCAGCTGCCGGAGGTTTCGGGTCTCGAAGTCACCAAGTGGCTGAAGGAAGACGATGAGCTGCATGTGATCCCTGTCATCGCCGTGACCGCCTTCGCCATGAAGGGTGACGAGGAGCGTATCCGCCAGGGCGGCTGCGAGGCCTATGTCTCTAAGCCGATATCCGTTCCGAAATTTATCGAGACGATCAAGACCTACCTGGGCGATGCCTGATAGATCGGAAAGAAGCCTATGACCGCGCGCATTCTCGTCGTTGATGATATCCCGGCAAATGTAAAGCTGCTCGAAGCGCGGCTGATTGCCGAATACTTCGACGTGCTGACGGCTGCGGACGGTTATCAGGCGCTGGCGATCTGCGATCGTCACCAGGTTGATCTGATTCTGCTCGACATCATGATGCCCGGCATGGACGGCTTCGAGGTCTGCGAACGGCTTAAATCCAATCCGAAGACCTCGCATATTCCCGTCGTCATGGTTACGGCTCTCGATCAGCCGGCCGACCGCGTTCGCGGTCTGAAGGCCGGCGCCGACGACTTCCTCACCAAGCCCGTCAACGACCTGCAGCTGATCGCACGCGTCAAGAGCCTGCTGCGCCTGAAGACGTTGAGCGACGAATTGCGTATCCGGGCCCAGACCGCCCACACGATGGGCATCGACGAACTGTTGCGCGCCGATCAGCGCGGCGAAGAGACTGGCCAGATCATGCTGGTCGACGGTCGCGCCAATTCGCAGGAGCGTATCGTCAAGGCGCTGAAGCCGATCGCCAACGTCTTTGCGATCTCCGATGCCCAGGCCGCTATCTTCGAGGCGTCCGAGAACCAGTTCGATCTGGTTATCGTCAATTCCAACATCGACGATTACGATCCGTTGCGTCTTTGCTCGCAACTTCGCTCGCTGGAGCGCACCCGTTTCCTGCCTATCCTGATCATCACCGAGCAGGGCGATGACGAGATGGTGGTGCGCGCGCTCGATCTCGGCGTCAACGACTATATCGTCCGCCCGGTCGATCCGAACGAACTGGTGGCGCGCAGCCTGACGCAGATGCGCCGCAAGCACTACAACGACCGCCTGCGCGCCAACGTGCAGCAGACGATAGAGCTGGCCGTCACCGATGCGCTGACCGGCCTCAGCAACCGCCGCTATCTCGACAATCACATCAGCACGCTCTTCAATCGCTCGATGGCGCGGGGCCGCCCGCTGTCGGTGCTGATCGCCGACATCGATCGCTTCAAGCAGATCAACGACACGCATGGCCATGATGCCGGCGACGATATTCTCCGCGAGTTCGCCAACCGGGTGCGCTCCACGGTGCGCGGAGCCGATCTCGCCTGCCGCTACGGCGGCGAAGAGTTCGTGGTCGTCATGCCCGATACCTCGCCGGAGATCGCCGCTTCGGTGGCCGAGCGCCTGCGCAGCGTCATCGAGATGGCGCCCTTCGTGGTCAAGGGTTCAGGGCAGGAGCTGCAGGTCACGGCATCCTTCGGCATCGCCTCGCGCACGCCGCAGGTCATCACGCCAGGACACCTGATGAAGCAAGCCGACGTCGCCCTCTACGAGGCTAAGAACGCCGGTCGCAACCGAGTCGTGGCCGCAGCCTGATCAAGGCTCATCGACCCAGCCGCCGTTTGGTCATCCACAGAAAGTTGAAGAGCGCCGTTTCGGTGCTGTCCATCGATCGGCGCCAAGTAGTGACGCTTGGTCGCATGCAGGCAATCGCCGCGCCTGTTCGACTGCCCCAAGCACAAGCGACACATGCGCATGATGCAATGTGAATCCACGTCATGTTTCGCTGGTATGTCCAGCTGTCTGGGGGATTTCAAACCGCTCCAGGCCGCCGGATCAACCGGAAATTACTGAGCTATATTTCGGCTCTATTCTTGAGCTCAGTTCCCTGTTCTAGACGCAACTGAGACAGGACGAGCTTGAAAGGTGTCCCAAAGCTGGACTTTTAACCATAAAATCAAGCTAATAAATCTCATCATTAAGAATTTGTTGATTTTCTTTCATTTTCGAGCAAATGATCAATACATAAGAGACAAGCGCCCCATATAGGGGTGCGCAGATACCCCATGATGCTCAGGTCCGCCGCATCTCCTGGGTCGTGGGGTCGGTCGGCTGGCATGCAACATTTGCGGTTCCTCGTGCCGCGTTGCCTGTTGGCCGACCCCCATTCGGAACACGCCGTCCTCTCCGTTGAAACGGGCAGGGCGGCGTTTCCATTTCTGCGGTATCCTCATCGTATCCGGCAAAAGAACAACAAAAAAGCGCGCAGCCATATGGCGCGCGCTTTTTTAAGCGGTCCGCAGGATCAAGTGATTACTTGATCTTGGTTTCCTTGAACTCGACGTGCTTGCGAGCAATCGGGTCGTACTTGGTCTTCGTCATCTTGTCCGTCATCGTACGGCTGTTCTTCGTCGTGACGTAGAAAGAACCTGTGTCGGCTGTCGACAGCAGCTTGATCTTGATTGTTGTAGCCTTGGCCATGGTCGTCCTGCCTTTAATGAAATGAAAGCCGTTGGAATCCGTCTAGGCGCCTCGGCTAATTCTGGCGCGAAACTACGAATCTAGCCCGAAAAGTCAACCCCGCTTTCCAATGAAAAGCAGTCGCGCCGTGGAAAGCACGGCATAAATGCCGAAGAACCCGGCAATTGCCCAGGCAAAACCGTTATTTCCGGCCACATCGATGGCCGCGCCGATCACCTGCGGCCCCGCAACGGTGCCGACGGCATAACAGAAAACGAAGGCGGCGTTGGCCGCGGCGAGGTCGGAACCGGTCAGGCGCGAGCCGAGATGGCTGAGTCCCACGGTGTAGAGTCCTGCCACGCAGCCGCCCCAGAAGAGCAGCACGCCAGCCATCATGATCCAGCTGTGAACCAACATCGGCAGCATCAGAGAGCCGATGAGGCCCATGAATGCCATGCCGGCCAGCAGCGGCCGCTTGTCCTTCATCCGGTCCGAAAGCAGACCGACGGGGATCTGGAAGATCATGTTGCCGATGCCCATCACCGTCAGCAGCAGCGCTGCCTGCGTCTCGGTAAAGGAGGCGCGTACGGCGTAGATCGGAAACAGCGCGAGCCCACCGGCCTCGACAGCGCCGAAGATGAACACGGCGGCGGTCGCGCTTGGAACGAGAAAGACGTAGCGCATGAAATGCAGCTCGGGCTTCTCGTCGAGAACAGGGCTTTCGTTGCGGGCTATGAAGATCGGGATGGCTGCGAGCAGGATGGCGCAGGCGCCGACCGCAAAGGGCAGGATGCCATCGCTGCCGAGCACCGAGAAGAGAAGCGGGCCGGCGGCAAAGCCGAGCGACAGCACCGTCGCATAGATGCCGAGTACGAAGCCGCGCTTGGAGGGCGGAGAGGCGGCGTTGATCCAGAACTCGGAGAGAATGAACAACGTGGTGGTGGCGCCGTGAAAGGCGAACCGAAGCGGAAACCACATCCAGAAATCCTGGGCGTAGTAGAAACCGATCGAACTTAGCGCCGAAATCACCACGGCCCAGATCATCGTCTGCGCCACGCCATAGGAATGCGCAAGCTTGGTGGTGATCGGCGCGGCGACCATGGCCGCGACGCCGGCCATCGCGGTGTTCAGGCCGATCAGCGTCGATGGGATGCCACGCTTTTCAAGAATGATGCTCAGAAGCGGCAATCCAAGCCCGATGGCGATGCCGACCGCGGAGATCGACGAAACAGCGGCTATCAGCGAAGGCCAATGGATTTCCTCGACATGGCCCGATGTGCCGTTTTGCGGCTGAGACATATATCCACCCCTAAAGAACTGATGCGCAAAGCCGCCACCCCACAGCCACTTTGACCGGCACGAGCGTGCCAAATCCAGGTGACGGGTGTGCTTTACAAGATGAACCGCGCTGGCGGCAATGACCTGATTGAGGTGGAAGAGATTCAGTCAAGAAAAGCGTACCATCCCGCGCGTTGGATCGTGCTGTGAACCTTAAGTTACAGCGCACCCGGCGCTGCTACACGCCAAATATGTCGTGATGGTGAATGGTCAAGAAAAGTCGGGTCAGCGTTGGCTTCGGCGACCTGGGATTTCGTATTGGTCCTGCTCGTCGCTATGCCCGCCGAAGCCATGCATCTTCAGCGCCCATTGCAGGCCGATCACGCCGCCCTTGATAGGCTGAATGATAAGAAGGGTGGCCAGCAGCGTCAGCGGCGTCCAGATGGTGAAGGTTAGCCACAGCGGCATCGGCCAGATCAGATCGGTCATCATGTAGCCGGCGATGATGACGTGCCCAACGATGACGATGGTGATGTAGGGCGGCAGGTCGTCGGAGCGGTGATGATGCATTTCTTCGCCGCAGGCGGCACAGCTGTCCACCGGCTTCAGATAGGCCCTGAACAGCTTGCCACTGCCGCAGGCCGGGCAGCGACCAAGAAGGCCGCGCTTGATCGACTGACCGAGCGGGCGCTTGGTCTCTTCAACATCGCCGTACTGGATCGCCTGGCTGTTCGAGGTGGTCGTCATGACTGCACTTCTCTTTCCGGCGTCCCTACACGCCTATCGACGCCCTCTCGGGGGTCTTGTTCCGGCCATCTTGCGCGCGCGGTTGGCATCGCGTCGGCCGCCCTTGTGGAACGAACGCGTGGCGGTGGGCATCTTGCGCCCCTCGCTCACCATCTCGAACCGAAGCGCGCCGGCCAGCGGAATGGCTTCCACCAGCTTGACCCTGACACTGTCCCCCAGGCGATAGCCGAGGCCGGTCTTTTCGCCGGACAGTGCCTGATGCGCCTCATCATAGATGAAGTAGTCCATTCCCAGTGTAGATATAGGAATGAAACCGTCGGCTCCATAGTCCGGAAGGGCGACAAATAGTCCCGATTTCGTCACACCTCCCACGCGTCCATCGAATTCCTCGCCGATCCGGCCGGCAAGATGATGCGCGATCAGGCGATCGACGGTCTCGCGCTCGGCCGCCATGGCGCGGCGCTCGAAGGTGGAGATCTCGGCGGCGATATCGTCGAGTGCCGCCTCTTCATCAGGCGTGATGCCGCCTTCGCCGAAGCCGAGCGAGCCGACGAGCGCGCGGTGCACGATCAGGTCGGCGTAGCGGCGGATCGGCGAGGTGAAGTGGGCGTACTTCATCAGGTTCAGGCCGAAGTGACCGATATTCTCGGGGCTGTAGACCGCCTGGCTCTGCGAGCGCAGCACCATCTCGTTGACCATCGTCTGGTGCGGCGTGCCTTCAGCCTTGGCGAGAATGCCGTTGAAGTTGTTGGCCCGCATGTTGCCGCCCTTGGCGAGGGTGATATCGAGCGTCGCCAAAAACTCGCGCAGGATCTCTTGCTTGGAAAGCGACGGACCGTCGTGGATGCGATAGATCAGCGGCTGCTTCTTCTTCTCCAGCGTCTCGGCAGCGGCGACGTTCGCCTGGATCATCATCTCTTCGATGAGCTTGTGCGCATCGAGCCGTGGCGGCACGACCACCCGGTCGACGGTACCGTCGGGCTTCAGCTGGATCTTGCGCTCGGGCATATCCAGCTCGAGCGGCTGGCGGCGTTCCCGTCCGCGCTTCATCACCTCGTAGGCGTGCCAGAGCGGCTTCAGGATCGGCTCCAGCAGCGGTCCGGCCTTGTCGTCGGCATTGCCGTCGATCGCGGCCTGGGCCTGCTGGTAGGAGAGCTTTGCGGCGCTCTTCATCATCACCCGGTGGAACGTGTGCCCGGCCTTGCGGCCTTCTTTCGAGAAGGTCATGCGCACGGCCAGCGCCGGCCGGTCCTGGCCTTCACGCAGCGAGCAGAGGTCGTTGGAAATCCGCTCCGGCAGCATCGGCACGACACGGTCGGGGAAATAAACCGAGTTGCCACGCTTCAGCGCCTCGCGGTCGAGTGGCGAGTTCGGACGGACGTAATAGGAAACGTCGGCGATCGCCACTGTGACGATCACGCCATCCGGATTGTCGGGCGAGGGGTCGAGCTCGGCATAGACGGCGTCGTCGTGATCCTTGGCATCGGCCGGGTCGATGGTGATGAGCGGCACGCTACGCCAGTCCTCGCGATGCGACATTGTCGCAGGCTTGGCGTCGTCGGCCTCGGCAACGACGGCCGGCGGGAAGATGTAGGGAATGCCGTGGGCATGGATGGCGATCATCGAGATCGCCTTTTCGGACGAAACCGAGCCGACGATCGACAGCACCTTGGCGCGCGGCAGACCGAAGCTGCCGAGGCGAGCGATCTCGACCTCGACCAGATCGCCGTCCTTGGCGCCGCCCTTGTAGTCGGGATCGATCACCATCTCTTCGCCGCGTCGCTCGATCGCCAGCAGACGTCCGCCGCCACCGGGCGTATCCTTGAAGACGCCGAGCAGTGCGCCACGCCGCTTGTCCAGCACCTTGATGATGCGCGCCGTATAGGCGGGGCCACCGCGATCGGTGGCCGGAAAGATTTTCGCCAGAATGCGGTCGCCCATACCGGCGACAGGCGCTTTGCCCTTGCCGTTGCGGCCTGCCGGCGACGAGGACTGGCGGATGGCCACCGCTGGCGCGACGCCCATCTCATCCGGCCATTCCGCCGGACGGCCGATCAACTCGCCGTCCTTGTCGCGGGTGGTGATGTCGAGCACCGTGACCGGCGGCAGCGCGCCGGGGCGGATCAGCGACTTGCGCGTCTTCTGCAGCATGCCTTCCTGCTCGAGATCGCGCAGCAACTGCTTGAGCTCGACGCGGCTATCGCCCTTCAGCCCGAAGGCCTTGGCAAGCTCGCGCTTCGAGGCCTTTTGAGGATGATCGGCGATGAACCGCAGGATCACTTCGCGTGAGGGAAGGGCGCCGTGCTGGATGGCGGTCGGCTCGGAAGCGGCTGCCTTGCCCGGGCGTCCCGTCTTGTCGGGACGCTTGCCCGGGCCCTTCGAATGTTCACGCGGAATTCTGGTCACTCTTCGCTCTTTTTCTTCTTGGCCGGAGCTTTGGCTTTCGCTTTAGCCTTCGGTTTTGCAGCTGCCTTGGCGGGCTTGGCGTCGTCCGATGCTGCCGCCTTGGCCTTCGTCGCCTTCGGCTTTGCCTTGCCCTTGGCAGCCGGTGCCTTGCCGGCCTTGGCCGCGATCAGGACCAGCGCTTCCTCGACGGTCAGCGCCTGCGGATCGGTGCCTTTCGGCAGCGTCGCATTGACCTTGCCCCAGTTGACATAGGGACCATACTTGCCGTCGCGCACGGTAATCGCGCCGCCACCATCAGGATGGTCGCCCAGTTCCTTCAGCGCCGCCGCCGCTGTGCGGCCACGACCGGCCGGACCCTTGCTCGCCTTGTCGGCAATCACCGTCACAGCGCGATTGAGGCCGATGCTGAAGACGTCCTCGACGCTCTCCAGATTGGCGTAGCCACCGTCATGCAGCAGAAACGGACCATAGCGGCCTATCCCCGCCGAGATCATCTTGCCGGATTCCGGGTGCTTGCCGATATCGCGCGGCAGCGAGATCAGTGCCATGGCCTTTTCATAATCGATATCCTCGGGCTTCCAGCCCTTCGGCAACGACGAGCGCTTCGCTTCCTTGCCGTCGCCGCGCTGCAGGTAGGGTCCGAATCGGCCCGACCGCAGCGTCAGCTCCTCGCCGGTCACCGGATCGGTGCCGAGCGCCTTCGGCTCTGTCGGCGCGCCGCCATCGGCCTCCGCGCCACCTTCGGAAGAAAGCTGGCGCGTGTAGTTGCACTCAGGATAGTTCGAGCAGCCGACGAAAGCGCCATACTTGCCGAGCTTCAGCGACAGGTTACCCGTACCGCAAACCTGACAGATGCGTGGATCGCTTCCGTCCTCGCGCTTCGGAAACACCAGCGGCGCCAGTGATTCGTTCAGCGAATCGAGCACGTTGGTGACGCGCAGCTCCTTGGTGTCTTCGATCTGGGCGAAGAAGTCCTTCCAGAAATCGCGAAGAACCTGCTTCCAGTTCAGTTCGCCGGCGGAAATCCGGTCGAGCTTCTCTTCGAGGTCGGCCGTGAAATCATACTCGACATACTTGGTGAAGAAGCTTTCGAGGAACGCCGTCACCAGCCGGCCCTTCGAGTGCGGGATCAGCTTGCGCTTGTCGATGATGACGTATTCGCGGTCGCGCAGCGTCGCCAGCGTTGCCGCATAGGTAGAAGGGCGGCCAATGCCGAGTTCTTCCATCTTCTTGATCAGGCTCGCTTCCGAATAGCGCGGCGGCGGTTCGGTAAAGTGCTGCGTCGAGTTGATCTTCTGTCGCGCGAGGCTCTCGCGCGCATTGATCTCCGGCAGGCGGCCATCCTCGTCGCCGTCGTCGCTCTGCTCGCCGTCTTCCTTCTGGTCGGTATAGGCGGCAATGAAGCCGTCGAAACGGATCACCGAACCGGTGGCACGAAGGCCTGCCGTCTCGCCGCCCTTGGACGCTGTAATTTCTGCCGTCGTGCGCTCGATTTCGGCCGATGCCATCTGGCTGGAAATGCCGCGCTTCCAGATCAGGTCGTAGAGACGCAGCTGATCGGAATCGAGGTACTGGCGAACCTGGTCGGGCGTGCGGTTGAAGTCGGTCGGACGAATGGCTTCGTGCGCTTCCTGGGCGTTCTTCGCCTTGGTCGAATAGAGCCGCGCCTTCTCCGGCAGGTAGCGCTGGCCGAACTGGTCGACGATGGCGCTGCGCGCCGCGTCGATCGCTTCGGGCGCCATCTGCACGCCGTCGGTACGCATGTAGGTAATGAGACCGACGGTTTCGCCGCCTATCTCGAAGCCTTCGTAAAGCTTCTGCGCCACCTGCATGGTGCGCGAGGCCGAGAAGCCGAGTTTTGACGACGCTGCCTGCTGCAGCGTGGAGGTTGTGAAGGGTGGTCCCGGGTTGCGCTTGACCGGCTTCGCTTCGACCGTATCGACGACGTAGGAGGCGCCTTCAAGCATCGTGCGCAGCTTGCCGGCGTCCTCGCCGTTGGTGATCGAACGCGGCTGCAACCGCTTGCCATTCGCCGCAACCAGCTTCGCCTCGAACTCGTCACCGCGCGGTGTCTTCAACAGCGCCGAGATATTCCAGTATTCTTCCGAGATGAAACGTTCGATCTCGGATTCACGGTCGCAGACGAGGCGCAACGCCACCGACTGCACGCGTCCCGCCGAACGGGCGCCTGGCAGCTTGCGCCACAGGACCGGCGACAGGTTGAAGCCGACAAGATAGTCGAGTGCGCGGCGCGCCAGATAGGCGTCGACCAGCGGCACGTCGATATCGCGCGGATCCGCCATCGCATCGAGCACGGCCTTCTTGGTGATCGCGTTGAAGACGACGCGCTTGACGGTCTTGCCGCCGAGCACACGCCTCTTGTTCAGCATATCAAGGACATGCCAGGAGATCGCTTCGCCTTCGCGATCAGGGTCGGTCGCGAGGAACAGGCCATCGGAGGATTTCACCGCGTCGGCGATGTCCTTCATACGCTTGGCCGAGGCCGTATCGACCTCCCACAGCATCTCGAAATCCTGGTCGGGCAGCACGGAGCCGTCCTTGGCGGGGAGATCGCGGACGTGGCCAAAGGAGGCGAGCACCTTGTATCCGGGGCCCAGATACTTGTTGATCGTCTTGGCCTTGGAAGGCGATTCCACCACTACAACATTCATGATGATTCTCTAAAAATGGATGCCAGCCGGCCTATATCAGGGCAGAGGACCTGCCTTGTCATGGTCGCCGGTTCTCCGACATGGACAGGGAATCCATTTCGGTCAAGTCATTTAAGCGCATTTTTACGCATTGCAACGCGTTACAACCATTAGACGATGAAAACAATATTGCAATTTCTGATTATTGCGATATCGTTTTTCGCGTGTGGTCAAGACTGCTTTGAACAGCCCCATCAATCCGGGCAAGAGTCCATTCATGACGGCGAAGTACGCAAAGAAAGACACCGGCCGATCCGGCTCCCGCGAGAACATCGCCTTCATCAGGCAGATGCTCGCTGAGTTGCGTCAGGTGGCGGAAAAGGAAAAGGCCGACATGCTCTGCTATCTGATCGAGATGGCTTATGTTGAAGCCGGCGATCTTCACGCTCGTATGTAAGCACTCAGACATCCATTGCAATGGAGACCAACCCGCCTGGGTGTCGATGCAGTCGTCCGGCGATGTCGAGTTCCAGCAAAACGAGATAGACCGCCGACGCGCCAAGGCCGGTATGGCGGATGATGTCGTCGATCTCCACGGGCGTCGGCCCGAGCGCATCGACGATACTCGCCCGATCCGTCTCGTCGGGAGGCAGCAGTGCAGAGCCGTTGTGTTGCTCCGGCTCTTCGGCCAGCGGCGCGCTGAACATGTCGAGCTGCGACAACGGCGCCAGTGCGCCGATCACGTCGTCAGGTGCGGTCACGATCATCGCGCCGTCCTTCAACAGTCCGTTGGTGCCGTGGCAACGCGGATCGAGCGGCGATCCCGGCACGGCGAAGACCAGCCTGCCGAACTCCCCCGCAAGCCGCGCGGTGATCAGCGACCCCGAACGCGTCGCAGCCTCCACCACCACCGTCCCCAGCGACACGCCGGCAATCAGCCGGTTGCGCCGGGGAAAATCGCGGGCTCGCGGCTCCCATCCGAACGGCATCTCGCTGACGGCAAGCCCGCCATCATTCCATATCTCCTCAAGCAATCCTGCATTCTCGGGCGGGTAGGGCTGGTCAAGCCCGCCGGCCATTGCCGCGATGGTGCCAGTATCGAGGCTCGCCCGGTGCGCCGCCGTGTCGATGCCGCGGGCAAGCCCGGAGACCACGACGTAGCCGGCGCGTCCGCAATCACGGGCGATCATAGCCGCGAACTTGGCGCCTGATATAGAGGCGTTGCGCGAGCCGACGATGCCGACCGCCGGTCGAGCGGTGACCGAAAGATTGCCTTTCGCCGCCAGCAGCGGCGGCGCCCCGTCGATCTGTTTCAATGCCTGCGGATAGTCTGGTTCGCCGATGCCGACGAAACGGGCGCCGAATCTTTCGGCGGTCTCGATCTCCTGCAGCGCCTCGCTTTCTGTGGCTATGCGGATCGACCGCGTTGCGCCACCACGCGCGGACAAGCCGGGCAGGGCGGCAAGAGCGGCCTCGGCGGAACCGAAATGATTGATGAGATCGCGAAAGGTGGCAGGGCCGACATTGTCGGATCGGATAAGACGCAGCCAGGCAACACGTTGCCGGTCCGTCAGCGCAATTCCCTTTGGCCTTGCGCTGCGTGCGTCCATCCAGCCTATCCCTTCGCCCCGATCTTGCTTTCCGCTCCGCGCATCAGGCGGGCGATATTCTCTTTGTGCTTCCAGTAGGAGATGATGGTCATCACCGCCATCACCACCGCAACCTTCTCTGCACCCAGTATCCACAATGCAACCGGAATGACAAGCATTGCAACCAGTGCGGATAGCGACGAATAGCGGGTGATGAAGGCGACAGCCAGCCAGATGGCCGCAAAAGCCAGCACCATCAGCGGCGCAACGCCGAGCAGCGTGCCGATATAGGTGGCGACACCCTTGCCGCCCTTGAAACCGATCCAGACCGGGAAGAGGTGGCCGATGAAGGCGAAGAAGCCGGCAATCAGCGCCGCCTCGTATCCGAAGAAATAGCCGACGATCCAAGCAGCCGCCGATGCCTTCAGCGCGTCGAGCAGCAACGTCGCGGCCGCAAGCTTCTTGTTGCCGGTCCTCAGAACGTTGGTGGCGCCAATATTGCCCGACCCGATGCTGCGCACATCGCCGAGACCGGCCGCCCGTGTCAGCAGCAGCCCGAAGGGTATCGAGCCAAGCAGATAGCCGATGACGGCCGCCGCCAGTGCGATCGGCAGGGTGATCTGCCACGTCGTGAGATCCGAGATCATGTCCCCTCCGGTTTGGCTCAGGCCGTCTTCTTATACTGTGTGCACGCATTGCCCGGCGACATAGGTCGCGACGGCCCGCCCGCTGAAGCGCGCGTCCTCGAACGGCGTGTTCTTCGAGCGTGAGAGAAGCATGTCTTTTGACACAAGCCAAGGCTCATCCAGATCGATCAGCGCGATATCGGCCTTGGCGCCCGGCTTCAGCGTGCCGGCGTCCAGTCCGAAAATCTGCGCCGGACGGGTGGACATGGCATCGATCAGCCGCATCAGGCTGACATGTCCGCTGTGATGCAGCCGCAAAGCCGCCGCCAGCATGGTTTCCAGACCGACCGCACCGTCGGCCGCTTCGCCGAAGGGCAGGCGCTTGGTATCGACGTCCTGCGGATCGTGCGAGGAAACGATGATGTCTATCGCTCCGCGCGCCAGCGCATCCACCATCGCCACGCGATCGTCCTCTGCGCGCAGTGGCGGGTAAAGCTTGAAGAAGGTCCGGTACTCGCCGATGTCGTTCTCGTTGAGCGCCAGATTGTTGATCGAGATGCCGCAGGTGACGGTGGCGCCACGGCTCTTGGCGAGCTCGATCGCCTCGACCGATTCCGGCACGGAGATCATCGCTGCGTGGTATTTGCCGCGTGTCAGCTTGGCGATCCTGAGGTCACGTTCCAGCGGGATAATCTCCGCTTCCTTGGGAATGCCGCCGAGGCCGAGCCAGCTGGCGAACAGACCTTCATGCATGACGCCGCTGGCGCCGAGATGCCGGTCGCGCGTCTCGCAGGAAATCACCGCGCCGAACTCGCGCGCATAGGTCATCACCCGGCGCAACACCTGCGCGTCGTGGATGCTGGAGCGACCGTCGGTGAAGGCCACCGCGCCTGCTTCCATCAGCATGCCGATCTCGGTCATCTCCTCGCCGGCCAGATGCTTGGTGATCGCCGCCGCCGGGTAAACGTTGACGAGCGCCTTGTCCTTGGCCGTCTTCTTCACAAATTCGACCAGCGCGATGTCATCGATCACAGGGTCGGTATCGGGCATCATGATGATCGATGTCACACCGCCTGCTGCCGCGGCACGGCTGGCCGATGCGATCGTTTCGCGATGTTCCGCGCCCGGCTCGCCGATGTGCACGCGCGCATCCACCAGGCCCGGTGACGCGACCAGCCCTGTGCAGTCGCGCACAGTCGCGCCCGCAGGCAAGGCTTCGTTGATGGCGTCCTTGCCGGAGGCAACGATAATGCCGTCCTTGACGACGATTGTGCCGACTTCATCGAGATTGCGCGAGGGATCGACGATGCGAACGTTGTTGAAGACGATCGAGTTGCTCATGCGCCGGCTCCTTCGCTGCGTGGCCCCTGGTTCTGCGAGATCAGCAGCGTTTCCATGACCGCCATGCGCACGGCCACACCCATTTCAACCTGTTCGGCAATCACGCTCTGCGGTCCGTCGGCAACTTCCGAGGAGATTTCCACGCCGCGGTTCATCGGTCCCGGATGCATCACCATCGCATCTTCCTTGGCCGCCTTCAGCGTCTCGGCATCGAGGCCGTAGAAGTGGAAGTATTCGCGCACCGACGGCACGAACGAGCCGGACATGCGCTCGCGCTGCAGCCGCAGCATCATCACCACGTCGGCGTCCTTCAGGCCTTCCTTCATCGAATGGAACACCTCGACGCCCATGTCGGCGATCCCGGTCGGCAGCAGCGTTGCCGGCGCGACGACGCGCACCCTTGCGCCCATTGCATTGAGAAGCAGGATGTTGGACCGCGCAACGCGCGAGTGCAGCACGTCGCCGCAGATCGCCACGATAATGCGCGACAGCTTGCCCTTGGCGCGGCGGATCGTCAGCGCATCGAGCAGCGCCTGTGTCGGGTGTTCGTGCTGTCCGTCGCCGGCGTTGACCACCGAGCAGGAGACTTTCTGCGCCAGCAGCGCGGCAGCACCGGCGCTTGAATGGCGGATGACCAGCACGTCGGGCCGCATCGCGTTCAGCGTCATTGCCGTGTCGATCAGCGTCTCGCCCTTCTTCACCGACGAATTGCCGACCGACATGTTCATCACGTCCGCGCCAAGCCGCTTGCCGGCCAGTTCGAAGGAGGATTGCGTGCGGGTGGATGCTTCGAAAAACAGATTGATCTGCGTCAGGCCCCGGAGGGTCGACGTCTTCTTCTCTCTCTGTCGACTGATCTTGACTGCCTCGTCGGCCTTGTCGAGGAGAAAGGTGATATCCTGCTCTGTGAGCCCTTTGATACCGATGAGGTGGCGGTGGGGAAAGAAGACCATGAACCTGCCTCTAAGCTGTCGTCAGCGGCTCTATAAAGAGTGCGTGCGGCGGCGGCAAGCATGCCCTGTGGGCAAAGCGCGCTCTCCCCCTGCAATTTTGTCGCAACTGGGCTAAAGCTGGTGCAGCGTGAAATCGAAACTTCCGGTTTCCCTTTGTCTGCCTCTTGCACTAGAAGCGATTCATGACACCCGCCGAAGAAAAACTCGCCGAACTCAACCAGCCGAGCCTGTGGTCCGGCATCAATGCCTACAGGTCCGATCCGCTGATCGTCGACCTCACCGGCGCCCTGCCGCGCGGCATCCGCGACGATCTCGACAATATGGGCCGCTACGTGACCTCGCCGGAAGCGCAGGAGCTGGCACGCATGGCGAACCAAGGCGTGCCGCAGCTACGCACCCATGGCCCACGCGGCGAACGTCTCGACGTCGTCGAGTTCCACCCGGCCTGGCATGCACTGATGCGCCGTTCGATGTCCGTTGGCCTGCATTCCTCCGTCTGGGATCCGCAGGCCGATGCCGAGGCCAAGGATCAGGCGCACAAGATCCGCGCCGCCCGCTTCTATCTCTCGGCACAGCTGGAAACCGGCCACCTTTGCCCGATCACGATGACGAGCGCGTCCGTCGCCGCACTCTCGGCGTCGCCTGCCGTCCAGAAGGACTGGGCGCCAAAAATCCTGTCGCGCAAATACGACTCGTCCAACAAGCCCGCCATGCAGAAGTCCGCCGTCACTATCGGCATAGGCATGACGGAAAAGCAGGGCGGAACGGATGTCCGCTCAAACACCACCTCCGCCGAAAAGGTCAGCGACGGCATCTATCGCCTGTCCGGCCACAAGTGGTTCATGTCGGCGCCGATGAGCGATGCCTTTATCATGCTGGCGCAGACCAAGGAGGGCATGGGCTGCTTCCTGGTGCCGCGCTTGCTCGAAGATGGCTCGGCCAACGGCCTGCAGTTCCAGCGCCTCAAGGACAAGCTCGGCAACCGTTCCAATGCCTCGTCCGAAGTCGAGTTCAACGACACCTTCGGCTTCATGCTCGGCGGTCCCGATGCCGGGGTTCGCACCATTCTCGACATGGTCACGCTCACGCGCCTCGATTGCGCGCTGGCATCGTCCGGCATCATGCGCGCCTCGCTCGCAGAAGCCGTGCACCACACCCGTGGCCGCAGCGTCTTCGGCAAGATGCTGGTCAGCCAGCCGATCATGACCCGCGTGCTTGCCGACATGGCGCTGGACGTCGCGGCCGCCACGGCGCTGTCCTTCCGCCTCGCCGACGCCTTCGACCGCGCCCGCGGCAGCGCCGAGGAGGCAGCCTATGCCCGCGTCATGACGCCGGTCGCCAAGTATTGGTGCTGCAAGATCGCCCCGGCGCTGATCTACGAAGCGATGGAGTGCATCGGCGGCAGCGGCTACATCGAGGAGCGCCCAATCGCCCGTCATTATCGCGAGGCTCCGGTCAATGCGATCTGGGAAGGCTCCGGCAACGTCATGGCGCTTGACGTCCTGCGTATCCTGAACCGTGGCAAGGACCTGTTCGAAACCGTCTTCGCCGGTCTCGCCCGCGATCTCGGCCCCGCCGGCAAGAAGACCATCGACGTGCTGCGGGCCGCCATGGCGCTTTGCGAACGCGACGAGGGCGCCGCCCGCCTGCTGGTCGAACAGCTGGCGCTGGCAGCCGGTGCCGCAGAACTCTACCGGTTGGGGGCAGGGCGCATCGCCGATGCCTTCATCGAAACCCGTCTCGCCGGCGGCTGGCGCTCCACCTACGGCATGCTCGATAGCCGTTTCGACGCCGGCTACATCGTCGATCTCCTCTATCCGCCGGCAAGCTGATGACGACGATACGCCAAGCCCGATCAGACGATCTCGACCAGATCTACACCATTTCCCTTGTCACCGGCGATGCCGGCCAGGATGCCACGCCGCTGCATCGCGACGGCAAGCTCATCGGCCATATTTACTCGGCGCCTTACGTCGTGCTGAGCCCCACGACGGCATTCGTGGTCGAGGATGCCGAAGGCGTGGCAGGTTACATCGTCGGCGCTTACGATACCCGAGCGTTCGAAGCCCAGCTTGAGCGTGATTGGTGGCCGGCGCTTCGAAACGCCAATCCAGAGCCGCAGGGCGATCCGGAATTGTGGGACGCCGACCAGAAGCGCATCGCCGCAATCCACCATCCGTCTTTTGCACCGGCAGCGATCATCGATGTTTTCCCTGCCCATATCCACATGAACCTGCTGTCGCGACTGCGAGGTCAGGGAATGGGCACGAAGCTGCTCGACACCTGGCTGTCGCAGGCTCGCCGCGACGGCGTCACAGCTGTACATCTCGGTGCAAGTGCCACTAATGCCGGCGGCATAGGTTTCTGGGGCTCACGCGGTTTCGAGCGCCTGGGCCCGCCGCTCGTCGAACCGTCGGAACGCACCGTCTGGTTCGGGCAGATGCTGTAAAGACGTTCTGCAGATTTCCTCTGAGTTGACCTAGCAGGCACTCTGGAAAACTATCCACAATCTTTCAAGGGGTTGGCTGTTGCCGGTTGAAGGTGGCGTTGTTACTCACCGATGAGTGACAACCAACACTGAGTCCCTGATGCTGAATGATCCCATGGTCCTGACCCCAATCGCCGACGCACCGCAGGCCGAACCTGAAAAGCGCGTGCGCGATCGCGGCGCGACGGAGAAGGCGATCCTTGCTGCGGCAAAGGCCTTGCTGGCGCAGGAGGGTTTCCAGAATTTCGGCATCAACGCGGTCGCCCGCGGAGCCGGCTGCGACAAGCAACTGATCTACCGCTACTACGGCGGCCTCAACGGTTTGGTCGATGCGATCGGCGCCGATCTCGGCACGTGGGTCAAGGATCGCATCCCTGAGGACACCGGCGGCATGTTCCTGCTGACCTATGGCGACCTGATGGAGCGCCTGTCGCTGCTGTTCCTGCAGGCGCTGCGCGACGATCCTCTGATGCGCCGCATCGTTGCCTGGGAGGTCTCCGAAAACACCGAGCAGGTGAGGCGGCTGTCGGAAGCACGCTCGAAGGCGCTGGCAGCCTGGCTGGAGCGCATGCGCGGATCGCTCGCGCCGCCGAAGGGTGTCGATCCCGTGGCCGTCAACGCGATTCTGATCGCCGCCATCCAACACATCGTCCTTTCCGCGTCGGCAGGTGGGCAGTGCGCAGGTCTCGCGCTGAAGACGCCAAAGGACTGGGAAAAGGCCGAAGCCGCGCTGAAACGCATCGTTCGCGGCGTTTACGGCTGAGCAGCGGCAGGATTTTCCACAGGCCTTGGTGTGGCCGTTAACCTTAACAAATGGTTTACATTGCGCGCAGACGGTTAAGAAGACAGGTTGCCGGACAGTTTCAAAGTTTTGAGTGTCTGGAACCATGGGAACAAAAATCGCGAGAATCATGTTCCTCGTTGCCGCGATGATGTTCTTTGCCGTGCTCGCGCTTGATATCGCCGTGCCGGCCCTGGTTCTCAGTTTGATGGCATTGTCGACATGGCTGGTCTCTTTGGATCTGCCATTCGCGAAAAGGCAAAGAGGGGCGGCCGCATGAAGTGGTTCCTGATCTTCTGGGCCGGTCCGATCGTCTTCTTGGCGGGCTGGTATTGGCTTTCCTATTACGACATGAGTTTCGGCATTTTCATGCTGACGCGTCAGGCGCATGATCTGACGTTCCAGGTCTACGCCAACATCCTCGGCATCCCGCCAGAAGTCATTCCGCCGCTGGTTGCCCGCGCCATCGCCGTCGACAGCCTCATCGTCTTCGCCATCTTGGCGTTCCGCAAGCGCCGGAAGATTGCCACATGGTGGCAGGCGCGTCAGTCTTCCAAATTGTCCGCTGCTGCTCTCGCCAGCAAGGACAGCCTGTCCAGAGCCCCTTGAAGAATGAAGCTGGCCGCCGCCGAATCGATCCGTTCGGCTCGCTTGGCCCGCGAGACGTCCATCTCCAGCAACGCCCGTTCGGCCGCTACCGTCGATAGCCGCTCGTCCCAATAGACAAAGGGCACGGCCGTCTTCTGCTCCATGTTGCGAACGAATGCCCGGGTCGCCTGAACGCGCGGACCGGCCGACCCATCCATGTTCATAGGCAGGCCGATGACAAAGGCCGCCACCTTCTCCTTCGCCGCAAAAGCCAGCAGCACCTCTGCGTCGATGGTGAATTTCTCGCGCTTGATCACCGTGCGCGGCGTCGAGAAGCGCCGACCAAGATCGGACATCGAGAGCCCGATCGTCTTGGTACCGAGATCGAGGCCGGCAATGGCTTCGTTCGGCTGCAGCGCTGCCGCCAGCTCTTCGATCGTCATCACCGTCATCGTCGTTTCATCCCGTCAAAAGAAATTGAAGCCGCCGCCGCTTTTCTTTGCGGCAGCATGGGATATGTGCATAGCGATCGAAACAGGCTTTTGCATCATCTAATACGAAGGAGACATTTCATGAAGATCACCTGGCTAGGCCACGCCGCTTTCCGCATCGAGACCGCGAAGGCGATCATCCTCGTCGATCCGTTCCTGACCCATAACCCGAGCTTTGCCGGTCAGGACCTCAAGGACGCGACCAAGGGCGTCACCCATATCCTCCTGACCCACGGACACGGCGACCATGTCGGCGACACCATCCAGATCGCTAAGGAAACCGGCGCGCCGGTTCTCGCCAATGCCGATCTCTCCGCCTGGCTCGGCCATCGCGGCGTCGAGAAGCTGGAAATGGCCGGCACCGGCGGCACGGTTGGCTTCGACGGCTTCAGCGTCACGCTGACCCAGGCGCATCACTCCTCAGCCCAGATCACCGAGGATGGCGTCTCCCATTCGCTCGGCAGCGCCAACGGCCTGATGATGCATTTCGACGGAGAGATGTCGGTTCTCCATATGGGCGACACCGATATCTTCACCGACATGGGCTTGATCAACGAACTGCACCAGCCGGATATCGGCATCGTGCCGGTTGGCGATCGTTTCACCATGGGCGGCGCCGTCGCAGCATTGTCCTGCCAGCGCTTCTTCAATTTCAAGCAGGTCATTCCCTGCCACTACGGAACCTTCGGCCTGCTCGACCAGACGCCGGAGAAGTTCGTCAAGGGCATGGAAGGATCGAAAACTGCGGTTGAAGTGATGAAGTCAGGCGGCAGCTTGTCGGTCTGATAGGCTGGCTGGAACTGTCGCGATTGGGCGCGGAAATCTGCGCGATCGAAACGCCATGCCCGTTGCACACGGCGGGCATGGCCTTTATAGCGGGTGGGAAACGTCCTACCCGGAGAATATCATGTCCGTCGACCTAGCCACCGTTAAGCGCGTCGCGCGCCTTGCCCGTATTGCCGTCTCCGAAGACGAGGCAAACCGCATGGTCGGCGAGTTGAATGGCATTCTGGGCTTCGTCGAACAGCTCTCCGAGGTCAATGTCGAAGGCGTCGAGGCGATGACCTCGGTCACGCCGATGCTGATGAAGAAACGCACCGACGCCGTCACCGATGGCAGCAAGGCCGCAGACATCGTCGCCAACGCGCCTGTCACAGATCAGAATTTCTTCCTGGTGCCCAAAGTCGTCGAATAGGCCTTTCCGCCGCTTTCCGACTCCGTTGCCATTCCAGATTTGAAGCGAACCATCATGAGCGAACTCACCAGCCTGACCATTGCCGAAGCCCGCACCAAGCTGCGCGCCAAGGAGATCAAAGCGACCGAACTCACCCAGGCCTATATCTCGGCGATCGAGGCGGCCAACGACAAGCTCAACGCCTATATCAAGGTGACGCCTGAAAAGGCGCTGCAGATGGCCGAAGCCTCCGACGCCCGCCTGGCCGGCGGCAAGGCCGGCGAGCTTGAAGGCATTCCGCTCGGCATCAAGGATCTCTTCGCCACCGAAGGCATCCACACCCAGGCTTGCAGCCACATCCTCGACGGCTTCAAGCCGCATTACGAATCGACCGTCACCCAGAACCTCTGGGACGACGGCGCCGTCATGCTCGGCAAGCTGAACATGGACGAGTTCGCAATGGGCTCCTCCAACGAGACGTCTTTCTACGGTCCGGTCATCAACCCGTGGCGTGCCGAAGGCTCCAACCAGCAGCTGGTTCCAGGCGGCTCCTCCGGTGGGTCGGCCGCTGCGGTGGCTGCGCATCTCTGCGCCGGCGCCACCGCCACAGACACCGGCGGCTCGATCCGCCAGCCTGCCGCCTTCACCGGCACGGTCGGGATGAAGCCGACCTACGGCCGCTGCTCGCGCTGGGGCACGGTTGCCTTCGCTTCGTCGCTTGACCAGGCCGGTCCGATCGCCCGCGACGTCCGCGATGCTGCCATCCTCCTGAAGTCGATGGCCTCCGTCGACGCCAAGGACACCACCTCGGTCGATCTGCCGATCCCCGATTACGAGGCCGTTCTCGGTCAGTCGCTGAAGGGCATGAAGATCGGCATTCCGAACGAATACCGCGTCGATGGCATGCCGGAGGAGATCGAAACGCTCTGGCAGCAGGGCATCGCATGGCTGAAGGATGCCGGCGCCGAGATCGTCAACATCTCGCTGCCGCACACCAAGTATGCCCTGCCGGCCTATTACATCGTCGCCCCCGCCGAAGCGTCGTCGAACCTCGCCCGCTACGACGGCGTGCGCTACGGTCTGCGTGTCGACGGCAAGGACATTGCCGACATGTATGAGAAGACCCGTGCCGCCGGCTTCGGCAAGGAAGTCAAGCGCCGCATCATGATCGGCACCTACGTACTGTCGGCCGGCTATTACGACGCCTATTACATCCAGGCGCAGAAGGTTCGCACGCTGATCAAGCGCGACTTCGACCTCGCTTTCCACGCCGGCGTCGATGCCATCCTGACGCCCGCGACCCCGTCGTCCGCCTTCGGCATCTCCGACGAGGATCTGGCTGCCGATCCGGTCAAGATGTACCTCAACGACATCTTCACGGTCACCGTCAACATGGCCGGCCTGCCGGGCATCGCCGTCCCCGCCGGTCTCGACCACAAGGGACTTCCGCTTGGTCTGCAACTGATCGGCAAGCCGTTCGAGGAAGAAACGCTGTTCAAGACGGCCTACGTCATCGAACAGGCTGCCGGCCGGTTTACGCCTGCCAAGTGGTGGTAAGTGGGCTGAAAATTCGTAAAATGACGGTCGCCGACTACAAGATGGTCGGCGAAGTCGGTTTCGCAGCCTGGAGAACCAGCTGCGAAAGCGAGGAGGGTTTCAGGTGGCAAGCCATTTCCGAGGCTGCCCGCAGCGGCTTTTTCGCCTATCCGACCGAGGCGAAAGGCGATGTCGTCGTCGCCGAACTTGCCCGCAGGCTCGTAGGTTGGGGTGCTCGCGAAGGCGATCGGGATTGCATCTCGGACGTTTGGGTCGATCCTGCACATCAGGGAAACGGCATCGGCTCCGCCTTGGTTCGGCATTTCCTGAACCAGATCGCCGAGGAAGGCTACGCGGTCGCAAGGATCCACACGCGGGCCACAAACGTCGGTGCTATCCGGCTTTATGAACGCCTGGGTTTTTCGGTCGTCTGGCGTGGCACTGAGTTCAACGCCGCGCTCAAAATTCCGCTCGAAAAGGTACATCTGGAAAGACGTCTGGACCAGCCGGGCTAAGTAGCAAGGAGGCTTCACGGGTATGTCTGACCTGAAACGTATAATCGATGCGCTTGATCAGTTGGCCGAAGCCGGTTTTGCCATGGGAGCCGAATGGAAGGTCGTGCACGATCTCTGCCAGGCTCATGAAGGCGAGCAGATCTTCGATTGGGGACATGCGCTTTGCCATCGTGTCGAGGGCGACGAATGGAATGCCGGCTACTGGTATCGTCGGGCCGATAAGGCGGTTGCGCGCGGTTCGTTTGCCGAGGAATGGGCGGCAATGAGAAACGTGCTGCTTGGGTGAGGAGATCGGCACCACATACGCGATGCCGATCCCTGTTCATCTGTTGTCCAGCTGCGATCGAACCAGCCTCAATCCGCGGTCGGTGATGCGGTATGGCTGCCCCGTCTGCGATCTGATCGCCTTCAACTGCTTGAGCTTGCGAAACAGCGTGAGATCGAACCCGGGATAGATCCATCCTTCGCGGGTGAAGCAGACCACTGCTTCGATCCTTCGTCTGTCGTTGCGCTCGATTTCGATGCGGCCACCCTGGGCCAACAGGTGCAGAATACGCTGCTCCGTGCGTGAGATATCCATGGAAATGTTGATCCGGTCTTGCGCCGTCGAAGGCGCACAAAAAACGATCCGGCATCCTTTTGGACGTCGGGGCTACGTTTTTGTCGGGCCCATGCGCGCAAGAAAACCTGCGGGCAGGGCCTTTACCGGGTCTCTGATGACGAGTTCAACATGTGATTTCGATAAGGCCGATATCGGTGGTCGTCAAGTATTCGTCCGTTTTGCGGCGCGGGATAAACCGGACTTCACGCTAGGGAATGCTTTGAAAACGCCCGATTCAGTGGTTTAATTTCAGTGCTAACCCGGAGATTTCATTGATCGGTATCCGTAATGCCCATGAAGGTGAAGCCGAAGTTCTGAGCGAGATCGGGCTACGTGCTTGGCAAAGGGCCATGGCGCCAATCGGCGAGGCCGATGCGATGGCGTCGGCCGCTCGCAACGCTTTTTTGAATTTCGCCGAGACGCGCTGGCTGACGATCACCGTCATAGAGTGGAACGGGCATGTCGCCGGCTGGGCCGCGCGCGAGGATCTGGATGAGAGCATTTCCGATTTCTGGATCGATCCTTCTTTCACGGGGCACGGCCTTGGCTCCGCACTTTTGCAGTCTGTCGAAAAGGAAGTCGCGGAGCAGGGGTTGGACAAGGTGACGATGCAGACCCACGCAGAGAACAACGAGGCGATCAGCTTTTTCAAGAAGAACGGCTACGCGATTCACTGGCTTTCGATTGCCTACAATCCAAAGCTCGACCGCGACGTACCGTCCGTTGGACTGTCGAAGTCGATGGCAACGGGCGCAGAGGGTGGCTACGGCGCCTTCTAGACGATACCAGTGAACCTGCCTGATATAGCGCAGCCGACAAATGCAACAGCCAGCAGGTGAAACACCGCGATCGCCATGAGGTTCGAGCGAAACGGCTCCTTGCGCGTCTTGTGCCGCAGCAATTGCTGAGCGCTGACCGCGCCGGGACTGCCAGCCAGAAAGGCCAGTGTCAGAAGCGTGTTTTCGCTGATGCGCCATTCCCCGTAACGCGCTGCCTGCTTGTCGACGAAATAGATCGCGAAGACGAACCCGTTCCAGGCTGCGAACAATGCAATGATTTTGATGAGATCGGTCGTCGACATCTGAGGGATGTTAGCGCCGGCACGTTAACAACCGAAAAATCCCCGGCAGCCATGCTGCAAACGTTGGCCGCATGCCGAAAGCCTTGCACCGGAAGGCCATTTCCGTTACCTCACCAGTTGAAAAGAATAGCCTGAAAAGAGCATCTCCATGACCCTTGTCGACGTTCGCACGCCTGATCCGAAACGCTTCATTCCCGGCGCCACTGGCGATTGGGAAGTCATCATCGGCATGGAAGTCCATGCGCAGGTGCTGTCCAATTCGAAGCTATTCTCCGGCGCCTCGACCGAGTTCGGCAAGCCGCAGAATTCCAACGTCTCGCTCGTCGATGCGGCCATGCCCGGCATGCTGCCCGTCATTAACGAGGAATGCGTGCGCCAGGCTGTGCGCACCGGCCTCGGCCTCAAGGCGCAGATCAACAAGCGCTCGATCTTCGACCGCAAGAACTACTTCTATCCCGACCTGCCGCAGGGCTATCAGATCTCGCAGTTCAAGGATCCGATCGTCGGCGAGGGCCAGATCGTGATCTCGCTCGGCCCCGATCGTCAGGGTCAGTTCGAGGACATCGAGATCGGCATCGAGCGCCTGCATCTGGAGCAGGACGCCGGCAAGTCGCTGCACGACCAGCACGCGACGATGTCCTACGTCGACCTCAACCGTTCGGGCGTCGCCCTGATGGAGATCGTCTCTAAGCCCGACATGCGGTCTTCTGACGAAGCCAAGGCCTACATGACCAAGCTGCGCTCGATCGTGCGCTATCTCGGCACCTGCGACGGCAACATGGACGAAGGCTCGATGCGCGCCGACGTCAACGTCTCCGTGCGCCGTCCGGGCGAGGGCTTCGGCACGCGCTGTGAGATCAAGAACGTCAACTCCATCCGCTTCATCGGCCAGGCGATCGAATACGAAGCCCGACGCCAGATCGCCATTCTCGAAGACGGCGGCTCCATCGACCAGGAAACCCGCCTGTTCGACGCCGGCAAGGGCGAGACGCGCTCGATGCGCTCCAAGGAGGACGCGCACGACTACCGCTACTTCCCGGATCCCGATCTTCTGCCGCTCGAATTCGACGACGCCTTCGTGACCGCTCTGGCCGCCGACCTGCCGGAACTGCCCGACGACAAGAAGGAGCGTTTCGTGCGCGAACTCGGCCTGTCGATCTACGACGCCTCGGTGCTGGTGTCGGAAAAGGCGATCGCCGATTATTTCGAAGCCGTTGCCGAAGGCCGCGATGGCAAGATGGCGGCCAACTGGGTCATCAACGACCTGCTGGGCGCGTTGAACAAACTCGGAAAAGACATTGAATCGACTCCGGTTTCCGCCGCCCAGCTTGGCGGCATCATCGACCTGATCAAGGCCGAGACCATCTCCGGCAAGATCGCCAAGGACGTGTTCGAAATCGTGCTCGCCGAAGGCGGTGACCCGGCCGAGATCGTCGAAACCCGCGGTATGAAGCAGGTCACCGATACCGGCGCCATTGAGACGGCCGTCGACGAGATCATCGCCGCGAACCCCGATCAGGTCGCCAAGGCACAGGCCAAGCCCGCGCTCGCCGGCTGGTTCGTCGGCCAGGTGATGAAGTCGACAGGCGGCAAGGCAAACCCCCAGGCGGTGCAGGCGCTGGTCAAGGCCAAGCTCGGCATCGTCGAGGAGTAGTGGTGTATTTCGTCCGCACCGCCAGCGAGCGCGATCTCGACAAGGTTCGCGCCCTGCTGGTCGAAACCTTTCATGCGACCTACGACGCGCTGCTCGGCGTGCCAAAGGTCGATGAGCTGGTCCCAACACTGTTTTCACCGGCGGCGCTGAAGGCGCGGCTTGCCAACAAGAATGCCGAATTCCTGGTGGCCGATAGCGGCAAGGACATCGGCGGCGTCGGCTATGCGGCGATGTCTAGCGAGATGAGCAAGACGGCCATGCTGCATCTGCTCTACGTCAGGCCTTCGCTGCAGCGCGAGGGCATCGGTCGCGATATCTTTGCTGAGCTCGAGACCTGCTTCCCGGCAGCCGAGATCATGCGGCTCGAGGTCGAGCCGCGCAACGAACCGGCGATCGATTTCTATCGCCGGCTGGGTTTCACCGATGTCGGCCAGAACGACAACAGCGGTCCTGGCCAATCCGGCATCCCGGCGCTGATTCTCGAGAAGCCGCTTGCCAGCTACTGAAGCAGCCGCCATGAACGCAGATCTCATCATCCGCCACGCCCGCAAGGACGACCTTGTGGCGTTGATCGCCATGTTCGCCGCCGATGATGTCGGTGGCCACGGCGATACGGTCGATCCTGGCGCACTGCCGGCCTACCGGCGCGCATTCGAAACGATTGCGGCATCGCCGGATCAGACCCTCTACGTCGCCGAACTGGACGGCGAGGTGGTCGGCACCTTTCAGACATCGATCAACACCACGCTCACCGGTCGCGGCGCCTCGTTCATGATCATAGAAGCGGTTCAGACGCGCGACGATATGCGCGGGAAAGGCATCGGCGCCCGGATGATCGAGCTCTGTATCGCCGAGGCGAGGGCGCGTGGGCTGCCGCGGGTGCAACTCATCTCCAACGCCAAGCGCAAGGACGCCCACCGCTTTTATGAGCGGCTCGGCTTCGAGCCCTCGCATCTCGGCTTCAAGATGGCCTTGAAATGAGCGGCTACTCTGTCGGAATCACTGGACAATAGGCTTGGCTGGCGGCATAAGCGAAGGATCGAATTCTGGTCCCGCTCGCCGTCAGGCAAGCACAAGGAAAAGACATGAAAACTCTCCTCCTGCAGATCTTCACCTGGTGGAACGGTCAGACGATCGGGACACGTTTCGCGACCTGGCGTTTCGGCAAGCGCGTCGGTGAAGACGAATTGGGCAATGTCTACTACGAAGGCGGCACGACCTCCTTCGGCCTGCCGCGTCGCTGGGTGATCTACAAGGGCTATGCCGACGCTTCGGCGATCGCGCCCGGTTGGCACGGTTGGATGCACTATCGCACCGATGTGCCGCCATCCAAGGAAAACTACGTAGCCAAGGACTGGCAGATCGCCCACCGCGCCAACCCGACCGGCTCGGCACAGGCCTATCGTCCGCCCGGTTCGCTGGCCGTTGCAGGCGAGCGCCCACGCGTGACGGGCGATTACGACGCTTGGACACCCGGCAACTGATCGGGCCATCCGGCCCCGTATTTAGCCACATTTGACCTATACCCGCAGCATGGCCGCAGACACTGCGGCCTTCGATTTTGAAATGCGGTGGAGACAGAAAGATATGAAGCTTTTCACGCGGAACCATGTCCTGCGTGCTGCCGGGGTTGCCCTGGCGCTTGGCTCGTCCTTTCTGCCGCAGGCGGCCTTCGCCGCCCGCATCGAGAACCCGGTTGCCGTATTCTCCGGCCTCGACAAGATCACCGGCCGCATCACCACCTTCGACGTCTATGTCAACGAGACCGTGCAGTTCGGCGCCCTGCAGGTAACCCCGAAAGCATGCTACTCGCGCGACCAGAGTGAAGTGCAGAAGATCGACGGTTTCGTCGAGGTCGATGAAATTACCCTCGACCGCAAGATCCGCCGCATCTTCACCGGTTGGATGTTCGCTGACAGCCCCGGCCTCAACGCCGTCGAGCACCCGATCTATGACGTCTGGCTGAAGGACTGCAAGGCGCAGTCCGACGTCCCTGCGCCTGACAAGGCTGCCAAGTAATTTCCCAATGAAAGCTTAGAATTCCAGGTGCGGCGAATCCATCGCCGCCGCGAGCATGTGCTCGTATTCGTCTTTCGGAACGTCGATCGCGCCGAATGTCTTCAGGTGCTCAGTGGTGAACTGGGTATCCAAAAGCTTGAAGCCGCCGTGGCGTAACCGCCCAACAAGATGCACGAGGCAGATTTTAGACGCGTCGGTGCGTCGGGAAAACATGCTCTCGCCGAAGAACGCGGCGCCGAGCGACACGCCGTACAATCCGCCAACCAGTTGATCGCCATCCCATGCTTCCACGGTATGGGCATGTCCCATCCGGTGCAGGTTCGAATACAGCGCTTTGATCGTCTGGTTGATCCAGGTGCTGGGCCGGCCCTGCGTTTCCTCGCCACAGGCGGCGATGACGGAGTCGAAATCATTGTCGAAGCGGATCTCGAACGGCTTTCGCCGGACCGTCTTCGCAAGGCTTTTGGAAATGTGGAAATCGTCGAGCGGCAGCACGCCGCGAAGATCGGGCTCGACCCAGAAGATCTCGGGGTCGTCCGCCGATTCGGCCATCGGGAACAGCCCTATGGAATAGGCGCGCAGAAGAATTTCCGGTGTGATGCCTGGAGATTTCCTGCGCGACCCTGCCATGGCGGTTAGCTAGTCTTGGCGGCCAGATACTGTTCCAGCCAGTGGATGTCGTAATCGCCGTTGGCGATGTCCTGGTTGTCGACCAGATCCTGGAACAGCGGCAACGTCGTCTTGATACCGTCGACCACGAACTCGTCGAGCGCGCGGCGAAGACGCATCATGCATTCGACGCGGGTGCGGCCGTGCACGATCAGTTTGCCGATCAGGCTGTCGTAATAGGGCGGGATCTTGTAGCCCTGATAGACGCCCGAATCGATGCGTACGCCAAGGCCACCCGGCGCGTGGAAATGGGTGATTGTGCCGGGCGAGGGCACGAAGGTGCGCGCGTCTTCGGCATTGATGCGGCATTCGATGGCGTGGCCATGGAAATGCACTTCATCCTGGGTAACGGACAGGCCGCCACCGGAGGCGACGCGGATCTGCTCGTGCACGAGGTCGATTCCGGTGATCGCTTCGGTGATCGGATGCTCGACCTGAAGACGGGTGTTCATTTCGATGAAATAGAACTCGCCGTTCTCGTAGAGGAATTCGATCGTGCCGGCACCGCGGTACTTCAGCTTGCGCATGGCATCGGCGCAGACTTCGCCGATCTTCATCCGCTGCTCGACATTGAGCGCCGGCGAGTTGGCTTCTTCCCAGACCTTCTGGTGGCGGCGCTGCAGTGAGCAGTCGCGTTCACCGAGATGGATGGCATTGCCTTCGCCGTCGCCGAACACCTGAATTTCGATGTGGCGCGGCTTGCCGAGATACTTTTCCATGTAGACGGCTTCGTTGCCGAAAGCGGCAGCCGCTTCGGTACGGGCCGTCGACCAGGCTTCGATGACGTCGGCTTCCGACTTGGCAACCTTCATGCCGCGTCCGCCGCCGCCGGCCGTCGCCTTGATCAGCACGGGGTAGCCGATTTCGGCCGCCGTCTTGATAGCGTCTTCCTCGGTCTTCACTTCGCCGTCGGAGCCCGGAACGACGGGGATGCCGAGTTCCTGTGCCGTTGTCTTGGCGGTGATCTTGTCGCCCATGATGCGGATGTGTTCCGCGGTCGGGCCGATGAAAGTGATGCCGTGGGCTTCAAGGATTTCCGCGAACTTGGCGTTCTCGGACAGGAAGCCGTAACCCGGATGCACGGCGTCGGCGCCGGTGATCTCGCAGGCAGCAACGATCTGGTGAATGTTCAGATAGCTGTCGCGCGATGGCGGCGGGCCGATGCAGACACTTTCGTCGGCAAGGCGCACATGCATGGCGTCGGCATCGGCGGTCGAGTGAACGACGACGCAGGGGATGCCGAGCTCCTTGCAGGCACGAAGCACGCGAAGGGCAATTTCCCCGCGGTTGGCGATGAGGATTTTCGAGACCATGACGTCCGCCTTATTCGACGACCACGAGAGCTTGGCCGTATTCGACGGGGCTGCCGTCCTCGACAAGAATTTCGACGACCTTGCCCGACTTCGGCGCAGGGATCTGGTTCATCGTCTTCATTGCTTCGATGATGAGCAGCGTCTGGCCTTCCTTGACCGTCGCGCCGACTTCGATGAAGGCGCGGGCGCCCGGAGCAGGCGCCATGTAGACGGTGCCGACCATCGGTGCGCTGATCGTGTTGGCAGGATTGCGGGTTGGCGCAGCCGGAGCGGCGGCGGCTGGTGCCGCTGCAGCGCCCGGTGCTGGCGCGTATGCCGGCGCCATTGGCGCCTGGACATACTGCGTGTTGCCGGCGCGTGAAACGCGGATGCGCAGATCGTCCTGCTGTACTTCGATTTCCGTCAGGTCCGTGTCGTTGAGGATGTTCGCGAGATCGCGGATCAGTGCCTGATCGATACTGTTTTTCTTCTCAGCCATGAGTGTTTGCCCTGTCTTCTTTTTATGCCGTGATGGTCTTCAGCGCGTTGAGCGCCAGAATGTAACTATATGGTCCGAAGCCGCAGATGACGCCCTTAACCGCAGGCGCAATCATCGACTTGTGGCGAAATTCTTCCCGTGCATGCACATTGGATATATGGAGCTCGACCACGGGAATGGAAATGGCGCGGATCGCATCATGAAGTGCAACCGACGTATGCGTGTACGCGCCGGCATTGATGGCGACGCCGATTGCCTTGTCGCCGGCTTCGTGGAGCCAGTCGACAAGTACGCCTTCGTGGTTGCTCTGACGGAAGTCGATCTCGACGCCAAGCTCGCGCGCAGCCGACTTGCAGTCCGTCTCGATGTCCTGAAGCGTTTTGCCGCCGTATATGCCGGGCTCTCTTTTGCCAAGCATATTCAGGTTAGGCCCGTTCAGGACGAAAATGGTTTGCGTCATCGAGTGTTCCGTCAAATGTGCGAGGGCAACCTATAGACTCACCAAAGGCTTAATGAAAGCCCTTTGGATAAGGCAGCCGGAATCGCGCCACGTTTGTCCACATGGCTGAAACGCCTCGATTTTGGCGATTTGATGGGCGTCCCCTCAGCAGCTGGTCTTGCCGCAGGTCCGCATGTTCTTCACCTTGGTTTCCAGGTCGTCGAAACCGACTGCGCCCTGCACCAGCTCGTTGCCGATCACGTAGGACGGCGTGCCTGTGATGCCCAGGTTCTGCGCCAGCGTGTAGGCTTCCTGCACCGAGGCATCGCTCGGGCTTTTCGCCATCTCCGCCCGGATCTGCTTTTCACTGACGCCGAGCGACTGTGCAACCTCGATCGCGCTCGCCTCATCGGCACGGCCATCGCTGGTCAGCAGGGCCACGTGGAACTTGCTATATTTTTCCGGCGCCAGTTTGCGGAACGCATCGGAAACCTTGTGGGCGGCAACCGATTCAGGCCCGAGGATCGGGAATTCCTTGAGGACGAAGCGAACGTTCTGGTCCTTCTTCAGCATCGTCTCCATGTCGGTCAGCGCGTGACGGCAATAGCCGCAATTGTAGTCGAAAAATTCGACGATGGTCACGTCGCCCTTGGGATTGCCGATCGTCATGTCGTACTTCGAATCGAAGATGGTCGACTTGTTCTCGGCGATTGTTGCATTCGCTTTGACCAGTCGCGCCGATTCCTGCTTCTTCTGCAGAGCTTCCTGCACATCAAGCATGATCTCCGGATTTTCGATCAGATACTGCTTGATGAACTCCCCGAATTCCTTTTTCTGCGCATCGTCCAGCGCCGACGCAGGCTGAGCGGCCGAGGCAACGGAAGCGGTGAGTGCCAGCGCGGTGAAGATTTTCGGCAGAATGGTCATGATATCCTCGTCTTTGCGGATGATGTCAGTCGTTCGGTGCTTCGGATACCACGGTTCCGCTAACGGACGCGATGCGAAGCAGCAAAATACGGTGCATCCCGCCGTCCTCAAACAGGATTTTTCCCATCGGTCCGGTGATCGCGGGATTGTGAACACGTTACCAATGCGGCATTTGTCTGGCCGCGAACAGAGCCGAGAGAGAATACCGCATTGTTTTCCATTTCCAGACGCAGCGAAGTCGAACCCTTTCACGCCATGGATGTTCTGGCCGAAGCGACCAGACGGCGCGCAAGCGGTCGACCGGTCATTTCGATGGCCGTCGGCCAGCCCTCGCATCCGGCACCGCAGGCCGCACTGGAGGCGACGAGGGCCGCGCTTGACGAAGGCAGGATCGGCTATACCGACGCGCTTGGTACTGCGCGACTGAAGCATGCGCTTGCCTGGCATTACAGGGACCACCATGGTCTGGAGATCGACCCGCTGCGGATCGCGATCACCACGGGATCGTCGGCTGGCTTCAATCTCGCCTTCTTGTCACTCTTCGACGCAGGCGATGCCGTGGCAATTGCCCGGCCCGGATATCCCGCTTATCGCAACATCCTCGGCGCCCTCGGCCTGAAGGTCATCGAGGTTCCGGTCGCGGCGGAAACCGGGTTTACGCTGACGCCCGAGAGCCTGGAAGCCGCGCAAAGCGAGAACGGCGTCCGTCTCAAGGGTGTCCTTCTCGCAAGTCCCGCAAATCCGACCGGCACAGTCACCGGCCGAAAGGCCCTGACCGCGCTCGCCGAGTACTGTTCCACCAACTCGATCGCCTTCATCTCCGACGAAATCTATCATGGGCTGACTTTCGCCAACGAAGAGACCACCGCGCTGGAGCTCACCGATGAGGCCATCGTCATCAATTCATTCTCGAAATATTATTGCATGACCGGCTGGCGGATCGGCTGGATGGTGCTGCCCGAACGCCTGGTACGTCCGATCGAGCGTGTCGCGCAGAGCCTCTATATCTCAGCCCCGGAATTGTCGCAGATCGCCGCCACTGCCGCGTTGGGTGCCACCGCCGAACTCGAAGTCTACAAGGCGACCTATGCCGCCAACCGCGACTTCCTGATGCGACGACTGCCGGAAATGGGTCTGCCGATCGCGTCTCCGATGGATGGCGCATTCTACGCCTATGTCGATGTGACGCGCTTCACCAACGACAGCATGGAATTCGCCAAGCGCATGCTCTCGGAGATCGATGTTGCCGCCACCCCCGGCCTTGATTTCGATCCGCTCGAAGGACACCGATCATTGCGCATGTCTTACGCCGGTTCTGAAGCCGAGATTGTCGAGGCGGTAGAACGCATGGCAGGATGGCTCAAGTAAAGCCATCCGTTTTCAATGCGCTGCCGGTGTTTTCGGATTCTTCTGATGAATTCCGAAAAACGTATGGAGAGGCGCCGCAGCGGCTCGCTATGCCGCTGCCTTGGTGTTTTCCCGATCAAGCCGGGATACCAGCGCCAGTATGGTTTCCGACACCGGTGTTTCCACCGACGTCAGTCGCCCAAGGGCGACGACCATGCCCACAAGCGGCACGATCTCGAGCGCCTTTCCGGCGAGAAGATCCTGAAGCATCGATGTCCTGACCGGTCCGATCTGCTTGGCCATATCAAGCCGCTCTTCGACCGACATGCCGACATTGGCGCCGAGCGCCTCGCCGACGGCCTTGACCTCCTTCATCACCTTGCCGATCTGGTCGGTGGTCGCATCGTCGGACATCAGCTCCGACATCGTCGAACGCGTCAGCGCGCTGATCGGGTTGAACGAGGTGTTGCCCATGAGCTTGCTCCAGATATCGTCGCGGATGCGCGGCGAGGGCGTGGCGGTGATGTCGGCGTTGTGCAGCAGCGATACGATGGCGGTCAGATCTGCGCTGATCTCGCCTGAAGGCTCGCCCAGTATGAAGCGTCCCTTGTTGCTCAACCTGATGACGCCGGGTTCGATGACTTCGGCGCCCTGATGCGCAACGCAGCCGATGATCCGCTGCGGCCCGATCAGCCGCCACAACGCGCCGGCGGGATCCAGTTCCTCAAATTGCAGTTCGGCAAATTCCGGATGCTCGTCGCGGTGAAAATACCACCACGGTATGCCGTTGAGGATCATCACGACGCGGGTATCGTCCTTGAGCAGACCCGCCATGCCCTCGGCCGCCGGGCCGAGCTGGTGACCCTTCAGGCCTGTGATGATCAGATCCTGTGGTGGCAGGTCGGCCGGGTTATCGGTCGCAATGACTTTCGCCGTAATCGGTGCTGGCAGGCCGGGCTCGTGAAGTGTCAGCCCCTTGTCTCGGATGGCCGCCAGATGGGCGCCGCGCGCGACGACTGAAATAACGACACCGCTTCCGAGGGAGGAGGCCAACTTCGCCGCAATCGCGCCGCCCAGCGCCCCGGCACCGTAAACGCAAATAGTCTTGATGGACATGAAACGCTATCTCCGCAATCACTTGAGCGCGTAGAGATAAGCCATCTTTCCATGAAGGCGAATGATTTTTTGGTCGTTGACGGCGCGCCGATGCCTGACGTCAATGATGGTCAGGTAGGAGGTCGTTGCGGCGCAATTCGTCGATTGCCGTCACGGCATCTTCAGCCGACCAGCCAGCCTTGAGAGCGGCCGCGATCATCCGCAACTCTGCTTCCGCCTCGATCTGCAGGAAGAGCGGTTCGAGCGCCTCCTGGGCGGTCACGATGTGGTCTTTCGGAGGGGCGATGGACTGGCGGGAGGCTAACATAGGCATGTGCGCGGTACTCCTCTCGTAGGCAGGCTTTAATTAACCTAATGCGACATCATCGAAAAAGGTTCCGGATAAACTTTAGAAAGTTCTGCATCTTGTTCTTTCGCCCCGGCTCTGCCTTCTTGCGCCCTTAGGCTGATGCGCGATTCGGACCCCGATAGAGCGGCGGAGCCGGCATGAGAGATGCGCACGAAGGAGATTGCGATGACGAACGCCAAGAACGGGATTTCCGAAATGCGGCCAAGAATTACGGTGATCGGCGTCGGTGGCGGTGGCGGCAACGCCATCAACAACATGATCGCCGAAAGCCTCGAAGGCGTTGAATTCATTGCGGCCAACACCGATGCGCAGGTGCTCGCCACTTCCAAGGCCTCCCGCCGCATCCAGCTTGGCGCGCATGTGACCGAAGGCCTCGGCGCCGGCTCACTACCGGAGATCGGCCGCGCAGCCGCCGAAGAATCGATCGACGAGATCATGGACCATCTGGCCGGCTCGCACATGTGCTTCGTCACCGCCGGCATGGGCGGCGGCACCGGTACCGGTGCGGCGCCCGTGATCGCCCAGGCCGCGCGCAATGCGGGCATCCTGACTGTCGGTGTCGTCACCAAGCCGTTCACCTTCGAGGGCAACCGTCGCATGAAGACAGCCGATGCCGGCATCGAGGCGCTGCGTCAGGCGGCCGATACCGTCATCGTCATCCCGAACCAGAACCTCTTCCGCATCGCCGATGCCAAGACGACGTTCGCCGATGCCTTCATGACCGCCGACCGCGTGCTGTTTGCCGGCGTTGGCTGCATCACCGATCTGATCGTCAAGGAAGGCCTGATCAACCTCGATTTCGCCGACGTGAAGTCGGTCATGCGCGGCATGGGTCGCGCCATGATGGGCACCGGCGAGGCATCGGGCGAAGAGCGCGCGATGAAGGCTGCGGAAGCGGCGATCGCAAACCCGTTGCTCGACGACATATCGATGCGCGGCGCCAAGGGCGTGCTGATCTCGATCTCGGGCGGTTCCGACATGACCCTGTTTGAAGTGGATGAGGCGGCAAGCCGCATCCGCGACGAGGTTCAGGACGACGCCGATATCGTCGTCGGCGCTATCTTCGACCGCAATCTCGACGGCAAGTTCCGCGTATCGGTCGTGGCGACTGGCCTCGACGGTGCGGGCGCCGGTGTTTCGGCTGTCCAGCCGGGCGCTCCGTTGGCCCAGGGCCTTCCGCCACGCACACTTCAGTAGGTCGAGCTTCAGCTCTTTTTTACCAGCCGCGCGCTCTCCCGAGCGCGCGGCTTTTTCGTGCCTGCGCTTCAGCGATTGTGGAGCAGGTTGCTGGAAAGCGGTGAGGCCGCGCCCTAAGTAATCCTGGCCCCCAGTTGCCTTCAGAGGCACTCCCAAATTTCAGGAACACCAATGTCCCAAGACACACATCCCGTCTGGCTCATCACCGGTTGCTCGACCGGTTTCGGTCGTGAACTTGCAAAGCTCACCATTGCCCGCGGCTGGCCGACCATCGTGACCGCAAGAGACAAGGCGCGCGTCGCCGATCTGGTCGCCGGCCATGAAGCCAATGCTCTTGCCGTCGATCTAGACGTCACCGATCCAGCGCAGATATCTGCGGTCGTAAAGGCCGCGCAGGAGCGCTTCGGCCGCATCGATGTCCTCGTCAACAATGCCGGCTACGGCTACCAGTCGACGATCGAGGAAGGCGACGACCAGGAGATCCGAGAGCAGTTCGAGGCCAACGTCTTCGGCCTCTTCGCCATGACCCGTTCGGTGCTGCCCGGCATGCGCGAACGTCGGCGCGGCCACGTGATCAACATCACTTCGGTCGCCGGCTTCATGGGCTTCCCGGCCTCCGGCTACTACGCCGCCAGCAAGCATGCCGTGGAAGGCATGTCGGACGCGCTGGCGGCCGAAGGGGCGCCGCTCGGCATCAAGGTCACCTGCGTCGAGCCGGGCCCCTTCCGCACCGATTGGGCCGGCCGTTCGCTGCGCCAGACCGAGAGCAAGATCGCCGACTATGCCGAAACGGCCGCGGCGCGCATGCGCCAGACGTCTGGTTACAGCGGCCAGCAGCCGGGCGACCCCATCCGCGCCGGCGAGGCGATCATCAGCATCACCGAGGTCGAGGAGGCTCCACGCCATCTGGTGCTCGGCGAGTTCGGCTATAACGCGGTGACCGGCAAGCTGCGCGATCGTCTGGCCATTGTCGAGGAGTGGAAAGACACCAGCCTGGGCGCCGATTTTCCCAAGGCCTAAGCCATGCAACGGGCGCGGCATCATCGTCGTGCCCGATCGTTCGCTGCGTCACACGCGCAACCATTGACCGGCAGGCATCAAGGCTTGATGCTGCCGGTGCCTGATCGCGTAGGAACAGGCATGGGGCGTGGAGGAGAGTTTGATGGCGAAAGTCGCATATGGTCTGGCAGCGCTGCTGATTCTGGGCGGTCTGGTCTGGATGGGGCAGGGCAGTGGGTACTTCCCCTATCCGGCCGAGAGTTTCATGATCGATCAGACGCCTTGGATCTACTGGGGTGCGCTTGCCGTGGCCGCAGGCCTTGTTCTGATTATCGTCACCGGACGCAATCGAAGTCGGTCGTGAATGGGCCGGCCTGAACATCGCGGCGCCCATGTCGTGATCGGTTCGTGCTGCTGAAAACAAATTCGCCGGCGACGGGGCATTGGAAGCCCCACTCGCCGGCGGAAAAAGAAACAGTCAGAAACGTCAGGCGCGGCGCAGGCGCGCTTCCGGCAGTTCGGGGCGGGTGCCGTCAGGCGCGCGCAGGCCGCGGTGCTTGCTGACAAAAATCCATTCGACATTTCCGGGCTCGAACGGGCGGCGCGGATTGCGCAACGCGAGGCGACGCTCCGCGAGGCTGCGCGGCAGCGTGTCCATCATGTCGTTCATGAACGTATCGATGCAGTCTTTCCAACGTGGCGAGACGGAAACGTCGATGCCGCCGAAACGATGGAAATCAGGGTGTCTACGTGAATAGCATGCGCCGATCATCCAGGCATGCTGCTGCTTTAGAAAACGCTCTTTAATGGTCATTCGTAGTCTTTTTCATTCCTTGGCGTCATCGACGACTTCTGCCTCGGGGCGATCGCCTCCATTCGATCGTTCCGTTGTCCAGCTGCCGTCTGCACGCTGATATGTAATGTCCGCATCCTGGCCACCGAGCTGTTGACGCCCTGCGGCGTTTTGGGCCGCTGCCAGTGCTTCTTCGTGAGTTGGGAAAGTTTCCGACCAAACGTCACCCAAGCGGTAAGCCCAGGCGCCATCATGTTCGGAGACGTGGTAACTAATCGACATTGATTGTTCCTTCAAGGATTTTTCGCAACAATCTGCACGGTCGGTTTCCGGCAGGTTGTAAAGAAGAAACGTGGCCGGTTCATGCTTGTTCCGCAAAAGTCCGGACTGCCGCACGTCCGGCGTCCGCAAGCGTCGGTGCCGGTATAATATGCAAACTGCCGAATGCGCTTGCGTTCAGGCGGAACGCTTCATAGGGTTGAGACGTTGATGGATTCGTTCAACGCATTTCAGTAGGAATCATATGCGCGCTCAGTCGAAGCCGTTCGTTGTTGAAATCAAGTCATCCCGCCGTACCGATCGCAGCCAGCCAAAATCCATTTGGGGAAATCTCGATCTCGCTGCCGTTGCAGAAGAGGTTGCAGACGACGTTCCATTGCCGGCCACGGCAGTGCAGGCGGATGCCAAGACGGCACGCTAGGTAACCTGCAGGAGCGCGCCCTCCCTCGAAGGCCGCGCTCGCCACACCGGGTTTTATTCTCAGATATCGCTCTTGAAGCTACACCGGTTCGCAGGTCATGCCATTGCGTTTGGCATTGGCGATGCAATCGCGTTGGTTGACGTAAGCCTCCGACGATGATCCGACAATCTGACCATTGCGCGCGGTACGCCGCCAACGCCATCCGTCCGTTGCGTGGTAGATCTCCCAGGTGTCACCGTTCGCTACGCAGCTTGGCATGTCTCTCTCCCATTTGTGTTGACGCACAAGGGCTAGGCCATTCCTCCAATCATCGCCACGAATTGACCGCAACTGCAAGGTGGCGGTCATTTGCTATGCGGTTGCATTCAGCCATTCGAGCTTCCGCTTGCGAACCATCTCGCGACTTGGGCGTTGTTTGAACATCACACGCAGAAGGAGAAGAGCAATGGCTAGGATTGATGACGGCAAGACATCGCTATCGCGTGAAGAAGATTACCGCGATTTCGAGGAGCGCAATGTCGATGAAGGCTGGCCCTATTCGGACCAGGCTGGCGCTGTTCCGAAAACGGTTGAAAATCCCGGCTACGGCGAAACTGCCGCAAATTCCGACCAGGACAGCAATGCCGGTTTCCGCGTCGATGGCATTGACAAGGACGGCAACGAAAATGGTCTGAAGGATTCGCTTCGTGCGGATACGATCGACCGCGATGAGAGCGACGATCTCGAAGCAAGAGTCTCCGACAACATCGAGAACGTCCCCGAAGTCGATATGAACAGCATCGACGTGCACGCCAACGGCCACACGGTGACGATCGAAGGCTCTGTCGAAACCATCGGCATCGCCCGCAAGGTCGAACTCGCCGTCGCCTCGGTCGATGGCGTCCGCCATGTCAGGAACCGACTGCAGACAACGGGCGTCGATGCGATGTAATCGCGGTGGAAAGTCCCAAATGATAAAGGCCGCCTGCTCTTTCGAGCGGGCGGCCTTTTGTTTGATGAACAGACTATCTCAGCCGTCGATCAGCTGCAACCGCTCGTCGCGCCGCATGTGTCGCACTTCTCGCAGGTGCCGTTGCGCACCATCGTGAAGTTCTGGCACTCCGAGCAAATATTGCCGGTATAGCCCTGCATGATCGAGCGTGCCCGACGTTCGGTTTCGAGCTTCTTGGCCTCCGTCTTGGCCGATGCGGCATCCGCCGCAGCCTTGTCGGAGAACAGCGCCGTTGCCTGCTGCTTGCCCTCGCTGGCGATCTCCTCGATCACTTCCTCGGCAATCTCTTCCGCGAGTTCCTTGGCGCGCTCTTCGTATTCGCGCTTGAAGGACACGATTTCGGAGGTCGAGATCGCGACGGTCGGTTCGATCTTGCGGGCGGCAGCGCCTGCGAACGAGGTGACCGTCGCACCTGACGAAGCACGTGCCGGGGCAGCCGTTGCCGAGCCCTTCGGCTCGCCGGAGGCCTGGCGTTCGTTGTCGGAGACCAGTGTCGGCTTATAACCGCGCGTCCAGCCGGTGGAAACGAGGTTGGTCTTGCCTTCCTGGATGCCCTTGCCGAGCGCCGTCTGCGAGAAGTCCGACGTATCGACATGCGCCAGATCGTGGCGGCCGAGGTAGGAGACGGCGAGTTCGCGGAACACGTAGTCGAGGATCGACGTGGCGTTCTTGATCGCGTCGTTGCCGATGACCATGCCGGCCGGTTCGAACTTGGTGAAAGTGAAGGCCTCCACATATTCCTCGAGCGGCACGCCGTACTGCAGGCCGAGCGAGATCGCGATGGCGAAGTTGTTCATCATCGCACGGAAGGCGGCACCTTCCTTGTGCATGTCGATGAAGATCTCGCCGATGCGGCCATCGCCGAATTCGCCGGTGCGCAGATAGACCTTGTGGCCGCCGACGATGGCCTTCTG